>ENA-UOYA01000344-UOYA01000344.1-activated-sludge-metagenome-genome-assembly--contig:-NODE-344-length-63499-cov-32.837022_pt1 | contig 63499 bp, 61 predicted proteins | sample MGYA00238163_ERZ764804 | MGnify/ENA primary metagenome ERZ764804 (study PRJEB28919, sample SAMN05720223) | activated sludge metagenome | isolation source: Anaerobic digester | place: Hong Kong...
CCAATCACGATCACATCATATTGCGTCATAGATACCTCGTTTTTTTGATTGATTGTACTGCACTTACAGCACTTATTCCAATACTTTCAAGAATGTCTCCATCCAGGCACGTCGCCCGGTTGGCACACGCTGCGGATTGGTCAGAGTCCACACAAACGCCTCAGCAAAATCTTCGGCCACACACGTATTGCCATAGGCCTCACGCGGCAGCCAACTTTCCAACGGCGTGACCTTTTCCACATAATCGCTCATTGGCACAAAGCGTGGCACACAACGTTCCGGCTTGCCGCCCACAGCGGCCACCATGCGATCCGCCGCGCCGCCGCCCACAAACGTTGCTGGCAGCGCCCCCCCCAAAGCGTTATCCAGCACATGGCCCAACTCGTGCACAATGTGAGCACTACCTTGCGAAAGGTCTTCCACCGGTTGCAACCGCACCTGAGATTTCGGAAAGACAAAGCTCTTACCTTTCAATGGCGTCAACTGTCCCATCCACCCCGGACGGATGAATGTCGCCTTGAGGTAACGACGAATCCAGGCTTGCGGTTCGCGGCGCGGCAGCTGCGCCAGCAGAGTTTCCAGCCAGGCGCCCGTCTTCAGCAAATGCTCCAACGCTGCGACCGACCAATTGCCCCCCACCGCCCAGTGATAGCGATCCCAAAGTGCTTCTTTCAAACGCTCTGCCGTAGTATCTTCCGCCAATGCATCGTTCATGCCCAACCCTCCAAAACCTGCACGACCTTACCCAAGAAAGCATCGCCGCTAGCGCCATCCAAAATGCGATGATCAAACGTCAGGGTTAAATAAACCATCGGACGCACAGCAATAGCATCCCCCTCGACCACCACTGCACGTTTCTTGATCGTCCCCACGCCCAAAATGCCACATTGCGGATAATTGATCACAGGAGAAGCGAACAAAGACCCTCCCACACCATGATTGGTGATGGTGAATGTTCCTCCCTGCACCTCATCCGGCTGCAAGCGTCGAGAGCGCGCCCGCTCCGCCAGGTCATTAATCGTCCTCGCCAAACCGAGCAAAGAAAGCCCATCCGCGTTGCGAATCACCGGCACAATCAACCCCTCGTCGCCCAACGAGGCAGCCAGGCCAATATGAATACCGCCATGCAACACCAGTCCCTCATCCGACCAGGACGAATTGACCAATGGCACTGCCTTCAGCGCCGCAACAGTCGCCGCCACAAAATACGCGGTAAAGGTCAAATTGACCCCCGCCTGAGCAAACTCAGCCTTATGCGCTGCCCGGTGAGCACTCACCCGGCTCATATCAGCCTCCATCACCGTCGTCACATGGGCAGCTGTGCGCTTACTCAATACCATCCGTTCCGCAATCGCACGGCGCATCGTCGTCAACGGCAAAAGCCGATCACCAGCCGCCATCGGTCTACTAACAGGAGCAGCTGGCGTCGCAGGTTGCGGCGCCACAACAGGCGACGGTGTAGGCACAGGTGAAGCAGAAGCAGGTGCAGGCGGAGCAGCATTCGCAAACATCAGCTCCGTTGGCCGGAACAAATCTCCCTCGCCCGGCGTCTCCCAGGCCGCTGGCTCAGCAGCAGGCGTCGCTTGCTCGCGTTGCGCTAAATACGCCAACACATCTTTTTTGGTAATCCGCCCGCCCTCACCAGTGCCTTTCACCTGACTCAAATCCACATTTTGCTCACGCGCCAGGCGCGCCACCACAGGCGAGATGAAGCCCAAGTCGCGATCACGCCCAGCTTGCGCTGACGCAACCGATGGATTTGCCGCAGCAGGCGCAACCGGCTGAGCTGTAGCACCATGTCCAGCAGGTGTCTCATCGCCCACATGTTCCCCCGGCTGTCCAATCCAGGCAATCACCGTACCAGCGCGCACCGTCTGCCCTTCTGGCACCAGAATCTTCAACACCACCCCGCTTGCCGGGCTAGGAATCTCGGAGTCCACCTTATCCGTGTTGACCTCCAACAACGCCTCAAACTCTTCAATCCGCTCGCCTTCCTGCTTCAACCACTTTGTCACAGTTCCTTCGACAACCGATTCGCCCAACTGGGGCATAATCACTTGAGTTGGCATATCATCCTCCTACCAGCGCGCCAATTCCCGAATCGCCGCAGCAATCTTATCCGGGTTGATCATAAACCAGTCTTGCAAGGGATGACTGAACGGCACACCCGGCACATCCGGGCCACACAAGCGCCGCACCGGCGCATCTAGATCCGTGAACGCACCCTCAGCAATGGTTGCTGCCACCTCAGCACCATACCCACCGGTCAGATTGGCCTCATGCACCACAAGCGCCTTGCCGGTTTTGCGCACCGATTGCAAAATCGTTTGGCGGTCCACCGGATACAGGGTGCGCAAGTCCACGACTTCCACATCAATCCCTTCCGCAGCTACCTTCTCCGCCGCTTGCAGGGCGTAGAAATGCATCATGCCATAGGCAAACACCGAAACATCCGTCCCACTGCGCGTCACATTCGCCGGGCCAATTGGCACAATGTAATCATCCTCTGGCACTTCACCGCGGATCAAACGATAGCCCTTCTTCGGCTCAAAGAAAATCACCGGGTTTGGGTCGCGAATTGCCGCTTTGAGCAGCCCCTTGGCATCATAAGGCGAGGAAGGCACCACCACCTTCAACCCCGGCGTATGCGTAAAATAGGCCTCCGGGCTCTGTGAATGGTACAGCCCACCGCCAATCCCGCCACCATAAGGCGCGCGGATAACCATCGGCACCGTCCATTCGCCATTGGAGCGATAACACATCTTGGCCGCTTCACTGACAATTTGATTGAAGGCCGGGTAAATGAAATCCGAGAACTGAATTTCACAAACCGGCCGCATTCCATACAAAGCCGCGCCAATGCCCACCCCAACAATTGAAAGCTCAGCCAACGGTGAATCAATCACCCGCTCGCTGCCGTACTTGTCATATAAACCAACTGTAGCACGGAACACCCCGCCACGCTTGCCTACATCTTCGCCCACGATGAAAACACGTTCATCGCGGCCCATCTCCTCATCCATTGCCTGTCGAACGGCTTCTACCAGGTTCATTTCAGGCATGGCGCACCTCCTCCGCATACACAGGGTAAGCGCCCTCTTCCACCGCCGGATAGGGCGCCTGAGTCGCATACTGAACCGCATCATCCACCATAGCTTTGGCGCGCACCTCCATCTCTTCCACTTGTGCCGCCGTAAGCAAGCCCTCCGCTTCCAAACGTGCCCGATTGGTCAACAACGGGTCATTGCGTTTATTTTCTTCCACCTCTTCGCGCGAGCGATAGGTGCGGTCATCGTCATCCGAAGAGTGCGGCGTAATGCGATACATACGCGCCTCCACCACCGTAGGCCCATCTCCACGTCGTGCCTTCTCCACCGCCCGTGAAACCGTCTCATACACGGCAAACAAATCGGTGCCATCCACCGTCACGCCTTCCAACCCTAACCCACAGGCCTTATCCGCCGAACTGCGCACCGCCATCTGTTTATCCTGCGGCACTGAGATAGCATATTGATTGTTCTCCACCAGGAAAATGACCGGCAAGTTGTGAACTGCGGCCCAGTTGACCGCCTCATACCATTCCCCTTGCGACGTTGACCCCTCGCCAATCGTCGTCAGCACCACCGTGTCTTTTTTCTGCATTTTCATCCCCAGTGCCACCCCAGCTGCATGGCAAGCCTGCGTTGCCACTGGCGCAGAATGGCTCACTGCATTGGCGCGCCGCAAACTCCAATGGCTGGGCATTTGCCGCCCGCCCGAATTCGGTTCCTCGCGCTTGCCCATTGTGCTCAGCACAAACTCACGCGGTGTATACCCCAGACACAGCATCAGTGCCAGGTCGCGGTAATAGGGCGTCACCCAGTCTTCACCTCGCCGCAATGCATAAGCTGCACCGATCTGAGCAGCCTCCTGACCAATGCCAGAGATATGAAAAGCGATCTTCCCCTGCCGATGCAGCACCCAGGCACGTTCATCCAATCGGCGCGCCAGCAACAACATCCAATACATTTCCAGTTTGGTCTCTTTTGAAAGCACCATGTTTAACCTCCAACCTCCTTTTTAGACAAAGATGACATGCCGGGCCAACTTCAGGCCAGGCCCATTACGCGTAACATTTCCTCGTTACGCTCAAACCGAAAATGTTCCTCTCCCCGGCGCTGTGCCTCCACTCGTTCCGCCTCATCCAGGCGCAACAAATCCGGCAGGCGCACAATCGGTTTCCCCAACCGTTGCAACGCCGCCTCCACCCCGTCCAGCTCCGCTGATTGTTCTGGCTGATCGGCAAGATACTGCAACACGGCCTTTGCCCCCTGCTCACCGTCTTTCCGCGCCACCCCAACCAGGCCGGCGCTCGATTTGCGCGCCCACCCAGCCACAAACACCCCATCGAACGCTGCCTCAACTTCATAAGACAGACCTTCAACCGGAAAACGTGGCGTCAGCTTCTTAATGAATTCACCATTTTGAACAGGCAACCCCAACCCTGGATCCACCCGATCCCCAATTGCGAAAATGACTGTATCTACCTCCAACGTATGAAAACTATCCAGCGGTTTGGCACGAACCTCGTCTCCCTCACGCGCAAGGGTGTTATCCCGCAACATCACGCCACAAACGCGCCCCTTTTCATCCCCCAAAATTCGCTCTGGCGACTCCAAAAACAAAATGCGCAAGCGCGTGGGCGAATCGCAGGCCAAAGCCTTGCCGCTAACCGAATGGACAAATGCGCGTGCTGCTTGCGGGTCTTGCCCCAACGAACGCATGACATCAGCAACGCGTTCAATTTCCGCATCAAAAGCGGGCAAATCCAGGTTGGCGATGATATGCTCCAATTCCTTCTTGTCAAATTTAACCTCAGCCGGCCCGCGTCGTGCAATGGCAATCACCTCCGCCACGCGTAGCTCAGAAATCAAATAATGAGCAATATCCGTCATCACATTGCCCACCCCAATCACAGCCACACGTTGACCGATCACAAAGCTACGGTCGGCAAACAGCGGCAAATGATTGTAGTGATACACAATGTCCTTGGCGTGATACACCCCTTGCAAGTCCTCCCCGGGCAAGCCAAGCCATTTCGTTGCTTGCGCTCCCACAGTAATCAGCAAGGCTTGAAAACCCAGCGCGCGCAAATCAGAAAGCCGCAAATCCCCCTCTTGCCCAACAAGCACATTGCCATAATATGACACCAAGGGATCGGATAAAATCTGCCGAAACTGAGCACGCAAACCATCTTTCATCTTATGTTTGGTCGGATAAATACCATATTCCGCCAAGCCCCCCGGTTTCAGATCACGATTGAACAAGGCCACCCGCACCCCGTTCTGAGAAAGGGTGCGCGCCGCAAACAACCCCGCTGGCCCAGCGCCCACCACAGCAACGCGGTGTTTTGGTTCGTGCATCATGCTCATCCCGTCTCCTGCGCCTTGAAATAGATCCTGCTCGTTTTATTATACCTGTTTTGAATCGCAAAAAACAGCACCAGCATAGCCCAGTCTAATCTTAAGTTGACAAAAAGATCCCTCACATCACCAACAATTCTTGCCATTATGCTATACTTAAGGCAATCAATGTATGTTTTGTCTGCAAATACCCCACACCAAGGAGAATCTCACCCTATGAACACATCTCAGCCTTTGCCTGAAGAAAACGAAATTGCACCATCCGAAACCACCGCTGAACCCTCCCAGCCTCGTCGAAAATTCCGTTTTGCCCCCGCTTTTTGGACAACTGCTTCCATCCTCTCTCTCATTGTCAACATCATCCTCATTATCATTGTTGTTGTTCTGGCGAGCAATCTTTTCACCCTCAAGAAAATCGTTGGCGATCAGCTGATTGGCGGCCTGTATACCAACTTTCAGCTAATGGACGCAGCCCACATCACCACTACCATCCCAGTCAGCGCATCCGTCCCGGCCAAATTTGACCTACCGCTGGAAACAGACACCACCGTCGTGTTGACCGAAGACACGTACATCCCCAACGCTCAGGTCTCCGTTTATACCGGCGGCTTGCAAATCATGAATGCCCGCACCGACATCGTCTTACCCAAAGATAGCAGACTGCCTGTTCATCTCTCAATGGTTGTGCCAGTTGATCAGCAAATTCCGGTTGAATTGAACGTCAACGTAGACATCCCCCTCAACCAAACCGAATTACACCAACCCTTTGTTGGCCTGCAAGGTGTTGTTGCCCCCTTCAAAGAATTGCTTGATCCGTTACCTGGCAGCTGGCAGCAATTGATGTGTGGAAAATCACCCAGCGCGTTTTGCAAGTCCATCTTCAAAGAATAACATGCCAAATTCCGTCCTGCAAACCCGCCTTGAAAATGGCTTATTGGTTCAACTAAAAGAGATCCACTCTGCGCCGCTCATCAGTCACTGGGTGTGGTATCGCGTGGGTTCCCGCGATGAAGCCCGCCCCCGCACAGGCCTTTCCCACTGGGTGGAACACATGCAGTTCAAAGGCACGCCCACCTACCCGGCCAGCGTGCTAGATAAAACCATTCCGCGCGATGGTGGCATCTGGAATGCATTCACCTATCTCGACTGGACCACCTACTTTGAGACCATGCCAGCTGATAAGATTGAACTGGCTCTCGACCTGGAAGCCGACCGCATGTTCCACAGTCTATTCGACCCGCAGGAAGTTGAATCGGAACGGACTGTCATCATCTCTGAGCGCGAAGGCTCCGAAAACGAACCTCTCTTTCGTCTCGGCGAAGCCATCCAAAACGCAGCCTTTGACCATCACCCCTATCACACCGAAGTGATTGGCGAAAAAGAAGACCTGCACACCATCACCCGAGACGACCTCTATCAGCACTACCGCACCTATTACGTTCCCAACAACGCGGTTGTTGCCCTGGCGGGTGATTTTGATGCCGAGGCCATGTTGGCGCGCTTGCAACACGTCTATGCCGTCCTGCCGGCTGGCCCCACCCCACCGCACCCCGCCCAGCCAGAACCGCCCCTGACCGCAGAACGGCACATCGAGCTAACCGGCCCTGGACAAACCACCTATCTACAGCTTTCCTATCGTGCCCCCGCTGCAGCGGAAGATGATTTTTTTGCCCTCACCGTGTTGGATAGCCTGCTCACCGGCCCAACCGGGTTGAACATGTTTGGCGGCGGTGGCATCTCCAACAAAACCAGCCGTCTCTATCGCAATTTGGTTGAGCGCGAACTTGCCATCAGCGTCAATGGCGGAATGCAAGCCACCTTAGACCCCTTCCTATACGACATCACCATCACCATTCACCCGGACAAAAGCTATCATCAAGCCCTTGCTGCCATTGATCAAGAAATTCAAGCCCTGCAAGATCATCTTGTCAGCAGCGATGAAATTGCCCGTGCCGTCAAACAGGCGCGCGCCCTGTTTGCCTATGGCAGCGAAAACATCACCAATCAGGCTTTTTGGTTGGGCTATGCCGAAATGTTTGCCACCTATGCCTGGTTTGAACAGTACGTTGAACGCCTGCAAGCCATCACCCCTGCCGATGTGCAGCGCGTTGCTCAAACCTGGCTCGCCAGTCACCGCCGCGTTACGGGCGTCTACCTGCCACAAGGGGACCAACCAGAGGAGACTCAAGAAGAATGACCACCCCATCCACCCTCAGCTTGCCCGGCCCACACGACACAACCCGGCTTGAACTACCCAATGGCATCACCATCCTCATCCGGCCCAACTTCAACAGCCCATCCGTCGTTATCAACGGCTACCTGCCAGCCGGCAGTGCCTTTGATCCTTCCGACAAGCTCGGCCTGGCCTACTTCACCGCCCTGGCACTCATGCGCGGCACACAAACGCGGTCTTTTCAAGAAATTTATGACGCCCTTGAAAGCGTCGGCGCCAACCTGGGCTTTAGCGCCAGTGCTCACAACATCACTTTCGGCGGGCGCTGCCTGGCCGAAGATCTACCCCTTCTGCTCACACTGCTTGCCGAAGCATTGCGCGCCCCCGTTTTTCCCGGCCAACAAATTGAACGTTTGCGCGCCCAAATGCTCACCCACCTTGCCATTCGCGCCCAAGATACCGCCGATATGGCCTCCCTCACCTTTGATAGCCTTCTGTTTCCCAACCATCCCTATGGCCTTCCAGAAGATGGCTATATCGAAACCATCCAACGCATCCAAACCGATGACCTGTTCGCTTTCCACCAAAAGCATTTTGGGCCGCGCGGTCTGGTCATCGTCATTGTTGGCGGCATTGGCGTTGAACAGGCCACGCAAAGCGTCATCCGAACCCTGGGCGACTGGCAAAATCCTGAACAGGTCGTCTTGGCCCCATTGCCGACCATCACCCCGCCTACCCAAACCATCCGCCAACACATTGTCCTCCCCGGCAAAAGTCAAACCGACCTGGTGATGGGCTGCCTTGGTCCGCGTCGTCATGCCCCCGACTACCTGGCTGCCTCACTGGGCAACAACATCTTAGGTCAATTTGGCCTGATGGGGCGCATTGGCGATGTCGTTCGCGAACAGTCTGGCCTGGCCTATCATGCCGCTACCAGCCTGAATGCCTGGATTGAAGCAGGTTCATGGGAGGTTTCCGCCGGGGTTAACCCCGCCAATTTAGAGCGCGCCATCGAATTAATCATCTCAGAACTGCGCCGCTTTACCAGCGAACCCGTCAGTGATGAAGAACTCGACAACAGCCAGGCCAATTTCATTGGCCGACTGCCACTCTCTCTTGAATCCAACAGCGGCGTTGCCGGTTCCCTGCTCAACATCGAACGCTTCCAACTAGGCTTAGATTATTTCCTCACCTACGCCGAGCGGGTGCGTGCCATCACGCCACAGGACGTGCTGCAAGCTGCCCAAACCTACATCAACCCCGACGCACTGATCATCGTCAGCGCCGGGCCAGAACAAAACCAGGCCAAATGAGCTTTCTTTTACGCACAGGCATTGACCTGCTTGAAATTCAACGCCTGCAAGGCCTCAACCCCGCCATCCGAGAACGGTTCTTGCGGCGCGTCTTCACCCAGCTCGAGTTGGAGCTCTGTCACAATTCCGATGCCAGCCTTGCCGGACGTTTTGCCGCCAAAGAAGCCGTTGCCAAAGCTCTTGGTAGCGGCATCGGTGCAATTGGCTGGCAAGCGATCGAAATTGGGCGCGGCAGCAATGGTGAGCCAGAATTGCACCTGCACGGACCCGCAGCTGAACTAGCCAACACGCTTGGCCTGACCCAATGGGCCATCAGCATCACCCACTCGCACAGCCATGCAGCTGCGGTCGCCGTTGCCATCGGAGACGCCCCATGAAAGCCCTGGCCATCAGCGACATTGAGCTGGGCTTCCTCTACAACCCGCAAATTGCCCAACGCTTCGCCGATACACAAATTGTATTTAGTTGCGGCGACCTGCCCTATTACTACATTGAATTTATTGTCAGTATGCTAAACGTCCCGCTCTACTACGTGCGCGGCAATCATTCCAGCAAAGTGGAAACCACGACCGCCGGTGAGCGCTCTGCTCCGTGGGGCGCTCATGACCTGCACCGCCGCGTCGTGCGCGACGATTCAGGCCTCTTTTTGGCCGGCATTGAGGGCTCGCTGCGTTACAACCTTGGCCCACACCAATACACACAGGCCGAAATGTGGGCCATGGTACTAACCCTAACCCCTCAGCTTCTGCTCAATCGCCTCACGCATGGTCGCTATCTAGACGTATTCATCAGCCATGCTCCGCCATTCCAGATTCACGACATGGAAGATTTACCCCATCGTGGCATCCATGCCTTCCGTTGGCTGATTAGCGTCTTCCAACCCACACTACACCTGCACGGGCACATTCATATCTATCGCAACACCACCATCGCCGAAACACGCTTCAACAAAACGACCGTGCTGAATGCCTTTGGCTATCGCGAATTTGAGCTAAAATTCATGTTCGGGCCGAATAAACGTCCCCTCTATGTCCCCCTTGGCCCAGGAGGAGTACCCATCCAATGAGCGATCGTCCTTCCAGTAAATTTTTCTACGAAACCGCCAAAGCCGATTTCGACGACGCACTCCGCAAAGGCTTGTGGCGTTCCATCATCAGTTGGCTGACGCAAAGCAACAACACCCTCCTGCCCTTTGATGAAGTGCGGCGCAGCATCCCCGTTCACAACGAGCATTCCATCGGCGTACAGCAAATTGAGGTCAAGAAAATTGTCGGCAGCGTTGGCCGTTATCACGACTTTGACCGCGTCTTTTTGCCCCGCCACGGTCGCACGCGCGGCCGCTGGATGAGCATTGATCAAGCTCACCTGCAAGATGTTCCCTTGCCGCCCATTGAAGTCTACCAAATTGGCGAAGTCTATTTTGTTCGCGATGGCAATCATCGCGTTTCCGTTGCCCGCGAAAAAGGCCAGGAATTCATTGATGCCGATGTCATCAAAATTGAAACCCCTGTGCCCATTGACGAAAACACCGACATTGATGCCCTCATCAGCGATCAAGAGCGCATCGAATTCTATCAGGCTTCGCGGCTACGCATTTTGCGACCAACCGCCAACATTCAATTCACCATTCCTGGCCAATACACCAAATTACTCGAACATATCAACGTCCATCGTTGGTTTATGGGCAACGAACAGCAACGCGAAGTCAGTTGGGACGAAGCCGTTGGCGATTGGTATGATCAAGTCTATCAACCCCTTGTGCACCTGATCCACGCCCAAAAACTGCTTGAGGAATTCCCCGGACGCAGTGAAGCCGACCTCTACATCTGGATCATGGAGCATCTCTGGTATCTGCGCCAGGAAATTCAGCAAGATATTTCCCTTGAAGACGCCGTCGCACACTTCACCGAAGAATATGCCCGAAACCCCGGACGGCGGCTATTACGCCTGTTTGAATGGATTGGGCGTTGGTTGGGTGAAGAAAACAGCAGCGGCACGGGGAGCGTCTGAACTCAAATCAGCATCGCTTCCCCAACCCCAACCCAAAAGTGATTTGGCAACACCATCCGGTTTGGACGCACTTCCACCCCGGCCAGGTTTTGCTTTTCATCTCCAACCACCATGCTCGGATGAATGAAACAAAGCGTCGGTTGTTGCCCATACTTCTGCCGATAATACTGCACTGCCCGCTCAATTTTGCTGCTTAACGCCGTCTTAGGGTCATTATCAAACCACAACATTCCCGTTTCCATCCTCAACCTCCTTCAACTAGCCGGGGACCAAAACAACTTCCACTCCCCGCCAATCCGCACCGCAAACTGATCACGTGCCGCAAGATTGGCCGGCTGCAACAACAACGAACGGCTCACACGCTGTCCAATCGCTGCCTGTCCAATCCGGCCCAACAAATGCGTTTGAAACGCATGAAGCCAATCGGCATGTTCCACAACATGTTGGCTATTTAACGTCGCCACAGTCCAAATTCTGGTTGCCGCACCTTCACGCAACATCCAGGCTAGCCCCTGCCGCACCTCTGCATCCATTCGCAAAACCTGCGCCAGGTCATCAATCAACAACAACACCACCGTGCCCAGCTCGCGTCCATAGCGCCGTTGCTCTGTCCGAATCGTTAATTGATGAATCCAATGCACCGCCTCATCAGAATAGGAACTGTCCAGCGCTTCAAAATAGCGTCTATCATAGGTCGCGCGCAACCCTTCCCACTCTTCGGGAGCCGTTGAAAGCACCACCGTGTGCAACTGATAGGGTGAGCTGAGCAACATCGCTGATTCAAGAATAGTCTTGAGCAAGCCAGTTTTGCCACAGCCCGCATCGCCACAGATCAGCAAACTGCCCGGAGAAGAATCCAACAAGTCAAAAATTACCGGATACCCATCCTCCCCCAACCCCAACAAACTGGTTTGCTGTGGAAGATAGGGAAAAGCCTGCAAAATATCCTTCACTGCCGGCACACGATAGCGCGCCCGCGTTACCGGTTGGGTGCACGCATTTGCATTCACCATTTTCCTAGCAAGATGTGCTGTTTCCAATTGTAGCATCGTCATAATCATCACAACCTATTTTTTATAGAACTCACGTTCTATTATAGAACAAAAATTCAATTGCAGCAAGTTGTTTTAAGGTTAAAACTTTGTCTTCGCATTCCGACTTGCAAAGCACAAAATTTTGATATAATGATGCTGATAGGACGAGAAAAAATGAGCGTTTATCAGAACGCAGGTTGCAAAAGCAATTATCAAACGCTCCCAAAGGTGGAATTGCACCGCCATTTGGAAGGCTCTTTGCGCATGGAAACCCTGCTTGATGTTGCCCGGGTGCATGGCATCACATTGCCCCTACGCCCCGACCTGCGCTCCCTCGTCCAAATGCAAACGAGCGATGCGCTCACCTTCAGCAATTTCCTCTCCAAATTCCAAACCCTGCGCCTCTTTTATCGCTCCCCCGAAGTCATCACCCGCATCACCCGCGAGGCCGTTGAAGATGCCGCTGCGGACAACATCCAATACCTTGAACTGCGGTTTAGCCCGGTCGCACTCAGCCGCCTGGAAGGTTTTCCGCTTGCCGAAGTGATGAATTGGGTTAGCACCGCCGCCCTACAAGCCGGAAAAGATTTTGGCATCCTCGTTCGCTTGTTGGTCAGCGTCAATCGGCACGAAGACATTCATCAAGCCGAGCAAGCCTTACACCTGGCAGCAGACTATCACACCCAAGGCATCATTGGCGTAGACCTGGCCGGCAACGAAGCCGACTTTTCTGCTGCACCGTTTGCCGCCCTCTTCCGAGAAGCCAAACAAGCCGGGCTTGGCATCACGGTTCATGCTGGCGAATGGGGCGGACCTGAAAACGTCCGTCAGGCCATCCTTGAAATGGGCGCTGACCGGATCGGTCATGGTGTGCGCATCATGGAAGATGCCAACGTTGTTGCCCTGGCCCTCGAACACAACACAACTTTCGAAGTTTGCATCACCAGCAACTATCAAACTGGTGTTGCGCCGGCCCTCAGCGCCCACCCACTCATGCGCATGTTGATGGCCGGGCTCAACGTCACCCTAAACACCGACGACCCCAGCATCTCGCAAATCAGCCTTTCCAATGAATACCGCGTTGCCTGCCAGGATTTAGGCCTCCCCGCCAATATGCTACGCACCTGCATCCTGACAGCCATCCAGGCATCTTTCCTATCAGCAGACGAGCGCACCCTGCTACAACAACAGCTGATGCCAAAGCTCGACCAAGCCCTCTTTACCCCGGAGCTCTAACCCATGCACATTCTAGTCACCAACGACGATGGTGTACAACATCCTGGTCTGCTCGCCCTTGCCCAAGCAATGCAACCATTTGGCAAAGTCAGCATTCTGGCCCCCGACCATAACTGGTCTGCTGCCGGACATGTCAAAACCCTAGACCGTCCCTTGCGCGTCAAAGAAGTCGTCCTCAATGGCGGGTTATCTGCCCTGGCCTGTGATGGCGCTCCTTCTGACTGTGTCGCACTGGCTTTGTTGGGCCTGCTGGAAAAAGTTGACCTGGTCGTTTCGGGCATTAACCCCCACGCCAATCTCGGTCACGACATCACCTATTCCGGCACGGTCACCGCCGCCATGGAAGCTGCCATTGGTGGAGTACGCGGTCTGGCCTTCTCACTCGACACCCCCGAAAACCATCACACCCCCATACAATATGAAGAGGCTGCCGCCATGGCTGCTGAAGTCGTCCGCATCACGCTGAAAGAAAATTTGCCTCCCGAAATCTTGCTCAACGTCAACTTACCCTATCGCAGCCGAGAAACCATCAAAGGCTACCGCATTACTCGAACCGGACAGCGCATCTACCGCGACGAATTGGTGCGCCGCGCCGACCCGCGCGGCCGCCCGTACTACTGGATTGGAGGTGATGTTCCCACTGGCCTGGGCGAAGAAAACACCGACATCGGTGCCCTGGCCGCCGGGTATGTTTCCATCACCCCCATCCAACTTGACCTGACCGCCCATTCATGGCTGGAAGCGCTTGCTTCCTGGAATTGGCCACAACCTAACTCTTCTTCAGGAAAGGAACCCCAAGCATGAAATTCACTGTCAAAAATTGGATGAACGACCTGGTCATTTTCGTTGACCCCGACATGAGCGTCCTTGATGCGTTGGGTCTCATGCGCCGACGCTATGTCAACAGTGTCATTGTGCGCAAAACGGATAGCAACCCCGAATACGGCATTGTGACCTCAACCGACATCTGTGACAAGATCGTCGCCCACAACAACAACCCCGCCGAAACCAAAATTCGCGACATCATGAACAGCCCGCTCATCACTGTCAAAGGCGATATGCCCGTTCAGGAATGCGCCGCGAAGATGAAAGAATATCACATCCATCACTTACCTGTTGTAGACAACGAAGGCAATGTCATTGGCATGATTTCAGCCACCGATTTCATGGTTGTTGCCGAAGGTCTCGGCACCCAATTCCAAGACCGCTCCCTGCGCTAGAATCAGCTGGCCGGAACGCTTGGTTCCGGCCAGTTTTTTATTCGTTCAAGAGCGCCAAAAGCCACGTCGCAAAGGGCGCACTTCTTCAATTGTCACAAATGCATCGGGGTCAGCCTCCAACACAATCGTTTCGACCTCAGCCTGATTGCGGCGGCGCACATCCACATACAAAATGTTCACCACCCCATTCTTGCCGCGCCCTGGCAGCTCTGTCACCGCATAGCCCGCTGTGCGCAATTGCTGCGCCAGCGCCGCCCCTCGTCGCGGGCTGATGATCTGCAAATGCATGTACCCAATCGCCATGCGCTCCTCAATCATCATCCCAACCACGTTGCCCGTTGCAAAACCAGCAGCGTAACCGAGGATATTGAGAGGGTTATCCAGATTCGCCAATACAGAGCTAATCGCCAGCACAAACACCAGCGCCTGAAAGAACCCCAACACCCACGCCAACCCCTTGCGTCCGCGCACCACAAACAACACGCGGATGGTATCCAGGGCCATATCCACCACGCGCAGCCCAAAGATGAGCAACGCCATCAGCCAGGCTTGCGGCGAGAGCAACATATCCAGCATCGGAACTACTTCTTCCCTTCCAAGGAACGTCCGGCCATGAGCGCCGGCTCATAGAGCGTGTGCATATACTCGCCCACCATGCGGCGGGTTGAAAACTGCGGTGCAAGCGTGCGGATGGACTCTTTCACCCGCGCCAACCACTCCACCGGCATATTATCTGCTGTGCGGTGTTCATAATATAACGGCACAATTTCGTTTTCCAATGTGTCGTACAAACTCTCAGCATCCAGTGCATCCTGCTGATTGGGATCAGCAATATCACTATCCTCACCGATTGCCCAGCCGTTGCGGCCATTGTAGCCCTCACGCCACCAGCCATCCAACACCGAGAAGTTCAGCACACCATTAATCGCCGCCTTCATACCCGAAGTACCCGAAGCCTCATTCGGTCGGCGCGGTGTATTCATCCACACATCCACACCCTGAACCAGGAAGCGCGCCATATTCATGTCATAATCTTCCAAAAAGGTCAACCGGCCGGCGCTGCGCGGGTCTTTGACCGCCCGATACACCTGCTGAATGATCAGTTTTCCAGGCTCATCTGCCGGGTGCGCCTTGCCAGCAAACACAATCTGCACAGGGCGGCGCGGATCATTGATAATACGCATCAAACGATCAAAATCCTTCAAAATCAAGTACCCGCGCTTATATGTTGCAAACCGCCTGGCAAAGCCAATCGTCAGGGAATAGGGTTCCAACATCACCCCACTTGCAACCACCTGCGCCGGCGTAATCATGCCACTGGACCATAAACTGCGCGAGCGTTCATTGGCAAACACAATCAGCTTGCGCTTCAAATGTCGGCGCACCATCCACAAATCCACATCCGGAATGCGCTCAATTTGCGCCCACAATTCAGGGTCATCCACGCGTTCCAGCCAGCCCGGCCCAAAATACTGATCAAACAGCATCCGCATCCGCCGCGCCATCAACGAGCCAACATGCACACCGTTGGTGATATGCGTAATCGGCACATCATCGGCGCGTCGTTCGGGCCACAAGAAATTCCACATCCGCCGCGAAACCTGACCATGCAACTCAGAGACCGCGTTACAACCCTCTGACAACTTGATGGCCAACACCGGCATAACAAAATTATCCCCCCACGGCGTAGCCTGCCGTCCCAAATCCACAAACGCATCTCGCGTCAGGCCCAGCTCTGGCCAAATATTGACCAGATACTTATCCACCAACCACAACGGGAACTGATCGTTGCCCGCCGGTACCGGTGTGTGCGTTGTGAAGACACTCGTTTTGCGCACACGCTCAATCGCCTCGTCCAATGTCAGGCCCTTGCGCACGTATTCAAGCAAGCGTTCCAGGGCAAGGAATGCCGAATGCCCCTCATTCATATGCCATACCGTCGGCTCAATGCCCAACAGGCGCAATGCCCGCACCCCACCCATGCCGAGCAACACCTCTTGCGAAATACGCACCTCCAGGTCATTGCTGTACAGGCGCTCGGTCAACTGCCGGTCATACTCCGAGTTCTGTTCAACATTCGAATCCATCAACAACAATGTCACCCGTCCGACACGCACTTCCCACAGACGAGCAAAGACACTGCGCCCCGGCAGCTCAACCGAAATCATCAACGGCTTACCAGCAGCATCCAAAATCGGCACCACCGGCATTTCATCGAAGTTCAGGTAATAGTTGCGCGTTTCCTGCCAGCCATCTTCAGTGATATGCTGCACGAAATAGCCCTGTCGGTAAATAAAACCCACACCCACCAACGGAATGCCCATATCACTGGCTTCTTTCAGATGATCACCGGCCAAAATGCCCAAGCCGCCCGCATAAACGGGCAAACTCTCATGCAGGCCAAACTCAAACGAAAAATACGCAATCTGATTTTCTTTCCCTGCCAACGCAGCATAGTTTTGCTTGAACCAGGTGCTGCCGCCCTTCATGTACACATCAAACGCCGCCATAGTCCGGTCATACAGCTCCAGGTAAGCCGGGTCATTGGTCAAAGCGTTCAACAAAGCGCGTTCCACCCTGGTCAAGAATGCCACCGGGTTATGATTGACCTGATCCCACAGCGTCTTGTCAATCAGCGAAAACAAACGCTGCGCATCCGGATTCCACACCCACCACAAATTGTAGGCCAACGAACCAAGCCTGCTCAACCGACGGGGCAGGCTAAAACGAACCGGAATATCCCTACGAATCGTATCCATGATTTCCTTTTTTATTAATATCTTTTGATCAATTAAAAACACAAAACTAACACGTGCAACGTCAAACGTTGCCGCGATTATACCAGACTTTCGCCATTTGTCACCCACGCGAAATTACAAACGGCGGCGAATCTTCTGCGAAATGATATCCAACTCCGCCCGTTCTGGCAAATTATCATACCCAGGTGGGAACTTTAGTCCAAATCCATCACGCTCAAAGCGCGGAATGACATGCAAGTGCACATGCGCCACTTGTTGCCCAGCCGCCTTGCCATCCGCCAAAAACAGATTCAAGCCCTGACAACGCAACCCGCTACGCGCAATCGCCAACCCAATCTTTTGTGCAGCCTGGAACAAATGCGCACCCAGCTCGGGCGGCAAATCCGCCAAACCTTCACAATGTTGCCGCGGCACGACAAGAACATGCCCCGGCGTAATTGGGTGAATATCCATAAATGCAGCGCAGAGATCATCCTCATACACCATACTCGCTGGGCTTTTACCGGCCAGAATGTCACAAAATATACAACTACCCATTTCCAAACTCCTTACAAAACGCTAAAAGAAAAACCTTATCTCTTCTTTATTATGCCACATTTCAACAAGTTGCACAGCAATTTATCTATTTTTGCTCATTTGGCCTCATCATTCCTGATATAATTTAACCATGCTCATGCCAAAAAAGCAATTCTCTTGGGGGGCTGTCCTGATCATCGGTGCCGCCGCCCTTTTATTGGTTTTGCTCATCCCGGGCCTGCGCTCGCGCGCCGAGGGCGTTTGGTTGCGTTTGCGCGCCGCGATCTTTCCCGTCAACGAACAGGTTTTCATCCCTGCCGGCACCACCACTCCACTCCCCATCCCAACTGCACAAATCCTATTGCCCGATAGCCCCCGGCCAACCGCCTCCCCCACACCAACGCCAACCATCCTCTTTACCCCCACTCCACAAACCATCCCGCCCACAGCTACCCCGACCCCCACGGCACTGCCCCCCAGTGTGCAGCTAAGCGGCCTCACCTATCAAACCCAGCACGGCTATTGGAACTATTGTGCACCCGCCAACCTGTTCATGGCCCTCTCCTATTGGGGCTGGCAAGGCAAAGTCACCGACATTGCTGAAGCCATCAAACCCGGTCAATGGGATAAAAACGTCATGCCCTACGAATTGACGGACTACGTCGTCAGCACAACCAATCTTTCCATCGTTGTTCGTTCCGGTGGCAACATTGCCCTGCTCAAAACGCTGGTCGCCGCCGGCTTTCCTGTCATCATCGAAAAAGGTGTCATCCTTGAAGATCTTTGCACGGGCGGCAATTCCTGGATGGGCCACTACCAGACAATCATTGGCTACAACGACGCCTCACAAGTGATCATTGCCATGGATTCATACACCGCCTCAAAGGAAAAGCCAACCGTTGCCGAAGGATATGATACCCTCCAGGACGATTGGCGTGCCTTCAACTACATTTTCATGGTAATCTATCCGCCGGAACGCGAAGCTGAGCTAATGAGTCTCCTCGGGCCCTATGCCGACCCCGCCGAAAGCGACCGCATCGCCGCCGAGATCGCTGCTGAAGAGGCTGCCACGCTGCAAGGCCGGCAGCGCTTCTTTGCCCTGTTCAACCGCGGCACCAGCCTATACCGACAAGGCGACTATGGCAACGCCGCTCTGGCCTACGACGAGGCCTTCCGCCTGTATGCCGAATTGCCCAAGCCGCGCCCACATCGCATGATGTGGTACCAAACCGGCCCTTATTTCGCCTACTTCAACACGGGCAGGTTTCAGGATGTGATTGACCTTGCCACCACTACCCTTTCGGGTGTTTGCACCAGCTCCTACAGCAAGCCAGGCCTGGAAGAAAGCTGGATCTGGCGCGCCCGCGCCCAGGCCGCACTAGGCAACACCGATGCAGCAGTTTCTGACCTGCGTCAGGCGCTCGAATATCACCCCAACTATGGCCCCGCCCTCGATCTAGCCGCCCAACTGGGTGTTCAACCCTGAGGTTTGTTTCCATGTCCACCCTACGCATCCTCCATTTTGCCGACGCCCACATTGATATTGTCAGTCACGGTCGTCACGACCCACAGACCGGACTGCCACGGCGCGTGTTGGATTTTCTCGCCGCCCTCGACACCATTATAGATACAGCTATTCGCGAAAAGGTTGACCTGGTCTTGTTTGCCGGCGACACCTACAAAGACCGCACGCCTGCCCCCACGTTTCAACGCGAATGGGGCCGGCGCATGAAGCGCCTGTCAAAGGCGCAAATCCCCACCCTGCTGCTGATTGGCAACCACGACCTCTCCCCTGCCACCGGACGCGCCCACACGCTGCAAGAATACGAAACCCTTCAAATTCCATATGTGCGTGTTATTGCCCGGCCCACTCTTTTGGGCCCCCAAGATCTGTGGGATTTACCCTTGCAAATCCTTTGCCTGCCCTGGGTTTCACGCTCCGGCCTGGTTGCAACCCTTTCTGAAGAAAACCTGGACCCCGAGCAAATCTACACGGCCATTGAAGAACGCCTTTCCAGTCTGGTTCAGGGCTGGCTAGAAAACCTTGACCCCAACTTACCCGCCGTGCTCACAGCTCACGCATCCATCCAGGGAGCACAATATGGCGGCGAACGCTCCGTCATGCTTGGCAATGACCTTGTCTTGCCGCTTTCGATGGTTTGCGACCCACGCCTGTCTTACACCGCCCTTGGACACATTCACAAAGCGCAAAATCTCAACCCCAACGCCTCCCCGCCCGTCATCTACCCCGGCTCTATCGAGCGCGTTGACTTTGGCGAAGCTGCCGACGACAAATTCTTTGTCATCGCTCACATCACCGCCGGAGAGCCCACACAGGTTGAATGGCGCAAACTAGACGGTCGCACCTTTTTGGATTACAAAGTCACCATCACTTCCAGCGAGCATGTGCCAGAGCAGTGTCTGAACGTCTTGCCACCCGCCGAAAAATTACGTAATGCCATTGTGCGCCTGACCATCACCTACCCCAAAGCCTTTGAGGCCTTGCTAGACGAGCCAAGTCTGCGCCGTTATGCCGCCGAAGCTCTCGAATTTCACCTCGTCCGCCGCCCACAAATTGAAACGCGCCTGCGCCTGCCCAACGATTGCACCATCAGCAGTCTCACCCCGCTCGACCTGCTCAACCTGTACTTCAAAACGCACAACACCCCCAGGGCAGACATTGCCGAGTTGCAAAAACTGGCCAGCCAAATGATTGGTGAAGCAACCGCTTCTGAGACAACTTGATTCTCGTGGAGGAACCTCATGCAACAAATTGGTGATTGGATTTTAGCCAAAATTCAGCAAAACATTGCCCCAGAAGCGATCGCCCGACAACTTGCCCAAACAACCCTTGATGAGGCCACCTGGCAACATCTGATACAACGCGCCAAAGAACTTGGCGGCAGTGCAGAAGGCAAAGCCTTTTTATTAACGCTTTTCCACCTTGCTAAGGTTGATGACGAATGGATGACCCTGCGCATTCTTGGCATCATTGTGCAAACCCCCACCTTTGAGCGCAGCGAACGGCAGAATGCGCTCAGCTCGATCGGAAAACGGCTGGCGCGCCTTGAAAAAATGTCGCTTGAACCAGCCGCACAAACGCAGCTGCGCGAATTTAACGCCTACGCGCTCATCCTCAACGCTTCTCTATTCGCCGAGGCGCAAGAATTTGATTCCGCCATTGAAGCCTATCAACAAGCTCATCAAATCTATACACAGCTCGGCAACAAGAGCTTCGTCCAATGGATTGACAGTCAGCTGCAAAAATTATCCAGCCGTCGCAGCGCAGCACCGCAGCACACAACGGCCACAGAAACACAAGGTGAACAACCCACTGCACCGCTAGCCCCCGCCAACACAAAAATCGCCCCAAAACTCAGCCGCCAAGTTGCCCGCCCACCGTTTTTGCCCGGCGGACAACCTGTTCGTCCCATCACCCGCCGCGCAGCCCCACCTTCCACCACACCCCAACCAACCGCGGAACAAAAGGAAATCGAGCGCGCCCGCCAGGAATTACAGCAATTGCAGCAAGCCATCGCTGAGCGCCAACAAACTCTGGGTAACCTGGAAAAACAAGAGCAAGCAGAAAAAACCCTGCGCGAATTGCGCCAACAACTCAGCACCACTCAAGAAGCACTCCAAGCTGCACGCGACGAAATCGCCGCCAAAAACCGTCAAATCGCTGCCCTGCAAAAACGCCTCGAAGATTCACTTCAACAAGAAAGCTTCAACCCGCAGCGCGAACAGCGTGAATCGGTCAACCTGCGCCGCGAACTGGCCGGACGAGACCGAAAAATTGAGGAATTACAAGAAACAATCAGCAAGCGCGAAAAACGCATCATTGAAATGAACCGCGAATTGCACGACACCCATGAAGAAGCTGGCGAAATCCGCCGCGAGTTGCAAGCAGCACAAGACCGCATTGAGCAACTGGAAAATGCTCTGGCTGAGGCACAAAAACCCGCCCCAAAACGCACCACACGCCCTCGTTAATCAAACAATTATGGATGCAACACTCGTCCAAATTCTCATCATCTTTCTCCTGCTAGTCATCAATGGCGTCTTTGCCATGTCTGAAATTGCGCTTGTCTCCGCCCGCAAAGCCCGCCTGCAACAAAGCGCCGAAGAAGGCCAAAGCGGCGCCATGGCCGCCCTGCAGCTGTCCGAAAACCCCAACCGCCTCCTTTCCACCGTCCAAATCGGCATCACCCTGGTCGGAATCTTTTCCGGCGCCTTGGGCGGCGCAACGATTGCCCAAAGCCTGGCACTGCTGCTACAGAAAATTCCCTGGCTTGCGAACATCAGTCAGGGGCTTGCCCTTGCCATCGTTGTACTACTGACCACCTATTTCTCCCTCGTCATCGGCGAACTGATCCCCAAACGATTGGCCCTCAACAACCCCGAACGCATTGCCATCATCGTTGCACAACCAATGCGCGCCCTGGCCTGGCTGACTGCACCCATCGTCTCTTTGCTCAGCAAGTCCACCGATTTTGGCCTGCGCCTGCTTGGCACTCATCCCTCCCAAGAACCGCCCGTCACCGAGGAAGAAATCAAAGTTTTGATGGAACAAGGTACCCAAGTTGGCGTCTTTGAAACCGCCGAACAGGACATGATCACAGGCGTATTCCGCCTCGGCGACCGCTACATCGACTCGGTTATGACGCCCCGCACCGAAATTGAATGGCTTGACCTGGACGAACCCTTTGAGGAACTGCGCCAAACTGTTCTCAACAGTGGCCACACCCGCTTTCCAGTCGCTCAGGGCACGCTCGATAACGTTCAAGGCATCCTGCTAGCACGCGATTTTCTCAGCCACTGCCTGGGCGATCATCCGGTTGAGATCAAAACCATGCTTCAACCACCCATCTTCGTTCCAGATAGCATGTCCATCCTCAAAGTTTTGGCAATGATCAAAGAAGCTGGCGTACATGTCGCTCTGGTCATTGATGAATACGGCGGTTTACTCGGCATGGTTACCCTCTATGATATTCTAGAAGCCATTGTCGGCGAGATCCGCCCAGAAGGAGATGAGGAAGAACAGCAAGCTGTGCAGCGCGAAGATGGCAGTTGGCTGCTCGATGGGCTCATTTCCATTGACGAATTCAAAGATATCTTCAATCTGCGCGAAATGCCCGATGAAGAGCGCATTGGCTATCAAACCCTGGGCGGGTTCATCATGACCCAAATTGGCGCCATTCCAACCGCCGGTCAACACTTTGAATGGCAAAACCTGCGCTTTGAAGTGATGGATATGGATGGCCGACGTGTAGACAAAGTTCTTGTCAGTCCAATTCTTCGCAACGAGCAAAGTGTATGAACCCTCTCCGTCTTCGCATTGCCGGTTTCCTTTCTTACTTAGAGCCTGCCGAAATCAACTTCAGCGAATTTGATATCGCCTGCATTTCTGGCGCCAATGGCGCGGGCAAATCTTCGTTGTTGGATGCCATCACCTGGGCCCTATTTGGGCAAGCCCGCCGCTCCGATGATGCACTCATTCACAGCCACGCCGCACTTGCCCAGGTTACCTTTGACTTCGAATATGAAGGCAACCGCTACCGCATTCAACGCAGCAAACCGCGCAACAAAACTAGCTCGCTGGAATTTTTCGTCTACAACGCCCAAGGTCAGCTCAAACCACTCACCGAGGCCAGCATTCGCAAGACGGAAGAACGCATCCAGTCCATCTTACGGCTCGATTACGACACCTTCATTAACTCCGCCTTCTTCCTGCAAGGGAAAGCCGATCAATTCGCCCAGCAACGCCCCAGCGAACGCAAACGCATTCTCAGCAGCATTCTTGGCCTGGATGTTTGGGAACAATATCGCCAAACTACTGCCGAACACCGCAAACGCGAAGAAGCCGAACTCAGCCGCATTGATGGACAATTGGCTGAGATTGAGATCGAATTAAGCGAAGAACCGCAACGCAAACAGAACCTGCAGCAAGCCATCCGCATACTGGAAGAGCTTTCGCATCAATGTCAGGCACAGGCCCAAACGGTTGAATGGCTGCGCCAACAAAGCAATTCTCTGAGCGAACAGCGCAAAATGCTCAAGCTGCAAGCAGAACAATTGGAAAACGAACGTCAGCAAATTGCTCAATTACAACATCAGCTGCAAGAGCGTCAGGCGGAGCGGCAACAATTATTGGCTACGCTAAGCACAGCTGACACAATTCAAGCCCAGTACCTCGCCTGGCAGCAAACGGTTATCGAGCTGCAAGAATGGGAAACTTTGGCCGAAAAATTCCGCGCCCTTCAAAGCCAACGTTACGTCCCACAAACGGAAATTGAAACCGAACGCGCCCGCTTGCAACAAGAACAAAAAAGCCTGCTTGAAAAACAACAACAAGCCAAAATACAAAAAGCTCAAATCATCAGCCTGGGCGAACAAATTGCCAAAGCTGAAGCAGAATCGCAAGACCTTCGTGAACAGCTTTCACAACGCTCCCGCTTCCAACAAGAACTTGAACAGCTCAGTGCGCAAGCCGGTGAACTGAAATCCGAACAGGCCCGGCTCAAACAAGCCATGTACGAACTTCAACAACAAATCGAAACACTTGAAGGCGCACACGGCTGTTGCCCAACCTGCAATCGCCCGCTCAGCCCCGAAGACCGTCAAACACTCATTCAGAGCTTGCGCGCCGCCGGTGAGCAAATGGGCAATCAACACCGCAGCAATCAGGCCACAATCGCTGCCAACACGCAACGTCAGGAAGAACTCAGGCAGCAAATTAAACAAATCCAAAATCTTGAACCGCTTTACCAAACCGTCAGTCAACGTTGGGCAGGCCTATTGGAACGGCAGCAAACCTTGCAACAATCGGTGCAGCAATTTGAGCAACAATTTGCCCCGCGCCTGCTAGAAGTCTCTCGCCAATTAACAGAGGAAGACTTTGCCAAAGCGGCCCGCGCCGAGCTTGCCCGCATTGACGCTGCCCTGCATCAACTCGGCTACGACCCGCAGGCACATCAGGCCGCCCGTCAGGCCGAACAAACCGGACGTGCCAGCCAACAAGCTCTGCAAACATTGGAAAAAGCCCGCGCCGCTCTCGCCCCGCTTGAAGGCGAAATTACCCGCGTCGAGCAGCAGCTGCACACTCGCCTCCCCAAACTCGAAGCACAGCAACAAAGCTACCATCAACTGGAACAAAGCATTCTTGCCATCCAATTACCCAACCTGGACGATATCGAAGCAGAATATTATCGCCTACAGGAAAAAGAAAAACAACAACATCAAGTAGTCGGCGCAGCACAACAAAAATATAACGTCCTCACCAATCTGCGCCTCCGTCAGGCGGACCTGAACCGTCAACGTGCCGAATGCACCGCGCAAATCAGCCGCCTGAAAACACTCGAGCAAGCCTTCGGCAAAGATGGTGTTCCCGCCCTGCTGATTGAACAAGCCTTGCCGGAAATTGAAGAACATGCCAACCAACTGCTTGACCGGCTTAGCGATGGCAACATGTCTGTCCGGTTTGTCACCCAACGCGATTACAAAGACAAATCTCGTGATGACAAACGCGAGACCCTCGATATCCTTATCAGCGATTCCGCCGGCTCGCGCGAATACGAAATGTTCTCAGGCGGCGAAGCCTTCCGCGTCAACTTTGCCATCCGCCTGGCCCTGTCGCGCGTCCTGGCCCAACGTGCCGGGGCACGGTTGCAACTGCTCGTCATTGACGAAGGTTTTGGCAGTCAGGATGCTGATGGCATTCAGCGCCTGATTGAAGCAATCCACCTGGTGCGCAACGATTTTGCCCGCATCCTGGTCATCACCCACCTGGAAGGCATGAAAGACGCTTTTCCCACCCGCATCGAAGTTGAAAAAGCGCCCATCGGCTCACAAATCAAAGTCATCTCGCTATGATTCCCATTCGCCTCGGACTACAACAACGCGTCCTGCCGGTTTATCGCACGCCCTTCTTCCAGGCGCTTGCCGCAGATTGCCCACAAGGCCTGGGCATCTTTGCGGGTCAGCCACGCCCCCACGAAATGGTTGAGAATCAATTTGAAATTCCCGGGGCTCAAGTGACCATTGCCAAAAACCGCCATTTCTTCAAAGAGCCCTGGTATTTGTGCTGGCAAAGCGGCCTGCTGCACTGGTTGGAAACCTGGCAACCACAAGTGCTGATTTTAGAAGCCAACCCGCGCTATCTCCTCAGCCCGTTTGCCGTTCGTTGGATGCATGCTCGCCATCGCCCCGTCATTGGTTGGGGTTTGGGCGCTCCGCCCGCCAATCGGTTTCGCAACACGTGGCGGGCACGCTTCCTGCACCAATTTGACGCCATGATCACCTACAGTCAGCAAGGAGCAGATCAATATCAGGCTGCTGGCCTGAATGCCAACCGCATTTTCATTGCCCGCAATGCGGTTGCGGCGCGCCCAACTGAACCAGCTCCGCAACGTCCTCTAGAATTCGCCAACACCCGTGCCACCATCATTTCCGTTGGACGATTACAGGCGCGCAAACGCATAGACTTGCTCATTCAAGCCTGCGCGGCACAGCCCACCCCTCCTCAACTTTGGATTGTGGGCGATGGCCCTGAGCGCGCCACACTCGAAGCTCAGGCAGCTCAAATTCTGCCCGATGCCGTTTTCTGGGGCACCCGACATGGTGAGGAACTCATTCGCTTACTCGATCAGGCTGACTTATTTGTCCTGCCCGGCACCGGTGGTTTGGCCGTGCAACAAGCCATGAGCCGGGCTCTCCCCGTCATTGTCGCCGCCGGTGATGGCACTCAATCCGACCTGGTGCGCCCCGAAAATGGCTGGAATGTGCCCCCCAACGATCGAACCGCTCTTCAAGCTGTCATTGCCGAAGCAACTCGCGACGCATCGCGCCTGCGCCGCATGGGCCTGGCCTCATATCGCATCGTTCGTGAAGAAATCAATCTGGAAACGATGGTCGCTGCGTTTGCATCCGCCGTCCAATCTGTGTTGTAGGAGCTTTTTCATGCATATTCTCATTGTTGCTGATGGTCGCAGCCCCATTACCCGCCGTTGGATACCCGGCGTGCTGGCACTTGGGCATCGCGTCACCCTCATCTCCACCTTCCCTTGCACACCTCTACCCGGCGTTGAACAAACGATCATCTTATCAACCGCCTTTGGCGGGGCTGCCTCCGGCAACAGCACCGGACGCGCCAGCGCACTTAGACCGCTGGTAAGCCGCTTTCGCCGCCTCTTCCTTTCCGGGCGCTACCTGCTTGGCCCACTCACCCTGCCCCTCAGCGGCAAGCGTTTGGCCCGCCTGGTCAAAGAAATTAAACCCGATCTTGTCCATGCGCTGCGCATTCCGTTCGAGGGCATGTTGGCCAGTTATACCCCTGCCAACACCCCATTGATCCTCTCCACCTGGGGCAACGACCTGACACTACACGCACCGGCCTCACCGCTCATGAGCGCCTGGACCCGGCGCGCCCTGCGCCGCGCCGACGGCCTGATCACCGATGCCGGACGTGACATCCGTCTGGCACCACAATGGGGGTTTGACCCCAACCGGCCCACGCTCAACATCCTCACATCCGGTGGGATTGACCTGACCGAAATGGGGCGCATTGCTACAGAACTACCCGCTGAGCTACCCCGCGATGTCCCCCTCATCATCAACCCGCGCGGCATTCGCCCCGCCTACGCCCGCACCGACACCTTCTTTCAGGCCATTCCCCTCGTCTTGCAACGCTGGCCAAACGTCTGCTTCGTCTGCCCGGGCATGGCCGGTCAGGCCGAGGCTGAACACTGGGCCAATCGCATCCACCGCCCACCCAATCTGCGCCTGCTTGCTGGGCTGCCACAACCCGCCTTGTGGAATCTCTTCAGCCATTCCGACATCACCCTTTCGATCACCACCCACGACGGCACCCCCAACACCCTGCTAGAAGCCATGGCCTGCGGCTGCCTGCCAATTGCCGGCGATATTGAATCACTGCGCGAATGGATTACGCCCGGCATCAATGGCCTGCTGGTAGATCCTCACAACCCGCAAGCATTGGCCGAAGCCATCGTCCTGGCGCTCACCAATCCCACCCTACGCCATCAGGCAGCTGAACTCAACCTGAAGCTGATTCAGCAACGTGCTGAAATCAACCTGGTGCGCGCACAGCTAGCCGTCTTTTACCAGCGCTTTACCTCCTAACCGTGAGTGATCCGAATCGCCTGATCGAAATCTATCAAAGCGGGCGCATCCCATGGGATCAGCCTGACCCACCCCCAGAAGTGCTTCGTACAGCAGCTCAAATGCCCATTGGACGCGCCCTCGACCTGGGCTGTGGGTTTGGACGCGCCACCCTGTATCTGGCCCGGCTAGGTTGGCACGTAGATGGGGTAGACTTCATTCCACAAGCCATTCAAGAAGCCACCCGCCGCGCCCAGGCCGCCAACCTGCACACCCTGGCCCATTTCCACGTATCCCCCGTCACACGGCTAGACTTTCTCACCGGCCCGTATGAGTTTGCCCTTGATGTCGGCTGCGCTCATAGCCTTTCAACAGATGAGCTTGCCGACTATCATGCCCAGTTGCTACACTTGCTATCCCCTCAGGCGACCTATCTGCTTTTTGCCCACCTCTCCGCCCCTGACGATGCCGAAAACGCCCACCGCTGGATGGACGAAGCCAATTTGCGAAACCTATTTGCAAAAGGGTTTTGCCTCAGTGCGGTCGAATATGGTCAAACGCAGGTTAACGATCAAGCGCCCTGGCCTTCGGCCTGGTTTTGGTTTCGTCGCCTGCCAGGTTCTGATTAACACATCGCACCTGCTGCAAACGACCTTCGCCAAACGCCAAAATCGTCAGCGAAGCCGTATCCACCTGAAAAAGGCGAAACGAGTCAAACGGCAAATCCAAAGCCCAGGCCATCACCAATCGAACAACATCCCCATGGGTGAAGCACGCCACCCCTTCGTCAGCGCCGACCTGTGTCATGGCCCACTGCACAGCCATCACGGCCCGCTCTTGTACCTCCATCAGCGTCTCACCGCCAGGGAAGCGCACCTGCGAAGGCGCCACGCGCAGCTGCCGCCAAAGCGTCAATCGCTCCAATTGGCGATAACTTCGCCCCTGCCACGTCCCATAATCCACCTCATTCAGCCCATCCAATACCTGCACAGGCACGCCCAAACGCTCCGACAACGGCATTGCCGTCTCCACCGCCCGTTCCAATGGACTGCTAAAGATAGCCCGAATAGGAGCGTCGGCCAGTTTTTCGGCCACCTGCTGCGCCTGCTCTTGCCCGCGCCGATTGAGGTGCGTGCCGGGCAACCGCCCAGCCAAACGGCGCGCCATTACATCGTTCTCGCCATGTCGTAGCAAATAGATCAGGCTCACGGCTTCTTTCCCTGCGCTGCCCAGCGCTGCAATCGCTCGAACAAACTTGCCTCATAGCCCTGATCAGAAGGCTGATAGAAGCGCACTCCCTCCATCCCCGACGGCAAATAATCCTGCGCCACAAAATGTCCTTCATAATCATGTGGATAGAGATACCCTTGTCCATGTCCCAGGCCACGCGCATCGCGGCTCGCATCCATCAGGTGCAACGGCACAGGGCCAACCCCATGTTCTTCGATCCATTTTGCCGCCTGGAAGTAAGCCATCACCGAATTGGATTTAGGCGCCGTCGCCAAATACAAGGTCGCCTCCGCAACCGGAAAGATCCCTTCCGGCATACCAAGCCGCTCAAACGCATCCGCTGCCGCCACAGCCACCTGCAACGCGCGCGGGTCAGCCAACCCAATGTCTTCGCCCGCCAAAATGATCAGCCGCCGCAAAATAAATCGTGCATCTTCCCCAGCCAACAACATTTTTGCCAGCCAATACAATGCTGCATCCGGGTTGCTACCGCGCACCGATTTGATAAAAGCAGAAATCGTATCGTAGTGAGGGTCTCCATTTTTGCCATACACCACCGCGCGGCGCTGAATGGATTCTTGTGCCACCTCCAACGTAATGACAATCCGCCCATCCAGCATTGGCTGCGTTGTCTCCACAGCCAGTTCCAACGCATTCAAAAGATTGCGCGCATCTCCACCACACAAATCAATCAGGTGCTGCCGTGCTGCCTCTTCTAATTGCACGGTATAACGGCCATAGCCGCGCTCGGGGTCGTGTAATGCCTGCTCCAAAACCTGATTCAGCTGTTCAGCCGTCAGCGGCTTCAGCTCAAACACGCGCGAGCGCGACACCAACGCCGGGATCACATCAAAATATGGGTTTTCGGTCGTTGCCCCAATCAGAGTAATCAGCCCACTCTCAACATGTGGCAGTAACGCATCCTGTTGAGCCTTGTTCCAACGATGCACCTCATCCACAAACAACAGCGTCCGTCGCTGATACAAGCGCCGCCGCTCTTGCGCCTCACCAATCACCCGCCGCAAATCTGCCACCCCAGCCAACACTGCTGAAATCGTCTCAAAATGCGCCTGTGTATATTGCGCAATCAATTGTGCCAGGGTCGTCTTGCCCGTACCAGGCGGGCCGGTAAACAAGATGGATGAGAATAGCCGATCCGCTTGAATCGCGCGGCGCAACAATCGCCCCTCGCCAATGATATGTTCCTGTCCAACAAACTCCTCAAAGCTGCGCGGTCGCATTCGCGCCGCCAACGGCGCACGAGCTTCCATATCCTGTTGCATAACGTGATCGAAAAGGTCCATGCTGTGATTCTACCACTCTTGCATTATAATCAAGGTATCTGTCATCTCAATCTGCGAGGTACACTTGGACGAACAAATGCAAGACCGTTTACGCGGCGTAGCTGTTGGAGCTGCCATTGGCGATGCGCTTGGCATGCCTTTGGAATTTTGCCCCCCCACCCCGCCCGAAAGCCTGGTGCGCGATCTGATTCCCGGGCGAGTTGCTGCTGGCCGATTTACCGACGACACAGAAATGGCCCTGGCCCTGGCCGAAAGCTTGCTTGCCCATCGCCCACTTAACCCCGTTGATCTGTCACAACGCTTTCTAGACTGGTTCCGCCGCAATCCACCCGATATTGGCCTGTATACCTCCATCGTCCTCAAAGGTGTGCAAGATGGCCTCACGTGGGAAGAAGCTGCCGAACGCGCTCGTCAGGGCAGCCCATCCAACGCTGCCAACGGCTCCATCATGCGCTGTTGGCCAGTTGCCGTTGCCTGGTGGGATTATCGCCTGCACCTGATCGCCGACAGCGAACTGCAAAGCCGAGTTACGCACATGAACGAAGAATGTGTTGCTTCTTCCGTCTTTGTCAACTTGCTCATCTTCGAACTTTCACATGGCATGGCCCCTGCCGAAGCAGTCCAGGCGACTTTGGCCGCGGTAGATATGCCCGCCGAATTGCGCGCCGTGATCGAGCGCGCCCCCACCCGACGTCGTGAAGCGCTGCGCAACACTGGCTGGGTGCGTCACACCCTTGAAAGCGTCATCTGGGGGCTGCTCACCACCGACTCGTTTGAAGAGGCATTGATACAGGTCGTCAACCTTGGCGCCGATGCAGATACCGCCGGCTCAGTGATGGGCGCAATTGCCGGCGCAGCCTATGGCCTCTCGGCCATTCCGGCCCGTTGGCAAGCAGGGCTACGCGGCGAATGGCCATTACGCAGCGGCATTGAGTGGCGTTGCGCCGATTTTATCCAACTAGCCGATCGCCTGATGGCTTGAATTAATCTGATCGAGTTTATGACAGCTGACCCTCAAACTGTTCAAAACCTAACCAATATCTGCACGCGCGAATTACTCTCAGGCCTCAATATTCCCCCTCGCGGGCGTCGCGCCGGGTTATTTGGGCTGATCTTCCGCCCAGCCATGCGCCGCTTTGCCACCCTGCTGGCCAATACAGATGCTCAGGTGGCCGAAGAAGGGATCGGACCAGCTTGCGGCACTATGTTACGCCGTCTCTCCACTTCTTGCACGGTCAGCGGCACAGAAAACATTCCCAAAGTTGGCCCGCTGCTCATCACCAGCAATCACCCCGGCGGATTGGAAATCCTCGCCATCATCTCCAGTTTGCCGCGCAACGATGTGTATATGGTCAGCAATCCACAGCCCTTTTTGATGGCCATGCCAAACACCAGCCCACACATGCTCTACCTTGGCGATGAAGCCAGCGACCGCGCCTCCGTTATCCGGGCTGCCTGCACACGTCTACATGAGGGACACGTTGTGCTCATCTTCCCCGCCGGACAAATGGACCCCGACCCCGGTTTTAGCCCCGGCGCACTCGAATTCCTCAGCGAATGGTCCTCCAGCCCTGGCATCATGCTGCAAAAAGTACCCCAAACGCAATTCCTTCCCGCTGCTGTGAGCGGGGTCATCAGCCCACACGCCGATCAGCTGCCTTATGTACGCAACCGTCGTCCGCCCAAAGCCCGTCAGCGCGCTGCGTCCTTTCTGCAAATGGTTGTACAGATTGTGCGCCGTGACGCCTGGCCAATTCACATCCGCCTACGATTTGGGCGCGCCATCCATGCCCGCGACCTATCCCCCGTGTTGGAATGGCCAGCCCTGGCAGCCGCCATGCGTCAACACACCCGCGAACTGATTGCTTCCCTCAATCCACTGCCCTACAACGGTCAACCATTCAAAGGCTAAATCAGCCCATCCCGCCTTGCACCAACGGCAATAAAGCGTCCAACTGCATGATGACTTGATTGACCCCTGGCCAGGAAGCCAACTCAACTGCCCGCTCTTTGGGTCCAATCGCCACAATCCAGCCAATGCCGGCCCTTCGCGCCGCCTCAATCCCCGAGGGGGCATCCTCCACAACCACACAGTCTGCCGGCGACAAACCAATTCGTTCTGCCGCCCGCAAATACATATCCGGCGCCGGCTTCCCTGGCAAACTGCCATCGTCATAAACAATTTTTTGGATATTAAACCAACGCCCCAACTCAAACTGCTCAATGAAAAACGCCATATTGCTCCAGCCAGAGCTGCTTGCAATCGTATGCGGCCAACCCGCCTGCACCAAAGCATCCAATAACAATGTTGCCCCCGGCGAAAGTGAGTGCCGGCCGCGCGCCAAAAACAGTTGCCGATAGAGAACCTCCTTGCGCTCAGAGTGAAAAGCAGCCTCTTGTGCCGAAACTGGACGTTGCAACACATACGCCAAAATCTCAGCATTGGTACGCCCATGCATGTACTGCTTCATCTCCTCATCGCTCATCGCTTCCCCACGCAGCTCCGCAGAAATCTGCCGCCACGCCTGCTCATGCAAATCCGTATCCCACGATAACACCCCATTGAAGTCAAAAATCATTCCGCGCATATCGTTCTCCATTTTTAATTTAAGCCAGCTTGCGATTCCAAATCCAGACCAAGACAAAACACCCGCCCATCAGCAAAACACCCCCCAGAGTCACCAAAGTACAGGCCAATGCGCCCAACTTCAATAACAACACGCCCTGCAACCATGGCAAGACCATTCCCCCCACACTGCCCAAGGCCACCAACACACTCGCTGCCGCCCCCGGAGCCTGCCGAAATGCCGCAGTTGCCATGGCCACAGCCGTTGGAAAGATGGGCGCAAATCCCAACCCCAGCACAATCACGGCTGCCACGCTCAGGCCCACATGCCCCTGACCAGCTACGAATAACAAAGCGCCCAGCAACGCAATGCTCAAACTGCCGCCCAACAACACCACCGCCTTCACGCGCACCCCAAGCAATGTTGCCAGGAACCGACCAACCGTCAATGCCAGCCAAAACAAAGAGGTCACAAGCGCAGCATCTGCCGCGACCATGGTCGTCGTCTCACCCAAATAGGTCGAAACCCAGCCCCCCACGCCATTTTCCACGCCAACATAAACCAACAACAACACCCCAAACGACCACAACAACGGCGAAAGCAGCAATTCTTTGTGCGCCCGCTCACCTTTTTCCACTGCACCCTGCCGGGCAGGCACCAGCAATAAAAACACCGGTGCAAGCAACAGCTCAAGCCCAGCACCAAGCCACAGCGCCGGCACAGCTTTGCCCCACAGTCGCAAAGCCACCCCGGCCACAGCCGGCCCCACAAATGCACCCACACCATAGAACATATTCAGCCAATTCAACGCTGCAGCTCTTCGCTGTGGAAACACATCTGAAATCATCACGTTGGAAGTCACATCCACAGTACCATGTCCAAGGCCAGCCAACGCGGCACAGCCCACAGCCAACAGCAGCGAGCCGGACAAAGTCATCCCCAACACCCCCAGCCCAAGTACACTGAGCCCGGCCACCAACAAGCCACGCGGCCCCAAACGATCAAGCAGCAGCCCGGTCACCCCCTGCGCCGCCAACGAGCCCAAAAACAAAGCGGTAAACAAACTACCCACCGCCGTCAAATCACTATTCGTCTGTTGCGCCAAATCTGACAGAGCTGGCCCCACCGAAGCGGTCACAATCCCCAACGCCAAAAAACTGGCACAGGAAAGAACCATCAGGCCTTGCGACGTTGCACGTTTCATAGCAGCCTCCTGAAAACTGATTATACTACGCTCTCAGGGACGCAAAAGACTTACTTCCCACAAATGCACAATCTCATCATGCAATGCATTCGGGTTTTGCACTTCAATCTCCAGCTGTTGCACCATCTGTGCACCGCCAAAATCTACGCTCAGTTCTTGAAAATCATTCTTGCGTTGCGTTTCAAAGTGCCAGTCAAGCTCAACCCCACTGACTGTCTCAATGCGCACGGTCACAAGCAGCGCCTCAGCCCCCAAACGCAGCTTCACCCCATCCAATGTTTGTGGGGAATCAAAGTCCAGCTGCAAGATCAGCGGGTTCACGCCATCCGTCTGAAACGGCGTCATCGGGTCAGCATCAAAAGCCAGGGGCAGGCTATCTTCCCAGGCGCGACTATGATGGACTAAAACGCGCAATCCATCCCATTCAATCCATCGCTCTTGCAAAACATGCCGTGCAGCCCGCTCCTCTGCAAAGATCTTCTCGGCATCTTGCCGATATCGCACCTCAATGAAAAAAGCCATCGGCTCCTGACGCCGATTCAGCACCACTCGTTCCACCTGAACGACTTCCACTTTATTATTGGGCAAGACAAGATCATTGTATTCATGCGCCGAGACGACATACACTCGCCTGTCCGTCCATTCGGGAACATAATCGCGCAGCACTGTGTCAATCGGCTGTGTATCCATCATTGGATCATCCCCAACATAGAAAGTCTGCAAAATGGGCGTATTCCAGATCATATTGGGCGATACCGACACAATCCAATCCGGATGCTCTTGCCGATAACGCTTCGCCTCAGCAAAAATCTGCTCCATTCGATAGCGCGCACCATAATCTTGCGGATCCCACTCCCACACCGGCAAAAGGATAAGCATATTAACAAACATGCCCAACGCTGCCGCGCCCATCAACAAAGCACTGCTCCATGCCAACGACTGCCATGGACGCCCCCATTTTCGTTCCACGCGTTGCAAAACATCCTCCAAGCCAACCATTGTCCATACCATTGCCGGGAAGATAAACACCAACACCCGCACAAGCTGCACGCCAACACTCGCCGTTGAAATCGGCGTCACCAACAACCACAACACCATTGCACGCGCCCAAGGTTCCTTCCAGCGTTTCAATAGCAGCCAACCGCCCCACAAAAAGAACGGCAACAGCCACCATGGCAAATACGCATGATGAGCAACACGATAATCAGGGAAGTGTTTCAGGTCAGGAAAAAACCAAAACCAAGGGCTCAACCCTATCAAATAATTCTCAGCAAATTGTGCCAAACGGATCAAGAAAGGTTGCGAACGAGTCCATACAGCACCATACAAAGTCAAACGGGCGGCATACTCTCCGGGGTGTTCCAACATGAAACGAACCTGCGGCAAAGCCATCAAAATCACCAACAACACGCCGCCCCACAGCCAACGGCGCTGCTGCCAATGATAAGCCGCATCAAAGGCCAACATCAAAATTCCCAACAAGGCCAACATAAACGGGGCCGCCACGTAGGTGTAAAACGCCAAGCCTCCCAACACCAAAGCTGGATATAGATACACAGGATGCTGAAAACGATAACGGCCGTAGAAATACACCATGCCAACAAAAAATGTTGCCATTTGAGCCGTCTCATAGCCCATGCGCGAAAGGAAGAACCACCCCGGCAAACAGGCAAACAGCAGTGGCCCGGCCCACCACAACCGCAGCTTCAGCCGCTCTTGCAGAATCTTGGAAAACCAATACACCGCCAAAATGCTTAACAAAGCTGTCACCAGGCGCGTGGCAAATACGCTATATGTATGCCCGTTTAGAACGTAAGGGATTGCTTGCAGATACACCCCCAAACACGTATTATACTGATTGAAATTCAGAAAATAGACTGGCAAATACGTGCCAGACATATCATAGCCCTGATGATCCACCCAAAAGCCAGCCTGCACAGCCAGGTTAGCCTCATCCGGCGAAAACTCCAAAGGGTATTCGGCCAGCGCTACCACGCGCGTGAAAGCATAAAGACAAAGCGCCAGCACAAACCATCTGTTTTGCTGTAAACTTATCGCGCCAGGCGCTGAATCCGACCGTCGCCACATATCAAAATACTATCAGACCCTTGTCAGGCTGACAAGGGTCTGAAAAATTAACCAACGCCAATAAGGGTCTAACCGTGCCGCTGCCGGAAATCGGCCATGAAATCCACCAATGCCTGCGCCGATTCAAGTGGCAAGGCATTGTAAATCGAAGCCCGCAAACCACCCACGGAACGATGGCCCTTCAAGCCAATCAAATCAGCCTTCTTGGCCTCTTTGACAAACATCTCTTCCAGTTCTTCGCTCTGCATTCGGAACGGAATGTTCATAATGGAGCGCGCTTCCGGCTTCGCATGGCCACGATAGTAACCATCGCTTGCGTCAATCGCGCCATAGATCAGCTCAGCCTTTTGCTGATTGATGCGATGAATAGCCGACAAACCGCCCAATTCCTTCAACCACTTCAGCACCAAACCGACCATGTAAATCGAGAAGCATGGCGGCGTATTGTGCAAGGAACCGCTTTCAGCCAACAAGCGATAATCCAGCAAGGCCGGCATTTTTTCAGGCACGCGTGCCAGCAAATCTTCGCGAATAATCGCCACAACCACGCCTGCCGGTCCGGCATTCTTCTGCGCCCCTGCATAGATCATGGCATATTTGCTTACATCCACCGGTTGGCTGAGAAAATCGGACGACATATCACAAATCAGCGGCACCCCTTCTGGCGCAATCGGTTCCTGGCGGAATTCGACCCCATGAATCGTCTCATTGTGACAGAAATGCAAATACGCCGCATTTGCATCCAACTGCAACTCCTCCTGAGCCGGCAGGCGGGTGAAGTTTTCGCCCTCACCGTTGAACACCACATGGGTTGTGCCAAGCTTGCCAGCTTCCTTTGCCGCCGTTTTGCTCCACGCGCCGGTGACGATATAATCTGCTGAGGCGCCCGCTGGGCGGAAATTCATCGGAATCATGGCAAACTGCAACGTTGCCCCACCCTGCACGAACAAAACCTTATACCCTGCCGGAATGCCCATCAGCTCGCGCAAATCTGCTTCGGCAGTCTGGATGATGCCCTCAAACTCCTTGGAACGATGACTCATCTCCATCACCGACATACCGCAGCCCTGAAAATCGAGCAGCTCAGCCTGGGCTTTTTCCAGTACGGGCAACGGCAAAATAGACGGCCCGGCATTGAAATTATGAACACGCTTGACCATGAGTTACGCCTCTCTTTGAAAAATGGTATCGGTTCCCCCCGTCCATTGGGGGTTTACTTTGTATCATAGCGGCTATCTGACGTTTTGACAACTGCTTTTCGTCCCTATTGTCTTAAGAAGAACGGGGCTGTTTTGTTAAACAGCCCCGTTCCATCCAGGCTTTCTCAGGGTTTACTTCAGGGCCTGAACAATTGCCTGCACATTGTACTTCATCATGTCAATGTATGTCGGCGCATTGCCACCCGGCGGCGTAATCGAATGCGTATATAGATCACTGACGACATGCAACCCCGTTTCCTGAGCAATTTGCTGCGCAAGCTGCGGGTTTGAACCAGTCTCCAAGAAAATTGCTTTTGCACCCGTTGAGCGCACTCGGTCTACCAAACGCGCCAGTTGCTGCGCCGAAGGCGCCGACCCCGTGCTGACGCTCGGGATGATCGTGCCAACAACTGTAAAGCCATACCGATCTGCAAAATAGCCAAAGCTTTCATGGTTGGTCACAATCAAACGATTCTCCGGCGGAATCGTTTTCACCTGCTCCCGAATCCAACCATCTAACTCTTGCAGACGGGCAATATACGCTGCTGCATTCTTCGTATACAACTCCTTCCCTTCCGGGTCTGCCTGAATCAAACCATCGCGAATATTCTCGACATAGTGCACAGCCGAAAGAGGATCGAGCCAGAAATGCGGATCGCCCTCATGGTGATGATGATGCCCAGCCATCGGCCCGGCCACAAATGGGGTTGTCTCATTGGCAAAATTGCTCAAGGCCAACACATATTCCCCCGGCTGCAACTCGGCCACCCAGGCCTGAGCAAGGCCACTGCAAGCCAGCGGCAAGGTGTTCTCAATCTCCACCTCCTGACCAGCAGCGTCGAAAATGGTCAGCTCGCCAGCTTGCGCAGCGACGAACGTATCCCCGGCTTCTTCCACATCCAACAACACAAACCCGCCAAACCGATTCCCGGCCTGAGCATTCAAACGCAGCGTGAGCAGCTCCAAGACATGCTCATGTGCCCCGCCTTGAGGTGCGTGTTCATCGTGCAATTGGGTTGCACTAGCCCGTTCTGTGCCACTAACCTTCTCCTCGGTGGCAACGAGCCCCTTCATATCGGCACACAATGCATCGGCCTTTTCTTCAGGGCTCATCACCGCTTCTTCTCCCTCTCGAGCTGTGCGGCTTTGTAACCCGGCAGAGGCTTCAATCACCAGCCGCTGCCCATCCACATTCTGCAGCACTGGCTCTAACCATTCTTCAACACCCGCCCCATTGACTATGAGCACATTGCTCTCGGCGATCTTAGCCACATCTTGTGGCGTTGGCTCAAAAGCATGAGGATCCAACCCCAACGGGATCAACATTTGTACCTGAGCGCGGTCGCCAGCCACATTTTGGGCCATATCCGCAACGAACGACTCGACAGCCAACACCCGCAAAGCAGGTTTTTCTGAGGTCACCGGCCGAGTGGAACAAGCCGATAACAACACAGCCACAAGTATCACAACCGCCCATAAACGCCTAAAAGACTTCTCCATTTTAACCTCCGTTATTGAAAATGAAAACGTTTTTCAATTGTAAAGCAAACCCCACCCAATGTCAAGGCCGTGCGCTGTGTGGTACAATTCTGAACATTCCTTTGTTTTGGAGCTATCAAGTCATGCCTCAAGAACGCACACGCAAAATTGTTGTTGCCGGAATTCTGGCGGCCATTTCCATCTTTCTTGGCCTCACCCGTTGGGGCTTCATCCCCTGGTTCAGCGGCGCCTCGCTGACAATTATGCACGTGCCGGTGATCATTGCCGCCGTGTTGGAAGGCCCCATTGTAGGTCTGTTGGTTGGGCTCATCTTCGGCCTATTCAGCTTATTACAAGCGGCCATTGCCCCAACCGGCCCGGTAGACATTTGGTTCACCAACCCGTTGCTCTCCGTAATACCGCGCCTGTTCATTGGCCCATTGGCCTGGCTGGCCTGGCGTGCCCTGCAACGCTGGCCAGCTGCCGGGCTCATCGGTGCCGGTATTGTCGGCAGCCTGACCAACACCCTGTTGGTGCTCGGCATGATTGGCGTGCTGGGTTTCTTGCCCTGGGCAGCCCTGCCCCCCATCATTCTCTCCAACGGCCTGCTAGAAGCCGGCGTTTCAGCTTTTTTGGTGTTGGGCGTTGTTGCTGCCTGGAAGCAGATTGCCATTGGACGGCGCAAGGGAGCGCGGCTCTAGTTTACAACCAGATCATCGCCGTCGCACCCACAAACGCGAACAGAACCAAGGTCGCATCCCAACCATCAAAATGGTACTCAACCCATGAACTGCGCCCTGGCCGGGCAGCATAGGCGCGGCTATCCATAGCCAAAGCCATCTGTTCAGCGCGCCGCAAGCTATTGACAAACAGCGGCGTTAACATGGGCAGCACCTGCCGCACCCGTTCAAACAAATTACGCTGACCGCGCTCCCAATCCAGCCCACGCGCTGCCTGCGCTTTGGCAATGCGTTCGGCTGTCTGCGCTAACAAAGGTAAAAATCGCAACGTAATTTGCATTGCCATGGTTACATCCTGTGTTGGCAAACCCAACCGCCCCAACGGTAAAAGCAACCGTCCCAGTGAGCGCGTCATTTCCATCGTAGACATGCTAAACGTGCCAAGTGTCAACAATAACAGCAAAGCACTGAAACGTACCAACAACCCCAGGCCAGCCCACAGGTCTGCACCACTGAGCAGCAACGGGCCTGCCTGCCAAAGGATATTGCTATCCGGCAATGGATTGATCCACACCTGCAAGAAAGCCAAAAACAACAAAAAAGGCAAGGGCGGCAACAATCCCCGCAAGGCAAACCCAAATGGCACACAGCCAAGCCACAAGCCCAGCAAGGTCAGCAGCAGGCCCAACAGCAGCCCCGCCGGATGCGTAGCAAAGGTCACGCCAACCAACAAACAGATCAGTGCCACTAGACGGGCACGGCTATCGCGTCGTCGCAAAGGCGAATCTTGTGCAGCAAACTGTCCAATTGTCACATGGCGCAAAAATTCAAAGTCACTCATTGCAATACCTCGTGCAATGCCTGTGCCAAAGCCGAGGGACGCGCCAACCCCACCGGCAACGGCCAGCCGCGCTCAATCAAAGTCTTCGCCACACGTGCCGCCAATGGCGGTTCCAGGCCCCAGGTGCGCAGCGCTGTCACCTGCTCAAACACTTCACCCGCTGCGCCGCGCAGCACATCTTGTCCCCCTGCAAACACCGTCAATCGTCCACACAACCAGGCCAGGTCTTCCATCCGGTGCGAAGAAAGCAGCAACGTTTTACCTTCCTGACCCAAGGAACGCAATAACCGCAACACACTGCGCCGCATATGCGGGTCAAGCCCTGCAGTTGGTTCATCCAACAGCAAAGCCTGCGGCTGCAAAGCCAGCGCCGAGGCCAAGGCCACACGCCGCTTTTCTCCTCCGCTCAAGCTCATCAGCCAGCGGTCTTTGAAAGTTTCGAAATCCAGCCCCACCACCTCCATTGCCCACCGCACCCGTTCACGCAAATCGCTGACGCCGGCCAAACGCGGCCCAAAAGCCACCTCATCCCCCACATAGGGCTCAAAAAATTGCACCTCCGGGTTTTGGAACACCAGCCCCACCCGACGACGTAGCGCCACCCAATCTACCCCCGGCTCGTGTAGTGCCTCTCCCAACACCAGCACCTGCCCGGCCTGTGGTTTCAGCAAACCATTCAAGTGCTGCAAAAGGGTAGATTTTCCAGAGCCCGTTGCACCAGCCAAACCATGCACCTCGCCCAGCGCAACCTCTACGTTCGCATTGCGCAGCGCCATGCTGGCAAAAGGCGTTCCGCTCAAATATTCATGTTGCAGTCCACGCGCCACAAATGCAGCTCCCCCCGCAGAGGATGCCGCCACCTGAGCAAGCGATCTCTGCTCACGAAAGCCATCGCCAGAAAAAGATGGCAAAGAAGCCAAGAGCGCCTCTTCCGTATACAAATGCTGCGGCAGCCCTGTTAACCAGGGCCGCAAACGCTCTGCCAAAGCTGCAGCCGGCGGCAATTCCAACCCCCAGCTTTCCAGCGCTTGCGAATCGGCAAAAATCTGCGCTGGACTGCCATCCGCAACAATCTGCCCACCCTGCAAAACGATCACCCGCTGCGCCAACGCAGCCTCATCCATGAAATGCGTCACCGCAATCACGGTCACGCCCCTGTCGTGCAGTCGCCGCATCCATTTTTGCACCATATGACGCCCTTGCGGGTCCAGCATTGCGGTCGCCTCATCAAAAATAACCGCCTGTGGACGCAAAGCCAACACCCCCGCCAAAGCCAGGCGCTGCACCTGCCCGGCAGACAGCAAATGCGGCGGACGGTCGCGCAACTCCCACAGCCCTACCGCCCGCAAGGTTTCTTCCACCCTTCGTCCAATTTCCCGCGGCGTCAGCTGCAAATTCTCCAATCCAAACGCCACATCTTCTGCAACCGTCGTTGCCACCAGCTGATCCTCAGGTGATTGAAACACCATCCCCACCCGGCTGTGAATCTCGGCGCGATGGCGCGTTTCCGCTGTGTTCATGCCCGCCACCCAAACTTGCCCGGCATCCGGCAGCAACAACCCACAGCACAAACGTGCAAAAGTTGTCTTGCCAGAGCCATTCGCCCCCACCACAGCAACCCACTCGCCCTCACCAATCTGCAAATCTACATCTTGCAAAGCAACCCGGCTACTTCCTCCCCCCCGCCCCGGATATCCATATTGCACATTTTTCAACTCAATCAGCGGCTTCATGGCCCGTATTATACCGGCTTCTTTCCCTACAAAGCACCCCAAGCCATCAGACATCTGTCATCGGTTTCTGCGTCTGACACACATCCAGTTCTTGCAACAACTGCAAAAAAGCCTCCACCACCTGCGGGTCGAGCGTCTTGCCCGCCTGCAAGCGCAGGTAATCCAAAACCATCTGACAGGGCCAGGCCCGCCGATATGGACGATCGGAAATCAAAGCATCCCACACATCCACCACCGCGAAGATGCGCGCCGCCAGGGGAATTGCTTCTCCCTTCAACCCCAATGGATACCCACTGCCATCCCAGCGTTCGTGATGCAGGTAAGGAATATCCATTGCTGGACGCAGATAGGGAATGCCGATCAGCAATTGATAGGCATAGATGGGATGCTGCTTCATAATTTCCCACTCACGTTTGGTCAATTCCGTTGGCTTCAGCAACACCGAGTCAGGAATGCCCATCTTGCCAATATCATGCAACAACGCCCCACGCCGAACATGCACCAATTGTTCTTCTGAAAGGCCCAATCGCCTTGCCAAATCCAAAGTCAGGCTCACCACACGGTGACTATGCCCGGCAGTTTCATGTTCGCGCAGTTCCAGCGCGTCGGCCCATCCGGCCAGGGTCGCATCGTAGGCATGAGCAAGTTCCTGATTGGCCAATTGCGCCATTGCCTTGGCCTGATTGAGTTCGTCAATCATTTTTCGCAATTCAGCCGTCTTTTGCCGCACAGTGATCTGCAACGCCCGATTCCACAGCACCATCGCCAGGAAGATGGCGCCCAGCACCCCGGCCCCAATTCCCACTGTGCGCAATGTCGCCGAATCTACCCGCCCCACCCCTTGCCATTTGCGCTGAATCGCACGATATTCCTCAGCAGAAATTGCATTGAAACCGTCTTGCACCAGTTTTAATGTTTGCGCATCTCCTTTATGCACCGCGCGATGAAACTGCCCCGAATATAGCGGATATGTATAACGAAACTGCGCCTGCAAGCCGTTTTGATAGAGCAAATACAAGGCCGGAGGCTCATCCATCACAAACACCACCACTTTGCCCTGACGCGCCGCCTGAATGATGGATTCATAACTATCATATTCAACAAGTTGCTGCACGCCGGCAGTGCGCAGCACATCAACCGCCGCGTCCCCTCGCTTGACCGCAACCGAAAAGCCATAAAGCGAGCGTGCATCCGAAATGCCAGAAATATTGCGATGAAAAAAAATGGGCACATCAATCTTCTGATAGGGCATTGAGTAGTCAAAAAATCGCGCACGCTCTTCTGTATAAAAAATTGTATCTATGACATCAAATTCGCCCGCCTTCATTCGCTCAAGCGCGTTCGACCAATCCATCGCCGAAATTTCAACCCGAACCCCCGTCTTCTGCTCCCACAATTTCCACTGATCAATTAGAATACCCTGAGGATCTCCATTAGAGTCGAGAAAAACGTAGGGCGGGTAATTGTTATCCATCACCACATGCAAAACACGGTCAGACAAGGGCACAGCCGTTGGCGTGGTAACGTTACAGGCAGCGAACAGCAAAAGGCAACCCACTGCAAAATATACCATACCCTGCATAGCCACTCTTCTATCCATGCTTTCTATTGTACACCCTCGCCAAAGAATCACAATACCTGCAGGATATATTTTTCGGTGCGGCAACAAAGCTATCAGGCCAACAAGTTACCGCTTGCGTTGAAGGTCATGAGATGACTTCAGCAAAACGCAAAGCCGTTTTCAAGTCTACAAACACCTGCGCGCCCAAGGATTGTAAGGCGTGGGCTTTGAGCGCAAGCTCAGCAACGCCAACCAAATGAGTTTGCAGCTCAATGCCTTGCTGCGCCAAAAGTCGCGCTGCCGACAGCAGGCTGAGCATACCGCTGCGCGTGTCTTCAAACACCCATACCTGCGCCCCATGCAGAGCGCTCCAGTTTCGATCGCAGCATCCCGTCAGATATAGTTCTGCTGCGGCAGAGAGGGCCACAGACAATGGATCACCCAGCGCCAGACGTAAGGCAGTTAGAGCATGAACAGCGTTGGGTTTAAGGAAATCTTGCGGATCACGATTGAAACGTTGTCCCAGCCAACACATGCCGCCCCAGCCCGCAATCGGCAGGCTTTGCAATCCGATCGCCCTCGCCCCCAACTCAGCCTCAGGCGTACCGAACACACCCTCAGGCGGCTGACTTGGCCGCGCCGTGAGAATTGCAGCAGCGCGGCCAGGCTTGCCCAGCCAACTGAGCAAGTCAGCTGTTTCAGAATCGCTCAGGCAGGCAACATCATATAAGGCCAGATAACTGTGGGTATTCAGTTCAGACGGCACGCCATAGCTACGCGAATAGTCCGCGCTGCCCAAAACCAATTCCTGAAACAACCGATAGGTGGACGAACCCGGCATACGCGCTGACCGCAGCTTGACGCGCAACGCCTGTATGGCGTCAGCATCCAACAGGTCAGCCGGCAGCAGCTCATCAAAAATCAGCTCCTCAATGCGTTGCAACGGGGGTTGCGTCAGACGTGCTGGCTGCTGCAAGGCATCTGCCAGGGCGGCAAAATCTTGCAATGCCAATGGCAGGGTCGCATAGCCGCGCTCAGCGGCAGCCTGTTGAATATCAAGCAACACAGCACACGCAGCCGCCTCATCCCACTCACTGGTGATTCCAGCTGTTTCAAACGCAGCAATTGCCGAAGCAGACAGTTCAGCAGCGGATCTGTTTGGCAAACGGGCAGCATAGCGGCGCACGGTCTCTTGCAAGGCATAATGGTAGCCGCGTGAAAGCAGCAGCACCCCATCCATATCAAAGAGCAAAATTTGCATAGGGATTAACCGCCGCGTTGCAGGTGACGCCGACGCAGTTCCTCTTCCACATCAGCCAAAGTCAGGTTACACTGCGCCAACAGCACCAACGTATGATAGAACAAATCGGCGCACTCCTCAATGATACGCTGCCGGCCTTGACCCTTGGCAGCCAAAATCACCTCAACAGCCTCTTCGCCCACTTTTTGGCAAATGGCATCTTCGCCTTTGGCAAACAGGCTAGCCGTGTAAGAACCGGGCCGCGGGTTGTTCTTGCGACTGACAATGATTTCAAACAATTCATTCAACATTGGTTTCTCCATTTTCGTTGGGTAGAATACGATAAAAACAGGAAACAGCACCCGTATGACAGGTCGGGCCAGCAGGATGAACGCGCAGCAGCAAAGTATCCGCATCACAATCCACGTAAATCCTGTCAACGCGCAGCACATTGCCAGAGGTTTCGCCCTTGCGCCACAAAGCCTGACGACTACGACTCCAAAAATGAGCCAGGCCCGTTACCTGCGTCAGGTGCAGCGCTTCGGCATTCATCCAGGCTACCATCAGCACCTCCCCACTGACCGCATCTTGCACCACAGCGGGGATCAACCCTCGATCATTATAGTGTAACTCAATCATCCAATTTCCTCCAAGTCCACCAGGCGCACAGGTATGCCCTGACCGAACAAATAGCGTTTGACCTCACCAACAGTGAAGGTTCGGTCGTGAAAAAGCGAGGCTGCCAAAACAGCATCAGCTTGACCCTCACGAAGCACAGCGGCAAAATGCGCCAACTGACCAGCGCCACCGCTGGCAATCACCGGCACATTAACTGCGGATGCCACCGCGGCAGTGAGCGAGATGTCATACCCCGTCTGTGAGCCATCCGCGTCCATACTGGTCAGCAGAATTTCACCTGCCCCGAGAGCCACACCGCGCACAGCCCACTCGACAACATCCAGGTCCGTGGGGGTGCGCCCGCCATGGATATAAACTTGCCAACGTCCAGGGGCACAGCGGCGAGCATCAATCGCCAACACCATGCACTGCGCCCCAAAACGCTCAGCGCCAGCCTGCAGCAGGGTAGGCTGCTGCACCGCAGCGGTATTGAGGCTGATTTTGTCAGCTCCGGCCAACAAAATTGTCCGCATATCCTCCACGCTGCGAATCCCCCCGCCAACCGTCAATGGCAAAAAGACCTGGTCAGCAACCCGGCGCACCATCTCCGCGGTGGTTTTGCGCCCTTCAGGGCTGGCAGTGATATCCAAAAAGACCAATTCATCGGCCCCCATACGATCATACGCGCGCGCCTGTTCAACGGGGTCGCCTGCATCGCGCAGATTCACAAACTGCACCCCCTTGACCACACGGCCATCTTTGACATCCAGACAAGGAATAATGCGGCGAGCTAATCCTGAGTGCAACATTCAAGCGCCTCCTCCAAACGGAATTGATTTTCATAGAGCGCCCGTCCCACCACCACGCCATACAACCCAGCCTGACACACCTGCCGAATATCGTCCAAGGTACGAGCACCGCCCGAAGCAATCATCCGCAGCCCGCTGACCTGAGCCAGGCGTTGGGTTGCAAGGACATCCAGGCCACTGCCAGCACCATCTCGGCCAATTTCGGTGTACAAGCCATAACGCGCACCAACCCGGGCCAGTTGTTGGGCCAAATCATGTGCAGGGTAACCACTATCCGTCTGCCAGCCCTGAATGCGCACCAGGCCCTCTCGCGAATCCAGAGCGGCAGCAATTGCTTCCGGGCCAAAAAGCTCAACAGCACGCTGCAGCAACATTGGGTTTTGCACAACAGCGCTGCCCAACACCACCCGCTGAACCCCCACCGCCAGGGCTTGTTCCACATCCGCCAGGCTACGCAGCCCACCGCCAAATTGCACCTGAGCCCGCCCAGCTGCCGCTTTGACAATCGCACGCAGTGCAGAACGATTTTCCTGGTCTTGTTCTGCAAAAGCACCATCAAGATTGACCACATGCAACCAGCTTGCACCAGCTGCCAGCCAACGCTCAGCCACCTCGACCGGCGCAGCGGAATAGGTCGTCTGATGCTGCGGGTCGCCATGCAACAAGCGCACAACCTGACCACGGCGCAAATCAATTGCCGGGAAAACAATGCAAGTACCCATCAGCAATTCTCCACAAAGTTACGCAAAATTTGCAGCCCCACCGCCTGACTTTTTTCGGGATGAAACTGCACGCCATACAGATTGCCAGCCCCCACCACACTGGCATACTCCAGGCCATAAGGCGTACGGGCCAACACAACGCGGTCATCTGTCGGCACACAATAAAAACTATGATTGAAGTAAGCATAGCAATTTGCGCTCACCCCAGCCAACAAAGGGCTATCGCCGACCGGAAGCACGCGATTCCAGCCAGTATGTGGAATTTTGAGCCTCAACAAAGGGGCATCAGGCAAACGCGACACACGCCCTGCCAACAACCCCAGCCCGGCGTGCTGCCCAAGTTCTTCGCCCACCTCAAACAAAAGCTGCATGCCCAAACAAATGCCCAATAGCGGTCGCTGACGTTGGGCAACCTCCAAAACAACCTCTACCAGCCCACGCTGACGTAAACCAACCACGCCATCCCCAAAAGCCCCAACACCGGGCAAGATGACCTTATCAGCAGCAAAAACACGTTGCGGGTCTTCGGTCAGTTCCACCTCACCACCAGCAGCCTGCACTGCCTTATATACCGAGCGCAGATTGCCAATTCCATAATCAATCAACGCAATGCGTGTCATATCAGTGTGCCTTTCGTGCTGGGAATGTTCCCTGAGCGGCGCGGCTCAAGCCGCACAGCGGCATCCAGAGCACGCCCCAAAGCTTTGAACAGCGCCTCAGCTTGATGATGGTCGTCGCGCCCATACAGCACACGAGCATGCAAGTTCATGCGCCCGGTCACGGCCAGCGATTCCAGAAAGTGTGGAAAAAGACTGGTGGGAATGTTGCCAACAGCCGGGCTGTGCCATTCGGCCTGAATAACGCTATACGGACGGCCCGAAAGGTCAAGCGCCACAAAAGCCAGTGCCTCATCCATCGGCATGTACGCAGACGCACTGCGCACAATGCCACGCCGCTCACCCAGCGCCTGATCGAGCGCTTGCCCGAGAGCCAGGGCGCAATCCTCCACCGTATGATGAACATCCACCTGCAAATCTCCCTGGGCTTGCATCTCGATATCCAACAAACCATGCACGGCCAGATGACTGATCATGTGATCCAAAAAGCCGATTCCCGTTTGCAAAGTGTGCCGCCCTGAGCCATCCAGGTTCAGACGCAGGTGAATATCGGTTTCATTGGTTTTGCGAACAACTTCAGCAACACGATTCTTCATGGTGTTATGCTCCTTGTAATCACACCAGGGCGTACAGGGCGTTCAGCAAACGATCGGTATGCGCTGACAAACCAACGCTGATGCGGATGAAATTTTGCAGCCCCGGCTTATTGAAATACCGTACCAACACCCCGGCCTGCTCAGCCAGGGCACGCTTGAGCTCACCGGCATCGCGCCCCAACACCTGACACAAGATGAAATTAGCCTGACTGGGCAGAGGCCGCAGATAAGGCACAGCTTGCAACAGGCCAAACAGACGCTCGCGCTCCGCAAGGATACGTTGCCCAACCGCCGACAACTCCGCAGGATGGGCCAAGGCAGCCAAAGCAGCAGCGCTCGCTGCCACTGAAACAGTATAGGGTTGCTTAATCTTCCACAAATGTGGCAACAACACACTGGGAAAAGCCCCATAACCAACGCGTAACCCGGCCAGGCCAGCCCATTTGCTCAGCGTGCGCAACACAATCAAATTGCTGCGCTGCGGCACTTGTTGAATCCAGCTATGCCCTGCTGAAGCAAACTCAATATAAGCCTCATCCAACACCAACATCAGCGGCAATTCCAACAAGCGCTCGAGCTGCTCAGGGGCAATCAGCGAACCATCGGGGTTGTTGGGTGACGCCAAAAACAGCAACTTGGGGCAATACTCCCGCACCGCCTGTTCAATGCCTTCCATATCCAGGCTGAAATCAGCCCGTCTCGGCACATTGATCACCCGCCCGGCATTCAGGTCACCATCGAAAGCATACATGCCAAACGTTGGCGGGCAATTGAGCAACACATCACCCGGCTCCAAAAACAAGCGCATGGTCAGGTCAATCAACTCATCAGCCCCCGCCCCCGCCAACAAATTCTCAGCCGGCATCTTCAGCCAATCCGCCAAAGCATGGCGCAACGCCTCACTGTTCGGGTCAGGATAGATGTGAGCATAAGTCAGATTTGCCAAAGCTTGCTGCACTGCCGGCAGCGGACCATACGGGTTCTCATTGGCATCAAGCTTGATAATCTCAGATGGCGGACGGCCCAATTGCTGGGAAAGCACCTCAAACGGCAAAATTGGCTCATAGGCCGGCATCGTCACAATGTGCGGACGAACGAAGTCTTGTGGAGTCCACATGGCAACACCTCACAGCATAGCCCGAAAATCCGCAGCGGCTGCATGAGCGGTAAGTTGCTCAACCCGCGCAATTTGCGCCGCCAGCTGACTCAGCTCCTGACCAGTGCAGTCATCCAAAGCAACAATGCTGGTAATTTTGACAAAATCCAGCACGTTCAGCGGCGAGGCAAACCGAGCTGTGCCACTCGTAGGCATAACATGGCTTGGGCCAGCAATATAATCGCCCAACACCTCAAAAGAATATTCTCCCAAGAACAACCCGCCCGCGTTGGCAATCAACGGTGCCAGCGCAGCCGGATCAGCCACGGCCAGACAAGTGTGTTCAGCCGCATAATCATTGGCTACCCGACAGGCGCTCTCAAGATCGGGCGTCAGGACAATGCCACTCCGCTGCATCAGCGATTGCGCCAACACGTCCGCCCGGCTGAGCAAAGCGGCCTGACGCGTCACCTCAGCCTGCACGGCCTGCGCCAAAGCAAAATCCGGTGTCAGCAAGATGGCGCTTGCCAACACATCATGCTCAGCCTGCGCCAACAAATCGGCAGCAACCCATTCGGGGCGAGCCGTCGCGTCGGCGATAATCATCGTCTCGGTTGGGCCTGCCAAAGTATCCAGACCAACAGCGCCATACACCTGTTGCTTGGCCAGGGTGACAAATAAGTTGCCGGCACCGACAATTTTATCCACGCGCGGCACACTCTCAGTCCCAAAGGTTAGGGCAGCAATCGCCTGCGCCCCACCAACTTGATACACCTCATCCACCTGACACAAATAGGCCGCAGCCAAAATGGCCGGATGCGGGTTGGGCGGCGTGCAAATGACAATGCGCGCCACGCCAGCAACCTGAGCCGGAATAACCGACATAAGCAGCGAAGAGGGCAACGGTGCTGTGCCGCCAGGCACATACACGCCCACACGTTCAATCGCAGTCACCCGCTGACCCAGCCGCCCTCCCAGCGAAGTCGTTTCCCAATGCGGCAGGGGTTGCAAAGCATGAAAAGCCCGAATGCGCTGCGCCGCAGCCTGGAAAGCGGTTTGTAAATCAGCAGACAAAGAGCCCCACGCAGCTTGCAGGGCAGCAGGCGCAATGCGCACTTCCGTCAGGTCAGCCCGGTCAAGCAATTTGCTCCAACGGCGCAGCGCAGCATCGCCTTCCTGACGCACACTGGCTAAAATTTGGGCCACGGCCTGCGGTGGGGTAACCCCAAGGCCAAACAAATCCTCCGTGCGCGCCAACACACGATCCGGATACGTCATAGCATTCAGCGGTTGACGTTTGAGGATGGTTTGAAGTGCAGTATCAAGATCATAGATTCGGATCATAGGTTTAACCCTCCAATAAATTGAGCATCTGCCGATACTCGGCAGGTTCTTCTTCGAAAATATACGTAACCGGCGTCACAACCACCCCACTGCCGCCCACACGGCGCAGTTCACTGATGGCCAACGGAAGTTGATCTTTGCGCACAATTAAATGCGCCGCATACCATTTCTCCCCCTGACGGGTAATGACCGGCGAAAGCGTCGGGCCTTGCAAACCGCCAATGACCTGCTGCGTAAACATACGTTCCGCAATGCTTTCAGCTGAGTCGCCGCGCATGTTGGCATAAACGGAGACGGTTTCCACCGCGCGCAGATGCGCCACAATATATTCCAGCAAGGTGCGGGCGGCAGCCAAAGTCGGCGGATGTGTTTTCAGGCGCGCTCGATTGGCAATCAAACAACTCTGCGAAGCCAACACCAATCCATCCGCCAAACACTTAAGACGGTTATCGCGCAAAGTCGTCCCGGTCGAAACCAAATCGCAAATCAGGTCAGCATAGCCAATCGTAGGGGCAATCTCCAGCGTGCCTTCAGCAGCAATCAGCTCAAACTCGCACAGGCCATGACGCTCCAAAAAAGAGCGCGTCAGGCGCGGAAACTTCGTCGCAACGCGAGCAGGTCGTCCAAGCTTGGCCTGCCAGGCTCGCAAACTGATCATATCGTTCACCTGCTCCCAGGCTTCGGGGACAATGATCTGCAACGCACAAACACCAAACCCCAAAGCGGGGTGAATGGGCAAGATTGAGTTCGAATCATCCTGATGCTCACAGACGACATCCCAGCCTGTGATGCCAAAATCCGCGCCTCCTTCGCGCACACTGGTAACAATATCACCAGGGCGTTGAAACAGCACGCTGATGCCAGGCAAGTTGGGAATGCTAGCCACATACTGACGCGGATTGGGCTTATACACAGGTAAACCGGCGTTGGCCAACAATTCCAGCGCAGCATCACCCAGCATACCTTTGCTGGGTAGTGCCAAACGGATCTCTTGACGGGTATCGGGCATTGATTCCTCCTTTAGTTAGATAGATAGTTAATACAAAAAAAGCGCTCCCCAACCGGGGAGCGCCATGTTGAACGGTGAAATTTCAGGTGCAATAAGCCTGGTTAACCCTCAACAACCCGGTGGGGAAGACCGGTTGGCCAATGATGATGATGCAGGCAAAAGAGGGTTTGCATAGCCAACATTCTAGCACACATAGAAGACAACGACAAGGGGACAAAACGGATAACATTTCAGAAAATTCCCATACAGATTCAGAATATTTGTCATCTTGTCAACACCGCAATACGCCCTATAATGTCAACATGGCATTTCATCCCCGCTTCTCCAATACATTTCGCGCCCTGCGCCATTACAACTATCGCCTGTGGTTCTTTGGACAAGGAATCTCTCTCTCTGGCAGCTGGATGCAGACTGTTGCCCAACAAGTGCTCATCTACCGCCTGACCGGTTCTGCTGCTTCTCTGGGTTTGGTCAGCCTGCTTGGATTGCTGCCCACCATCCCGCTCTCCTTATGGGGCGGCTCACTCTCCGATCGTGTCCCCAAACGCACCATTATCCTCATCTGCCAGGTGCTGATGCTGATTCAAGCATTGCTTCTAGCTGCGCTGACCTGGACAGGGGCCATTCGCACCTGGCACGTTTACTTGCTTTCCATTCTACTCAGTGCTGTCAGCGCCGTAGACTTGCCCGCTCGTCAGGCATTCACCGTTGACATGGTTGAAGGCAAAGCCGATTTGACCAACGCCATTGGGCTCAATTCTGCCATGTTCAATGCCGCTCGCGCCATTGGCCCAGCAATGGCTGGCGTTTTGGTTGCCATCACCGGCGAAGCAATGGCCTTCCTCGTCAATGGACTGACATTTGTAGCCGTCATCATTTCCCTGCTAATGATGCGCAACCTCCCCCACTCTTCTTCTGCCCCAACCAATATCAAAACCTTTGAGCACACCCGACAAGGGCTGCTCTTTGTTCTGCGCGAACGTTTGTTACTCGTCTTAATCAGCCTGGTAGCGGTCAGCGCCTTCCTCTCCATGCCCTACAACACCCTCATGCCCGTCTTTGCCAGCGACGTACTGGGCACAAGTGCCGCACCCCTTGTCGCCCAACTGTGCGGCGAGAACAACAGAAATTGCCCCTCCCCCGAAGCTTTGCCACAAGGCATTCTTCTTGGGGCGATGGGCGTTGGCGCAACCATCGGCGCATTGTTGGTTGCCTCCTTGCCAGAGCACGCCCGCCGCGGCCAAATGTTGACGATTGGCAACCTGGGCTTTCCCGCCATCTTATTGCTCTTCTCGCTCTCGCGCTCCTTTACCCTATCTGTACTGCTCATGTTCCTGGTAGGCATCAATTTCACCTGGCAAAATTCTCTGGTAAATACCCTGCTACAATTTGCTGCGCCCGACGAAATGCGCGGACGGGTGATGAGCCTTTACACCCTCACCTTTCAAACCACCATGCGCCTGGGCGGCATGCAAGCCGGGTTGGTTGCCGATTGGGTCAATGCACCTTTCGCTGTCGGCATTGGCGCAGCAGTTTCCCTGCTTTATGGTGCAGCTATTGCTATTTTCTGCCCGCGCATCCGTCGCCTGTGAACTTAGCGAACCAATTGTGCGTTCAATTGCCTGGCAAACAACTCCAACAATGGCGTGCGGTCCTTCAGGAAGATGAAACGCACCTTTTTCATGCGTTTGCCCGCCCGAAAATGCAACTCCAACTGATCGAAGAAAAAGCGTTGCCGCACATAGGCCGCCAGCACCTGCGAACGCTCAATCCGCCAGGCCTTGTTACCTAGCCAGCCCCGATATGTAAACGCCAGTGCCTCCTCATCCAGGCACAAATACCCTGCCTGCCCCCCGGCACCCGGCACGCCCTGCGCAAAACAGCGGCCACTCAGGCCAGGCACACGATGGGCCAACGCCGCCAAATGCTCACTTGGCAACAACTCACTCTCCTCCACCTGAGCAACCAAACCCTTCAAACGCGCAAAAAAAGCACGCACATTGAACCAGCCCCAGCCCAACAAACGCGGCACCAACAAAATCATCAACGCCAAAGCCAGCAAGCCCAAACCAAGCGCCGCATAGGGGAAGCGCAACGCCAAAAAAGCCAACACCCCCGCACCGACATCCTCTGCCAGACTTAAAGCCACATTGCTAACCGCCTCTGCTGGTGAAGCCACATTGACCAACAAGCGCGTGCTTGCCTTCGTGCTGTGCGAAACCAACGCAATGCCACCCGCCACCAAAGCAGCTGCCACCGCAGCCACCCCATCCATTTGCACCACCACTGCAAAACTCATCAAAGCCGCCCCAAACGGACGAATGAAGGTATGGATCATATCCCAAACATTATCCACCGCCGGAATTTTATCGGCCAGAAATTCCAACACATAAAATACACCGGCAATGATCAGCACCACCAACGATGAAAGTGGCTCCAGTGCGGTAGGAGGATTGGCAACCCACCCCAGCCGAATGCTCAACCCCACCATCAGAACCGTTGCATACAAATTAATCCCCGAAGTCAACGCCAGGGGCAGCAAAGTGGATAACAAACGCAACGTCTCCATACGCTCCTCGCCATGCAAATGATTGCGGACACATTCATTGTACCACGTCCATCAAGCGCCACAATTTCACACACCACTTAATAAAGAACAGCTCCGCCAAAACATGACGGAGCTAAGGACTCTGCTTACCCAAAATTCAACGCACGTCAAAACTGCCCGACCCAAAATCGGTCACCACAATCTCGATTTTATGCGCAGCCGAAGAATACCCCGGCGTCTGCCACACTCCTTCATCCCCAGTGCCGTTGATGCGCTCCAGTCCGGCCCGCAAGGTTGCCATGCCCGATCCGCTATCCTGAATTTCAACCCGCACTGCGGCACCCTGCGGCACCTGCACACGGATCATGCCAGAGCCCGTATCGAAACGCAGCCGCACATCCGCATCAGGAGCAATATTCACATCCAAACTGCCCGACCCGCCCTCAATCTCCGCCTCATACGGTTGTTGGGCTGCTGGCAGCGACACCGTCATCGCCCCCGAACCGACATTCAGGCGCAAACGTTTCAAATCCAACAGGCTCAAATCCAGGTCAGCCGAACCAGAACCGCCATCCACCATCAAATCAATCGGTATCTTGGGCGTCAGGCCAATATTCCAACTTGTGCCATCCATTGAGAAAGAAAAATCCCCTTGTCGCTCGCGACGAAGCGAAATGATTTTGTCGGTTGTACCGGTTACATCGAAATGCAGCACGCCTTCATACGTCAGCGTTGCATCGAGCAACGCATTGGAATCGCTCAGCGCCTGCACAATGGTCGGTCGCTCCGATAGCCATAGTGAAACCTGCGCAGACTGCGCCGCGTCCAACGGTTCAGTCACCCGCTCCGTCACCGTCGGCTTGGCAGTGTTGAAGCCCAACGAAGGGCCAAACACCAAAATAAACACCACCAACGCAACTGCACCCAAGCCAATCAACCCGCCCAACCAGGATGAACGCCGTCCAATCAGCATATCCAAACCAATGACGATCAACAAAATCGGCCACAGTCGCAGCAGCGATTCAATCGTCACTGCTTCAATAATGTGCAAGTTGCTCAAGAGCCAGATCACACCAACGCCAATCAAAACCATTGGCCAAAACAAAGAGCGATATCCTCGTGACATAGTATTCATTCTCCTACCCTGATATACGCACCCTCAACCAAAAAGTTTCTGCCTACAACAAAACAATTTCCACCAACTGATGCTTCCCCCGAATCTCCACCGATTGCTGTGCAGACGGCACTAGCCCCAAAACGGTTTGTGCCTGTACAAATGTTTCTTTATGCAAAACCAGTGTTTGCTTCAGCTCCTTACTCTTCTCCTGCAAGCGAGCAGCCAGGTTCACCGTATCACCAATCACCGTGTATTCAATCCGCTCCTGACCCCCAACATTGCCAGCCACAACCGCGCCAGTTGCCACACCAATGCCAATCTGCAACTCGGGGGCCGAGCGAGCGCGTTGCTCCGCATTGAATGCCACCAATGCCTGCTGCATGCCCAGCGCCACCCGCACCGCCCGCGCCGCATGATCAGCAGCCGGGTTCAGTGGCGTGCCAAATACTGCCAGCAACGAATCGCCGCCAAATTTATTCACCATGCCGCCATGTTCCATGACTACCGCAATCATCATCGTCATATAACGATTCAGCGTCGCAATCAACTCCATTGGCGAAAGGCGTTCCGACAATCCCGTAAAATCGCGAATATCTGAAAACAAAACCGTGCACTCCACCTGACTGCCGCCCAAATTCGCGCCATGCTCAATCGCAGCCCGTGCCACTTCTGGCGTCACATACAAGTTCAACAAATTGCGCATCCGCTCCCCTTGTTGCAAGCCAGCCACCATCTGATTAAACCCCCCAGTCAAATAGCCCAATTCATCCGTGCTTAACACAGGCAAACGCACCTTGAAGTCACCCTTTTCCACCTGATTCATCCCTCGCTGCAAAAAGCGCAACGGTTGCGTAATGATCCGGGTCACAAACAGAGCAACACTCACGCTAAACAACAAAGAAACTGTCAGAATAAAAACTTCCATTACCACCAAATTACGCAACACAATGACAGGATCGGGGGCCACAAGCAAGGAACGCGCCCGTTGTAAAGACAGAAAAACCAGAATGAGCATCGGCCATAACGTCACAACCAAAAACGCGATCAACAAACGTCCCAAGACCGAGATAGAGCGAGTCCGAAAAGGCTGCACATCACCGGATGGAAAAAGATAGGGAAGCATCGGCCTCCAAATAAGCTCAATTCCAAACAACACAATCACCGATGTCAATACCCCACCCACCAGAAAAACGCCGGTCATCATCGCCAACCAAGGCTCCCAGCTGAATCCTCCAGGCGCATACGTAAAACCGAATGAAAACATCACACTCGCCAATCCCCACATCAGCAAAGTGGTGATTGCTGTTCGATGAGGCGTTTGTAACAACACCTTACGCACATCATCCGGAATTTCCTCAGCCCGCGCCTGCCCCTCCGCCAACTTACGCACCCATATAGACAATTTGCGTTCATTTTTCGGGCCCAATAAAAACCCCAACGCGATTAAAAACGTCGTCACCGCCAAAAAGGTCAACACTTCAATCGGCTGTGCCCCGGTTTGTACCGGAGAAATGTTCACCGGCAAGGGATAAATAAAACGTAAAAAGCCAAACACCAACCCAGCGCCCAGCGCATTTGCTCCCACTACCAGCAAAATTGCGCGATATTCCAGCTTTTTATACAAACGCCAAATGTCCATACTCTGCTCTCTTATCTTCAATTGTACACTACATATCGGTATTACCAGATCTTTTCGATTGACAAAAAATCATTTTTTGCAATAATTGAATTAAGCGGTGTCAATTCATCTTTCCACGCAACCCACAAGAAAGAAAACAGAACAATATTGCCACACCTTTTACAAGGATTATGACCTGGCATTTTCCAAATTATGCCTTTGTGTACCTTCTTAACATCCTGTTTGCCCTGTGGCTGGCCTTGACGGTCTGGAAGCGCGCCCGCACCTGGTCTATTAAAATTTTTAGTTTCTTTTTGTTGCTGATTGCACTGTGGACATTTTTGCTCATGATGGAAACCATCTCGCTGCCGATGGCACAGAAACTGTTTTGGGCGCGGCTAGAATACATCCCCATCGTCAGCAGTGGCCCCGTTTGGCTGCAATTCTGCTATCAATATCAAGAACAACGCAAATTATCCTCCTTCTCAGCAAGCTTGCTTTGGATCATTCCCGTCCTCACCCTGGCATTTCTTTTTAACCCCCACACTACTTTCCTCATCTGGAGCCAAATCAGCACAACCTCTATTGCTAACCTGCCGGTGCTCGTCTACCAACACGGCCCCTGGTTTTGGGTAAATGTCATGTATAGTTACCTGCTCTTCCTCTTGGGAACATGGTATTTGGCCCAAGGTAGCCGTGAACCCCTTTTTCGCAAACAAAATCTTGCCCTGATAAGCGGCTTGCTCCTCCCCATTGGCGGCAGTCTGTTGTACATCAGTAAGCTCAACCCTGTGCCCGGTCTGGATTGGACGCCCTTTGGATTTTCGTTAACCGCCCTGATTTATGCATTTAGTCTGTTAAAACTGAATCTGTTTGACCTGACCCCCATCCCTCGCCAACAGCTCATGGAATACATTCGCGACGGCCTGATCGTGCTGGATCACCAACAACGGCTGATTGAAGCCAACCCTGCCGCACAGCATTTACTCAGCCTGCCCAAACACTGGGTTGGGTTGCCAATCGCCCAAACAACCTGGCCCGAATTGGCCAAACAACCCTCTCATCAAACGCAAGTGCGCATCTTGCACCGCGCAGAACGTTGCTTTGAACTGCAAAGTTTGCCGATTCAGTATGGTCGCTTACTGATCCTGCGCGACATTACCAACCAACAAACTTTACAAAACGAACTACGCCAAAGTAAGGAAAGCTATCAGCGCCTGATTGAACTTTCACCGGAAATGATTTGTGTTCACGTTGCTGGCAAATTGTTATATATTAATCCCAACGGTGCAAGCCTTGTCGGCGCCAACAATCCAGAGCAATTACTTGGCCTCTCCATCCTGGATTTCGTCCACCCAGATGACCATCCAATCGTCCTTGAACGCGTCAGACGCACAGAAGGTCAAAATCAGACGACCGAATGGCTCGAGGAACGCTTCATTGACCTGGCCAGCAATCCCATCCCGGTTGAAGTCATCTCTGCCCCAATTGTCTACCAGAACATCCCCGCCACCCTCGTCATTGCTCACGATATTCGCAAACACAAACAAGCTGAGCAAGCTGAAGCAGAACAACGTCAATTCATTGAAACCCTGAACCAAATCGCAGCTGCCCTGAACAGCACACTGCAAATAGACGACGTTCTCAACCGCATTTTGGATGGAGTCGGCAAAATTATTCCCCACGATGCAGTAAGCCTGATGATGATAGAAGGTCCCCATGTTCATATCATCAACAGCCGCGGTTATGCCGAACGCGCCCTGGGACAATACATTGACAACTTTCATCAGCCACTCTGCGGGCTTCCAACCCTGTGTCACATTATGGAAACCGGTCAGCCCCTGATCATTTCCAACATACACCAAAGTGCACTCTGGCGCCATTGCCCAGAAAATGACTGGATTCAATCCTATCTTGGCGCGCCCATTCACCTCAAAAACGAAATCATTGGCTTCCTGAATCTCGATAGCGCCACGCCCAACTTTTTCACCGAGCAACACGCCCGCCGTCTACAGGCATTCCTTCATCAAGCCGCAACTGCCATCGAAAATGCCCGCCTTTACCAGGAAGTGCAACAACTGGCAATTATTGATGAGCTAACCGGCCTCTACAACCGCCGCGGGTTACTCAAACTTGGCGAAAGCGAAATTGAGCGCAATCAACGTCAGCAACATAGCCTGGCGTTCTGTTTATGGATGTAGACCATTTCAAAGACTTTAACAACACCTACAGCTACGCGGTTGGCGACCGCGCCTTGCGCCATGTCGCTGACACATTACGCGCCAGCCTGCGCGAAGTAGACATCATCGCCCGCTATGGCGGTGATGAATTTGTCGTTTTCCTGCCGCAAACCCCTTTGAACGAAGCCAAAGGCATTGCCGAACGCATCCAACGACAACTTGCCCAAAACCCTCTTGAAGTACGTCAGGGCAGCCTACCGGTCAACGTCACCATTGGCATTTACGACCTATCCCAAAAAGATGTCAACCTGCTCTCCGTGCTCGAAACTGCCGGAAAAATTATGCGTCAGGCCAAAGAAAATTATTCTGGCATTGCCAGCCTATAATTTTTTGCATTGTCATTCGGTTTAAGCTATAATCAACCCAAATTACCCGTTTTATCGTCTACCCTTTTTAGTGGAGAAAGCCCCTTGCCATCCATTGCCGAATTACCCGATGATCCCAAATACACCATCAAAGCCGTCAGCAGCCAAACAGGCATCAGGCCCGTTACCCTACGCGCCTGGGAACGCCGACACGACTTACTAAGCCCGCACCGCTCGGACAATCGCTACCGTCTTTACTCCGAACGCGATGTTGCCATTTTGCGCTGGATCAAACAACGCCTGGATAACGGCATTTCCATCAGCAGTGCCGTCGCCGAATTGCGTCAATTGGCACGCAATGGCGCCTGGCCTGAGGCAATCCCCAATAGCCCGATTGCATCCGAACCGCGCCAACCCGCTCAACCCGCCGAATTCTACGCACGACAGCTCTACCAGGCCCTGATACGTCACGCCGAAGCGCGTGCCGAAGAGATCCTGAGTGAGGTGCAACAAAACTTCTCCCTGTTGGATATCTGCCAAAACATCTTTACCCCTGCCCTGGTCGAAATTGGGGAAGCCTGGTATCGCGGCGATGTATCCGTCACCACTGAGCACTTCGCCAGTGCCTATTTGCGCGGCAAGCTTTTGGCCCTGTTTCAGGCATACCCAACCCGGCGCGGCGCCGGCTACATCCTCATCGGTGCCGCCCCTACTGAGCAGCATGAAATTGGCAGCCTGATGATGGCTGTATTACTCCGCAGCCAGGGCTATCGGGTCGAATACCTTGGGCCCGATATTCCCCTCGAGGATTTGGCCGACTATGCCAGCTACGAACATCCCAACATGGTCATCCTCAGCGCCAGCTCCGAAGAATCACAGCGCGCGCTACTCCCTTTGCCAAAGCTGTTCAGCCGACAGCGGCCGGTACCATTGTTTGGCTATGCCGGGCGCGCCTTTGATGCCAAACCTGAAACCCGCAACCTCTCTGGTGGATACTATTTGGGGGCCAATTTTGAACAAGGCCTCAAGACCGTGCAAACCCTGCTCAGCAAACCGGCCCGTTAAACGTACAAAGATTATACAAAACATCGTCAAAACAGTGCATTTCGCATACACTTAAGCCATCACAACAAGAAAGGGCTTTGTGTATGCAATGGATGAATTAAACCGATCACCCAATCAACATTTACCGGTCTATAACATCAAGGCCGTCTCACAATTATTGGGCCTCTTACCGGTTACCCTGCGCGCCTGGGAACGGCGTTATGGCCTGCCAACACCGCGCCGCGGGCAGCAAGGTTATCGTCTCTATTCTGAATATGATGTGCGCACCTTGCGCTGGCTAAAGGGGCAGCTGGATTCTGGCCTGAGCATTGGCCGAGCTGTGCAATATCTAAATGACCTGCGCTTACAAGGCAAAGATCCGGCTATCAGCCTGCCCTCTACCCACCCAACAAACAACGCATCCATTGATGCCCTCACCCAAGAATTGACGAATTACTTATTGCAACTGAATGACGACAAAGCTGCAGAGACTCTACGGCGCGCCTTTGCTCTCTATCCCGTTGATCAGGTCTTGGTTGAGATCATCCAACCCACACTGGTAGATATTGGACAGGCCTGGCATGATGGCAAAATTGCCATCGCCGTGGAACATTATGCAACGCAATTCTTCATGCAGCACCTGATGAGTATGCTGAATGCCGCCGCCCAACCCGTCCGTGATGAGCTCATTGTTGCAGCCTGCGCCCCCGGCGAACAGCATCAAATTGGCCTGCTCATCCTGGTTGTCATGTTACGCTGGCGCGGCTGGCATGTTAAGTACCTGGGACCTGACCTAAAACTAGAGCGACTTGAAGAAGCGCTCGCTCCGTTGCGCCCACGGGCACTGCTCTTCTCCGCCACCCGCCCCGAAAGCGCCCAAACCATGCAAAACCTACCGACCATCCTTAAGAAATTTCCCCCACCAACGCCCTTGGTGATTCTGGGCGGCCAGGCATTTGCGTCCATGCAACTATCTGAAGACATTCCCGCCATTTACCTCAACGCCAAACCCAGCGAAATGATTGACACGATTGAAAATCTAATCGAAACTTCTGGAGGCTCTGCTCAATGAGCAACAAACGCACGCTTTTCTCGATTTTTTTGGTTGTATTCATTGATTTGCTTGGCTTTAGCATCATTCTGCCGCTCTTGCCCTACTATGCCGAAACCTTCGGCGCAGACGAACTGCAAATTGGTCTGCTCGTTGCCATCTATGCGGCTGCCCAAATGATTAGCGCCCCGCTGCTCGGGCGTCTTTCAGACCGCATTGGTCGCCGCCCTGTTTTACTGGTGAGCATTGCCGGCAATCTGCTTGGGTTTGTATTGCTCGGCTTTGCCCAAAACCTGTGGATGCTGTTTGCCGCCCGCCTGCTCGCCGGTCTGACCGGCGGCAACATCAGTGTTGCCCAGGCTTACATCACCGACGTGACCGACGAGAAAAACCGCGCCCGCGGCCTGGGCCTGATTGGCGCAGCATTTGGGTTGGGCTTTATCATCGGCCCAGCGATTGGCGGCATCCTCAGCCAAAACGGCTTCTCCGTCCCTGCCTTTGTTGCCGCAGGCTTTTCCGCGCTCAACTTGCTGGTTGTCAGCTTATGGTTGGGCGAATCGCTGACCGCTGAACGACGCATTGCCCTGGCCGGGCGCGCCCGTCCACCCTTCAGCGCCGCTGCTCTGCTCAGCGCTCTGCGCCGTCCTCTGGTAGGCCCCTTACTGCACACACGCTTCTTCTTTGCCTTGGCCTTCTCCCTCTTCCAAAGCATCTTCACCCTCTATGCGCTCAAACGCTTCGGCCTCGAATCCACCCAAACCGGTTATATCCTGGCCTACGTTGGCCTCATCTCTGCCATCACCCAAGGCGGGCTCATTCGCATTTTCACCCAACGCTTTGATGAACGCACCCTCATCCTCTCCGCCACCATCGGCATGAGCATTGGCCTGCTTGGCTGGGGTCTGGCGCCCAATGTCCCCATGCTACTCATTGCCCTGTTACCCATTGCTGTCGCCGGCGGAACGCTCAACACCGTTCTGAATAGCGCCCTGAGCAAATCGGTTCAACCGATTGAAATTGGCGGTACACTGGGCCTGGCTGCATCGCTTGAAAGCCTGACGCGCGTCATTGCGCCCCCCATTGGCAGCGCTTTGCTGAAATGGATTGGCAGCAGCGCCCCGGGGCTCATCGCCGGTGTGTTCTTGATCTGGCTGGCAAGCTACATCGTCCGCCATGTTCACCCACAACCTGTTGCAGCGAATTTGCCACAGCACATCTGATTCATGCCAACCTTCGACTTTGCCTTCACCGTCCCAGCATCGCTCAACGCCGTCAGCGCCTTGCACCACAACCCGTCCGTCCTTCGTGCCCTCACACCCCCGCCGCTGATTGCCACCTTTCAACATATTGAGCCCCTGGCCGAAGGCTCACAAGTCCGTTTCACCCTCTGGCTTGGCCCCATCCCCATCCGCTGGCAAGCCCGTCATCACAAAGTCTCCTTGCAGGGTTTCGCCGACGAACAAATCAACGGCCCACTGCAAGCCTGGCAACACACGCACACCTTTCAGCCTTTGGATGAAACACATACTACCATCCACGAACATATTGAATATCAACACAAGCCTGGCTGGCGCGGTTGGCTCACCCGCCTGCTCTTCTCGCCGCCAGGCTTGCATTTTCTCTTCCGTTATCGTGCCTGGGTCACCCGCCGGCTCTTAGCACGTCAATCCACAGAAAACCGGTTAAAGTCGCCAACTCTTTAGCTGTGCAATTGACGTGAAAATGAGTGCGTGATACAATAGGGCCATTCGGGCGTGTAGCTCAATGGTAGAGCAGTGGCCTTTTAAGCCATTGGTTCAGGGTTCGAGCCCCTGCACGCTCACAAGTCTTTTAAGCCCCCCTTTTTGGTTCAGCGCA
>ENA-UOYA01000346-UOYA01000346.1-activated-sludge-metagenome-genome-assembly--contig:-NODE-346-length-63315-cov-67.962093_pt1 | contig 63315 bp, 51 predicted proteins | sample MGYA00238163_ERZ764804 | MGnify/ENA primary metagenome ERZ764804 (study PRJEB28919, sample SAMN05720223) | activated sludge metagenome | isolation source: Anaerobic digester | place: Hong Kong...
GTGATTTTTTCAATTCCACCAAACACACTAAGCACTTCGTTAAGACTTGTAACTTTGAACGTTACTTCCTGATTAATACTTTCTGCCATAGAGGATAGTTGCTTGGTATTCTCAAAGATGTTATTTGCAAATTCGCTTTGCTCACGCGATACTTTGGCTATTGAATCTATCATTTTCTGAATATCAGCAAAGCTATTGAGAATATGTTTTAAGCTCACTGAAGCTTCAGCAGCAAGTTGCTGTCCTTCCTTGGCAACTTTTGCCCCTCCGGTTACTGAGGCAACGGCATTGGCGATATTTTGTTTTATTTCGGTAATAATATTTGTTATGTTTTTCGTGAGAGCGTCCGACCTATCTGAAAGCACTTTTACTTCATCCGCTACCACAGCAAAACCGCGTCCGTGAACACCTGCTCTGGCTGCCTCTATAGCTGCATTCAAAGCTAAAAGATTTGTCTGCTTTGCTACTCCTTTGATTTCTGCCAACATTTTATCGATTGATTCAGTTTGAGTTTCTACCAAGCTGATTTCATGAATTATATTATTCATCTGTTCGTTCATATCCATAACCTTGGAAATTACCTTTTCCACACTTTGTGAACTTTCGCGGGCACTTTTTGAGTCTGCAACCACCTTTTGAGATATATCCTCAGAATTGCGAACGATTGAATTTATTCCTTCGCTAATCATCTTCATCGAGCCAATTGTATCATCTACATAATCTGTTTGCTGTGAAATATTATTCTTAATTAATTCAAGTGATTTGTAAAATTCCTGCATTGATGCTGATAGTTCCTCTATACTTGCAAGCTGTGTTTCAGAAGACCGCATCATTCTCTCAAAATTGGTTTTAAGCTCAAGCTGTATAATGTTCGCAACTCGCATCAGCAATGTAAATCGGAAATGATGACAATTCTCTGGTTTGTTCAAGCCGTTGTATATTGCTTTTGCCATTTGCTCGCACGATAGATAGCCACAGGCAGAACAATTAAGTATGTCGCGGCTGTCGTGTTTTTCCATTTGTTCGTAAATTTTTTCAACTTCTTTTTTGCTTGGTGTCTTAATTTTGAAATTACTGGTCAAATCTTCATAAAATCTTTGATATAAACCACTTTTCCAGAAGCGATTAATTTCATCTTGAATCGTATGTGCATCAGGAACATCTTTCGATTTATTCTTGTAAAGTTCAATCATTTTTTGATTGCGTTTTTCAATTAGAAATTCAATTTCGTCCGGTGATTTATGTTGATTTAGAGTGCCAGGACCACCATTACAGCCCATCTCACAATTTAAGCAGTCAATAAGTAAAGGTGCATAGCCCTGTTCGATATTAAAATTGAGCTTATCAAGATAGTGATATATAATTTCAACTCCCTCAATTTTTCGAGCAACATTGATGATATCAGGCACTTCACGCATAGCAGTTCGCATAAGTCCACCTGGAGTTGAGAAGAGTACTGCTCGCTCAGCTGGAGGATTGTCATAATCTACAGCAGGATAGGAAGCAAGCGGAATATTATTCTCTCGTAAATATTTATCAATTGATTTATATGTTAGGTTAAAGTCGCCAAGACCAGTTTCATCAAACTCTCGACGCTTTGCAAAACAAGGTGAAAGCACAGCAACTTTATGGTGCTTGAATTGTGGATAGTATTCCTTTATCATTTTTATCGTATGAAGCATTGGACTATCTGCTGGGGCTAAATATTTTACAAGTTCTGGTCTGTATATTTCAATATATGTAACAATTGCAGGACAAGGCTGAGCAATAATTGCTTTTGGATTATTTTCCTTCTGGTGCTCAAGGTATGATTTTATTGTAAGCTCTGCACCAAAAGATACATCGAATACTGCTGCCACACCAAGCGATTTAAGCCACCCATTCAGATTTAAATACAAATCTGGAAAATTTGCAGCAACCGCCGGCGCAGCGATAGCCACTACATCTTTGTTAAATTTGATGTAATTGAGAAAATCATCGAAATCGTCTATTCCTATGCGAGCATCGTGTGTGCAGGCTTTAATACAATTGCCGCAAGCTATGCACAAATTAGGATTGATTTTAACATATTTTCCTGTTGCGTCGTTACAAAATTTTGAAGGACATACGAGTATGCACATATGGCAGTTGACGCATTTTTCACTATCAACATTAACAACTTGTTTCAATTCTCTCATACTATTACCCAAAAATAGTTTGACACACTTTTATAATATTTATCGTAAAAAAAACAATATTACATTAGTCATTAAAATAAAAATAATTTACACACTTTAACCTTTAAATTGCCAACAATCTATACATTAACCATTTGCTGTACTTTCACTCTATTCCCATCTCCACCCGGCAATTACTTCGCCTCAGATGTTGCATTAACTGACAGTACTTCCGCCACGCAAGCTTGGCAACATATTCACTCTGTTTATTCTGTTGATTCCTATGTTCTTTTGTGTCGGATGGATTGAGTAAATATCTCTACTTTTTCCCCTCCATTAATCTTTTTGCTATCTCTTGTGCTTCTTCCATTTTCCCTTTTGGGATTGGAACAAATACTGTAACAGTTGAGCGGCCATGCTTTGTCCGATACGAATACTTCACTTCTAGCATATTTATTTCGTCCTCGCTTATCATAGCACTTTCGAACCTATTGCCAAACATCCCCCAACTATGAAACTGCTTCCCAAGCAACACACAATTTTGCCCGATAATTACAATAGGACTTGATTTTGCTAAATTTTTCGCAGAGATTATTGGGACAATATTAGCTACAATTGTAATCAATGCAATCAGCCCGAGCCCTATTAATCCCATCGTCTTGGCTGCCTTTGGGTCGGCTATCATAATAAAACCGAATACTATTATTATAATTATCGAAACCATTAGCAAAGTGGATTTATTCATCTTTTGAAACTTTTGCAAAATATTATCAACATAATTTTGCCAGAAAAAAGCATCATATTCCCACTTTGCTAATACACCTTCACCCGTAAGAATTTGCGAAAGCTGTTTTGCCCGTTTTCGATAATAAAAAAATACAATTATGCTTGCTAAGGCAAGAAAATTTCCGATAAAGAATATTGCTCCTCCGCCCTCTGAGATATTCATTTCGAAAAATATCACAGCACAAGCCGCGACAAAACAGAAAATCCCCAGCGAAAGCCATATTTTTGCAGTTGTAACTTGTCTTTCTAATACTTCTTCCATTTCAGACAATCTGTTAAGATTGACTTTGTCTTCTTTCGGTTTTATTGTAGAATACATTGGAAACAGCAGTAATAGTACCATTATTGGAAAAATCCAAAATCTCTTTTCTATGTATGGATATAAAATATCTTCTGGAATTGCAATTTTGGTGCTATCGGATAAATAACCCTTGTCTATTAGTTCTTCTGCTGTGTATAATTCATTGACTTTTGTCAGTGTTAGATAATTTTTATAGTCTTCCGTTGCAATAAAATAACGTATTCCTTCCTTTATCTTATGCCCGAAAACATCAATCGGCAAATCTTTCTCTGTAAAATATAAAACTACACTAAAAGTATTACTGCTTAAGTATTTCTGATATTTCTCGGGTATATCAATTTGGCTTTTGGCTTTGAAAATGCTGTGTATAAAACTGATTCCCTCTGAATTTTTCACAATAATGATACTATCTTTCTTGGCTTTCTTAAAGTATTCTGTTTCATTTAATTTTAATAATTCATTTTCACTATTTATTAGTTTTTGGTTTAAAAGACTATCGTAAATATTATCTGCTTCAGCAGAACGGAGGTTTATTCCTTTTGCTTGAAGCAAGCTGTCGAAAATCTCTACTTCTTTGTCATTCAATTCTTTCATTGAACTTTGTTCATAGCTCAGATTATATTGCTTAATTATATATATCGGTGGCGATAGTTTGTAGTATGCTGCTCCGAAAAATGCAGCAACACTAATAACTATAACTAAAATATAGTATTTTGCCATTTTGAAACCTTTGCATTTTAAGGAACTAATTACTAACTTAATAAAATTTTAATTAAATTAATAACAAAATTTGGCATTAATATTTCTATTGTTTTGTCGATAAGTATGTAAAGAAAAATCACTTTAGGATGATGATGAATAGAATAATACTCCTATTGTTGCTTGCGTCCGCTTTTATTGCAGGTTGTGCCTCTTCGAACACTTGCCCTAAAGTCCCTTCCGAGGGAAACATATCTTCTCCATTCAACACAGATAATGACGAATATTCGCCATCTTTTTGGGATAATTCATTTTATTATACAGTTTCCAATAGACAAAAGAAAATAAACGAAACAATTTATAGAAGCGAATTTACCGACGGTAAATTTTCTCGCCCAAAAGTTGCTAATGATTTGCCAATTGGTTCATTCCAAAACGTTAGTTCCCTCAGCTTCTGTAAAAATCCTAATTCTGGGAATTTAGAAATATGGTTTGCAGCAAATACTCGTAGCAACAACAAAATTAACAGAGATTTGTTCTTTGCTGAACAAATAGGGGAGAGCTGGAATAATCCTCAAAATGCAAAATCTATTAATACTGAACATTTTGAATCACATCCTTTTGTTTCGCCCGACGGGAAAATACTGATTTTCAGTTCCGACAGACCCAATGGCAAAGGTGGATTGGACCTGTATGTTTCGATTCGCGACAATAAAGGCAACTGGTCGTCTCCTCGCAACCTTACAGAAGTCAATACCGATGCTAACGAAATTTCTCCTTATCTTTCTGAGGATGGTGTTTTGTATTTTTCTTCTCAAGGCTATTCTAACCCAAAAGTCTATAACATTGTCAAAGCTACTCCATCTGGTTATGCAAAGTGGGCTAATCCAAAATTAATGCCTCCACCGATTAATTCATCAGCAGACGATACTGGTCCGGCAATTTTCAAAGATAAAATCTTCGTCTCGTCCAACAGACCCAATGGTTGTGGTGGCAAAGACCTCTATGCCTTTGATTTATGCGGTCCGGCTAAAATAGAATGCTATGTTACCTCAAGCTTCCCAAATTTTCCACTCAGCGGCAAAGCATACCTCTTCGATAATAATAACAGCATTGTTGCAACACAAGAGGTTTCCGACTTCGGTATTTTCAAATTTGATATTATTCCAAATCGTCGCTACACAATTCGCTACGAAAATTCCTGTAATTCTAAATATACAGCTGAACGTGAAATTCAGGTTCCTTGCTCGGATAGCTCTGTTGTAGTCGTTCGAACTATGTTCGAATTTAATCCGGTAGAAGAATTTGATTTAGTCGAAATCAAAGTTCCATTCTTTGTTACAGGATACTACCAACCAAATACCCGTGAAAACTTAGAAGCATTACGTCTGAAATTTGCCTACAATCTGATTGGCATTGATGAACAAACTAAATATATTGAGCGTCCCGGTGAAATCTACGACAGTTTCACCGAAGAAGTTGAAAAAGCTCTAACCGAAGCTGCTGAAAAGCTTTACGATATCGTATCTCTTCTGAACGATAATTGCCTTGAAAAAGATGATATTAAAATTCAAGTTGTGATGCACGGATTTGCAGACCCTCGCTCAATTAGCCCAAAAGCAGTTTTCCCTGATGCAGATGTTGAAGATGAAAAATTTGGTGTCTTCGTTAAACGCGGGGACAAAATGGATAACGACCTTTTGTCTTTACTTCGTGCATACTACACAGCCAAGTATTTCGAACGCTACATATCTCTTAAAAGTCCAAATCTGAATAACAAAATTATCTGGAAAATAGAAGGTAAAGGGGTAGATAATAGCACTCTTCCAGACAAGCAAAAACGGCGCGTAAATATTAAAATTCTTCCAATGTAGCAATCATTACTCAATTTCGAATTCGACACGCCTGTTACGGCTGCGTCCTTCTTCCGTTGAGTTTGTCGCAATGGGTTTTTTTGGTCCATAGCCTTTGTATTTTATTCTGCTTGCTTCCACTCCATTCCCAACTAACCAGTCCCGCACTGCTTTTGCTCTGTTTTGCGATAACTGCATATTATACGAAAGTGAACCAATATTATCGGTATGCCCTTCGATTGATATTTTAATGTTCGGATATTCAAGCATAAATTGCTTCACTCTTTCAAGTTCTGCAAAAGATTCTTCCAAAAGTTCATACTTCCCATATTCGAAAAAAATGTTGTTCAGAACTACTTTTTGACCAATTTCTATTGGAACAAGCAGCAAATCTCTCCTTATTTCTTTGTATTGTTCCAAACTGCTTAAATCTATATTCTCATTTAAAGCCAGAAATCCATTCGCTGCTGCATAATAAGCATATCGATGTCCGCCCGGCAATGTGATAACATATTCCCCGGTCTTTGGATTTGATTTCGCAATTCCTGCATTTTTTCCGTTTTCTAAATATTCATACTTGATAGTTGCTTCTACGGGTTTTTTAGTTTTAGCATTTAACACTTTTCCTTTAATCAGAACTACATTATACGGACGATATTCAGTAGGAAGTTTTATTTTGAAAATGTCTTCCCGTCCTATACTGTTTTCATTTGAAACAAAGTAAGCAAATTCACCCGAAGCAGGCAAGGAATAATATCCGTCCCAACCTCGACTGTTTATCGGTTTTCCCAAATTCATCGGTTCAGTCCATCTCTGCCAGCTATCATCCAACCGCCTTGCAACAAACATATCGTTCGAACCATATCCCAAATGTCCCGAACTCGAAAAATACAAAGTTGCACCATCTGCTGCCAAAAATGGTGTATCCTCCGAAGCTGCTGTATTGATGTCAGAACCTAAATTCAATGGTTTGCTCCATACTCCATTTTCTTGCAGGAAACTTACATATAAATCATTTTCGCCATATCCGTCCCGCCGCTCAACCGACATTATCAGCACTTTCCCATTTGTTGAAAAAGAAAAACTTGAAAAACGTCCTAAATTATAATAATCTTCTATTTCAATTTTTTGTGGAAAAGACCATCCACTATCTGTCAGAAACGAACGCGATAGCCCTTTTGATTGCGTCCCATCTGTGTTGTAAACATTGCCTAAATACAAAACATTTCCATCTTGCGAAATTCCAATTGCAAAATTGTTCCATTCGTTATTTATCGGTGCATTCATATTTTGGGCTGGTGAAAAATTGCCCAGACTATCTGACGATGAATACCAAATATCCTGATCTTTGTTTTCTCCGGTATTGTCCGGATGCTGGTCGCGAGTAAAATATAGTGTTGTTCCGTCAGGTGTTATCACAGGTCCCAACTCCGCATACTTCGAATTTACATTCTCACCTAAATTTATTTTCTCTTCGTAACTCACATTTTCAGGCTGATTGATTTTGGGAGAATAATCATATTCACAATCACAAATTCCAATTGCATCAATCTGGTAATAATCTTTATAGTTTACCGTTGTTATTTCAATTCTTACAGATTTAACTTTTGTTTTTGAAAACATAACATTCATCACTCGTCCGGTCTCTTGAACTGGTGTTGGATTTAAATTGTTATATACTACTTTCTCATTCTCATTTTCATCAAAAACAATTACTTTCGAAATAGCGCCCGGATTATAACTTTCATAAACAAATAATCTACTTGCTGTAATACTCTTTTTAAAACTAACTTTTATCCATTCCATTCCGTTGCGGGTATAATCCGGCATCCACGCACACGGACTAACACCAAAATCTGGCATTATATTCGGTTTGCCAAGTGCCTGAATACCTTTGAAAGCAGTTTTGCTTGCATTCACAAATCTTGCTTCCGACGATACTGCAATCAAACTATCTGCCCAGTATATTTTTTCACCACAAAGCAAAAATACATTGCACAATAGCAGGACTGGTATTAATACTGTTCTCATATTTACTATAAATATCTCTACATAATTGCAAATATACGATTTTGTGATTATTTCTTGTAATCATCTTATAATATTTTTCTTTTATCAATAATGATATTTTTATAAATTAAATCTTCTGATTTTTAATTAATTCGATAAATATTTATTAATATATTTTATTAGAGGTATTAATGAACAAAATAGTAGAAGCCCGTTTTTTAGCACCAGAGGTAAAATTGTTTAGAATTGAAGCACCCAAAATTGCTGAAAAAAGAAAAGCCGGGCAGTTTATAATTTTACGTGTTCACGAAAAAGGCGAACGTATCCCGATTACTATTGCCGATAGCAATCCCGCTGACGGCACAATTACAATCATTGTTCAGGGTGTTGGGAAAACCACCCGTCTGCTCAACACTTTAAACGCTGGCGATTTCATCCTCGATGTCGTTGGACCACTTGGCAAACCATCTCATATCGAGCATTTCGGCACTGCTGTTAGTATTGGTGGTGGTGTCGGAACTGCTATTGCTTATCCCACTGCAAAAGCACTCAAAGATGCCGGCAACTATGTTATCTCTATTATTGGTGGTCGCTCCAAAGACTATGTTATTCTCGAAAACGAAATGAAACAAATTGCCGATGAAGTATATCCTACAACCGATGATGGTTCTTATGGATTTCACGGCTTTGTTACTGATAAATTACAGCAATTAATCGATGAAGGCAAAAAAATTGATTTTGTGCTTGCAATTGGTCCTATTCCAATGATGGAAGCAGTTGCAAAAGTTACAAAACCCCATAATATAAAAACAGTTGTTAGCCTCAATCCAATTATGGTTGATGGCACTGGAATGTGTGGTGGCTGCCGTGTTGTTGTCGATGGCAAAGCCGTTTTCGCTTGCGTCGATGGTCCGGAATTCGATGCACACGCAGTTGATTTCGATATTTTAAAGCAAAGAAATAGAGTTTATCGCAGCGAAGAAGAAATTAGCTTGCGAGACTTAGAATGTAATTACGACAAAATGTTCAACGAAGAACTTAAAAAGCAAAAGGAGCAATAATATGGCAGAATTAACTCCAAAAGAAAGAATGGCTATCCCAAGACATAAAATGCCTGAACAAGACCCAAACGAACGTATAAAAAATTTTTTAGAAGTAAATTTAGGCTACGACGAAGAAACTGCTCGCCGCGAAGCTGAACGTTGCTTGCAGTGCAAAAAACCTGCTTGTGTCGCCGGCTGTCCTGTCTCTGTAAAAATACCTGATTTTATTAAAATGATTGCTGAAGGTAAATATAAAGAAGCAGCCGCAATTCTAAAAGAAGATAATGCTTTGCCTGCTGTTTGTGGTAGAGTGTGCCCGCAAGAAGAACAATGCGAGAAAGTTTGCGTGTTAGCAAAGAAAGGACAACCCGTTGCTATTGGATACCTCGAACGTTGGGCTGCCGACTGGGAACGCCGGACAATTGGTCTTCAAATCGCTGAAACAAAACCTAAGACTGGTAAAAAAGTTGCTATAGTCGGCGGCGGTCCTGCCGGACTTAGCTGCGCCGGCGATTTAATCCAGATGGGACACGATGTTACTGTTTTCGAAGCCCTTCACGAAATAGGTGGTGTGCTCATCTATGGTATTCCTGAATTCCGCTTGCCAAAAGAGATTGTTCGTGCCGAAGTCGAAGGACTAAAAAAATTAGGTGTTAATTTTGTTACTAATTACATTATCGGATTAACTGAAACTGTTGATGAACTTTTGCAACGCTTCGATGCTGTATTCTTAGGTGTTGGTGCTGGTTTGCCTTACTTCCTGGGTGTCCCGGGCGAGCATCTGAACGGCGTCTATTCTTCCAATGAGTTCCTCACACGTGTTAATTTAATGCGTGCTTATGATTTTCCTAATGCCGATACTCCTATTTTTAATATTAAAGGCAAAACTGTTGTCGTTTTTGGTGGTGGAAATACAGCAATGGATGCCGTTCGCACCTCTCTTCGTCTTGGTGCAAAACGTGCTATTATTTGCTACCGCAGAACAGAAGCAGAAATGCCAGCCCGTATTGAAGAAGTTCATCACGCAAAAGAAGAAGGTGTTGAGTTTATGCTTCTCTATGCTCCTGTTGAACTTCGTGGTGACGAAATTGGTAACCTTCGCGAAATGGTAGTCCAAAAAATGCAACTCGGAGAACCGGATGCTTCTGGTCGCCGTCGCCCTGTTCCTATTCCAGATGCTATCGAGACTATTCCTGTTGATGTTGCAGTTGTTGCAATTGGTAATGGTTCTAACCCAATTATTAGCTCCACAACTCCCGACCTAAAAGTTAATAAATGGGGCAATATTCTTGTTGATGAAAACACTATGAAAACAAACAAAAAAGGTGTTTTTGCCGGTGGTGATATTGTTACTGGCGGTGCAACTGTTATTCTTGCAATGGGTGCTGGTCGCAAAGCCGCCGCTGCAATCGATGATTATCTCAAAAATCCAGACTTATGGTAACCCAATAATTATTTTTCTTATAAATATAAAAGAGGTTGTCCAATTCGGACAACCTCTTTTTTAGATTAAATTTGATTTTTATTATTCGAATTTTATTGAGTTTACAGATTTTTCAAATACTGGCAAATAGTCTTTTTCTTCTCCTGCAAACCAATTCATTGTGATTCTATATAATCTGTCCCCTTTCAAAGCGAAATAAACGCGTCCTTTTACCTGTCCGGTTGGTTGATATGTGAACATATATGCTGACACACCGCCCAAATTAATTGCTTTCGGTTCGCCACTGTTTTTGTATGTAGGCTTGTTTTCATCAACAATTTTCTTCAGGTTTTTCGATTGTGATGCATCAATTACGTCCACTTGAATATTGCAATCAGCACGACGTTTGCCAATATAATTTTGTGAAGAAATTACATTTCTGGCTACGCCTTTTGTCAGATTAAAGTTGTCAGGCACCATTATTACATATCCAGGACCGGACTTCGGAACTAAATTTGCCGATGCAGGTGGTTCTTCTGCATTAATTGGTGCTGCTGTTGGAGCGGCTGGTTCTGCTGCCAATTTCAATGAAGAAACAATCTCATTGAATTTATCTTTATACATATCCCAGGTATTTGCAAATGTCTCGAAGAATAATACTGTAGCAAGTTTACCATCTTTTGTGGCTACATACAGTTCACCCATAAATTCGCCATCTTCCAACTCAAATGAATAAGTGAATTTACTTGCTTTTACTCCATCTAACATTACTTCGTCGAACTTATACAAATCTGGTTGGAATGTTTTATTTACTTTGATAATACTATCTAAAGTTACAACACTATCAATTTTTACGATATTTACATCAATTTTAGCACCCGGAAATCCTTCGGTATCGTATCTTGCAAAACGTGGTTTGGCACTATTCGATGAGAATGCTGCAAAGCGAACTCCCGTCATTTTGGTTGTTACCCAATTCGAAGGGTATTTTATCGAAAATCCTACAGCCTCGTCCTTGTATTCTTTCAAATCTTTTATTTCAACGGGTTTCCCATGCTTGTTGCCACATCCGCTCAATAAAATAATTGTAAAACAAAATAGTAAACAATACTTCAATACTTTCATTTTCTACTCCTTGAATATTAATGGAAAATATTTTCTAAAATATGATTATTTTCTTTAATAAACAATATTTTTTGCTAAAAACTAACCCGCATCATCAAATATGTCCAAAATGCCGGGTCAGTTCTATCATAGTTGCCAATTCCATCATTTCTATTAACATCGTAAACATCTTTCATCACTTCTCCTGGAATAAATACTGCATTTCCCCATTCAAGAGTAGCATTCTTTAGTAAATTCACACGTGTGATTAAATACAATTCATTTCCTAAATCTCTGCTTTCATTATTGTTTTGCAATTTATATACTTTGTTTGTTGTGAAATTATGTCCTTCGAAAATGAAAGTCCAAGGATTCATATTATATGTGATTTTAATAAACAAATCATTTAATCCTCTGTTATTTGTGGACTTTTGTATGTCGCTAAAATAGTCCATACCTGAATAAAATGAATGCTTGCCTTGATAAGTCGCATCAAATGTTCTATAAAACTTTCCTTCGTTCATATCTTTTTCTGATGTTCCGGATAATATATCTGCGTTTAGTCCTATCGTTAAGTCTTGTATCTTGTAATTAAGACTTCCTGCAACATTAAAAGCTTGAATTATTCTTGGTGCGTTGCTGTATCTTTGGTCTCCTGCTTCTCCACCTTGGTAAGCTCCTTCGAGCACTGTGAAAAAGTCATTGTAGCTGAATTTATAATAAAATCCACTCATAAATCTGTCTGAAGTATAATTCCCCTTTGTTGTTCTCTTTCTGTTAAAATCATAATATGAAAAAAGGTCTAAATAATGTTCTTTGTCAAAAGCAAATTTGCTCCAAAATCCGTAAACATTATGTCCTTCTTCTGGCTTTGAGGGATATGGATATTGTGATGTGTCTGGAGTTGCTCTTCCTATGTATGCATCAACAGAACGGCTGTGTGTTAGTGCAAAAATATTTATTCCAAATGGTTTGGTGTCGTAGCTGAACAAAACACCATCCCACGAGCGGGCAATATAATGGAAATTATTTGTTGAAAAATATCTCCCATTGCGGAATTGCATCTCGAAACGCCCCGCTTTCACACTCATCGGCTCATCCAGAATATTATCAAATTGCACATAGCCTTGATGCAAATCTACATTCTTCAAGTTGTAGATTGTGTTCTTTGCTTCTCCCCAAAGTCTTGAATCGCGTATCTGGAAAAATGCACTAATATTTTTCGTAAGATTTTTTTCTATACCTATCATAGTTCGCATCGAAGTAAAACTTAACGGATACGTTTTGTTCGAAAAATCTCTTCCGTCCAGCTCTGTTCTTAATTGAAAATTTCCGGTAATCTTGAAATCCTGCTCACAGAGAAGATAACTAACAGATAATATTAGTAATGAAGTAGTCAGTATAAATATTCTCATAACCTATCCTCAAAAAAAATTGTAACATCATATCTTTAACTACGTAATACAATTAAGAAAATTTTGTGAATTTAACAATTATGAGTGTGTTATGAAAAAAATGTTTTTTTTAATGATTATAGGAACAGCTTTAATCGCATTTTCCGCTTCTGCTCAAACTCAGCAGCAAGAAATCGAAGCTCTAAAGAGTAAACCGCTTAAAGGTATGTTCGGACTTAGTTTTACTAATTCAGTCCCACAGAAAGAATTCTACGATAACTTAAAACGTTCCGGTCAGGGATTTTCTCTCTACGGTGGCTACAACTTTGCTCCTGTTCCAATTACTCTTGGTTTGCAAACAGATTTACTTTTCTATGGTGGCGATGAACGTATTTTCCGCTATAAAAATCAAGGTGGCTGGACTTATCTTAGAGATACAGTTTCATACCAAAATATGATAATTCCTGTTACTGTTTTTATGCAAATTCGCCCCAATGTCGCTGAATATTTTTTCCCATACTTCGAAGCATTTGCCGGTTTTACTTTAATCAATGCAAATAGTGATTTTAAATCTGCTTTTGGTATTGAAGATTCAAAAAATGAGTTATCTGCTGGCTGGAATGCAGGATTGGGGGTTGGCACTATGATAAAATTAGTCGATTTTGTTACTCTTCCAAGCTACTATTCTCGATTGCTTCTCGATATTAAAGCTCGATATGCAAAAGGTACTACTGTTGATTACTATATGGTTAAGCAAATCAATCCTGATTCATCGCCAGAGTTCCGCCGCTCTAAATCCAAAACTGATATAGCTACTTTCCAAATTGGTCTTGTATTTGAATTTTAATATGTATTATAAAAATTTATGGAGGTTCTTATGAAAAAAGTATTATTATCATCCCTGTTAGCAATCGCCCTTGCATTTGGTATTAGTTCTTGCACTGTTACTTCCGGCGGCTCGTGCTCGGCTCAATCCGGTAGTCAGGAAAAACAAATTACTGTCGGCACCTTGCAAAAGGAATTACGCAAAGGTATGTCCGGTGCCGAAGTTATCGAATCACTTGGTTCGCCTAATATTGTTACTCGCGACCAAAACGGATACGAAACTTGGGTTTACGACCGTATCGCAACCGAAGCCCGCTATAACGAAAGTGCTAACGTTCTGTTCCTTGTTCTTTTTGCTCAGGGTAGTTCGTCTTCCAATGCTTCTGTAACACAAAAAACTTTAACTGTTGTTATTAAAATGAACGAACAAGGCAAAGTTGATTCATTCGCATACCACTCAAGCAAATTTTAACGGAGGAGCAATGAAAACATACTCGTTATTTTTGCTCTTGTTTATGCTGGCTTTGTCTTCCTGCACCGTCATAAGCACCTCACGTCAGGAAACGCAAATGACACAAACTCAAATACGTGAATTCCAGACAAGATTTATTGATACTAATGATGTTAAACTTGTGATGAAATCAGTTCTTAACGTTTTGCAGGACGATGGATATATTGTTAAAAATGCAGTCGTAGATTTGGGGCTCGTTACAGCTTCAAAAGAAATCGACCTTTCAAATCCACGTCGTCAAAAAGATGATTTCTGGGAGCAATTCTTCTTGTCTCTCTCAAATACTAATGCTAATCAGCGCGAAGTTTACAAAAAAATCAGACAAATTGAAGTTTCCGTAAACGTTTCTGAATTCGGTCGCCAAACTAAAGTTCGAGCGAATTTTCAAGCCAGAGAACTTGATAATAATGGTAATGTAATCAAAGTTTATTCAGTCGATGATGCTAAATTCTACCAGGATTTCTTCGCAAAAGTTGACAAAGGCGTTTTCCTTCAAAAACAAGGTCTTTAATCCATAAAAAAGTGGCTGTCTCTTTTACCGGGACAGCCACTTTTTCATTATTACTTCTCAATAATCTTCAATAATTAACTTGGTTGCCCATTATTAGTTTCACTATTTTCCTGTTCATTGGTTATTTTATCAGTACGCGTTGAGTAAGCCATAGCTTTTATTGCATTCAACGCATTCACCGAAATAGGAGGCAATTCTTCACCACGAATAATTGCTTCAAGTTCACTCGAATCCAAAGTTTCGCGTTCAAGCAGAATTTTTGCAGTTTTGTGAAGAAGTTCAAGATTATCGTTTAATATCTGTTCGGCTTTATTTGAGCACTGAGTTAATATTTTTCTTACTTCGCTGTCAATTAATTGAGCTGTAAGTTCACTGTGATCGCGAGGTTGTGAAATATCACGTCCTAAAAATACTTCTTCGTGTTGGTGAGCAAAAGTAATAGGACCAATTTCTTCGCTCATTCCCCAGTCGCACACCATTTTACGCGCAAGATGTGTCGCACGTTGCAAATCATTTGCAGCTCCGGTCGTCAGATTGCCAAAGACAATTTTTTCTGCTGCTCGTCCTGCAAGCAAAGTAATAATCTGTGTTTCAATATAGTCCTTTGTTAGAGAGTGTTGGTCTTCGTTCGGCAAAAAAGTAGTAACACCAAGTGCTCGTCCTCGTGGAATTATCGTTACTTTATGCACTTTATCAGCATTTGGAATAAAATATCGAACAAGTGCGTGTCCCATCTCGTGATAGGCTGTCATTTCTTTCTCTTTTGCAGAAATTACCAGGCTCTTTCGTTCTACTCCCATAAGAACTTTGTCTTTTGCCTGTTCAAAATCATACATTGTAACAACATCGCTGTTACGTCTTGCTGCAAACAATGCCGCCTCATTCACTATATTTGCAATATCGGCACCCGACAGTCCCGGTGTAGATTTTGCCAAAACTTCCAAATCCACATCCTTTCCTAACGGAAGTTTTGCAGTATGAACGCGGAAAATTCCTTCCCGTCCTTTTACATCTGGTCTATCAACTACAATATGACGGTCAAATCTTCCCGGGCGAAGCAATGCTGGGTCCAAAACATCTGGACGGTTGGTTGCAGCAATTACTATCACTCCGCTGTTTTGCTCAAAGCCATCCATTTCAACTAAAAGCTGGTTCAAAGTTTGTTCACGCTCATCGTGTCCGCCACCAAGTCCGGCGCCACGATGCCGTCCCACTGCGTCAATTTCATCTATGAAAACAATACACGGGGAATTTTTCTTAGCTTGTTCAAATAAATCTCTTACGCGGCTTGCTCCAACTCCAACAAACATTTCTACGAAGTCTGCACCGGAAATTGAGAAAAACGGCACTCCTGCCTCGCCTGCAACTGCACGTGCAAGCAATGTCTTACCAGTTCCCGGAGGTCCCAAAAGCAAAACACCTTTGGGAATTTTGCCGCCTAATCTTTGAAATTTCAGTGGGTCTTTCAGAAATTCGATAATTTCCATCAATTCATATTTTGCTTCATCTGCTCCAGCCACATCCTTGAAAGTAACTTTGTTTTGGCTATCCGTCAGCAATCTTGCGCGAGATTTGCCAAAATTGAATATTCCACGCGTTGAATTTCCACCAGACATCCTGCGTATAAAGAAAATATACAGCCCGATTAATAATATCCACGGCAGAATAGACAAAATCGCACCCCACCACGCATTATCTCCGCTTTCGTAAGTCAATCGAATTCCCTTTTCTTTCCAGGCTTTCTCAGCTTCGCTATCCAGAACACCTAATTTTGTTGTAAATCGCGTGATTTCTCTCGTTTTACCTTCATAATTAATCGTTACAGGTTCTTTCAATACTCCCTTGAACTCAATATCATTGAACGATGTTTTTACAACCTTGGCAGATGAAATTAAATCCTGTTCTAAAAAACTTACATATTCAGAATATGAAACAGGCCATTCCTGACTGTTTGTTCCTTGTTGAAATAAAATATACAAAGTGAAAGCAGTAGCAATCAAAAACATCCATATCATCATATTACGGAAAAATTGCTGCTGGTCTTGCTTTGGGTCCTCGTAATTTCTCCTTTTTTTCCCGCTATCACGATTTTCATTCATTAAGAACCTCCAAATTCCCAATTAAATTCAGAAAATTATAAAAATTAAAGACGTTTAATAGTATTGTTAATTTTAATTAATCATTTCTAATGTTTTTCTGATTTCAGAAAATATATTACTTATTAACTATCAAGAAATCACCATTCCGGCTGGTCTATGAATTGCTCGAAAATGCTTGAACTATCGGAAGAGTTTCCCAAAATTTTCTCAATATACTTTCCAACTATATCAAATTCAAGATTCACCTTTGTTCCGATTGAATATTCTTTGAGAATTGTTTTTTCCCAGGTATGTGGAATTATTGATACCATAAAAACGTTCGACTGAACTCGGGCAGTCGTCAGGCTCACCCCATCAATGCATATTGAACCGGTGCGAACTACGTATTTTTCAAACTCTTTCGGAAACTTAACCCACAAAAGAACTGCTGTCGAAAGACTCTCTGTTTTTGTAATTGTTCCAATACAATCTACGTGTCCCTGAACAATGTGTCCCCCAAGCCTGTCGACCGGACGCAATGCTCTTTCCAAATTCACCAAACTGCCACTTCTAAGCTCGCTTAATGTTGTTTTCGATAAGGTTTCCTCAACTGCAACAAACGAAAAAGAATTCCCATTGATTTCGGTAACAGTTTGGCAAACTCCGTTGATTGCAACTGAATCATCAATTTTCAAATCATCAAATATCTTTCTCGCCTCAACAGTAAATTTTCGTCCCCCACCAATAGGTTGGACTTTTTGCACTTTCCCAATTTCTTCTACTAATCCCGTGAACATAAAATTTCCTTTTTATTCAAAAATATGAAACTTTCGAATAAAAAGGAAATTAGCAATTCAAAGTCAAGCAATATTATTTCATCAAAACATACTAAAACAACAGGCTTTTCATCCAGTTATAGTATTCTTCCGATGATGCAATATCGTGCAGAACAAGTATTTCAGGCAACTCGTAATTCGAAAGCTGTTTTATTCTCTCTTCAATTAAATTTATTTTGTCTTCGAAAGTTTTGATTTTCAGAATAAACTCGCTCGATACATCCAACGAACCCTTCCAAATAAAGTAAGATGTAACGTTCTGTATTACCGATACACACGCGGCTAACCCTTCTCTTAGCAAAGCTTGTGCTATTTCGTCGGCATTCTCTGCAGTGGAAGCAGTGGTAAAAACTATTCGGATTTCATTAAAAGATTTCATAATTTACCTATTTATAAATGTACATTTTATAAACATTGTATTGAAACGTTTGAATGATTGAAATATTTATTTTCGAGCTACATATTATTGCAGTAGTATATGTTTTTGTAAAAAATTGGCAGAATAGAACACTTCGCGACGCTTTCCTCGGATTGGGCGTCTTTCTTTTAGTTTTCTCGATTGGTTGGGCTATGACAGGGTCGCTTTCCTATGCTGTTTACCCTGATGCCTGGAAAACACCATATTTCAACCACGATACTTTATCATTAGTCTTGCTCTCTGTTTTCGAAAGTTTCTTCTTCTACCACTTTTTCTTCAAAGATAAAATTGATGAAAATAATCTAAAGGTTATGGGAAATGATTGAATTTGAACCAGTAATTGGACTTGAAGTCCACGCTCAACTTCTCACAAACTCCAAAGCTTTCTGCTCTTGTTCAGCAGAATATGGTGCCTTGCCTAACACTCAGACTTGCCCTGTTTGTTTAGGTCATCCCGGTGCTCTTCCGGTATTAAATGAAAATCTATTGAATTTTATTATAAAAATGGGTATCGCAACAAATTGCAAAATTCGCGAAATCTCTACTTTTGCTCGTAAAAATTACTTCTATCCTGATTTGCCAAAAGGTTATCAAATTACTCAATACGACGACCCAATCTGCTACGACGGATTTATTGAAATCGAACTCTCCGAAACCGAACGTAAACGAATCGGCATTACTCGTATTCATATGGAAGAAGACGCTGGTAAATCTATTCACGACCTCGATATTGATACACTCGTTGACCTCAACCGTTCGGGCGTTCCGCTTATTGAAATAGTAAGTGAACCGGATATTCGTTCAGCTCAGGAAGCTTATAAATATCTTACATCTATCAAGCAAATACTTGTCTATTTGGGTATTTGTACCGGCAATATGGAAGAAGGTGCTTTGCGTTGTGATGCTAATATTTCCGTTCGTCCCAAAGGCACTTCGGAATTCGGAACAAAAACAGAAGTTAAAAATCTTAATAGTTTCCGAAATGTTGAAAAAGCTATCGAATACGAAATTCAGCGACAAATTGAAGTGCTCCGGAATGGTGGCTCAATTCACCAGGAAACACGTCTCTGGGATGCTGCTTCTCAAACTACTCGCTCTATGCGTAGCAAAGAATTTGCTCACGACTATCGTTATTTTCCTGAACCCGACCTTGTAAAAGTAAAAGTTTCGGGCGAGCGACTCGATAGCATCCGTTCCTCTATTCCTGAACTTCCTTTTGCACGTAAGCAAAGATTAATTGAGCAATACGGAATTCCTAATTACGACGCTTCAATTTTTGTCGAAGACCGCAATCTTGCTGATTATTACGAACTTTGTTGCTCTCATCTGTCTGAAAAGTCTCAAAAAACATTTAAGCTTGTGAGCAATTGGCTTATGACAGAAGTGCTCCGAATCCTTAGCGAACGTAAAATTGGAATTAACGAACTCGAACTGAACCCGAAATTCGTTGCAGAAATTGTTGATTATCTTTCGGAAGATAAAATTTCAAGCCGTATCGCAAAAGATATTTTCCCGGAAGTGCTTCAAAACAACATATCACCTGCAAAAATTATTGAAGAACGTTCGCTTGTCCAGATTTCCGATAGTTCAGCTCTCGAAGCATTAATCAACGAAATCCTTGAAAATAATCCAGACTCTGTTGAAAAATACAAAAGTGGCAGAAAAAATGTCTTCGGCTTCTTCGTCGGACAAGTTATGGAAAAAATGAAAGGCAAAGCCAATCCTAAACTTGTTACTGAAATACTTCGCAAGAAACTCGATGATTAGCTTTTACGTAATAATTACGTAAACTTTAAACTATTATCATAATGAAAAAAGAAAAAGTAAATATACAGAAATTCTTTTGGTGTGTGTGTATATTTATGCTTTCTTTTAATTCTCTCTATTCTCAGGAAGCAACTCGCCGATCTCTGCAAGAAACCGAAGAATTAAAAAAAATGCTCCCTGCTCAGGAAATTACTAACCCACAAGAAAAAAGCAAAGTCCTTGATTCCCTGCGTCAGGCTTTCACCCAAAAGCCGGAAAATGAAAAAGTAAAATCACCATCAGGTATTGATTCGCTTGTTACCTTTTTTGCACAAGATACTGCTGTCTTTCGGCTAAGCTCAAAAACAATGAGACTTGTCGGCAAATCTAAAATCGATTTCAAAGTGCAACAGTTAAACGCTGAAGTTATCGAAATTGATTTCAATAATTCAATTTTACGCGCAAAATGGAGAACAGATTCTAACAATAGACGTTATGGTTTTCCTCGCTTTTCTGATGCCGGTGAAATTTTCTTTGGCGAAGAAATTTCATATAATTTTAAAACTAAACGAGGAAAAATTGTTGCCGGCGAAACTCAAGCCGGTGAAGGTTTTTACTACGGCTCCGAGATTAAACGTATTTCTGAAAATGAGTTGTTCGTCCGCGATGGCTATTATACAACTTGCAACGATGCTTGTCCGCACTATTACTTCGGTTCGCCCAAAATGAAATTAGCAGTAAAGGAAAAAATCTACATCGATCCCGTTATTTTTTACGTTGAAGATATGCCTATCTTTATTTTTCCTTTCGGGCTGTTCTTCCCAAGTAAAACCGGACGACAATCTGGAATTATTATACCTTCTTTCTATTTTTCCAAAAATCGTGGCGTTGTATTTCAGGATTTAGGATTTTATTGGGCTGCATCTGATTATTGGGATACTCAATTTAAAACTGATTTGTTTTCAAAAGGTGGCTTCTTACTCAAAAATACTACTCGCTGGGCTCTTAGAGATGTTCATAATGGTGGCGTTACTCTTCAATTTGGCAGAACTCGCTATAATCCCGACGACCAATATCAGCGTAATTGGAGCCTCCAGCTCAACCATAATCATATTTTCAATCCTTACGAACGAATTGATATTGGTGTTAATTTTGCTTCACGCGATTTCAATCGGAATACCCAGACCGACTATCAATCAAGAATTCAGCAAAATATCACCTCGAACGCCTCATATTCTAAAAGTTTTGATAATGGTTCGAATTTCTCCGTTTCCTTCCAACGCGACCAAAATTTGATTACTCAGAATTATAGTCAGGTTATTCCTATTAATTACTCAATCCCAAATTTTACTCCACTAAAAAGTGTGATTTCACCTTCAACCCGCGCTTGGTATTCATTCGTTCGCGACATCTCTTTCAGTTACCGTAGCAATTACACCAATAGTCTCTCCAAAACAACAGACGGTAACTCTTTCAAATACACTGAAAGAAATAAAATAAGCCATTCGCCCGGTGTTTCTATTTCTCCAAAATTTGGATATTTCACTCTAACTCCATCTGTTTCGCTATCCGTAAATAATTATTTCCGCCAACTTGATAGGCAAATCAATCTTCAGGATTCTACAACAATTGATAAATACAAGCGAGGCTTTTTCACTGAATATTATTACAGCTTCGGAGTTTCTGCTTCCACACGCCTTTTCGGTGTTGCCGATGCTCAACGACCCTTTTTCGGTTTCATCAGTCCTGAAAGCCTTGGATTTAAAGCATTTCGTCATACATATCAACCCACTATTGGCTATAGTTTCACACCAGATTTTTCCAAAGATAAGTTTGGTTTTTACGGGCGGTATTTCGACCCTCGCCAAAACCGAACAATAAAATATTCTCGCTACGAAAGCGATGGCGGTGCAGCTCCATCGCAGATGGCTCAACGCATTTCTTATTCCGATTTGCATAGCTTCGAAATAAAAGTTAAGCAAGGCGATACTCTTCCCGACAAAAACATCGAACTTTTGCGTTTAACCTTCTCCACAAGCTACAATTTTGCGGCAGATTCTCTAAATCTGTCTGATATTAATATGTCTTTCCGAACTCCTGCACTCGGTGCCTTCGAATTCTCGGGCAATGCAAGTTTCACTGCATACGACGAAGTTAAATTCACACAGGGCAGTTATTCAGGTTATCGAAAAATTAATAAATTTCTTATTGAGCAGGGGAAAGGTTTAGCCCGATTGACCTCGTTTTCAGTTAATTTATCTGGCAGTTTTGCTTCAGAGGGGTTGTCTCACACTACTCCAACATCCTTTTCGGAAGAAAACCAATCAGAAAAAGACATAGATACTCTTGAGGCGATGCTTGGGGCACGCTTTTTATCCCGTCATTCTGATGCTGACGCATCATTTGACTGGTACGGCGATAATTCCCCTGGCGCTCGCCCTTTTGCATTTCCTTGGCTTATTGGTTATGGATTGAATTTCAATTATAATCAATTCACTATTGATAGAATTGATAGAAGCCTGAACACTTATCTGACACTTAATCTTCAGCTAACTGAAACCTGGAACATTTCTGCAAATGCTCGTTATGACTTCATTCGCAAAGAATTTCTAACCCCACAGATTAATCTCAAAAAAGACCTTCATTGCTGGGAGCTAATTCTTAACTGGAATCCAATCGGTTTCAATAGAGGCTTCTACCTGCGTTTCGGAATAAAATCATCTACTCTGCAAGATTTGAAAATCGAAAAGAAGAGCTACCCGTTATTTAGATAATCCCTTCATTTTGTCTGTTTCAATGATTGATTCTTGAAACTTAATATTCTATTATTGCGTATTATCATTATTATTTTCAGAATATTTTGGAGGAATATATGAGAATTATTGTATTTTCATTGCTTTTAGTTCTTTCATCATTCTCATATGGATATGCTAAACCTTCTGCCATTGAACAAACAACACAAATTAATGCAAAAAATAACCCAATCGATGAACTTACAAATGCTGTTTTGGAAAACGACCAAGGTAAAGTAAAATCAATTTTAGATAATAACCGCAATTTAATTAATAATAAAAATTCACAAGGAAAATATCCTCTTGAAATGACTTTGATTTTAGAAAATTGTGAAATGGCTGAACTTTTACTTAATTATGGTGCTGATGCAAACGCAAAAACATCGTCTGGCGAAACTATTTACCAACTTGTTATGAAAAGCGAAAACAAAGCTTTAAAAAAAATCTTTGCTAAATCTAAATCGAAAAATTAAAACTTATTATGGATAATTTTTGCTAACATTGCTTTCCAGGTATCAATATTATGTCCCCATTCTTCACCCCATATATCTATTGTATGGGGTATTTGCTTTTGCGTTAGTATATTCGACAGATTATAACTTGGTGAAGGGTCTTCGCCATAGCCCTTCCCGCTCATTAAATAAACGTGATGACGACTACGCAAAAAAGTAAGCCAATAGTTATCGTTCAAATTTGGCAGATAATGAATTGGAGAATTAAAATAACAGTTGTCGTCGAAATACCCTTTTGTATGGCAGTAAATATCATATTTCCCGCTCATTGCAACTGTTCCCAGAAATAAATCCGGACGCCTGAAATACGTATTCAATGCATAATATGCACCTTTCGAAGCACCAGCAGTTAATATCGGCACAATCTGTCCACAATGATTATATACCTTTGCTAAAAGCTCCTCGACAATGAAATTATTAAAGTTGAATAATATTTGAGATCGCTCTTCATTAGACAAAGCAACTTCGTCCCATATCTTGGGAATTGGAAGCGAGTAAATTCGAACCTTACCTGCCTTTATATACTGAGATAAATGTGGAATTAATCCATTTTCTTCATTTTCGTATGGGTCGTCTTCCTCAGTCGAAAATAACAATAAAAGCGATGAACCAAAATGACCATAAACCGGTATTTCTACCATTCTATTCAAATTTTCACTATCAATATAAATCACATCACTTTTCATTACTTTCTCAATCATTGATTATTTTACTGATACAAGTTTAACGAATAAAATTAAATTTATTTTAATGAAATTAGAGTATTTCGTGAAATGAAAATAATTTAGCCTTTTGTTGCTCAATATTATTAATGTTCTCTGTTTATCAGACTTCTTTTGTTTAATAAAAACGCAAAAACCCCGAACGCCAGCAAATAAAAACCTGTCGTATGTCTATACTCATATTGTATTAATGATATTAGCAAAATTTTAAAAAGAATTATCATCAAAACAGTTAATAATGTTTCGTTATTTCTTGATTTATTAAAAATAATATTATAAAGCAGAAATAACATCAATACAAAAAAGATTGGAAGAAATAACATTTGAATAAATTTTTCTACAATAAGCGGAATTGACTTATTTAATGGCAAATTGATGATGATTTTAATTTGTTCAATTTTATTTGGGGTAATATTGAGCTTATTATCAATTTTCGAACGTAATTGTTTCCCCAAAAAATAATTAGCATATTCTCCTGTATAAACGCCATTAGTAAACACCTTAATAGCATTATAGCCCATTTTCTTAATAAATTCAAATGGATTATCTAAAATTGCTTCTCTTGTCAATCGTTGAAAAAGTGTGTCTGCTTCAGGAGAAAACGGATCGTCTATTCCGTTTGCTGCAGCAATTGAATATGCTGTGCTGTCAGTTGGTGAAATTTCCCACTTATTCTGTGGAAGCTGCCCGAGCGAAATATACATTACTGCACCGCCATTGCTTGAATTAAATCGAATATTGTCAGTGATTAAATAACTTCGGATTGCCCAGGGCAGCATAGCAACAAACGCAATTATTACAAAAATCACATTTATTTTGAAGTATTTCCGCCAATTTTTTAAGCAAAAAAGAAAAAATAATGTTTGAAACACAGGTAAATAAATATATTCTGAACGTAAATTTACTAATATTGCAAGTGCAAGCCCAGAATAATACAAATTCTTAATTTCTCTTGTCTTAAAGTAAACAATCACATTATAGGCATAAGCAACAAGCAATATGGAAGCCAGCCCATCAGCTGTTTTAATTGAACATAATGCAAAAAATGGTAAAAAAAACGGAATATGCCAATACTTTTCATTTATTTCAAATAATTTGTAAAAGAGTATAACCGCAAGAATTGACAAGAAAAATTGAATGAATAATGTCCAAAGCTGAGGTAAACCCATTATCAATCCGGGCATTTGCAAAAATACATAACCCCAAATCGGATAGAAAGCAGGTTCTCCTGCTGCGTTTGTGTATCCTTCGCCTTTCAACACGTTTTCAGCAATTGGAAGAATATGTTTGAAATATATAGTATCCTGATTAAGGTGGTTTTGATTGAAAAAAAACACCGCAAATGCAAAAAAAGCAAGCAGTGTATAAAATACTTTTCTGTTTTGAAAATTGCTGTTCATTCTATCTTGAAATGATTAATTCAGGATGATCTTTCAGGAAATCAGCCCAGCTTGTGCTTTTCTTTTGGTTATGATTTTTCCGGACGATATGACAAATCGCAACTGCAAGCGCATCTGTTGCATCATAAAATTGAGGTGTTTCCTCTATACTGAGTATGCTTCGCACCATATACTGCACTTGCTCTTTGCTTGCAGAGCCGCGTCCTGTAACAGACTTTTTCACTTCTCTGGCGGAATATTCAATAATAGGTATGTTGTTGTTGGTAACAGCTAAAATTGCTGCTGCTCTTGCATGTGAAAGTTTTATTAAACTTTGTGCATTCTTCGAGTAAAACAACGCTTCGAAAGCAGCAGCATCAGGATTAGTCCTCTCAATTACAGAGTTTAACCTCGAAAATATTTCTTTTAGCCGTTGGTTAAAATCTATTTGCCGACGTTTTGCTTCGATTACTCCATACTCGATCAATGCCACATTTCGTCCATCATGCTCGACTACTCCGTAACCGCATAAAACCGAGCCAGGGTCGACACCTAATATTATCATTATTCTTCTATTTTGTCCGCAATCGAATCGTCTATTTCGAAATTAGAGAACACATTCTGAACGTCGTCAAGGTCCTCTATTCCTTCGATAAACTTCATTACTTTTTGTGCTTCAGCAACGTCTTTGATTGTTATTACTTGCTTAGGAATGTATTCAAGCTTAGCTTCTTGCACTTGAAATCCATTGCTCTCAAAATATTTATTCACGCTGGAGAAGTTTTCCATTGCACAAATCACTCTTGACACTTCTTCATCGTATTCAAGGTCGTCAGCACCGGCTTCGAGTACTACTTCAAGCAGTTCATCTTCGCTTTTACCATTTGTATTTATCGAAATCACACCTTTTCGTTCAAAATTCCAGGCAACCGCATTTGTTTCTGCAAGACTACCCCCAAGCTTACTCATTGTGGATCGCACAAGCGGCAGTGTCCTGTTTTTATTATCTGTTACTGTTTCAACAATCACAGCAACCCCACCCGGTGCATATCCTTCGAACATAATTTCCATATAATTTTCGCCTTCGAGCTCTCCAGTCCCTTTCTTAATTGCTCGCTGAATATTGTCGGAAGGCATATTCACTGCACGTGCATTAGCAATTGCAAGACGTAATCTTGGGTTGCTTTCAGGGTCGCCACCACCTTCGCGGGCAGCAATTGTTATTTCCTTTGCAAGACGAGTGAACATTTTACCACGTTTTGCATCTTGTCTGCTTTTACGATGTTTTATGTTAGCCCATTTACTATGACCAGCCATATAATCACTCAAAAATTGTTAAAACTAATAAAATATAGTTTACAAATATAATAAATTGAAACAATTAAGAAAAATGACTTCACACTTTATTTCATTTTTATTATAAACAAATTCAATTCAGCATTTCAATTATTCTTTCCATTTTCATTCCGCGAGAACCTTTCAGAAGAAATACATAATCATTTTTTAACTCTTTAATTTCATTGGCAATTTCAGTTAAATCAGAATAGTGTTCTACATTGTCTGCTTGAAGTTTTTCGCTTGCTTTCTGCATAAAATCACCTGTTGCAAACACTCTGTCGCATACATTAGAAGCATATCTAAGCACTTCAAGATGCAATTCAAAAGACTTTTCGCCAAGCTCACGCATATCACCAAGTATTGCTGCTCGCTTCGGTTTCCCTTGGTATCTCTGTAATGTTTCTATAGACATTTTCATTGATGACGGATTAGCATTATAGCAATCATTTAAAATAGTGTATCCTTCTATTTCTTGAAGTATCATTCGGGCATAGCCACTGTATTTTTCCTGTTCAAAACTTTCAAGAGCAAGTTTAATTTCAGCATCCTCTATTTCAAAATATTTCCCAATAGCAATTGCTGCAACTGCATTGTATCCGGAAGCAATTCCGTACGTATTCAATTGTATCTTATTTTGAAATTCACCTTCTGAATATTTAAGGATTGGATTAATGTTCGAATTTATTTCAATTTCAACTTTTAAATTCACATCTTCATCATTAGTTGAATAAGTGAACTTTTTATCTAAAATCCTTTGGTATTTACTTAACCTTTCATCATCACAATTGATAAAACAAGTTCCTCCAAAACGCTGTAAATATCCGAATAAGCTTGTTTCTTCCATTTCAACCCCATCTAAGTCAATGAGCTTCTCCAAATGCTCCTGCCCGATATTTGTGATAATACCTTCAGTTGGAGCAAGTATCTCCGAAAGAATAAATATTTCGCCCGGCTCGTTAGTTCCAATTTCAATTACTGCACATTCAATAGTATCATCAAGATTAAAAATCATCAGTGGAACACCTATTCGGTTGTTAAAATTCTGGAAAGTTTTCAAAACTTTGAATTTTCTTGAAAGAACTGCCGAAATCATATCTTTGGTTGTTGTCTTGCCATTCGAGCCTGCTACCGCAATTATTGGGATGCTAAACCGATTTCTATGAAACAATGCCAATTCTCCAAGTGCCCTAAGTGTATCTTCAACTAAAACAAGAGGCTTTCCTTCTACTTTTTCCGCATTGTTTTCGAACCAGCTTTTCGATACTATTGCAAGCGCAGCCCCTTTCGAAAATGCATCTGGCAGAAGTTCGTGTGCATCTATTTTTTCACCAATCAGAGGAACAAATATTTCTCCCGCCTCAGTTGAGCGCGTATCAATAGAAACACCCAAAAACTCATTTTGTTCAATATTTAATACGTTTTCTTCTCCGAAAATTGCAATTATTTCAGCAGATGTAAATTTAGCTTTGTTTTTTAACATTTCTTCTCCTATTCAAAAGCATCTTCACCAGTTATATCTCTACCCAAAATTAACGTGTGAATTTCGTGAGTTCCTTCATATGTTTTAACCGATTCAAGGTTGGCACTATGACGCATCACTGGATATTCGCCCAAAATTCCATTTGCACCGTGAATTTCACGAGCAATACGGGCGCACTGCAAAGCTATATCGACATTATTGCGTTTTGCAAAAGAAATCTGCTCAGGACGTGCCTTCCCTTCGTCCATTAGTCTTCCAAGTCTGTAGCATACAAGTTGTGCTTTTGTGATTTCGTTCAGCATCCACACTAATTTTTCTTGTGTTATTTGAAATTTTGCAATTGGCTTTCCAAATTGTATCCTCGATTTTGAATAATCAAGTGCAGAGTGAAATACTGCAAGTGCCGCTCCGATTGCTCCCCAGGCAATCCCATACCGGGCTTGATTTAAACAGGAAAGAGGTCCTCGCAATCCCGCTACATCCAATATATTTTCCTCTGGAATCTCGCAATCTTCGAAAATCAACTCAGATGTAACCGAAGCTCTCAAAGAGTGTTTACCTTTCATCTCAGGTGCAGAAAACCCTTTCGTTCCTTTTTCCACAAGGAAACCATGAATTTCGTTGTCCAATTTTGCCCAAACTACTGCTACATCCGCTACCGTTCCATTTGTAATCCACATTTTCGCACCATTTAGCAGAAATCCTCCGTCTGTTTTCTTTGCAGTTGTTATCATCCCAGCCGGATTTGAACCAAAATCAGGTTCAGTCAATCCAAAACATCCGATTGCTTCGCCTCGGACAAGACGCGGAAGCCATTTGCGTTTTTGTCCTTCTGTCCCATATCTTGAAATCGGGTATATTACCAACGAATTTTGAACAGATGCAAACGAGCGAACAGCAGAATCACCTCGTTCGAGTTCTTGCATTGCAAGCCCGTAAGATGTATAGTTTGCTCCCGCTCCACCATATTCTTCTGATAGTGTAATTCCAAAAACTCCAAGTTCTGCAAGTTTCTGTGTAAGATGCTCCGGATATTTCCCGTCGAAATAATATTGCTCAATTATTGGTATTACTTCATCATCAACGAACTTTCTAATAGAATCTCTTATTAGAAGTTCTTCTTCTGTATAAAGTTCATCGATGTTAAAATAATCTATGCTTTTGAACCCCATAAAAACTCCTTGATTTATCATTAAGTTAAAAAAACATTTTTCAAAATCAATAATTTTACTTATTTTTGAATATCTCAAAAAGAGATGGGCTTCGGAAATTTCAAGCCCATTTTTTGTATAAATTTTTATTTTAATTTTATACAATTATAATAGACTTTAACGAAAAATATTAAAAATATTTTAAAAAACTAATTATCAGTCAAGGAAAAATGGCAAGACGTAAAGCAAAGCACAAGATAGACAAAAAGACTATCGTTGATGCTTTTATGGAGATGGCTAAAGCCAAAAACATCGATAGAGACCTTCTCCAAGGTATTCTCGAAGAAACTCTTTCGATGGTTGTCCGTAAGAAATACGGGCAGGACGCTAATTTTGAAATTATCGTCAATATGGAAAAAGGCGATATCGAAATCTACTTGATGCGCGAAGTTGTCGAGGAAGTTGAAAACCCCGATACCCAAATTTCTCTCGAAGAAGCTCAGATGTATACCGACGAGCCTTTGGAAATTGGCGATGAATATATCGAAGAAATTACGCTCGATAATATTTCTGATAGCTTCGGCCGAAGATTAATTTCGCTTGCCGCTCAGAACTTGAACCAAAAAATAAGAGAAGTCGAAAAAGACAATATCTACACTGAATACGCCAATCGTGTTGGCGAAATTATTGTCGGTGAAATTTATCAGATTCGTCGTCACGATTTGCTTGTTATGCACAATAAAATTGAAATGCGTTTGCCCCGCGAAGAACAAATCCCTAATGAACCTTATAGATACAAGAAAAACCAGCCAATTAAGGCTATTATTAAAGAAGTTCGTCGTAGTGGCTCCGGCGGGCAACCCGATATTATTCTTTCACGTGCCTGCGATGAATTTTTAATGCGTCTATTTGAAATTGAAATCCCGGAAATATATGATGGTGTGATCCAAATCAAAGCTATCGCTCGCGAACCCGGCGAACGCTCCAAAGTTGCCGTTCAGTCTTACGACGACAGAGTTGATCCAGTCGGCGCTTGTGTTGGGCTAAAAGGCGTTCGCATTCATTCCATCGTTAGAGAACTGAATAACGAAAGTATAGACCTCATTGAATTTTCTGAAAATCCTCAGGTATTCATTATGCGTGCTCTTGCTCCTGCAAAAGTTCGCGACATCCAAATTTCTTACGAAACTCGCACAGCTACGGTTCTTGTTGCCGACGATCAGGTGTCCCTCGCTATCGGTAAAAATGGTCAAAATGTTCGTCTTGCTTCCAAACTCACAGGATTTAATATCCAGCTTGTCAAAGAAGGTGGCGAAGATATTGATTTGGTTGAATTTAAAGTTGAATTTGGCGATGAACTTATCGAAAAATTAAGAAATATGGGAATTACTACTGCCCGTGAGTTTCTCGATGCAGACCTCAACAAGTTACTTGAAATCGAAGGGCTCTCTCCAAAAAGCCTGATGGATTATCGTAAAATCATTTTAACCGAATTCGACGAAGAAGAACGCCCAGAAGTGCTTACTTTCTTGTCGAAGAAGATTTTTGAAAAATAGTTTGTTTAATATTTTTGCTTTATTATGGCTGAATCAAATAAAATAAGATTAATTAAAATTGCCTCTGAAATTAATATTGGTCGCGAGACAATTGTTGAATTTCTCCGTGCCAAAGGTTTTGATATCGACAACAAGCCCACTGCCACCTTGACCGAAGAAATGGCAGAGCTTGTTTATGATAAATTTAAACGCGAAAAGAAAGCTGCCGAAAAACAACGTGAAAAACTCCAGAAACATAAAGAAATTCACAAACAAATTCAGCCAAAAGCAAAAATTGATATTTCTGCCAAAGTTGAAGATACTCTTGATATTGAAGAACCTGTAAAACCTGTCGTCAAAGATACTGATGAAATCGAGGTTAAGAAAAAAATTGTTGAACCTCAAAAAATTGAACCAGAAACTATTATTGTTGAAGAAATTCCTGAACCACAACCAACAATCGAGCCTGAAATCAAAGAAGAAAAGCCAACTCCTGTTGTTATTGAACATCACGAACCTCCAACCAAACAGGAAAAAGCTGAAGAACCAATTTCTATAGAAGAAAAACCAGCTCCTGCCGAGCAAACTCCTAAGTCTTCAGAACCCGTTGAAATTATCAGCGAAACAACTGAAAGATTTGATCGAATTCAGGAAAAACCAAAACCTGATGCTGTTAAAGATGACGTTCAGGCTGAACCAACTGTTAAAAAAGACAAGAAGCGTAAGAAAAAGAAAAAGATTATTGAAGTTGTCGATCAAACTCAAAAACCTTCGGGACTGAAAATTCTTGGCAAAATTGATATTGCCCCCGAAAAACCGTTTGAAAAACAGAAAGATAAAGATAAAAAGAAAATTAAAGAAAAGTTTACTGAAGCAGTAGAACCTATTGAAAATGCATCAAAGGTTGAAATTAAAAAAGATAAATTCAAGAAAAAAATTAAAGACTTCGATCCCGAAGCAGAAGAAAAATTAGGTAAAATTAAAGACAAGAAGCGTAAGAAAAAGAAAAAGTCTATCCGGGAAACTATTTCCGAAGAAGAAGTAATGCGCGCAATCCGCGAAACATACGCTGGGATGGAACCTCATACAGGTTCTATGCGCGAACGCATCCGCCAGAAAAAGAAGCAGGAACGCAAAGAAAAAGAAATTCGTCAAATTGAAGAAATTGAACGCGAAAGCCATATCCTAAGAATTACTGAATTCGTTACCACCGGCGATCTTGCAAATATGATGGGCAAATCGCCTAACGAAATCATCTTAAAATGTATGGCTCTCGGATTAATGGTTACTATAAATCAACGTTTAGATAAAGACACCATCACTTTAATTGCAGATGATTATGGTTATGAAGTAGAATTTGTTGATACTCAAAAAGTTCAGGTTGAAGAAGAAGATATTGATCCACCGGAATCGCTTGTTCAGCGTCCACCTATTGTTACAATAATGGGACACGTTGATCACGGAAAAACCTCACTTCTCGACTATATTCGCCGTTCAAATGTTGTTGCCGGTGAAGCAGGTGGTATCACTCAACATATCGGTGCTTACAAAGTTACTTTGCAAAATGGTCGTGAGATTACTTTTCTCGATACTCCCGGTCACGAAGCCTTCACTGCTATGCGTGCCCGTGGTGCACAGGTTACTGATATTGTAGTTCTTGTTGTTGCTGCTGACGATAGTGTGATGCCACAAACAATCGAAGCAATTAGTCACGCAAAAGCTGCCGGCGTCCCGATGATTGTCGCTATCAATAAAATTGACAAACCTGATGCTAATCCCGATAGAATCAAGCAGCAACTTGCTGACCACGGTGTCCTTATAGAAGAATGGGGTGGAAAATATCAACACGTAGAAATTTCTGCTAAGAAAGGTATTAATATTGATGAATTACTCGAAAAAATCTTGCTCGAAGCCGACATCCTTGATTTAAAAGCCAATCCTAATAGAAAAGCAAAAGGCGTTGTGATTGAATCAAATGTTAGCAAAGGTCTTGGTCCCGTTGCTACAATAATTGTTCAAAAAGGAACTTTGAAAATAGGTGATCCTTTTGTTTCCGGTATTCATCACGGTCGTGTGCGTGCAATGCAGGATGAACGCGGAAACAAAATGGAAGTTGCAACTCCTGCTGTGCCTGTCCGCGTTATGGGGTTCGATGGTTTGCCCGAGGCTGGTGATAATTTCCTCGTTGTCGATAGCGAAGCCGAAGCCCGCAGCATCTCCAACGAACGTAAGCAACTCAAACGCGAACAGGAAATGCGACGTGTTCGTCATCTTTCGCTTGATGAAATATCTTCTCGCATCAAGCTTGGAAGTGTTCAGGAACTTAACCTTATCATCAAAGGTGATGTCGGTGGTTCTGTAGAAGCTATTAGCGATTCGCTCCTAAAGCTTTCTACTGACGAAGTTCGCGTCAATATCTTACATCAAGGTGTTGGTGAAATTTCCGAGTCCGATGTTATGCTTGCCGCTGCTTCGCAGGCAATTATCATTGGATTTAACGTGTCGCCTTCGTCTGCTGCAAGGCGTCTGGCTGATAACGAAAAAATCGATATTAGACTGTACAACATTATCTATGACTGTATCAATGAAGTGCAGATGGCATTGGAAGGCTTGCTCAAACCTGAAATCAAAGAAGAAGTTACTGCCGAAGTTGAAGTTAGAAGAATTTTCAAAATTAGCCGTATCGGCACTATCGCTGGTTGCTATGTACTCAGTGGCAAAATTAACAGAAACGACCGTGTGAAAGTTCTCAGAAATGGTTTGCCTGTTTTTAACGGTACTATCGCTTCGCTCAAACGTAATAAAGATGATGTCAAAGAAGTAGATACCTCCTATGAGTGCGGTATTCAGCTTGATGGTTTTAATGATATTCAGGAAGGCGATATTATTCAGGGATATAAATTAGTTGAAATTCGTCGTACTCTTTAATTTTATTATTTGAAAAGTATATTATGTCTATTAGAGCTGAAAAAGTAGCAAGTATTGTAAAAAGAGCATTGTCTCAACCGATTAGCGATTTTGCCCGCGAGCATAATGCCGGTATTGCTACTGTTACTACTGTAAGATTTTCGCCAGATTTAACCCTTGCCAAAGTATATATTAGCTTATACGGTGGCAAAATTTCTCCTCCAAAATTTCTTCAAATGCTCGAAGAAGAAAAATACGAACTTCGTGGTATTGTTGCTCGCGGTGTCAGGCTTAAAACTATTCCCGATTTAAAGTTTTTCCTCGACGATACTATCGACCAAATGGAGCATATTCAGCATCTCCTCAATAAAGCCAAAGAAGAAGATGCAAAATTAAAAGAAAACCAGTAGTTGTTTTATGCTCCTTGATAAAACTAACATAAATGATTTTAATTTATGGTTGCACCTTGCCAATACCGAAGGTGCAACCATTTTAATTGATAAAGAAAGCGGATGGACATCCTTCGATGTTGTCGCAAAAATCAGAAATTTGCTTAATATCAAAAAAATTGGACACGCTGGCACTCTCGACCCGCTTGCAACCGGATTGCTAATCTTATGTTTAGGAAAAGCCACCAAAACAATTGAGCAATTCCAGAACCTGAAAAAAGAATATATAGCCGAAGTTAAGTTCGGGGCTACCACTCGCACCGACGACGCAGAAGCCCCGGAAGAAAATCCCCAGGATACTTCGTTTCTGAACGAAAATCTGATTGTTGAAAAGTCTCAATTATTCATTGGTGAAATTTTGCAAGTCCCACCAATGTTTTCCGCCAAAAAAGTACAAGGGAAAAAATTATACGAACTCGCTCGCAAAAATAAATCTGTCGATATTCCTCCATCAAAAGTTAAAATATTTTCAATTGAAATCTTGAATTTTTCAAATCCTTTTGTTAAATTAAAAATATCTTGTTCCAAAGGAACATATATCCGTTCTTTGGCTCGCGATTTGGGTCGTGAAATTGGTTGCGGAGCGTTTCTGTCGAGCCTTCGCAGAACCAAAATCGGTGATTTTGATGTCGAACAGGCATTGAAAATTAGTGATATTGTGAATTTTCTAAATTCAGGAAAATTATGATTGTTTATAGAGATATTAGCGAAATCGAATATAATAAAAATACTGTTATTTCGCTGGGAACTTTCGATGGAGTTCACAAAGGACATCAAAAAATTATTAATAGGCTAAACGAAATAGCTCGCCAGGATAACTTAAGACCAGTTATTATTACAATGGACCCGCATCCACGAATTGTTCTGCAGGATTCCGATAAACCTAAAATTCAACTATTGACTTCAATAAAAGAGCGATTAGACTTATTTGAAAAGTTTGGTGTGGAAAACGTTTTCATTATTCATTTTACTTACGAATTTTCACAAACTTCTCCCGAAGAATTTATTAAAAATTACTTAGTTGATAAAATTGGTCTGAAAAAGTTTTTGATGGGGCGCGAGCACTTTTTCGGCAAAAACCGTCAGGGTTCTTATGAACTCTTGCAAGAATATTCGCAAAAATATGATTTCGAAATCGAAAAAGTCGAAGATTACGTTGAAGATGACATAGTTGTTTCGAGTACAAAAATTCGCCATTTATTACTCGAAGCTGGAGTTGCTACTGCAAACAAATATCTTGGATATCCTTATATGGTTCGTGGAAAAGTTGTTCACGGCAACGGGCGTGGCGCAACTATTGGCTATCCGACTGCAAATATCAAACCTCACGACATTTATAAATTGCTACCTGGTGATGGTGTGTATATTGTTTCCTCCGAAATTGATGGCAAAAAACTATTCGGTATGGCAAATATCGGCACTCGTCCAACTATCACTGTCGATACAAAATCCACTCTCGAAGTTCATTTTTTCGATTTTTCTGATGACTTATACGGTAAGGAAATAGCCGTTAGTTTCCATTACTTCATCAGAGAAGAAAAAAAATTTAAGAATATCGATGAACTCTCTTACCAAATTGAAAAAGATGAACTCAAATGCAGAGATTTAATCGATGAATATAATTTATTGAATAAATAAGTTCAATTTTCAAATATTATTCACTAATTTTACATTATTTGATTTTTACAAAATTATAAAGGTTTTGAAATGTACGATATAGTCAAACAACAAGATGTAGAACTTTGGGAAGCTCTTAAAAACGAGTTTCAGCGTCAATCAGAAAAATTAGAGCTTATTGCTAGCGAAAATTTTGTCTCCGATGCAGTGATGCAAGCTCAAGGTTCTGTTCTCACCAATAAATATGCAGAAGGCTACCCAGGAAATCGCTATTATGGTGGTTGTGAGTGGGTAGATGTTGCTGAAAATATCGCTCGCGACAGACTGAAACAATTGTTCGGAGCTGAATACGCAAATGTTCAGCCTCACAGCGGTTCTAACGCAAATATGGCTGTTTACTACTCATTCATCAAACCGGGCGATACAGTTATGGGGCTTAGCCTTGCCCACGGTGGACATCTTACGCACGGCTCGCCTGTCAATTTCTCTGGGCGTTTCTTTAATTTTATCCCCTACGAAGTTGATGAAAAAACTGGACGTATCGACTACGATAAGGTCGAAACACTTGCACGTCAGCACAAACCTAAGTTAATTACAGTTGGTGCTTCTGCTTATCCACGCGACATCGATTTCAAAAAATTCCGCGAAATAGCTGATATGGTCGGCGCTTTCTTGTTTGCTGATATAGCTCATCCTGCTGGTATTATTGCCAAAGGTTATCTGACAAGTCCTCTTCCTCACTGCCACGTAGTAGCCTCCACAACTCACAAAACTCTTCGTGGTCCTCGTGGCGGTCTGATTATGATGGGCAAAGATTTCGAAAATCCTTTCGGTATTGTTGCTCCAAAGTCTGGTCGCACTAAAATGATGAGCGAAATAATTGATTCCTGGGTGATGCCCGGCGTACAGGGTGGACCGCTTATGCACGTAATTGCTGCTAAAGCTGTTGCTTTCGGCGAATGTCTTTCGAAAGAATTCGATTTATATATTCAGCAGGTTCTCAAAAATGCTAAAGTCTTTGCCGAAGAATTAATGAAACGCGGCTATAATTTAGTTAGCGGAGGAACTGATAACCACCTTATGCTCGTTGATTTACGTAATAAGGGGCTTACAGGCAAACAAGCTCAACTTGCTTTGGATGAAGCCGGAATCACTTGCAACAAAAATTCCGTTCCATTTGATGATAAATCGCCTCTTATTACTTCAGGTATTCGTCTTGGAACACCAGCACTTACTACTCGCGGATTTAAAGAAGATGATTTTAAATATGTTGCTGAATTAATCGACAAAGTTCTTTCTAATATCGATGATGAGAAACTTCATAAACAAGTTGCTGAAGAAGTTCGCCAATTCACTTCCAAATTCCCTCTTCATCAGAAAATAGTAAAATAATATTGCAAAAATATTTTCAGGAGGCTACCCCAAAAACAAGGTAGCCTCTTCATTTATTCATTGAAACAAATTGATTATAGAATTAAATATGCTTTAAACCTTCAAAACAAAACTATAATATTCCAAATTATTCGCATTTCTATGATAGAAATAATCCTTTTCATTAATTAATATAAGAGATTAATGAATGTTATATGAAAATATTTTTATCAATTATTTTTTCTGTTTATAGGTGAATTGTTATCAAAAATGAAAAATGATATTTTTTTAATCATTTTTTCATTTTTCTGAAACATACAATATATAATAATTTTCGGTGGTTAGATTTTAATCGGGAGCGTTAAATTTAATTTTCAATGCATTTTTTTACAATTAATTAAAATAAATATCGTTATATTGATTTCGAAATTTACAAAATTATAAAAATTATGTTAAACAAATAGAGGATTATTAAGGGGGGAAGTTTTAGAAGCTAAAACGCTTCTAACAAAAGTATGTTTCAAAAAATAGGAGTGAAGAACTCCATGGGTTATTCTAAATTATTCAAAAGCCGTTATAGTGTTCTATGGCTTTTAATTCCTTTAATCGCATTAGTCTCAATTCAATTTTTGGGTGTTGCGCAAGGGAATATAATCGAAATCGACGATGAAGTTAAAGGACAAAATGTTAATAAAAATGAAGATGATTACAGAGAAATAATTTCAAAAACAAACTTAAATGCTCTCTATCTGTTTTCGACAAGTGGGATTTCGTCGCATTATGCACACAAATTCCATAAAAGACGCACATCTTCCGGTGAGCGTTTCGATATGTTCGAAAACACTGCTGCTCACCGCAGATTGCCATTTGGAACTATTTTGAAAGTTACTAACTTGTCCAATGGCAAAGCAACACTGGTGAGAATTAATGACCGCGGTCCCCATATCCAGCGTAGATTATTAGATCTCTCCTACGCATCTGCCAAAGAAATTGAAGGATTGGGACTTGCAAAAGTAAAAATTGAAGGGTTTCTGCGCGGGAAGCATAATATTTCCGGCAAAATGAGCAAAAAATATTATTATGCTTATTCATTGATTAATGAGCCGGCCTGCATCCCGGTAGAAATAATCTCAAAAATTGATTCTTCAGAGAATTTTCAAGATATTTATGAAAAGCTGAAATCAATTTCTAATTTCCCGTACAATGAGAATATTTTTCTCGTTGTAGATGCCGATAAAGATCCCGCTGATGCCGAGACAAAGTATTACCTTGCTCGTGTCGGCAGAATAAAACAAGACAAAAACTTGTCGCGTTTGTAACAGTTCGGAGATTCCCCCCGTCCGAACAAAAAATATAGGAAGCTGCCCGATGCCTCGGGCAGCTTTCCTTTTTTGCAAATAATTTTATCTTATTTTTTGAGATGCTCTAATTTAATAAGCAAATTGTCGTGTTTTTGCTCATCTTCAAGTAGATAATCGAGCAAATACCTAACAACGGGTGATGAAGTTTCATTACGAGCAATTTCAGCAATTTTGACAACTTTCTTTTCCATCTCGTCGTGTTCCTCAATTTTCTCCCATAATAGTTCTATTTCGCTTGGGTCAATAGCAAAATCTTTCATTTCAAGACTATCTATTATTAATTGCTGAATGCGTCTGTGCATAACTGAATCCTGGCGAATTATTTCCATAATTATCTGAATAAAAGGATTTCGCGAATTTTTAATAATCTCTGTAGTGTTTGCAACAGCTGCATCTTCTAATTTTTGCCAGTTTCTCAAAATCTCAATAAGTTTATCATTGCTTAGTTGCGAATTCATAATAATTGCTCCTTTTTAAAATTATATAATCGAAGTTATTAAGCAATAATTGTAATTGAAAATTATTATATCTATAAACTTTAATAAAAAAGTAAAATAATTTTGCTTATTTTTGTATTTTACAAATTGTATGAATTTAAGATAATCAAAATAATGGCACTATTTAATTTTTTCTCGAATGATGTTGCAATAGATTTAGGCACTGCCAACACCCTTATTTGGGTGAAAGGCAAAGGAATAGTTCTTAATGAACCCTCGATTGTGGCTTTCGACCGCTCCGATAAACATATTATTGCCATCGGACACGATGCTCAGCAGATGATTGGCAAAACTCACCGTGATATAAAGATTATCCGCCCAATGAAAGACGGAGCAATCGCTGATTTCGAAATAGCAGAAGGTATGCTGAGAGCATTTATTCGCAAAGTCTCAATGTCCTGGCAACCTGCTCGCAGAGTTGTTGTTTGCGTTCCCAGTGGAATTACAGAAGTTGAAAAAAGAGCTGTGCGGGATAGTTGCGAGCATGCCGGTGCTAAAGAAGTCCATCTCATTGCCGAACCTATGGCAAGTGCTATAGGTATTGGGCTGAATGTTCACGAACCAGTTGGAAATATGATTGTCGATATTGGTGGCGGAACAACTGAAATTGCTGTGATTGCTCTTTCCGGTATAGTTAGCGACGAATCAATTAAAATCGCAGGCGATGAAATGACTGCCGCTATTGTTAATTATTTCCGTCGCCAACATAACATTTTAATTGGAGAACGCACCGCAGAACAAATTAAATGCTCTGTCGGTTCAGCAGTTGCTCTTAAAGATGAATTGGAAATAGAAGTCAAAGGACGCGATTTGCTCACTGGTGTTCCAAGAATGATTGAAGTAACCTCAGCAGATATTCGCGGTGCCTTATCTGAATCTGTTCAAGAAATTGTAAACGCTGTGCTTCGTCTTTTGGAACGAACACCACCTGAATTAGCCGCTGATATCTACGACCGTGGAATTATGCTTAGCGGTGGTGGTGCTTTGCTCAAAGGATTAGACGAACGCATTCGTGAAGAAACAAAATTGCCTGTTCATATAGCAGAAGATCCTCTTACAGCAGTCGTCCGAGGCACTGGAAGAGTTCTCGAAAATCTTAGCGACTTCCGTTCTGTTCTCATTAAAAGCACTCGGTATTAATATCGTTTTGTAGATGCAGGAACTCATTAAAACAATATTGCGTTTTAAGGTATTAATAACGTTTACAGCGCTTTGTGTAATCTCTTTATCTTTGATTTCATTAGGGGAAGTCTCTAAAATTAGTGGCTTCAGAGCTGTTGTAATTGCCTCAATTAGCAATATTCAAAAGATTTTTTCTTGGGTGCCTAATCCAGTTGCTTTGAGAAGTGAAAATCAAGCTCTTCGTGATCTGAATTTGCAACTTTCCTCTGAAGTTATCAAAATGAGGGGCGATCTTATTGAAAATAACCGACTTCGCTCTATGCTTGCTCTCAAAGATACTTCATCTGAAAAACTTATTCCTGCAGAAGTTGTAAATAAAACAAACGTTCAGATGCGTTCTTATGTTACTATCAACAAAGGAACGAGAGACGGGCTCCGGGAAGGTATGGCTGTCCGGACGGATGCCGGACTTGTCGGCGAAGTCGTTGCTACTACAAATAGATACTCTTTGGTGGAAACTCTTAATAACCGACACGTTAAAGTTTCTGCAAAAATTCTTAGAAATCAGATTGATGGTATTTTAAGCTGGGAAGGTGGCAATTATCTTATTCTTAACAATATTCCTACTTCTTTTGAAGTTTATCCCGGAGATATGATTGTAACATCTAATTATAGCGTGAAATATCCACACAACATCCCAATTGGTAAAGTAGTTAAAGTCGAAAAAGAATATGGATCGCTTTTTCATAAAATTTTTGTTGAACCTTACGCTAATTTTGCTTCATTAGAGCAAGTTTACGTTATTGATTACATTGTAGATGAAGAAATTATTGAACTGACAAAAAAAATTGAAGAAACTATTAAAGCTAAAAATAGACTTAGAAAATAATGAAATTAGTTGAAAACAAATATTACCTCAAACAAATTCAGATAAGATACATTGTCTATGCCATTCTTGCTTTATTATTAATGCTCGTTGAGTTGTTATTTATCGATATTATTGCTATTGAAAATGTTACTCCTGATTTGCTGTTAATACTGTGTGTATGGATTACTTTAGCCGAAGGGCAGTTCGTTGGATTGTTCTTTGCATTCGGCATTGGGCTGGTCTTTGATTTCATATCTGGAGACGTGATTGGAACTAATGCTCTCGCTAAATTAGTTGCATCTTATCTTGCCGGTTTCTTTCACAAAGAAAGAAATATTAAATCTAACTTGAATACTTTACGCTTCACTGTTGTAGTCTTAATTTCTGCATTTATTCACAATTTAATCTACTTTTTCTTCTATTTGAAACCTGCCGAAACATCATTCTGGAAATTTTTCCTTCAATATGGTGTGTCTGCAACTCTTTACACTATGCTATTCTCTGCCATTGCAATATTATTTAAAATCCCTGCAAAAGAAATTGAAATTGATTAATAAAAAAAGACACGGCTTTTAGCCGTGTCTCGCCTTTCTGGCTCGCTATATTTTTATTCAATCTTAACTTCGATTTCTTTCGGTTTTTCTGGTTCAATTTTTTCCAAAGTAATATTTAGCACGCCATTTTCAAACTTAGCATTAATGCTGTCTTTCTTAACATTTTCCGGCAACATAAACGAACGGCAGAATTCACCGAAACTACGTTCAATACGAATGTAAGAATACCCTTCCTTGTTGTCTTCTGTCTTTTGCTCGCGTTTCTTTTCGCCTTTGATTGTCAGAACATTATCTTCTGTAATTGTTACTTTTACTTCATCTTTTGAAATACCTGGCACTTCAGCTTGCAGGTATATGTGTTTTTCATCTTCCGAAATATCGATCTTTGGAGAAAAACCACCGAAATCGAAGTTAAACCCTTTGTCGAAATCTTGCATCAAGCTGTTCATTCTGCGAGCCAAAGTTTCAAAACCGCGGAATGGATCAAATTTTACTATTGCCATAGCTAATCCCTCCTTTTGTGTTTAACATAATTGATTAACTAATAGCAATTTCTATTTCTTTTGGAGGCTCAGGTTGCTTTTTGGCAATTGTTATTTCGAGCACTCCATCACGATAATTTGCTTTAACGGCAGATAAATCCAGATTTTCTGGTAGTACAAATGAACGACTAAATTCACCAAAATTTCGTTCGCTTCTTAAATATGTCTTGTCTTTTTCGCCTTCACAGCGTTCTTTTGTACCTGAAATCATTAGGATTCTGTCTTCAGTTAATTTTACATTTACCTTTTCTTTGGGTATTCCTGCGATTTCTGCGACAATATAAACGTTCGAATTATCTTCGAATATGTCTATACGTGGGTTGTAACCACCAGTTTCCACAGTTACTCCACGTTCGATTTCACCTGCAACTTCGTTAATTTTACGGAGCATTTGCTCGAAACCACGGAACGGATCAAATCTTAATGTTGTCATTTTTTACCTCTTTTGAATATTGTTAATTAAATTCACTTTTTCATATACCAACATCGTGCCAAAATGATTTGCAAGTCAAAATGACGCATTAATGAGCCATAATGTCTGTTCTGATGAATTTTTGTCAGTATAATCCCAATCTTGCGTGAAAATTGTATGACATTAATTCTGATTTCGCTGTCAATCTGTCGTATGAAACTATTCCTGCTTTCAATTCGTATTACTTCCTTATTCATTTGCTTTCAAAAGGATGTATATGAACAACATAATAAGTGAATTTCTCAAAGACAAATCTCCTGTTATTGTTGGTGTTTCGAGCAGCAATAATGCCTGGGGCAATGAACTTTTCAGAGTTTTCTTGAAGAATGATTACAACCCAATTCCGGTTAGCCGTTCCTGTCAGGAAATTGAAGGTGTTCGCTCGTTTGCTTCGGTTAATGAAATACCTCAACAAGCACTAAACTTAGTTCTTTCTGTTCCATCGAAAGAAGCTGAAAAAATACTTACAAGTGCAGAAAAAGGAAAAATTAAGTCTGTTTGGTTTGTTTTAGGTAGTAAACCGAAAAATATTAATGAAATTGCCAAAGAAAAAGAAATAGAAATTATCTATGGGTATTGTCCTATGATGTTTCTCAACCGCAAAGGCGTTCATAAATTTCATTATTCACTGAAATCGTGGTTTTCTTCTTAAAGCATAAGCAAAAATCAATTAAATTAGAATATTATTTGCGGATAATATGCAGTTTTGAGATGATTCGTATCTGTTTTTGTCGAAACTATTGCAGACGCTTTATGCTTCTTGAGTTTCTTGATATAAGTCTGAAAGTAGATAATGAATGACTTTCACAATATCGTCAATTTTTTTCTTCTTTACATATACATTGAAACGCTCAATTTTTGCTTTCAAAGTAGGATTTGCGTTAATTACGGCTAAATTCTTCTTTCTCAGTGAAATCAAAGCATTATTTGTCTTTTCTTCACGTTTAGTTTCTTGTATAGCCTTTTGTTGTCGGTAAATCTGAATCTCTTTTGAATTTAATGGTATGTATCGTTTATTTGTTGCCAATTTCAATCCCTTTTATTTGTTTTGTTACACTTACAACGTAATTTACAAATGACGAAACAATTAATACAACGGATAAATACATTAAAATTGTGTATATTTTTTCAATATTGACAATTATTGATAAAATTGTAATTCCTATTGTCAAAGCAGTGATTTTCCCAAGCCAATTTGATGGAGGAACTATCTTTATTTTTGTTGATATTATTGCACCACCTATGATGATTAACAAATCTCTGGAAATCACAGCTAAGATAAACCATAATGGAAGCCTGTTTTGTATGAACAAAATGACTACTAAAACAGCTACAAATAATTTGTCTGCAAGTGGATCTATTATTTTGCCTAATTCTGATGTCTGATTATATTTTCGTGCAATTATTCCATCTGCAATATCTAGCAAGCCTCCAAGCAAGGCAAGTGTTGCAGCCAAAACATTTTCTCCGTTCCACAAAATAATTCCAGTTGGTGCAATCAGCATTAATCTAATAAAACTCAATACGTTCGGTATTGTCCAGACCCTATTTGCTTCTTTTTTTAACAAATATGATTCCTAATAATACAGACAAAATAATTCCCGGCATCATTGGTTCAAAATTATGCGTGAAATTTAATATTTCCAATCCAAATTTTTCACTGTATTCATTCGATAAAGTCCAGAATAAAGTTAGCAATATTGTTGAAATCATTATTATCAGGCTGTGTTTTCTCTCCAAATAATATTTTTGTGTATATGATACCGTTAGTGGAATAATTAATGCAGGCACTGCAATAGAAGAAGTTTTATAAATCAAATCAATTGCTGATGGTATTGCAATCGCAAGCAATATCCCTAATATGCCTGTTACTATTAACCCAATCTTTGTTCCTAATTCAGGGGACAATTTTTTTAAAAATTGAGGGAAAATATCATTTCCAAATGTAGCAGCACTGATAAATGAATAACTTTCCAAAGTGCTCATTACAGTTGCAATTATCGCAACTAATAGCAACCCTTTCCACATATTGGGCATCACTGCATCTGCAAGTATCGGATATGCATCAAGCGGTGAAGGCAAATGCAAATAAGCGGCAGAGTAAAGCCCGGTTGTTAGTGTCAAAAAATCGAATATAAACCAAAAAACAATTGAAATTAATATCCCGTTCTTTGCTGTTTGTGGATTTTTAGCTGCAGCACACCTTTGATGAAAGCTTGGGTCAATAAATGTTTGAAATGCTATGATATACCACGCCAGAACATATTGCCAAGATAGTGTACCTGTTGCAGTTAAATGTGTAGCTGGCAATCGCGATAGCATCTCTTTAAAAGAACCCAATTCCGTCAAACAGAAAAAAAGTAGCCCACCAAAACCTATATACATAAAAATAAATTGAGCGGTATTTGCAATAATATCAGCTTTGAGTCCTCCGTGATATATAATTATCAGTGAAATTATTGTACCGATTATCAATGATAATTCCAAACTCCAACCCGTAAAAAGTTCAATCAGTTTTCCAAGTATTAATATATACGCTGCTGGTATTGTAATAACTAATATTATTGCAGAAGATATTGCACTTGCTTTGTTCCCATAAGTGATTTTTATTTGCTCCGGAATTGTTGCAGCAGAAGAAGCACGAATTCTTTTTGCTACAAATATTGCAAAAAACAATGCCGCTATGTAATAAGGGAATGCAAAACAAAAAAATGCTACAATACCATAGTTATATACAAATTCTCCCATTCCCATTATGTTCCCATACCATGTTGCTACCAGCGAAGCAACAAAAAAAGGTAATGTAACCCGCCGACCTGCTAATATGTAACTTTCCTTGTTCTCGCTATTATCTTTGCGTGTAAACCTAATTCCAATTATCAATATTATTGCAAAGTAGAATGCAACAATTAATATATCAATTAAATTAAGCGACATATTATTTTAGGTTCTGTTTAAAATACTCAACTGTTCTAATTAAACCTTCATCAAAAGATACTTTCGGTTCCCAACCGCATTCTTGTTTTAATTTATAATATGAAATTACGCTCCGTCTTTGTTCTCCAATTTTTGCCGGTCCGTGATATTCGTCGCAATTTGCACCTGTTAGATTTTTAAGCTTATGGAAAATAGTATTAACGTTTGTTTCAATACCGGTTCCAACATTATATATTCCGTCAATCTTTTCATTAAGTGCATTTATGTTTGCTTCCACAACGTCATCAATATATATATAATCCCTTGTGATTAGTCCGTCGCCGTTTATTATGGGTTGTTCACCTGTAAGCATTTTTCCAATGAAAATTGCTACAACTCCTGCTTCGCCTTTTGGATTTTGCCTTGGTCCATAAACGTTTCCATATCGTAGCGACACAGTTTTTATTCCATAGCTATTGTTGTAATAAAATAAATACTTTTCATTTGCAAGCTTTGCAATTCCATAAGGTGAACACGGATTCGTCGGATGCTCCTCGTCAGCTGGAAATTGCACCTGTTCTCCGTATATAGTTCCACCTGACGAAGCAAAAATAATTTTCTTTACACCTGAATTTTTACACGCTTCGTATAAATTAATACTACCAATAATGTTTGTTACTGCATCTTCCTTTGGATTATCAACTGAAAAACGCACATTCATCTGAGCTGCCTGATGATAAACAACATCAAATTTCTCTTCTTCGAAAATTTCGTGTATTTTTTCATTATTTATATCTAATTCTATAAATTTTGCATTTTTATTTATGTTCTCAATTTTTCCCGTTGATAAATTATCAATTACAGTTACATCAAAACCATTTTCAACTAATCTATCAACAATGTGTGAGCCAACAAATCCAGCTCCACCAGTAACACAAATCTTCATTTTTCCTCCTTTTTTTTATTTCGGTTTTTTAATTCAAATATTGAAAAATCAATCCTTTGAGGTCTATCCTGCGAAAATTTAAATCCGGGCAAATAATATTTAGCCTCTTCATTCACAATCAATGGCTGAGGCAAATATTCACCGGGAACATTATTTATCATTATAATATTTTCCGCTTTTTTATCAACTACTTCAATTGTTATTTTGTCTGCACTTACACTTATTAACCCATCAGGCTGTCCGTCTGTTTCAATAAAATACAACGAACGAGCATTGCCATCGGTAACAATTTGCTTCAGTGTGTCGCTTTCAAATTCGACCGTTATGATCTTTCCAGACATTTGATCTTTTCTTGCAAGGTTCATTGTATCATTCAGGCTCACACTGAAAGCACGCGAAATAGCATCAATTCTTTTTAATTTATTGCTTTCTAATTGCACAATAATTGTATCAGCAAAAAGCTGCGTCGAATCATACCATAAAATTGGGAATTTTTCAAGAAAAATCATATCTTTTGCTTTGTAATAAACCGTATTTTCTGCTCTTGCTTGTAGATTGTTTCTTATTACTTCAACGTTGCCCTGAGCAATATATCTCTCGTTTCCTTCTTCCCGAATAGCCTCCATCTTATTCGCAGAAATAAACAATGTGTCTTGATTGTTTACATCATTTGTATCAATTTGCAAAAGCTTCGGATTTCCAAATACCTCCGATAAATTTTGCATTGGAATATTTACAACTGAATCGCCAGCTAATTTCGCATTCGTATATTTGCCTATGATTAATACATTTCCCCAAGCATTCGATACTCTGTTATTTCTGTTATGCGTAACGTAATTCGAATATATTATCGTAGAATCATCTTCTACTACAACGTTCCCGGCAAAATTTGCAATTAAAGTTTGTGTCGAATATGTCCCATAATCGGCAGATAATTTCGTTTCTCGGTCAGTGATTTTTACACCATTTTGTGCAGTTGCTATGTAAGAATTCCCATCATAATTAATTATTGGCGATTTTAGCATTATTGTATTTTGCTTGATTACGACATTACCAATCAAATCATATTTATTCAACCCAATATACTGTATTGCATTATCGCAGGTAATTCGAACGTTTCCTTGCCTTAATCGCACATTCCCAACAAGTTTCCTCACATTTGTCAAGCTGTCTTGCTCGCCGACCAAGGCATCACTATATTCAAGTATTATTGGTTCGCCTGCTAATAATTTAATCAGGCTTGCACCAAGAAACAGTAGAATAAAAGTAATTTTTCGTTTGTATATCATATAAACAAATTTTCTCCAAAATATTTAAGCAAACTAAAAAATTTTTTCATATTTTTAACATTCTTTATTTTGTATTTTTTACTAATTATTATTAGGGTAAATTATGAAACAGCAACTAATTGAGAAATTTCTCCGCTATGTAAAAGTCGATACTCAATCCGACCCTAACAGCGAAACTTTTCCTTCTACAATGAAACAATTTGATTTACAAAAAATCCTATTAGAAGAACTCAATAATTTGGGTATAAAAAATGCCGAACTTGATGATAATTGCTATTTGATGGCGACCATTCCATCCAACATACCTTCAGACCATCCTGCTTATGGAAAAGTGCCCGTACTCGGCTTTGTTGCTCACGTTGATACTTCTCCTGATGTTAGCGGTGCAAATGTTAATCCTCAAATTATAGAAAATTATCAAGGTGGCGATATTGTTCTTCCTGCCGATAGCTCCATCGTTATCACTGAAGCAGAGAACCCTAAGCTTCAGGAATGCCTCGGACATACTATCATTACTACCGATGGAACAACTCTTTTAGGCTCTGACGATAAATCCGGAGTCGCCGCTATTATGCAACTTGCTGAAATTCTTCTGAATAATAATGATATTTTGCACGGCGATATTCGTATCTGCTTTACTCCTGATGAAGAAATTGGGCAAGGAACTAAATACTTTAACATAGATAAATTTGGTGCGAAATACGCTTATACGATTGATGGAGATATGCCCGGCGAACTCAACAAAGAAACTTTCAGCGCCGATGCCGCTATTATTCGCACTTTCGGTAGAGATATTCATCCCGGCAGTGCCAAAGATGTTATGGTTAATTCAATTCGTGCGATGGCTGATATTATCGCTCGTATGCCAAAAAATATGTCTCCCGAAACTACAGAAGGATACGAACCTTACATTCATCCACATAATATCGAAGGTAGTGTTTCCAAAACTGAGCTTAAAATTCTCTTACGTGATTTTCGCACCGAAGGTCTCGAAGAACAAAAGAAAATTTTGCAGAACATTATCGACGAAGTTCAGAAGTTACATCCTAAAACTAAAATCGAAATGGAAGTCAAATTCCAGTATAGAAATATGCTCGATAGTCTCGAAAAATGCCCGGAAGTATTGGATAATCTCTGGGAAGCTGCTCTTCGCGCAGGTGTCAAACCATACTGGAAACCTATTCGCGGTGGAACAGACGGCTCTCGCCTAACCGAAATGGGATTGCCTACACCGAATATTTTCACTGGTGGTCAAAATTTCCACGCAAAAACTGAATGGGTATCTATAGATGCTCTGCAAAAAACAGTTGAAACAATGATTGAACTTTGCAAAATATATGTTGAAAAATCAATTTAACTACTTGGGAGATTAAATGGAAAGTCAAATCGGTAAAAGTGGATTGCCTGAAAATGCTCATCGTGAGCTCAAACCCGGCGAAGAATATCATCCAGTGATGCCTGCCAATCTGGTGTTTCCGGAAGTTACACTCTGGTCTGTCTTTTGGGGGCTTTTTATGGCAGTAGTCTTTTCTGCTGCTGCAGCATATTCCGGACTTAAAATTGGGCAGGTTTTCGAAGCAGCTATCCCAATATCTATTATCGCTGTTGGACTTGCTAACTTTGCTAAGAAAAAAAATTCTCTCGGACAAAACGTTATTATCCAGTCTATCGGTGCTAGCTCCGGTGTTATTGTCGCTGGGGCTGTCTTCACCATTCCGGCTCTTTATATTTTGAAACTTGACGTCAAATTTTTCCAGATTTTCTTTTCCTCACTGTTAGGTGGATTTCTTGGTATTCTTTTCCTTATTCCTTTCAGAAAATATTTCGTTAAGGATATGCACGGGAAATTCCCATTCCCCGAAGCTACTGCTACAACAGAAATTCTTGTTACAGGCGAAAAAGGTGGCAATCAAGCAGGTATTTTAATCACCAGTGGTTTGGTCGGTGGTCTTTTCGATTTTATGTTCTCTACTCTTCGTTTATGGGAAGAAGTGTTTACTTCTCGCGTTGTTGCAGCCGGCGAATACCTTGCTGAAAAAGTTAAATTAGTATTCCAATTTAACATTTCTGCAATGATTGTTGCTTTCGGTTATTTAATTGGTTTGAAATACGCAACTATCATAACTGTTGGTTCGTTGCTCGCTTGGTGGGTTCTTATCCCCTTGGTAAGCTACATCGGTGGTGTTGCTGCTGGCAGCGGAACTAATATCTTCGCTACAATGTCTCCTGAAGTAATTTTCCGTGATTACGTTCGCCATATTGGTATCGGTGCAATCGCTATGGCTGGTATCATCGGTATCCTTAAATCTTCAAAAATCATTGGAAGCGCTTTTGTGCTTGCTTACAATGGTATTACCGGAAAAGGGAAAAAAGATTCCTCCGCAGAAGACATTCGCACTCAACGCGACATTAAAATGACCTTTGTTGTTATGTTTAGCCTTCTTACAATAATCGCAATTTTTATCTTCCTTGCAACTGGAATTAATATTACTATTTCGCAGGCTGTTGTTGCTCTCTTTACTGTTGTTATTATTGCTTTTCTTTTTACTACTGTTGCAGCCAATGCTATTGCTATTGTCGGAACGAACCCGGTTTCCGGTATGACATTGATGACTTTGATTTTGTCTTCCATTATTTTAGCTCAAGTCGGGCTCACCGGCAAACAAGGAATGCTTAGCGCTCTCATTATTGGTGGTATTGTTTGCACTGCTTTGTCTATGGCTGGTGGATTTATTACTGACTTGAAAATTGGTTATTGGCTCGGCTCTACTCCGAAAAAACAACAATCTTGGAAGTTTTTGGGAACCCTTGTTTCTGCTGCTACTGTTGGTTTAGTTATCTTTATGCTTAATTCTTCTTATGGCTTTACTGCTGATGATTATCTGATAAATCAAGGTAAGTTCTCAAAAGAGCAAATCGAAGCAGTTCACAACAACACTGCTACTCCGGACTTAGCTGCTAAATACAAGGACGAAGTGCAAAAAGCTGACCCGCTGGTTGCTCCTCAAGCTAACGCTATGGCTGCTGTTATTCAGTCGCTTATGTCTCCTAATCCAAATATTAAATGGACGCTTTACCTTGTGGGTGCAATTATTTCTATTCTGATGAATATGATTGGTATTTCTCCACTTGCTTTTGCTCTTGGTATGTTTATTCCTCAGCAGCTCAACACACCTCTTATTGTTGGTGGTTTTCTCTCTTATCTTGTAGGTCGTTCCTCACAAGACAAAGATTTAGTAAATGCTCGTCACCAAAGAGCAACTCTTATCGCTTCTGGATTTATTGCCGGAGCTGCTTTGTTTGGTGTATTCGGTGCTTTGCTTAAATTCTTTAAAATTGATGCAAGCTTGGATATTTGGGCAAATGGCTCGAAAGGTGGAGAATGGCTCGCCATTGTTATGTTCATTCTCCTTATGCTTTATTCTGCTTGGGAAACAATGCGCGCAAAGAAAGAAGAATAATGTTACTTTTTAAATAATTTAGGCTGTCTTGAGTTTTTCAGGACAGCCTTTTTGTTTTTTTTTAATCTTATACAATTCAATAAGAAACTTTATTTTTCATATATTATTTTATTCACCAATAATTTTTACTAATACGCGTTTACGCCGCTTCCCATCAAATTCACCATAAAAAATTTGTTCCCACGGTCCAAAATCAAGTTTTCCGTCTGTAATTGCAACAACGACTTCTCTACCCATTATCTGGCGTTTCAAATGTGCGTCAGCATTATCTTCGAAACCGTTATGAGCATATTGCTCATATGGCTTTTCTGGTGCTAATCTTTCAAGCCATCTTTCAAAATCACTATGCAAACCCGATTCATCGTCGTTAATAAAAACTGAGGCTGTTATATGCATTGCATTCACAAGCACAAGCCCTTCTTTTATTCCGCTTTCTCTGACGCATTCCTCCACTTGACGCGTAATGTTTATAAATTCGCGCCTGTTTCTTGTGTTGAACCATAATTCTTTGCGAAAACTTTTCATTTTATCCTCTATTTATGATAAACCAAATTCCCGTCAATAAAAACTGCCTTAGCAGTTCGGTTGTCAATTTTATACATCAATGCCCTTAACAGTTCATCTTCTTTTAGTTCTGTTATCTTATGGACTTCCGATAATTCAAAAACTGCCGCATCAAATTTCTTCCCGATTTCAAAATTTCCGACTTCTCCCGAAATTTCTAAAAATTCAGCCGCCTTAATTGTTGATAAACAAAATGCACTTTCTGCTTCAAGAACATCGTCGTGCATTTCATTTTGAACCGACAATAATTTCGATACTTCGCAAGCCTCCATTGCTTCGTTTAGCATCGACAGGCAGTAGCCACCTGCTACATCCGTACCTAATCCAACTTTAAGTCCGGCATTTATATATTTATTTGCTCTCATTATTCCGCTTCTTAAAAATTTATTCGAAGTAGGGCAGTGGGCTATTATACAGTTTCTTTCGTTAATTTTCTCAATTTCTTCATCATTAAGAAATATGCAATGAGCAAGTAACGTCTTCGGTGTGAGCAAATTATATCTATCATAGACGCTTGTATAATTTTCAATATCAGGAAATTGTAATTTTACTTCTTGCACCTCTTTTTTATTTTCAGCAAGGTGTGTCTGAACAAAAAAATTGTCAGTTTCTGCAATTTCTCCTACTTTTTGTAATAATTCCTCTGTGCAGGATAATGCAAATCGTGGTGTTAGCACAAATTCGCACTTGTTTTTTTTATGCCACTTTTTTGCAATTGAAAAAATATCGTTAATTACCTGCTCTGTGTTCTGAACAAGTATTTCTGGTGTGTTCCTGTCCATCAAAGGCAATCCTATATATGCCCGAACTTGCGATTCATCAGCAATTTCAAAAGCGGTTTCGCAAGCTTGTTTCTGAGGCGACGAATACATTACAGCCGTTGTAGTTCCTTTACTTATCAGATGCTTGAAAAACAACTTTGTGCTATCTTCAGCGAAATATTTTTCTGAAAATTTTGCTTCAAGTGGAAAAATATAATTATCAAGCCATTCTAATAATTCACCTTTTCCAATCCCGGCTGCACGGAACTGTGGAATATGTGTATGTAAATCAATCATTCCGGGAATTATTATTCTATCCCCAAAATCGTAAAAAACATCAAAAGCAACTTCATTTATTTCAATGTTTTTCTCAATTTGTTCTATCTTACCGTTGTCTATTAATAAATAATAATTATTCAATACTTCTACTGAATAATCTGATTTGGGATTAAGAAATATTCCTTTAATTAATTTTCTCATCACTTGACGACCTCAGCTTGTTTAATCCCATTGATTTTTAATATTTCTTCTAACACCCTGTTTATATTTGATTTATTATTAATTTTGAGCGTAATTACACCATCGAAAATAGTATCTATAGTATTTATGTTTACGCTATTAATGCTTGCATTTCCGGATTTTATTATAGAAGCAGTAATGTCTTGAAGCATATATTCTCTGTCGTCGCCTATTACACGTATTTCTATTAGGAATGATTTTTCAGGCAAATCTTCCCACGATACTTTTGCTAAATCTTCTTTATGTGTATTTAAGACTTTTTCTACATTCGAACATTCAATCTTGTGAATTGTTGCAAAATTTTTATTTAACTTAACTGCAATAATATCTTCTCCGGGCTTCGGATTGCAACAATTTGCATATGTTAATGTAATATTTGGATGAATTTCCAAGTTCGGAATTTTACTAAACAATGATTGTATTTCATCAGTAACAGGAATATCATTCTGAATTTCTTGAACTTTCCTCAGTAAGAAATCATTGATTTTTGCTTGATTTACAGTTTTATCTGCGAGTGCAGCATAGAAGTCTGATATATGAATAAATTTCAATGATTTAAGCAGTTTCTCGATTTCATCGTCGTTTAATGTGATACCTAATTCTTTTAATTTATTGGTCCAAATTTGCTTACCTTCTGCTTCATATCTCTTAATTTCATCTCTTATATATTTAAGCAACGCTTGGCTTGCTTTGCCGGTTGTTACCCATTTCAGCCACTCTTTTGTTGGTTTTTGGTTCTTCGAAACAAGTATTTCTACTCTATCACCATTTTCAAGCTTATAATATAGTGGTGCAACCCGCCCATTTATCTTTGCTCCAATTGCGTGGTAACCTACTTTTGTATGAATTTCAAATGCAAAATCTAATGCGGTTGCTCCTCTCGGCAATTTTTTAAGTTCGTTTGCAGGTGTGAAAACATAAATATCTTCAATAAACAGGTTCCGTCTTACTGATTCCAATAATTCCGGTGTTTTTTCATCGCCTGCATTTTCAAATATTTCACGGACATCGTCCATCCATTTCTGCAAATGCACATCTTCTATTAACGAACTCGATTTTACTCCGCTCTTGTATTTGAAATGAGCTGCCACACCTTTTTCCGATACAAGATGCATTTGACGTGTCCGAATTTGCACTTCAACAGGTTTATTGCTTGGTCCGACTACAGCCGAATGAATTGATTGATAGCCATTTTTTTTGGGAGCTGATATATAATCTTTAAAAGTTTCTGGCACTGGTGGATAAATCCCGGCAACAATACCGTAAACATAAAAGCACATATTTCTATCGTCCGTATCAAGAATTACTCTTACTGCAAATAAATCATACAGTTCGTCAATTGATTTCTGCCTTAATATGGTTTTATTATATATTGAATATATATGCTTTGCTCGACCTGTTATTTCATATTTTATTTTCAGCTTTTTCAATAATTCGTCTTTTGATAACGCTTTTTCAATCGGTTCGATGAATTTTACAATGTATTCTTCACGCTCTTTTCGGGTTAGTTGCAACGCCTTTCTTATTGCTTCATATTTATCCGGATGCAAATACTTGAAAGCTAAATCTTCTAATTCCCACTTTATGTTTCTTAATCCAAATCTATTTGCAAATGGTGCATATATTTCCAAGGTTTCACGCGATGCTCGTTCCTGACTTTCTTTATTGAGTGATTCCAGAGTTCGCATATTGTGCAATCTATCTGCAAGCTTAATCAGTATTATCCTCACATCTTTAAACAATGCAAGCAAAAGCCGACGATAATTCTCGGCTTGCACCTCGCTATTTATATGCTGGCTCTCGACATATTTTATTTTTGATACTCCATCCACAATTTGTGCAACTTCAACCCCGAATTCGTGCTTGATATCCTCGTAACTAAATAATTCGCCCTCGTCAACTACATTATGTAAAAGTGCCGCAACTACCGCATCTTCATCAAGAGGTATTTCTCTCATTACTATTCGTGCTACTTCTAATGGATGAGTGTAAAAAGGCTCTCCCGACTTCCTCAATTTATTCAAATGTGCATTGTAGCACATTTCAAAAGCTTTTTTTATGCGGTTTTCATCAAATTTCGGTAAATGTAATTTACATTCATTTAATAATAATGTTAAATCATTTTGCGGGTTTTCTCCAAGACGGTAATCATCTGTGATTAGTTCGCTCTTCTTTCTGAGTCCTAAATCAAAGCTTAATTTCATTTTCTATCTTTTATAAATAATTATCAATTATTCATTTCAACAATGTTTTTAAACGATACATATTGTTATTTATTTATCTTTTTATGTTATTTTTGCATAGTATATGCTTAGTTGGATATCTATGAAAACTAAATTAATAATAATTCTTTGGTTTGTAGGTTTTGCAAGTGCTTTTTCTGAAAATATTGTTGTTAATGATATAATTATTCAGCGTAGCGATGTATTCGAAAAAAACGACAAAGATTGGTTTTTCGCCGCTCCATTTTTAAACTTTTTTCATACTAAAACGAAAGAATACGTTATCAAAGATGAATTGCTTTTTCGAAAAGGTTCAGCTATTTCAGAAGAATACCTTTTAGAAACAGAGAGAAACTTGCGTTCTACTGGCTTATTTACTAATGTTAGAATAGAACTCGACAGCATAAGCACCGATTTATATGATGTTTACGTTCTCACAAAAGACAGATGGTCTCTCTATCCTGTTCCAAAAGGTAAAACTGGCGGTGGTTTCTCGCAATATGGAGCAACAGTCGATGAAAACAACTTTTTAGGAACAGGTACAAAGGTTTCTGCTGAAATTCTCAACCGAAAAGAAAATAATATAGGTTGGCAATCTCGATTCGAACTTGCTCAACGCCGTTTCTTTAGAACATATTTTAGCCTTTATGTTCAGTATCTTTCCAACAAATTCCGTAACTCATATAATTTTTCATTTGCAAAGCAATTTCTTTCTCTTGACGACAATTTTTCATATGGCTTTAGTTCGGACGTTAATGACGGAAATGAATTTATTTATCTAAAAGATAAGCATATTCTAACAACAATTGATGAAAAAAAAGTGGATGTTTGGTTCTCTCGTGCCTGGTCGCGTCAAGATAGAGTTTTCTTTAGTATTCTTGGACAATATCATCAGGCAAATCGAGAAAAACCAGAATATGAACGAGCATTCGATAATTGTGGAAAGCTACTTTTTGGCTTCTCATCAATTTCTGAAGATTTTTTTACTGTTAATAATGTTAATTCATATTTTTACGAAGATTTAATTATTGGTGGATGGGGGAGTGCAATTTTAGGCAAAATTTTTCCTATCGGAAGTAGGGGAGAGAGCTACTACTATGTTGCAGGAGAAGGCGAAAAGTCTTTTTATACAAAAAAATTATATGTTTTTGCTCGTTTAGTCGGTGCAAGTGCATTCAAACGTGCATCGGGCTACTTTACTTATCAGGAATTCTATGGAAATTTGTTTTATAAAATATTCGACAAATTAGTGCTCACTACTCGCATCCAACAACAAACTGTATGGAATTGGCAAAAAATTCGTCAGCTAATTCTTGATAGCGATATAGGACTTCGTGGGTACAAACTTTACGAGAATTCAGGGGACAACCGAATTATTACTAACACCGAAATTAGATACTTCCCTGATATTCCTTTGTCAATTTTCAATCTTTCTTTCGTTTCCTTTGCTGACTTGGGAACAGTTTGGAGGCAAGAAACTAAATTGAGTAAATCTAAATTCTTGCTTGCAACTGGTGCAGGGCTACGCCTTCACTTTAATAAATCTGACAATCCTAAGCATATTTTAAGAATAGACGTCGCCTACAATCATCAGACAAAAAAATTCAGCGAAGTAATTATTGCTTTCGAACAATTTTTCTCTGCTTTCAGAAATCATCAATTTAAATTTCCTCAAATTCACGGTCTCGAATTTGACGGCTATTAGTATTATTTTAATAATATTTTCAAAATCATTTAGTAAATTTGTCCTTTGTATAACAAGCAAGTTTTAATTGAAATGTTTCTCGAAGATAAAGCTCGTCCAAATTGTGCAGTTGTTGGCGTTTACGGTCATCCTCAGGCTGCTTTGATAACTTATTATGCTCTTCACGCTCAGCAACATAGAGGTCAGGAAGCGGCTGGTATTTCTACTTTCTATTATGATGAAGTAAAGAAAAAAATGCGTTATGCTTATACCCGTGGTGAAGGGCTTGTTTTAGATGTTTTTTCCGATAGCAAAATTTTTTCTGATGTCTTAATTGGTTCCTCAGCTATAGGACATAATCGTTATTCAACTACTGGTTCATCTACTCGTGCTAATATTCAGCCCTTCAATATGACATACCATTCTGGAATATTATCTCTTGCTCATAACGGCAATCTTACTAATACGAAGAGCCTACGCAAAAAATTAATCGACGAAGGCACCATTTTCCAGACTACTACTGATTCTGAACTATTTATGCATCTAATCGCTCATAGCAGAAAAAAAACTCATCTCGAACAAATTCGTGAAGCTTTGCAAATTGCTCACGGTGCCTATTCACTTGTTATTCTAACAGAAACATCGCTTTTTGCTGCTCGCGACCCTCACGGGGTTCGTCCACTTAGCATCGGTAGAATTAAATTGGATAATAATCGTTATTCTTATATCGTTGCCTCTGAAACTTGTGCTTTCGATATTGTTAATGCTGAATATATACGTTCTGTCGAGCATAACGAACTTATTGAAATTGATAATGATACATTAGAAACTGGAAACATTAAATCTTATAAAATTATTCAAGATACACCTGTTGCTAAACACTGTATTTTTGAGTACATTTACTTTTCTCGTCCTGATAGCAAAATCTATGGTCATAGTGTAGACAAAGTACGTCGCAAACTTGGCAAATACTTGGCATTAGAATCGCCTGTCCCTAACGATGATGATGAAAAAGTTTTTATTATTCCAGTTCCCGATAGTGCTAATACTGCAGCTCTGGGATTTGCCAAAAAAAATTCAGAGCAAGGATATCCTTCTGCATTTGAAATTGGGTTAATTCGTAGTCATTATGTCGGACGCACTTTTATTGCTCCCGGTCAAGATAATCGGGAATTTAAAGTTAAAACAAAGTTTAACACAGTTCGCGGCCTTATTGAGGGTCGCCACGTAGTAATTGTTGACGATTCAATAGTTCGGGGAACTACTTCCAAAGCGCTGATTAAACTTATTCGTGATGCAAATCCCAAAAAAATCTCTATGAGAATTATTTCTCCGCCAATTGTATCTCCTTGTTTCTATGGAATGGACTTCCCAAGCAAAGAAGAATTAATTGCTAATCATTATTCTTCAGAATCGGAAATAGCCAAAGCAATTGGAGTTGACGATTTGAAATATTTAAGCGTTTCGAAACTAATGGAAACCGTTCCTTATGATGATGGTATCGACTACTGCACAGCCTGCTTTACCTGCCAATATCCAATTCCTATAGAAGAAGAGATTTCAAAAGAAAGCAACGAAAATTAATAGCTACAAAAATGCCCTGCGTCTCCCAATCGCAGGGCTAATTGTCCTAAAATTAAAAAATTTTAAGACAATTTTCATTTATAATTACGTTTTAAAACTAAAATGGTTACACAAAAAATTAATTTATTATATAGTTTGTTTGGTTAATTATTTTCAATCAAATTTTTTTGTCATTCTTGCTATAAAAAATCCATCAGTGCCGTATTTATGAGGGTAAAAAGTATAGTAATATTTATTTCCTAAATCAGGTAGGTTTATCCCATATTTACTAAATCCTTCCTCAATTGGGCTTGGAGCAAATTCCGGGTGCTGAGATAAAAACTTTTCTACTACTTCCTCGTTTTCTTTAGGCATAATGGAGCAAGTAGCATAAACAAGCACTCCGCCTTTTTTCAAAAACTGCGAATAATGTTCTAATATACTGTATTGAATTTCTGAAAGTTTTTCAATAAGTCTTGGTGTAGTTCGATATTTTTTCATTGGATCTCTTCTCAGCGTTCCCATACCGCTACACGGAGCATCTATTAGCACAGCGTCAAATGATTTATTCTTAAAATGCTTTATGTTCTCATCATCAATTATCGGATTGTTTTGCTTATCCACTAAATAAAGGAAAATAGTTGTAATATTTCCATTTTTTGCTCTTTTGGGAATTTCTTTCAACCTATTATATTCTTTGTCAAGAGCAATTATCTTACCTCTGTTCATTTGTAAGTCTGCTAAATGCAAAGATTTACCACCAGCACCTGCACAAGCATCCAAAATCACCCAGTTTTCTTCTGGTGCCAGAGCGTAGGATACTAATTGGCTTGCTTCATCTTGAATTTCAATGATTCCGTTTTTATATAATGGATTTTCATTTAAAAATATTCTTTTAGATAAATTATATGCAGCAGGTGATAGGCTACATTTTTCAATCGATACATTATTTTTACTCAGTTCTTCTTCAATTTGTTCTATTTTAATGTTTTTATGTTTGGTAATTCTAATAGTAATTGGTGCATTTTGAGTAAAAGCATATGATAATTTTGAGAAAAAATCAAAGTCAGCATATTTATTTTTTAATAATTCTTTCATTATCCATTCAGGAAATGAATGTAGTAATTCAATATTTTTCAAGAAATTAATATCAAAATTGTTGTCGAAATTATTTATATTTAAAAATGAATTTTTAATTAATTCATAATTAAAATATAAATTTTTTTTCCAATATGTTAAAATATCATTCGTTAAGCAAAATGTATGTTGAACAACTTCTAAAATCAGTTTATTTATATCTGAATTAGACGATTTTTCTTTTTGATTTAAGTATTCGAAAACATTAGAGTATCGATTAAAATCAGTGTTCGATGCTATTAGTAAAAGTGTATTAATTATTGTGATAACATCTTCTGTTTTTGCTTTTAAACTGTCGTTCTTTGAAAAATTATTGAAAATATTTGAGTTTCTAATTATTATATTAGTTAGATGTTCTACTAATGTTAGGTTTCTCAATGTAACGAACAGGACATCAAGAATAAACCTCCTGTCGTTGCTTCCGAGATTTCTCTTGCTTTTTAGAAACTCAGCGGCAACTTTATCAGTTGGAGCAGGATTCCGTTTAGCAATGCTTAATAGCAATGCTGTATTATCGATCAGTCCAATTAATTTCATTTCTTACCCGGTTTTTATGCAAAAATAATTTTTTTATTTGTCTTTTATTTATAAAAAACTTATTTTTCGTTCGCAGCATAAGGAATTCTGCAACAAAATAATTTTACAAGTGTTAATATTGGTAACATTTCTATATTTTATGAGAATTGTTATTTTTATTTTTAAAATTATTTGTTATTTTAACAGTCAATAGAGTAGTGTTTTTTGTGATTTTATGTATGTCTAAATAAGCTGGATATAGATTTTGTCTTATTTATTGTTGAAAAAAATAAATATTGTTTCAATAAATTATGAGGAGCCGTAATGAAAAAAGCTCTCCTTTGCTTTTTTATAATTGCATTTTGCTCTGCATTCTTTAGTCATTCGCTAAATGCCCAAATCGAAATCAGAAAGCAGGTTATTGTTTCTGGTGGATTTGTTGGTGTTAGCAATGGTGATTATAGAATGTCCGGAGCATTTGGCCAAACTATCATTGGCAAACGCTCAATTCTTCAAGGAGAATTAGAGGTTGGCAACGTTGTTCATCAAGGCTTTTGGGTGCCAGAAGGTCTCGTTACAAGCGTAGACGAACCTGTCTTTACTTACAATAGTCAAATTTCCAATTACCCAAACCCTGTGAATAATGTAACTACTTTCAAATACAATCTTGAAAGTAATGCATTTGTTACTCTTCGTATCATTGATATGGTCGGCAATCAAATTATTGTCTTCCAGGATGATTTCCAGGCGCAAGGTGAACATACTTTTCAGTGGTATGCTCGCAATAGTCAAGGATTAGACCTCCCGAGCGGTTCATATATTTATGAACTTCTTGTTCAACCTGCCGAACGCTCAGGTGTTTCTTCAGGTTCTACTTATTCATTGAGAAATGTAATGGTTATCGTTAAATAAGCTGCGAAAAAGATGATTAATTCAAAATATATATTTTGTTCAATTTATTAAGGTTTTCAAAATGAAGAAATTACTTTCACTTTTTGTGTTGCTTTTAGGACTTTCGCTTGCTGCAAATGTCAGCTATGCTAATGTTCCGAAAGTAATAACCTTCCAGGCTCAATTGCTTGATAGCCGGACTAATGCTCCGATTAATGGCAATGTTCCTATCACTTTCGAAATTTATGAAACTCAAACTGGTGGCAGTGCTCTTTGGGTAGAGCAGCAAAATGTGTCTGCTGAAAACGGTTTTATCAATGTATATCTCGGTAGCAGAACTCCATTCCCTAAATTTATCAAATTTGATAAGCAATATTGGGTGCAAATCACTGTTGATGGTAAAACCTATCCTCGCACTCAACTTACTTCGGTTCCATACTCAATGTATGCTTCAACAACAGATACTGCTCAATTTGCTTATTTAGCAGAAACAGTTGTTGATGGTGCGATTACTCAATCAAAATTAGCTCCAGGAGTTCAGGCAATTCCTTGGGGACCTGCCGGCGGTGTTCTTTCCGGAACATACCCAAATCCACAACTCAATGTTGCAGCTGTGAGAACAGCATTAAAAGGACAAATTACTGCTGATATGTTTGCTGACGATATTCAACTTATACCAGGTGGTCCTGCTGGTGGTGACCTCACTGGAACATATCCAAATCCACAACTTGGTTCAAATGTTGTGAAATATTGGAATATTGCAAATGAAGCAGTTATTACTCAAAAAATTGCTGACTATGCAGTTACTAATATAAAAATTGCTCCCGATGCAGTTACTAAAGATAAAATTGCTCAAAACGCTGTTGGTGCAGAAGAACTTATTGCTACTGGTGTTAATGCTGGCACTTATGGCGACAAAACTCATATCCCAACCTTTACAGTTGACGAAGATGGTCGTTTGACATTTGCTAATCAAGTTCCATTCATTCCTTTTGCTGATTCATACAATGGAAACGATATTGCATTCAATATAGCTGCTGAAAACAACCTTGCTTTGAAAGCTTCCCGTGGCACTGGTCGTGCTGCTGAAATCACTTCTAATGCAAGCTATCCGACAGGATGGGTTATCGGCAGTCTTGATCCTAATGATGAAGTAGATGCTACTTTGATTGTTCGCAATACTAGCTCAGACCCAGATAAACCTGCAATCAAAACTTATGGTGACATTATTGTTAATAGTAGTGTTTTTGCTACAAATCTCTATGCAACAAACCAAATTGTTGTTGGAAGTGGCTCAAATACTGTAGTTATCACTCCTCCTGCAAACCCAGGCGACCCATTGAATTTCGATGGCAGTGTAAGTATTAATGGTAACCTTAATGTTACAGATACTGTTTTCGCAAATACTTTAGCTGGTAATATTGACTGGAGCTATGTGCAGAATGCTCCACCTTTCTTGACAAATGTTAGCACAACAGCACCTATTATTGGCAATGGAACTACTCTTAACCCTCTTGCATTTAACTACAATTCGTCCCATTTTGGATTAGATGCAAATAATTTATTTATTCTTGCCGATAATGCAGTAACAACAGCAAAGATCGCTGATAATGCAGTAACCGATGCAAAGATCCAAAGCGTATCTTGGGGCAAAGTAACCGGTGCACCAACAAGCTTGCCACCAACAGGTCCGGCAGGTGGTGATTTGACAGGTACATATCCAAACCCAACAATTGCCGATAATGTTATTACAAATGCAAAAATAGTAGACAACGCTATATCAACATCGAAAATACAAGATAATGCGGTAATAACAGGGAAGATAGCCGATAATGCAGTAACAGATGCAAAGATTCAAAGCGTATCCTGGGGTAAAGTAACTGGCGCACCAACAAGCATGCCGCCGAGCGGTGCAGCAGGTGGTGATCTCACAGGCACATATCCGAACCCAACAATTGCGAACAATGCAGTAACGACAGGGAAGATAGCCGATAATGCAGTAACAGATGCAAAGATCCAAAGCGTATCTTGGGGCAAAGTAACTGGTGCACCAACAAGCTTGCCACCAACAGGTCCGGCAGGTGGTGATTTGACAGGTACATATCCAAACCCAACAATTGCCGACAATGTTATTACAAATGCAAAAATTGTAGACAACGCTATTTCAACATCGAAAATACAAGATAATGCAGTAACAACAGGAAAGATCGCCGATAATGCAGTAACAGATGCAAAGATTCAAAGTGTATCCTGGGGTAAAGTAACCGGTGCACCAACAAGTATGCCACCAACAGGTGCAGCAGGTGGTGATTTGACCGGCACATATCCGAACCCAACAATAGCAAACGATGCCGTAACGACAGCAAAGATTGCTGATAACGCCGTAACCGATGCAAAGATCCAAAGCGTATCTTGGGGCAAAGTAACTGGTGCACCAACAAGTATGCCACCAACAGGTGCAGCAGGTGGTGATTTGACCGGCA
>ENA-UOYA01000347-UOYA01000347.1-activated-sludge-metagenome-genome-assembly--contig:-NODE-347-length-63238-cov-7.131428_pt1 | contig 63238 bp, 47 predicted proteins | sample MGYA00238163_ERZ764804 | MGnify/ENA primary metagenome ERZ764804 (study PRJEB28919, sample SAMN05720223) | activated sludge metagenome | isolation source: Anaerobic digester | place: Hong Kong...
TCAACTGGGAAAGACGTCTTTGCATGTTCCCGCTCTTTTTTGATGACGACGGACTCATGTGGACTGACGCTTCATATGGCGACTATCCACATTTTGCTCCGTCGGAACCCGGGAAAAAAGGTGAATTTGCCGGATGGATGCTGCTGTCATTTAAAAAACCGGTAAAAGTCTCTTCTTTTGTGGAAGATCACACGGCGCAAAAATTGACAGACGAAAACGCAAAAACCTTTTGGCTTGCCAAAAGCAACGACAATAGGCAGTGGGTGGAAATCGATTTGTTAAATCCCTGTATGGTAAGAAGCATTCAGATCAATTATTTCGATTACCAATCGGATCTTTATGGGCGTATCGACGGATTGCGACATCGATATACGGTTGAAGGTTCGCTTGACGGTAAAACATGGCAGACCTTGATCGACAAAAGCAATAGCTATCGGGACGCCCCGAACGATTATGAGGAACTTGCCATTCCGCAACGGGTGCGTTATGTTCGTTACAAACACATTGAGGCACCGACACCCCATCTGGCGATTTCCGATATCCGCATTTTTGGAACAGGCGATGGCGAAAAACCGCATAAAGTAAGTGGATTCAAAGTCGAAAGAAAAGTCGATCGACGTGATGCTCTTTTAACGTGGAAGGCTCAGGAAAATGTGCAAGGGTATACTATTCGATGGGGAATCGCACCCGATAAATTGTACAATTCTTGGTTGGTTTACGATGACAACGAATTGATGATGCGCTCGCTTACAAAAGATCAACAATACTATTTCACGATCGAAGCGTTTAACGAAAATGGAATTTCGGAAGGAAACACACCCCTTCATGTAAAATAAATGAATCAGCTATTATTGTTATTATCTACGATCACCTCATTTATTCCTGCAATAACCGCATCTTGTTATAGACAATAATTTTATTTGAGCAATTAATTTAGAACCTCATATTATGGCGCAGAATCATTTATACCTACCTTTTTTATTGCTTTTTCCGGCGTTTATTTTCACCTCTTGTGATAAATCAGAAGAGATTGACATTGCTCAATTGTAGGGAACATGGTACGTCATTTATGATGAACCTAAGCTGGAAGTAGATGGTGGTAAGGAATACACTAACCCGTATCAAGACAAATGTGAAATTAGCGCGACGACCCGATCAATAAAATTATAGTAGTGAATATAAATTACTAAAAGTAAATTACTCTTCATCATTTTTTGTCGAATCTACGTCTGGGTGGGAAATCGTTTTTTGGTCGATGTTCGCGTTTTTCCCGATCGTCTTCCGACAATTTTTCTCGACGTCTGAAAGGCTTCTTTTCGGTTGTCGAATGGTTGTCGCGATTTCTCGCCTCCTGCGATCTTTTATACGGTCTTTCGCCATCCTTGTCCGAAAACCGTTTTTTCCGATCGGGCGAAAAATTTTTTCCTTTGAAATCTTCATGAGGGTTCCTTCGTGCTACCTCTGTCGTTTTCCGCTCTCTGTGTTCGCGGCGAAGATCATAGTCGGTATGTTCGTGGCGAACGTGATTTTCTCGCTTGCCCGAAAAAATTTCATATTCTCGCATTTCGCATTCCAGTTGACCGTTGAACAGCGGGAATCGCCTGCTTGCTTTCAGACCGATTTTATCGAACAATTCTTTTTTATAACTCAAAATGTAGGCTCTGTATCCGATGAAAACATGTTTCAGTCGTTCACCGATTAGCGCATAGAGTTCATCGATATCTTCAACCTTGATGCGTTCACCATACGGCGGATTGGTCATTAACACGCCTGCCGGTTTAGGCGCTTCGGTATATTGTTGTAACGCTTTTACTTCCAAATCGATATATTTTTTCAATCCGGCGTTTCGAATGTTTTTTTCGGCAACGGCAATGGCCTTGGGAGAGATGTCCGAACCGATGATACGATAGCGAAAGTCGCGTGCTTCGGAGTCATCATTGTAAATTTCGCTAAAAAGTTCTTCATCGAAATCGCTCCAGTTTTCAAAGGCAAAGTGTTTCCGATGAATACCCGGAGGAATGCCCAAGGCAATCATTGCCGCTTCAATCAGCAATGTTCCCGATCCGCACATCGGATCGATGAAGGTGCTTTCTCCATGCCATCCCGATTTCAGGATCATACCGGCAGCCAGCACTTCGTTCAGAGGGGCTTCGGTTTGTGCTACTCGATATCCGCGCTTGTGCAGTGATTCGCCAGAACTGTCGAGCGAGAGCGTACAGGTTTTGTGAGTTATGTGGATATTGAATACCAAATCGGGATTGCTGACGCTTACCGATGGACGTTTGCCGTATTTTTCCGTAAAATAGTCGGCTATGGCGTCTTTCACCCGATAAGCGACGAACTTGGAATGGGTGAAAATGTGCGAATTAACTACCGAATCCACGGCAAAAGTTTTGTCGGGCGACAAGTATTCTTCCCACTTCATTTTTTTCACTTCCTCGTATACCTCATCGGCATTTTCGGCTTTGAAGGTATAGATGGGTTTCAATATTCTCAACGCAGTGCGGCAATGGATATTTGCCTTGTACATTAAGGCTTTGTCTCCTGTAAAAGATACCATGCGGGTGCCGATTTCCACGTTTTCGGCTCCAATTCCAATAAGTTCTTCTGCAAGTACATCTTCGAGTTCTGCCATTGTTTTGGCAATCAGGGGAAATTTGTCGGATTCGTTCATTCGCGGAATTTTCAATTATTTCGGGTGCAAAGATAGAAAATCTTTGGTTATGAGCGATATTAAAATTGGTTGACGGAATCGGTAGACTAATCCTAAAATCGGTATCCGATAGAGAATGATCCGCGGATAAACGCCCACGGGCCCTTAATTTTGACATGTGCCGAATGCTCATCTACGGAGACTTCACTTTTAATGATCGGGATGTCCAAAGCATCTTCTATATCTTCCTTTATTTCGCTTTGATCTTCGGCAGAAATCGACTCATCTGTGACGCCATTAAAATTACCGGAGCTGTTCCCTCCATGAATTCCCAGAATAGACCAGTCCAACACAATGTTCTTTCTTGGTCCTACCAACCACTGGCAACCCAACACGATTCCTCCGTTATGGGTTTTTAGTGAACCGTCGAGATCAATCGTGTGTTCTTCATCTTCCGTATCAAAAGTTGCAGATAGTCGATAAAGGGAAAAACGTTCGAATCGGTAATAAGGACCGATATAAAAACCGCCGCCGTATCCCGAAGCCAGATAAAATCGCATTTCAGGCGTAAACGAGAATGTTCCTACTTCCAGTGTTTTCAACGACTCGTCGTCCGTAAAATTCTCAAGATAAGGTACACCGCCTCTTGGCATGAAATTGCAACTGAGAATAAAACTTACCTTTCTGCTCAGCATCCGTTCGCCATAAAAAGCGTAATTCCTTACAGCAGCGCCCAACAGATTAAATTTTATGATGTTCTTTCCATCCGCTAGCCCATACGACAAATAGGAGGGCACGGTAGATGATTTACCTTGTGAAAACAAGGTAAGCGTGCAGGCTGATGCTACCAATAAAACAACAAATCTTTTCATACTGCTTTGAATTTAAAGGGTGAATTCAAAGCAAATATATAGCATTATTTTCTTTTTTGGTTTAAAAATTTAATTTATTTTTCAAAGTAATAAAAATATCTTGTTGGCGCATTTATATCAATGGGTTGGTTGTAAAATATATTCATTTTATAATGGCTTTTTAGCATTTTTTTATCAAATATTAAAGCTTTACTTTTATCTTTTTTGCTTTTGATTCATTCTTAAAAGCATCTAATGCGGTGACCACATAAGTGTAGCTGTTTTTTCCTCCTTCGTAAGGAAGAATATAAAAATTGTCCGGGGTAACTTTAAGTATGTTTTCGGCTTTACCGGTATCTGTTTTTTCACCTTTACGAAAACGGTAGACCACAAAATATTGTGCCGCTTCGGGATTAGCCGGTTGTTTTTTGTAATCCCACGTAAGAAAGTGCATATCTTCGGTAAAAACTTCTGCCAGATTTTTTACTTTATCGGGACGTCCGTTGTGCATGTGGGTATAGGGCGGAATAAGCGATTTTGCGCGATGGATGCGGTTTTTGAGGATGTCGGCAGTTCCGTCGGCATTCTCGGCAATGAGATAACCATACCAATAGCAGTTTCCGTCGACGAATGCCATTTCGCGTGAGCGACGTATTTTTTCGTCTATTTCGCCGGCTTCCATACTTCGTTTCAAATCTTGTCCGATATAGAGTGGGCGATCAAAACTGTTGGCGTTCCACCATTCGAGTAAAGTCAGGTAATCGGCATTCTTGTGTCCGATATCCCAATACAGTTGTGGTAAATTATAGTCAACCCATCCTTTTTTTACCCACAGTTGGATATCGGCATACAGATCGCCGTAATTTTCCAGTCCGTTTGTCTCGCTGCCTGAGCCGTCCGGTGTGTTTTTCTTGTTGCGATAAATGCCAAAAGGGCTGATGCCGAAACGTACCCAAGGTTTTGTGGCGGCAAGGGTATATTTAATTTGTTGGATAAGCAAATTAACGTTGTTTCTGCGCCAATCGTCCCGTTGGTTCTGACGAAATCCTTGCAGAGCGGCATACTTGTTAAAGCTTTTGTCGTCGGGGAAAGATTTTCCTGCAATGGGATAGGGATAAAAATAATCGTCCATGTGAATGGCATCCACATCGTATCGAGATACAATATCTTTCACTACACGACAAATAAATTCGCGGTTTTCGGGCAAACCCGGGTCGAAAAACAATTGGTTACCATATTGAATGAATCTTTCCGGGTATTGCCAATAGATATGGTTGGGCGCAAGCTCGTTGTTGACGTTTGTTTTCACCCGATAGGGGTTAAGCCAGGCATGGAGTTCCATCCCTCGTTTGTGGCATTCGCCTATGATGAAAGCCAGCGGATCAAAGTCGGGATCATCCGGTGCCTGCCCCTGTTTGCCTGTCAGAAATCGACTCCAGGGTTCTATGTCCGATTTGTAAAAAGCATCCGCTTCGGGCCTTATCTGAAAAATTACGGCGTTTATCCCGGCTTCGTCCAGTTTTCGCACCATTTCTGCGATATAGTGCTTCATGGCGGCACTGTTCATTTTTTGATACCGCGTTTGCCCTACGGTCTGTATCCATGTGCCCCGGAATTCATGTTTCGGGGTTGGCTCGGCAACACGAATCAGCGCCTGTTTAGAAGAACTGCAGGCAAAAAGTAGAAAAACGGAAAAAACAAAGATCAAACCGTATAAAATAGAATTGCGTTTCATGAAGGTTGCTGTTTATAAATCTTGAAGGGTGTAAATATGGGATGATCGGCTTCAAGCAACACATTAGGAGTATGTTGCTGTGGGTAAATAACGATGCGGTTATGGTGCGGAAAGAGGGTTTCCAAACGGGTGGGAAAATGATCGAGTCCCATGATATAGGATATATATCCCCGATGTGCCGAAACCAAAATAATGAGATCCCCCTCTTTGATATATGTTGCCCAACTCACCGGATTGTTCCAGTCGGTGAACGGGATAAAAACGAAAAGGTTTTTGATGTCTTTTTGATCGGCAATTATTTTTTGTGTATCGGGATGACCCACATGGACAATGGGAAGAGAAAGTTCTTGAGCCAGCTTTACCACTTTTCTGAGCCATACATTGAAGCCGTATTCTTTTTCTGCCAATGGTGGAGAAATGACAACGATCCTACTGTTCGAAATTAAAGGTTTTTCAAGATGACAGATGAAGAGATTTTTGTCCAGACTCCGGATGGTGGCATCCACTTTATCTCCAAGCAATTTTTCAATAAAACCCGTTTTTTCGCCAGGCCATCCCATGATGACAATATCGGCCATCGTTTCGCGTGCTGTTCGTACGATACCGTTGGGGATGTTGTAATCGATGGTGGTGATAATGTCCACATTCATTTCTGCCGCAGAAGCATCTATTACCGATTCTTGAAGTTTTTGACGGAATTTGATGATGTTTTTTTCGGCTTCCACATTATTGGGAACCACACCCATCAAGGAAACGGGATTGGGTGATTTGGGGTCTTTGATCAACAAGGCTAGGTCCACAAGATATCCTATGTTTGCCGGATTGGCAATGGCTACGAGAATTTTTTCTTGTGCATAGTTTCCAAATGCGCCGGGAGTGAGGCTTTCTTCCTCCTCCAACACCAATTGTTTAGCTGCTCTTTGTGTGGCCAACGACGAAATAATGCAGGTGATGAGGATAAGGATAATGGTTCCGTTGAGGATATACTCGTCGAGAATGCCGGCATGGTAACCAACAATGATGATAGCCAGGGTAGCTGCTGCATGTGAGCTGCTCAATCCGAAAATAAGTCCACGCTGCGATACCGAATACTTGAACGCCTTTTGCGTGAAAAATGCTGCGAGCCATTTACCCATAATGGCAACGCAGGTTAAAACCAGTGCCACAATCAAGGTTTCCCATCCGGTAAGAACCACTTTTACGTCGACAATCATGCCCACCGACACAAGAAAAATGGGAATAAATAAGGCATTTCCGAAAAAATCGATGCGGTTCATCAGGGCTGACGTGTGGGGAATGAGTCTGTTGAGAGCCAATCCGGCAGCAAATGCGCCGATAATAGGTTCCAGCCCCCCGAGTTCGGCAAGAAAGCCGCAAACGAATAAAATGAAAAGGACAAAAATATAGTGAGAATATTTATCGTCTTCCACTTTTTGAAAAAACCATTTCGCCAGTTTCGGAATAAAGAGGAAAACAATGATGGAGAACAGGATTAACGAAACAATCAGTTTTATCCAGAATCCGCTATTCAGTGCGCCGTCGTTGGCCGAGGTGATAATTGCAAGTATGATGAGCACAGCGGCATCGGTAAAGATGGTACCCCCCACCGTGATGGCAACAGCCTGATTTTTGGAAACTCCCATCCGGCTGACAATAGGGTAGGAAACCAGGGTGTGGGTAGAGAACATGCTTGCTGTAAGAAAAGCAGGCATCTGATCATAACCGAGTACATAGCGACAAACGGGGTATCCGATCAGCAACGGAAGTATAAAAGTGAAAAATCCAAAAATAAGACTTTTGTTTCGATTAGCCACAAATTCGTTGAAATCCAACTCCAGTCCGGCCGTAAACATGATGTACATCAGTCCGATGGTGGAAAACATTTCCATGCCCGAATCGTTGGAAAGGATATTGAACCCATAAGGTCCCACAAGTATTCCTGCGATGATAAGACCGATGATAGAGGGTAAATTGATTCTTTTAAACAGGGAAGGGATGAACAGAACAATCGCTAAAAGTACCAGAAAAACAAGGATAGGATCGTGTAGAGGCAAAGCAAAGTCGCCTGTTGCAATCGATGTCGTTTGTGGAGTTTGCACTTTTATTTTCTTGATTTAGAAATGATTTTAAGAATAATAGTGCCGGTATAAAACTTCATGTAAAATGAAGTTTTCATCTGTGTACAAAAATAGTCAAAATATTTCGATTTATTGACGTTGGTGTACTTTTTTGTTGCTGCTAAAGTGATTATCTTTGCATATTTAAAACCTAATGAGCAATCTTAAGCAAATCGAAATAAAAGGTGCACGCGTCAACAATTTGAAAAATGTTGACGTAACCATTCCCCGAAATACATTTACCGTTATTACCGGACTTTCGGGTTCGGGCAAATCGTCGCTGGCATTCGATACCTTGTATGCCGAGGGGCAGCGGCGTTACGTAGAAAGTCTGTCGGCTTATGTACGGCAGTTTCTTGGTCGCATGAACAAGCCCGAGTGCGATTACATCAAAGGCATTCCTCCCGCCATTGCCATCGAACAAAAGGTGAATACCCGCAATCCGCGTTCAACGGTAGGCACTTCCACCGAAATTTACGATTATCTGCGTCTGCTTTATGCACGCATCGGAAAAACCATTTCGCCTGTTTCGGGCAAAGAGGTGAAAAGACATTATGTGAGCGATGTCATTCGCAAAATGTTGGAATATCGCGAAGGCACGCGTATGGTTGTTCTTTCTCCCATCGTGTTGCGCAACGGTCGCGATTTGCGTGAACAGTTGAATATCCTGATCAAGGAAGGGTTTACGCGGGTAAATGTGGGAGATGAATTTTATCGGATCGACGAGCTGCTTACACAAAAGAATCTTCCTCCGGCAGAAGAAGTGATGCTGGTGATCGACCGTCTTTCGTGTTCCTCCGACAAAGCCACCATCAACCGGTTGTCCGATTCGCTGGAAACAGCTTTTCTGGAAGGAGAAGGAGAGTGCGTGGTGCGATTTTGGGGCGAAAAGGGTGTCGAGTCGTATACTTTTTCCAACCGCTTCGAAGCCGACGGGATAAAGTTTGAAGAACCAACCGAACTGATGTTCAATTTCAACAGTCCGGTTGGTGCCTGCCCCCAATGCGAGGGGTTCGGCATGGTTATCGGAATCGATGAGAATCTGGTAATTCCCGATAAAAGCCTGTCGGTTCAGGAAGAGTGTGTGCAGTGTTGGAGAGGCGAAAAAATGAGCGAATGGCGCAAGGAGTTCGTTAACAATGCCTACAAAGTGGATTTTCCCATTTATCGGGCCTATTACGATTTGACCGACGAAGAAAAGGACATATTATGGAACGGGCGTCACGAATTGGGTATTTACGGCATAAACGATTTCTTTCGGATGCTCGAGCAGAATCTCTACAAAATACAATACCGGGTTATGCTGGCACGTTACAGGGGAAAAACCGTGTGCCCCGCATGTAAAGGTACACGATTGAAGCCCGAAGCGCTGTATGTGAAAGTCGGCGGAAAATCGATTGCCGAACTGGTGACGATGCCTGTTGTAGAACTCCAGGTTTTTTTTAATCGGTTGAACTTGGATGAAACCGATGCTTTCATCGCCGAACGTTTGCTCACCGAAATTCACAATCGATTACAGTTTCTAATCGATGTGGGATTGGGTTATCTTACCCTTAATCGTCTTTCCAATACCCTGTCGGGAGGAGAGAGTCAGCGCATCAACCTCGCTTCGTCGCTTGGCAACAGCCTGGTTGGATCGCTCTATATTCTCGATGAACCCAGCATCGGGCTCCATTCTCGGGATACCCATCTGCTCATTCAGGTACTCCGAAGGTTGCAGGGGTTAGGCAATACGGTGGTTGTTGTGGAGCACGACGAAGAGATTATCCGCGCGGCAGATTACATTATCGATATCGGACCGAAAGCAGGGGTATTGGGTGGCGAAATCATATATCAGGGAAAGGTTTCGGAACTGGAAACGAATTCCGATAGCTACACCGTAAAGTATCTCACAGGAGAAGAAAAGATAGAAGTGCCCAAAACGCGTCGCAAATGGAACAATTACATCGAAGTGAAAGGTGTACGCCAGCATAATCTGAAGAATATCGACGTAAAGTTTCCGCTCAACGTAATGACGGTGGTGACCGGTGTGAGCGGATCGGGCAAATCGTCCCTCGTGAACGATGTGCTATATAATGCTTTGCAGTATCAGTACAAAGGTACGGCAATGGAACATGCCGAATTCAACGGCCTTGCAGGCGATATTAAACTGGTAAAACATGTCGAGTACGTGGATCAGAATCCTATCGGCAAATCGTCGCGTTCAAATCCGGTAACTTACCTCAAAGCGTATGATGAGATTCGTAAGCTTTTTGCCGCGCAGCCGCTGTCGAAACAAATGAATTTTACGCCTGCCTATTTTTCGTTCAATGTAGAAGGCGGACGATGCGAAGAATGTAAAGGAGAAGGTACCATTACGGTGGAAATGCAGTTTATGGCCGACATTAAGTTGGAGTGTGATGCCTGTCACGGCAAACGATTTTCGCCCGAAGTACTCGAAGTGGAATATAGGGGAGCAAATATTTATGACGTGTTGGAAATGACTGTGGATCAGGCAATCGATTTTTTCGGCGCACAAAAAGGATCTATCGAGAAAAAAATTGTGAAACGTCTTCAACCCCTTCACGATGTCGGTTTGGGTTATGTAAAACTGGGACAGTCGTCAGCTACACTATCGGGTGGTGAAAATCAGCGGGTGAAGCTGGCTTATTATCTGGGTGAAGAAAAAACCGAACCTACCCTTTTTATTTTCGACGAACCCACCACCGGTTTGCACTTTCATGATATCAAAACACTGTTGAAGGCTTTTGATGCGCTGCTTGAGAGAGGGCACTCCGTTATTATTATCGAGCATAACATGGAGGTAATCAAGTGTGCCGACCATATTATCGATTTGGGTCCCGAAGGTGGAAAAGCCGGGGGATATATTGTCTGTGAAGGCACACCCGAGCAAGTTGCCGCTTGCGATAAATCGTACACCGGGCGTTTTTTAAAAGAGAAATTGCAATAAAATTTCTCTTTTAGGCCGTGTACCCCGTTTGCCGGCGTTTTTAAATCTTATTTCAATACACCGATACACCGGCGGCACTTTGCATTAAATCCGTGATGGATGACCAGAAAGCTGCCAAAAATAAGATGTAAAGTATCAATCCGATAGCAGTCCACACAAGGGATGCTTTTGCCCAGTTTGATTTGTTGGGATTAATGTTTTTGTCGAATGCCCAAATAAACAGCATCACGATGTTTACAATGGGAATAATCATAATGAGATAGATGATGAGCCAATCTTTTACTTTCATCACGGGTGCCTGTTGAAAATCATCGCATGTTTCCACCGGAGTTGCGGGCGGTGGGTTTACCGGCAGTTGTTGGGCGGATTGAAATTCTTCGTTTTCCATTTTTCAACTAAAGTTAGATTCTTACTAGATTAACATCGCAACGATAAAAAAGTTTGAAGAATGATCGAAAGAGTGGCTTTTTTATCCAAAAATGAACATTAAAAAATATTGGCAGAATGTCTCCCGACGTCCTGCCAAACTTGTTAACCTTAAATCTAATACTATTATGAAAAAACCACGGTGCAAATATAAAAAAGAAATCAAAACGTACCAAATAATTTCAATAAAAAAGAAAAATTATTTTCAAAATATCAATTTATTACTTTGAAATTAAATTTCAGGTAGTCCCATGCCGGTTATTTTACGGTACAAATCCAACGCATATAAATCGGTCATTCCCGAGATATAATCGATGATGGATTGGATCTTTCCGTATAGCGATGACGTGCGAATTTCGTATTGATCCGGAATCCGCCCCAACAAAAGTCGGGAGTATACATGGGAAGGTGTTTGTACGGCATTCACGAATTTTTCCAACAGAAAACCGATGATGCGGTAACCGGCGAGTTCGATATCCAGCACGTCTTTCGAGCGATAAATGTTTTCGGCTGCAAATTCCGAACAGTTCAGATAGGCATTTTTAGCGTTGTCAGAAATGCCTTTGATAAGTGCTTTTTGTTCTTCACCGGCAAGGATCGATTCCTCATTTTGCAGAAATACTTTCGCACATTCATTCACCAGTAAACCGATCACGCTTGCCCGTAGATAAGCAATCTGCTCATTCACGTCGCTTACCATATTGAGGTTCTTTTCGCAATGGAAGCGTTGTTCTTCATTGAAGAAGCCGAACAACAAATCGATGGTTTTTTCGGTAGTTACCAGATGAAGTTTGTGTGCATCTTCAATGTCCATAACCTGATAGCAGATATCGTCGGCTGCTTCTACCAGATAAACCAGAGGATAACGCATGAATTTGGCCGGCTTTTCGTTGAGGCAAGTGATACCGAGTTCACGGGCAATAGTCCGATATTCATCTTCTTCCGATGCGAAAAAACCGAATTTGTTTTTTCCTCCGCTCATTTCCGATGAAAAGGGATATTTAACAATGGAGGCCAGCGTAGAATACGTGAGAGCAAAGCCGCCTCGTCTTCGTCCCTGAAACTGATGCATTAGCAATCTTAGGGTATTGGCATTGCCTTCGAAACAGGTGAAATCGCTCCACCGGCCTCCTTCGGCTTCCACTTCGGCATGCAATTTACGGCCTTCTCCTTCAGAGAAGAATGTCGATATGGCCTTCTCTCCCGAATGGCCGAAAGGGGGGTTGCCCAAATCGTGCGCTAGGCAAGCAGCCGAAACAATGGAAGCGATTTCTTCGAAATGAGCCGGCGAGTCGGGGAATTTTTTTCGAAGTTCACGTCCAACCAATTCACCCAAAGAACGACCGACACTCGAAACCTCCAGACTATGCGTCAGCCGGTTGTGCACAAAAATGCTTCCCGGCAAAGGGAAGACCTGGGTTTTGTTTTGAAGACGTCGAAAAGGCGACGAAAAAATCAACCGGTCATAATCTCGTTGGTATTCGGTACGTTCCTGTTTTTTCTCACTTCGGTAGTTTTCGAGACCAAAACGTTTAATCGATAGCAGTTGAATCCAGTCCATTTTTTGTTTTATTTCTTACAAATTTACAGGATAATTTTCGATTTTCTGAGGCATTTGACAAGAATCGGCATTATTTTTGTCGGCTATTATTTAAAACAATTATAAATAATTTACACAGAATATGTTTTTCTTAGCCAAAAAATGCCCATCTTTGCATTTCGAACCCAAAAAATCGACTATACAGAATTTCATTAAATATGCGTCTCTCTGAACTCCCAACCGGCGAAAAGGCATACATCCTGAAAGTGCACGGCAGTGGTGCGTTCAGAAAACGCCTCTTGGAAATGGGATTTGTACGGGGAGAAGAAGTGAAGTCCATTCTTAATGCCCCTCTTAAAGACCCCATCAAATACCGGATCATGGGTTATGAAGTGTCGTTGCGTCGCAGCGAAGCCGTAATGATCGAAATATCCATGCTCCAAGAAGATACCTTATCTTTTCCGTCGGGACAGACAGAAAAAGAAGAACCGGATGTTTTGACCGAACACATGCAGTCTGAAAGCAATAGAAGGCAAAGAAGAAGGAGAGGGCGTCTTCGTCACGATTCATCGCATCGCGTCATTAAGGCTGCTCTTGTTGGGAATCCCAACAGCGGAAAAACATCCCTGTTTAATCTTGCTTCCGGTGCTCACGAACATGTGGGCAATTACAGTGGGGTAACTGTCGATTCCAAAATCGGCAGGTTGTATCACAAGGACTTCACTATAGAGCTCGTCGATTTGCCCGGAACCTATTCCTTATCTGCTTATACACCCGAGGAACGCTATGTGCGCAACTATCTTGTGAATGAACAACCCGATGTGGTTATCAACGTGGTGGGTGCGTCGGCTTTGGAAAGGAATTTGTATCTGACGACAGAGTTGATGGATATGGAGGTTCCGATGGTTATTGCCCTCAATATGTATGATGAACTGGAGCAGAGCGGCAGCACATTCGATTATCCGGCCTTGTCGAGGATGATCGGTATCCCCATTGTTCCTACCGTAGCTAAGCGCGGTCAGGGCATTCCCGAACTACTTGACGAAGTGATTAAAAAATACGAGAGAGAAGACAAAAAAGAGCCGGCACGCATCCCTTACGGTAGAGTACTCGAAAGAGCCATCGAACTTATGGAGCGGGAATTCGCCAATAGGGAGATTTCCCGGCTGCATCTCCCGTTGCGGTACCTCTGCATCAAACTGCTCGAAGGCGATAAGGAGATAGAGGAAATGATCGGAGGACTGCCGAAGCACGATGAACTATTTGCCCGTCGCGACAAAGAACGGGCATACATCGAGAAACTGTTGCGCGAAGATGCCGAGTCTGCTTTTGCCAATGCCCGTTACGGCTTCATCGAAGGAGCACTCAAAGAAACCTTGACCGAAAAGTCAAACATTCACAACAAAACCCGCATACTGGATGCCATCGTAACGAACAAATATATCGGCTTTCCCATCTTCTTTCTGTTCATGTGGATTATGTTTGAAGCCACGTTCAGGCTAGGCGAATATCCCATGCATGGTATCGAATGGTTGGTGGAAACAACCGGCAATTTCATGCGGTCACACATGGCAGACGGTCCACTGAAAGACTTGCTGGTCGAAGGCATCATCGGCGGGGTAGGAGGAGTGATCGTTTTCCTGCCCAACATCGTCATTCTCTACCTGTTCATCGCTTTTATGGAAGATTCGGGTTACATGGCGCGAGCGGCTTTCATCATGGACAAAGTGATGCACAAGATGGGCCTGCACGGCAAATCGTTTATTCCCCTTCTCATGGGCTTTGGTTGCAACGTTCCTGCCATTTTGTCCACCCGCACCATTGAAAGTCGCAACAGCCGCATGATTACCATGCTGATAGTTCCTTTCATGTCGTGTAGTGCACGGCTGCCGGTCTATCTTCTTTTTGCGGGAACGTTTTTCAGTCGCTATGCCGGGTTGGTGCTGCTGGGATTATACATGACCGGTATTTTGCTGGCCGTACTTTCGGCGCGTCTGTTTCGCAGGTTCCTGTTTAAGGAAGAAGACACCCCCTTTGTGATGGAATTGCCCCCTTACCGCTTGCCCACCTTCAAATCGGTGGTGATCCACATGTGGGATCGGTCGTATCAGTATTTGAAGAAAATCGGCGGGCCGATTCTCATTGCCTCCATCATTATTTGGTTCTTGGGCTATTTCCCGCAAAATTCTTCCCTCCCTGAACATCTTGTTGCAGAACATCAGGAACAATCGTATATTGGGCAGATCGGCAAATGCATCGAACCTGTGATGCGTCCGCTGGGATTCGACTGGAAAATATCGGTAAGCCTGCTTTCGGGAATGGCTGCCAAAGAGATTGTCATCAGCACAATGGGCGTTTTGTATGCCGGAGACGACACAAATCAGGCCTCGCTTCAGCAGCGGTTGCTTGCCGAAACCCATGCGGATGGTACACCGGTTTTCACCCCGCTTGTCGTCCTCGGTTTCCTGCTTTTCGTGCTGATCTATTTCCCGTGCATTGCCACTATTGCGGCCATAAAGGAAGAATCGGGATCATGGAAATGGGCACTGTTCAGCATTTTATATTCCACCGGACTGGCCTGGATGGTTGCTTTTCTGGTACATTGGATTGGAAATTTATGGATATAAAAACAACGTTACAAAACTTTCTTTACGCGATAATTGTTTCATAAACATGGATGCACAACTTATCATCGTTATTCTTATCGGCATTGCCGTTGCGGTAAAATTGGGATACGAAATCTTTCGATTTTTCTTCGTGAAAAGAGAGTCTTCTTACTGCAACGGGTGTTCGATGTGTGAGATCAAGAAGAAAAAGACAGCGTGACTGAAACTCTTCAAGAAGACATAACCGGTAATCCGCATTTGTTGGGAGAGAGCGATATCAAAAAACTGCTCCTTGAATATTCTCTTCCGGCCATTGTCGGTATGGTTATCGTTTCCCTTTATCATATCGTGGACAGTATTTTCATCGGGCACGGGATCGGAGCACTTGCCATTTCGGGTATGGCCATTACTTTCCCGGTCATGAACATTCTGTCGGCATTTTCCACATTGATAGGAGTAGGTGGAGCTACGCTCACTTCTATTCGTCTGGGGAAAAAAGAGGAGAAAGGAGCTGCAAGTATTTTGGGACACGTAACCCTTCTCAATACCGTTAATGCCCTTTTACTGGCGGGTATTACCTATTGCTTTCTCGAGCCTGTACTAAGGGCTTTCGGTGCAAGCGATGCCCTGTTGCCCTATGCCCGCGATTTCATGTCGGTTTATTTGTGGGGCACCCCCATCATCTTCGTTTTCATTGCGCTTAACAACATCATGCGGGTGAGCGGATACCCCCGCAAAGCCATGATGTCTTCCTTTGTTAGTGTGGGACTGAATGTGATACTGGCGCCCCTTTTCATTTTCGTTTTCAAATGGGGGATGAAGGGGACGGCGTTGGCTACCGTGCTCGCCCAACTGTTGGGATTGGTGTGGGTGTTGTCGCATTTCCTCGATAAAAAGAGTTACATTCATTTCACCAAAGGATTTCACCGACTGTCGTTCAAAACCACAAAGAGCATGCTGTCAATCGGCATTTCTCCTTTTCTGATGAATTTGTGCCTGGGTTTGGTCGTTTTCTTTATCAATATCGGTTTGATGAAACACGGAGGCGATTTGGCAGTGGGCGCATACGGCATCATCAACCGCATTCTCACCCTATTTATCATGGTTGTGGTGGGATTAACCATGGGCATGCAGCCCATAGCCGGTTACAACTATGGAGCAAAGGAAATTGCCCGCACATTCGAAGTGCTCAAATATACGCTGTTGTGGGGTGTATCGGTGATGACTTTCGGATTTCTGGTATCGGAATGGTTTCCCCATTTCATTGTGAAAATGTTCACCACCGATCGAGAGCTTGTGAACATTTCGGCAAGAGGATTGCGCATAGCCATTGCCATGTTTCCCCTTGCCGGTGCCCAAATCGTTATCAGTAATTTTTTTCAGTCGATAGGTAAAGTAAAAATATCCATTTTTCTTTCGCTAAGTCGGCAACTTATTTTTTTGCTTCCGCTTTTGCTCATTCTTCCCAATTTTTGGGGAGTCGATGGTGTCTTTCTCAGCCTTTCGGTTGCCGACTTCATCGCCTTTGTGGTTACCGCCTTAACTTTTATTTATCAGCTGAAGCGGATGAAGAGAAAGCTTGAGCGATAGCTTCCGCAATTTCGCTGAACTCCTGTTCCGATAATTTCAAACGAGGGTTTGCCAGGCTCATGTCGTTTTCTTTTTGGATAGGGATGAGATGAATGTGTGCATGAGGCACTTCCAAGCCGATTACCATCAGTCCCACGCGTTTGCAAGGGATGACTTTTTCGATGGCTTTAGCCGTTTTTTTGGCAAAAAGAATCATCTCGGACAACGTGTCGTCGTCCAAGTCGAAGAGGTAATCGATTTCCTGTTTGGGAACTACCAGTGTATGCCCTTTCGCCATGGGGTTAATATCGAGGAAAGCAAAAAACTTGTCGTCTTCTGCCACTTTATAGGATGGAATTTCTCCCGCAATAATTCTGCTGAAAATAGTTGGCATGTCAATTTCTTTTTTTAGATCGAAATATTCAATATTTCAAACGTCATCTGTCCCGAAGGAACCTTAATTTCGGCAATATCGCCTACTTTTTTTCCCAACAATCCCTGTGCGATGGGTGTATTCACTGATATTTTCCCGTTTTTCAAGTCGGCTTCGCTTTCCGAGACCAACGTGTAGGTCATTTCTTTTTTCGTTATCACGTTGCGAATGGTCACTTTATTCATGATCTGCACAGTTTCCGTACTGATGGAATTTTCGTCGATCAGCCGTGCCGAAGCAATCAGGGCTTTTGTTTGTGCAATTTTGGCTTCCAGCATTCCCTGGGCTTCCTTGGCGGCATCGTATTCGGCATTTTCAGAAAGGTCACCTTTATCCCTCGCCTCTGCAATTTGGCGGGATATTTCGGGTCTTTGTACAGATTCCATGTATGCCAATTCTTCTTTTAGTTTCCGAAATCCTTCTTCGGTCATGTAAGTAACTGCCATAGTAAAATCTCCCTTTTAATTAATTAATCGTTTATTGGTTTTTTTTATCAGAAAAAAGTAAGAAAAAGAATTCCGGTCTATCATTCCAAGACCGGAATTCTCCTTCTTCACACTCTTATTTCTTGCAAAGATAAAAATTTGTTCTCTAAAAACAAACTTTTTGGCTTAGATTATTGAGCATGAGGGTACAAATTTCTTTGTATCCTATCCGTTTGTCTGTGTGTTTGCACGGCTATATTTCAGGCAAATAACCGGCCATGTTGTTTATCGCGTTTTACTTCACAGATTTCTATTCCGGGATTAGAAGCAAATGCATTCATTATTTTATCCGTCTGATCGGCAAACACCTCAAAAAAAGTAAACTTTTTGGTAATTTCAATTGAACCGACATTGATGGATTTATCGCCGACCATTTCGTTGAATATTCCCAAAAAACGCCGTGTATCTATTCCTTGGCGTCCACCGATATTCAGTTTTAAACGAATGCGTTTTCCGGTTTTTTGGGCTTGTTTCTTGTTCTGTCTTTGTGCTGATTTTTCTTCCCGAGGGAGCACTTCATTTAAGTCTTCTGCTTCGTTTCCGTAATTGGGGAATCGGTTAAATTCCAGCGAAACAAACCTTTTTAACAGTTCTTCTTTGCTCAAATATTCCAGCTGTTCCATCATTTGACCCATGTAAGGTTGAATTTGATCTTTCTTCACCTCCACATGCATCATTCGATCGATCAAATGATGCAGTTGTTTTTTCATAACTTCCTGTCCGTTGGGAATTTGTTGTTGAACGAAATTCTTTTTCAACATCTTTTCCAGCGTTTTGATTTTGCGTATTTCTTTGGGAAGAATAAGCGCAATGGAAACTCCTTTTTTATTTACCCTGCCGGTTCGGCCGCTTCTATGGGTATAAACTTCGGGATCGTCCGGAAGATTATAATTGATGACATGAGTGAGGTCGCCTACATCCAAACCTCTGGCAGCAACATCGGTTGCGACCAATAACCGGATGTTGCGAATCCTGAATTTTTGCATCACGGTATCTCGCTGTGCTTGTGAGAGGTCACCGTGAAGTGCATCGGCATTGTAGCCGTTCTGCATGAGTTTTTCGGCCACTTCTTTGGTTTCCTGTCGGGTTCTGCAGAATATGATACCGTAGATGTCGGGATTAAGATCGACAATTCGCTTCAGTGCAGCGTATTTATATTTTTCGGAAGTCAGGTAATAGACATGTTCCACGTTAGCGGCTCCCGAATTTTTGGTTCCAACCACAATCTCTTCATAATTCTTCATGAATTGGTGAACAATGTTGGCGATTTCTTTGGGCATGGTTGCCGAAAAAAGCAGGGTGCGTCGGGTTTCGGGCATTTGTTTCAGAATGGATTCAATATCGTCTCTGAATCCCATGTTGAGCATTACATCTGCTTCATCGAGAACCAGGAAACGAACATCTGCCGTTTCCACTTTTTTGCGTTTCATCAGGTCCATCAACCTGCCGGGAGTAGCCACAATGATTTGCGGTGGCACAGCCAACTGTTTTAGTTGTATCCGGATATCTTCTCCTCCATATACTGCCACTACCCTCATTCCTTTCAGATAATGGGAGTAATTTTTCAGTTCGTTACTGATCTGAATGCACAATTCACGGGTAGGCGACAAAATCAAGGCTTGCGTTTGTTTTGCACTCTCATCCAGCATATTGAGGATAGGGAGGCCGAATGCAGCTGTTTTCCCTGTTCCGGTCTGGGCTAAAGCCACCAAGTCGGAATCTTGATTTTGGATGAAAGGGATGGCCCTTTCCTGAATAGGCATAGGTTGTTCAAATCCGAGTTCTTTAATTGCCAAAAGAAGCTCGTCTCTCAAATTTAATTCTTTAAAAGTCATTTTATTGTTTTTGATACACGTTTTTGAGAGGCAATCCGGCGAAAATGATCATTTTTTATTTGAATGATAAAACGTGTATCCTCAGCTGAAAATTTCAATGTGCGTGTTGAATTTTTGGATATTTTCTCGAAACGTATAGTTGTTTGTAATAATCGAGTCGCAAAGGTAGTAAAAAAAAAGAAGAATAGATATGATTCGCTTAAATTTATTCTATATTTCGGTCTTGGCGCCCCATTCTTCCACGTCCTCCCGCATTCATCGACCTCATCCGGTACGAGAAACTCAGCAAGAAATAGCTCGTCAATGCGTTGGTTTCGGAATCGGACAGGTAGTTGGAGCCCACATTCCGATTGATATTCAAGCGTTGCTGTAAAATATCGTTGAAGAGCAAGCGCAATTGTCCTCGATTACCTTTCAAAAACGACTTACTGATTTGAGCATTCCATATTACTTCGTCTTTGTTGTATCCCGACGACAGTCCCCGATTTGCCGTCCAGCGAATATCGCTGGAAATGGAAAACGATTTGGGCAGCGTGAGTTGGGTATTATACGAGAGGTTGTATCGAAAGGAATGTTGCGATTTCAGGTGTTCGAGCGAATAATCGGTATTGGAGTAGTTTACGCTTCCCCGAAATTGTCCGTAAAACCAATCGTTATTATAGCTCAGACTTAAGGATTCCGACAGCGTGGAGGTTTTGGAGATATTTTTTTGACTCTCCTTGCTCACGCGTGTATAACCGATTTGGTTTCGGTATCCGAGATTGGTGTGAGTGGTAAACTTCAACTTCATTTTTTTGTCCAAAGCGCCGGCATAAAGCAGTGTTCCATTGGTATTCCACGATCCGCTGACATTGATGGGCATGGTATGCTGGATGCCGTCTTCATACGAAGTGAAATTCACAATGTCATTTTGAATGTAACTGTAATTGCATGTGGCAATCAGCGAACGTTGTTTTTCTCGGTGGTTGTAATTGTATTCCAGCGAACCGTTGTGTGTAAACGAGGCAAGCAAATCGGGGTTGCCCGTTCGAATGTTTAGCGGGTTTGTAGTATTGGGTGTGGGATCGAACTGATCAATGGAGGGTTGCCGTGTTCTTCCATTGTATCGGAACCGGATATTTTTTCGGATGTTTTTGTCCCCCAAACGATAGTTGAAATCGAGTTGAGGTGCATAATTTATCGCTTTCCTCGGTCGAGGATCGTATAATACGGAATCGACTCCGTTTTGAAACCAATCGGCAATGAAACTTTTGCTGTTGATATACAGTGGTGCAATATTGATGCCGAGATTATAGGCATATTTGGGAAGTTGTGCACGAAAGTTTATCCGAATGTTCTGTGTTGTAGTCAGATTATCGGAGCTTTTACTGAATTCCGGATTGAGACGAACATAATCGAGCAGCGTAGAATCGTAGTCGAACGTTTTTCTCAGGTTTTCTGTCGTGGAGCGTTGGATGTTGTAGGAAAAATTGAGAAAATAGTTTTTTGCAATGGGTTCCACATAGGTAAACCTCCAATTGGATGTATTGCGATTGGCGTCGGTATGCGATTGCTGGTTGAGTTGGGTTAGTCTGATTGTCGGAACATGTATGGCGGTTTCCGAAACATTGTCGTCGGTGCCGTTGTTGCGGCTGGTAGAGAAAGATCCGCTTAAACTGATGCGCCGACCCCTTGGAGAAAGTTTGCGGGAAATGTCGAGTCCCATTGCGATATCGTTTCCTTCGGAATTCAATCGGTTGTTGGAGAAGCTCTCATTTGCCATTTCTCCGATTTCAGAGTCGATATGTGTTTGCTGAGCAGAAGATCGGCGCGACACTGACCGGTTGTGTGAAAATGAGGGCGAAAAGATAATCGTGGTAAGCGTATCCGGCTTATATTCCAATTTTGCTTCAGCAGAAAAGTTATGGGTGAAATTGCGGGACGAAGAGTTGGAAAACCGATAAGTCGTACTGTCGTTTTTGAAGAAGTTTATGCGATTGTCTTTTCTGCTCACGTCGTTGTCGCCGTAATTATAGGTGATATTTCCTACTGCTTTCAATTTATCGTTGATAATGTTAGCCGTGTTTATACCGAAAATATTCGAACTGGTGATTCCCCCGCCGTCACTGCCCCCTCGTCCCATGCTGATGGCATTTTGCCGGTTGGTGGAACCCCTTTCGTTGATGTTGTTGGCATTGGCGATCAGTGAAAGTTGATTGTCGTCCGAAAACTTATTGGCATTCCCGTTCAGCGTATATCTCGATTGGTCGGCCGACGGTTGTCGCGTCATGTTTCCAATTCCTCCATTCACATTCCCGATCCATCCTTTTTTCATTCCCTTCTTAATGGTAATGTTGATGATGGTTTCGGGATCGTCGTCTTCCACACCGGTCAGGATAGCCAGGTCCGATTGTTTTTCGATTACCTGAATTTTGTCAACCATATCGGCATTGAGGTTTTTGGTTGCTATTTTGGGGTCGTTCCCAAAAAATTCCTTTCCGTCCACAAAAACTCTCCGAACGGTTTTGCCTGTTGCTGTGGTGATTTTTCCTTCGGCATCGACTTCGATACCCGGAAGTCTTTTCATCAAATCTTCCACAACGGCTCCTTCGGGTACTTTAAATGCTGCAGCGTTGTATTCAACGGTGTCTTCCCGCACCTGCATTTCCGGAACTTGGGCAACAACGGTAATCTCGTCGAGTCTTACCTCAGAGGGCGAAAGTGTAATAGTGCCCAGATTGATTATTTTGGAGGATGTCGGCAACAATTCGATTACCTTTTCGGCGGAATTGTATCCGATATAGCTGAATCGCAATTTATATTTGCCCGGCGAAATATTTTTCAATTCGAACTGACCGTTTCGATTGGTGTAAGTGCCGGCAATAAGCGAATCGGTCCGATGGTTTATCAGCGAAATCGTTACCCATTCCATTTTGGTTTGATCGACCGAATCTGCTACCACTCCCGAAACCGTATAGTTGTTGATCCTGTTGTCCGTTGCCTTTTGTGCTTTCAGCGAAGATAACGGCAACCCAAGTAACAATACTACCGCGAATTTAAAATAAGGCCGCATCCCTTTGTGTTTTTATTATTTTTTATTGAGTGTTCTTTCAAAGAAAAGTTTAATCACTGCCTTTCGATTGGCGACAACTGCATGGGATGTGTTTTTTCATGCCGGTTTACCGGTAAAAAACGGGATATCGGTTGTGAAAGCGGTATCCGAACCCCAACATCAGGTAATTAGGGTCTTTAAAATTCTGCAAGTTGTAGCCGATATGGATAAACGAGTTTCGGGTAGTTTCTATTTTGAGCGCCAATACCTGATAGAGCCCTTTCAAGTCGCCTCCTCCATGTATTACGTTGGCCCCCAATCCTATATTTACCGAAAAGAAGGGCATGACATATTCTGTCCGCGCAGAGATTCCCAACGCCAATTGGTTTTTAAGCGGCGGTTTATAAAACGTATAGCCGGGATCTTCTCCGCCAATAGGAATAATATAATCCTCCGTGTAGATATTGGCGCTGCTGTCGTAAACGCCGTCAACCGAAATGCCGGTGCGCAGGCGGTACCCGATGTTGTAGAACGAGGTGAAATTGAATCCCATTACTTCGTACGTTTCTGGCGAAGCAAGCGCATTATCGTTAAAGACAACCCCTTTGCGGCGCCACGAACCAAATGCAATCACGTCGTAACTGAAGTGACGTTGAAAAGCGGGGATAAGCGCCTGCCTTGTTTTTTTCGAAAAGAACGATTCATTTCGGTTGAAATTGTATATCAATGCCATTTTCACCCCTGCCGTATTTAGTCCGGCATTGGGAAAACGTGTGTTGCCGTTGGAAAAATGGGTGAGCGTGATACCTGAAGTGAGATCGATTCGAGAGGACAGCACCCAATTGAGATATAAATTCGTATTGAGATAGGCATTGATTTTCGAACCGATGACGACGTTATTCGGATTACTATCGGGATCGTAAGGGTGCCATCCTGACGACAATCCGAAATTCCATTCGTAGTTGAGCGACAAACGGGAATCGAATTCAGCCAAACTCCCTCCCTGCAACAAATACACTGCAGCGGGATTCCCGATTTCTTTTTGGTTTCCGAAGGTATAGAATGCCACTCCTATTCCCTGATATGGCCCTCCATAGATACGGTCGACATAGGAAGATTTAGAAAATTTGAAGGCGTATCGCAGATGCGCAGAAAGTCCTCCGCTGAGCGCTTTCGATGGGTCGTTTTCTCCTTTCAGGAATCGATTTGTGGGGATGATGTATGCCGGTCGCACTTCCATTCCTAATTGATGAATAAAATGATTTGAAAGCGGAATGGAGTCTTCAAGATCACCGGCAACGGAAAGTCGGGATATGAGTAATATTCCGCTTAAAAGGAGCAGTTTTTTTCTCATACGTTTTTTTAGTTTGTACACCGTTACCGGCATTGCAAAAGTATGAATTATTTCGATATTTTTCGGTTTTAATGTTTGTAGAGTCAACCCGACAGGTGCGAATTTCGGGTATTGGGGTATTTAGGCCAACGAAATTTTTGTTCAGCAAGTGCGTTTTTGCGGACTTTTTATTGCTCTTCCTTCGCTCTTCCTTCGCTCTTCCTTCGCTCTTCCTTCGCTTCTAAGCAGGAACAGCAGTACCAAATTCCGTGCGGTTTTGATAATGCAAACACACCCCTTTGCCGCGTGTAGAGCGGGATACAGAGGAGGAGACAGAACGAACTTTATGCAAAGTTGGTGCAAGCCTGATGCAAGCATGGTGCGAGGAAGGTACGGCCTTGGTGCGAGGAAGGTGTGTCTTGTCCTGAAATATGTTTACAAAAAATGTAAACAAAAATCAGGACGATACATTTTTTTAACGGTTATTTTCGTCGTTGCAATCCGTTGCATTTGCAACTTGAATTTAGTGCTTTACTAAAAAAAAGAAGAATTTTTCAACGCATACTTGTTGTTTTGTACTTCAATTGAATTTTTTTATGTAAGTTTATACCTGTGTGACTAATCTAAATAAGATATGAAAAAATTAAATGCATTCGTTTTTTTGTCTCTCTTTGCGATGATAGTTTTTTGTTCATCTAAGGAAGCAAGTGTTAAAGAGTTTATTGTTGATACCTCGGAAAATGTAACAACACGGCTTGGCGGAGATCTTGATGAACACGGCTGTGATGTTTCCGGTGGTTATACATGGAGTGAAGTATTACAGGATTGTATTCGGTTGTTCGAGCGAGGAATCCGTGTTGAGAAGATTGATGGAAATGGAGCTGCTTTTCTTGTTTTTAGTGGCGATTCTATTCGTGTGGAGCTTTTCTTTTCTGATGGGCGGAAAAGTGAAATATTGGAGCAACATGCCTTGCCTGAAGGAGGTTATGCTTGGAGTGCGACAGATGATGATGGCACGAAAAATGTACAATTGATAGAAGGTCTATGGACCATCAGTCAAAGAGGAAGAATAATTTACAGACAACAACAAAGTGAAAATGATGCGGCGTTAGGCAGACTACAAGTTCATACATATGAGGGATTACTTCCTTGCGCCTCGTGCCCCGGCATTCGTTATACGCTCACTGTTAGAAACAGAGAATACAGTGGTGACGGGTCTTTCTGGCTTTTACTTACTTATCTTGATGCTGAACAAGGGGAAGACCGCTCTTTTGTGTATACAGGTAAAAGGTTTACGCTACGCGGTATACCGAACGATAACAACGCCACGGTGTGGCAATTGGTAGCGGATGACGGGGAAACGATTTTTAATTTTCTTTACGAAGATGAGAAAACACTTATACGGTTGAATGATAAGTTTGAGAAAAGCAAGACTAATCTGAATTACAGCTTAAAACTTATAAAATCAAAGATTTATTAATGCAAAAAACCTGCACTTATAGGAAGGCAGGTTTTTCTTCTATTGTGAAAACATTTAGCGCCTCGCCTATCTGCGGGGCTTTTTTATTCATTACGGAAGATTGGAGGTTTACCGGTAAGTTACTTTTCAAGTATATAAAACTTAATCCCTTAAAGACAGCCATGTTGCTTGTGAGAAGTGGAATTACCGGGTTATTATTTTGAGACCAAATTCAAGCCGATAATAGATAGGATTAGGGTTATTAAAAAGAAAATGCGCAAAAAGTTAACGGATTCTCCCAATAAAAATATTCCGGCAAGAACCGTAAAAACCGCACCTATTCCTCCCCATACTGCATATGCGGTACCGATTTCTATGCCGTTTTCTCCGCTTATGGCCTTAAACAGTAGAAACATACTGATTGAAACACTGACCAGAAAAGATAAAAACCACAGTATGGATTCTTTTCCCGTGGAACAGGATATTTTTTCTAAACTGAAAGCAAATGCAGCTTCAAATAAGCCTCCTATGATAAGAAATATCCAATTCATGGGATTTACTTCAACACTTTATTCAATTCGCTTTCCAATTTGGTGTAGTCTTCGATGCGGGCTACAACATCGCCTTCGCGATTGAGGATGAAGGCGGTGGGCAGATTGCGAACATTATACCGCGAGAGAAGAGGAGAGCGAACCGATTCCGGATCGCGAACCGTTATCCAGGGAACATTAATGGCAGCATTTTTCCAAAAGTGTTCATCGGAATCAAACGATACCTGATATACTTCGAATCCCCGATTTTTGTAGCGTTGGTAGATCGTGTTAATGTGTATGTTGTGTTCGGGAGAAAAATCGGAATTGTACACCGTGAAATCCAGCAACACGACGTTACCTTTTAACGATGATAAAGCTACATTGGTGTTGTTTACATCCGGGAGCACTACATCGGGAAGCGAAGATTCGGTGGTTATGGGAATATTTTCCAACAATTGTGCTTGCCGTTCTTGTTGCTTGCGCAGTTTCATTGCATTGACGGTGAAATCGTACAGATGTTTGGTACGGGGTGTTTCGGGATAAAAATTATGCCAAGAAGTGGCTACCGCTCCAAACATCACATAGTCTTTCTTGTCGTAAGGATCGAAGATGAGATAATCGCCTATTTTCTGAAAAACGGCATAATAGGCTGCCGCACTTCTCGGATTACCGAGGATGATTTTGGATGCAAAAGTTTTGTATTCGTTTACTATCGAGTCGAGTTGGCTGAGATAGGTTACATCATCGATCAATTTTTCTTTATGTTTTTTTCCTAACTCTTCTATTTTCTTCGCTGTTTGCCGATATTGATGGTTAATTTCCCTGATCTGGTCGTTAACCGGAGAATTTTCTACCCGAAACGTATTAAACAAGTCTTTAACATCGCCGGTCACCCGAAGTGTTTCTGTAGAATCCACCGCAAAAATGGCTACCTGATCGTCGATGCGCAGCTGATAAAATTCGGGATTTTTTGGTGCAGGTACTTTAAATTTGAAGGTCCCTTTTGGTTTTAATTTTACCGAATCCACCGGTTCTATGCCGCCCAATCCCAGGTGTTCCAGATAAAGGGTATCGTCTTTTTGAACAGAAGAAAATTCACCGGTTACTACGAATGACTTTTTATCGGATTTGCAGCTTGTAAGCATTCCTATTATTGTGAATGTCACGACGAGAAAAGAATACGCAAGGTGTTTCATAAAGAAAAAATAATTTAGGGTGTGCAAACTTACTTATTTTTTTAAGAAAACGGAAAAATTCTTCGTTGAAAAGATAAAAAACGCACCAAATGGAAAAGGGGTTATCCTTCGAATTTTCAATATTATTTAAGCCTTGAAAGCAGGGGAAATCAAAACTTTATATTAACTTTGCATAATTTTTCAGACGTAAAAAATATAAGTAATCAAATTATTTATGACGAATCCAATTGTAAAAGAAATTCAGTTGTCGGACGGACGCGTAATTACGATCGAAACGGGGAAACTGGCCAAACAGGCCGACGGCTCTGTTACCGTTCGGATGAATAACACCGTTCTTTTGGCAACGGTTTGTGCCGCTAAAGATGCTACACCGGGAACCGATTTTATGCCTTTGCAGGTAGAGTATCGGGAAAAGTTTGCATCCTTCGGTCGTTTTCCCGGAGGATTCATGAAACGCGAAGGGAAACCTTCCGATTATGAAATTCTGGTGAGCCGCTTGGTTGACCGTGCACTCAGGCCCTTGTTTCCGGACGATTATCACGCCGATGTTTTTGTGAATATCATTCTTTTTTCTTCCGATGGCGAAGATATGCCCGATGCACTGGCAGGGTTGGCTGCTTCGGCAGCTTTGGCTGTTTCGGATATTCCTTTCAACGGACCCATTTCGGAAGTGCGCGTGGCACGTATCGGCGGCCAATTTGTAATTAATCCCACTTTCAACCAGTTAGAAAATGCAGATATCGATATTATGGTGGGGGCTACCATCGATAATATCCTGATGGTAGAGGGCGAAATGGATGAGGTTTCGGAAGCAGATATGCTCGAAGCCATTAAATTTGCTCATGAAGAGATAAAGAATCAGTGCCGGGCGCAGATGGAGCTGACCGAACTTTGCGGCAAAACCGTAAAGCGCGAATATTGCCACGAGGAAAACGATGAGGAGTTGCGCAAGGCTGTATGGGATCAATGTTATCAAAAGGCATACGACATTGCCCGCTCGCAAAATGCCAATAAGCGTGAGCGTACAGAGGCTTTTGAAGCAATTCAGCAGGAATTTTTGGAATCCATTCCGGAAGAAGAACGAGAAGCGAAAGCACCGTTGGTGGCAAGGTATTATCACGAGGTGGAGAAAGAGGCTATGCGCCGCTGTATATTGGACGAAGGTAAACGGTTGGACGGAAGGACTTCTACGGAGATACGCCCCATTTGGTGTGAGGTGGATTGTTTGCCCGGAACGCATGGTTCAGCCATTTTTACACGTGGCGAAACGCAGTCGCTCACGACCGTTACGCTGGGAACAAAACTCGACGAGAAAATCATTGACGAGGTATTGATTCAGGGGGAAGACCGTTTTCTTTTGCACTATAATTTCCCGCCTTTTGCTACAGGGGAAGCCAGACCACAGCGCGGTACGGGGCGTCGCGAAATAGGCCACGGCAATCTTGCCTTAAGGGCATTGAAACGGATGATTCCAAAGGATTATCCCTATGTTATTCGTGTTGTTTCGGATATTCTGGAATCCAACGGTTCTTCGTCTATGGCAACGGTTTGTGCCGGAACGCTGGCGTTGATGGATGCCGGGGTGAAGATAAAAAAACCGGTTTCGGGTATTGCCATGGGATTGATTTCAGAAAACAAGGGAGAGAATTATGTGGTTCTTTCCGATATTCTTGGTGATGAAGACCATCTTGGCGATATGGACTTTAAAGTGTGCGGAACACGCGATGGAATCACTGCCACGCAAATGGACATCAAGATGGAGGGTTTGTCGTATGAAATTCTCGAAAAAGCATTGGCTCAAGCCAAAATTGGAAGGGAATTTATCTTGAACAAAATATTGGAAACGATTTCCGAACCGCGTCCCGATCTCAAACCTAATGCACCCCGTATCGAGGTTATCGAAATTCCCAAGGAATTTATCGGAGCTGTGATCGGCCCTGCCGGGAAAATTATTCAAGGTATTCAGGAGGAAACGGGTGTTACCATTGCCATCGATGAAGTCGGAAATAAAGGACGTGTGGAAATTGCGGCAAACAATAAAGAGGCAATCGATGCTGCTTTGCGCAGGATTCGAGGTATTGTGGCTGTTCCCGAAGTGGGTGAAGTGTATGAAGCCACCGTGCGTTCCATCATGGTGTATGGTGCTTTTTGCGAATTTCTTCCCGGCAAAGACGGACTGCTCCATATTTCGGAAGTGAGCTGGGATCATCTGGACAAGATGGAAGATTCGGGCCTTAAAGAAGGGGATAAGATTATGGTGAAGTTGGTGGATATCGACCCCAAGACCGGGAAGTTTAAGCTGTCGCGCCGAGCATTGCTGCCGCGTCCGCCGAAACCCGAACATCCCAAACAAAAGACCAAATGATAGAAACTATTCATCATTGCCTATGCATGGTTTTATAGCGAATCCTCAGATAAGGATTCGTTTTTTGTTTATAAGGCATACTATCGTTTCATTTTATTATTTTTTGTACCTTTGCACAAGTCGAATTGTAAAGTCAATCCCTCATTCATTGACTTTTTTGTTTTTTATTAATGGATAATAGAGATAAACAACTTCTTTTAGGGGCTGAAGCCGTAGCGCAAGCCGCTTTGGATGCAGGAATATCGGGAGTGTATGCTTATCCGGGTACTCCTTCCACGGAAATTACCGAGTACATTCACCAATCGCCGCAGGCAAAGGAAGCGGGTGTGCGATCGACATGGTCGGCAAACGAGAAAACGGCCTACGAGGCTGCTTTGGGGATGTCGTATGCAGGAAAACGAAGCATGGTTTGCATGAAGCATGTGGGACTGAATGTGGCTGCAGATGCTTTCATGAATTCGGCCATAACGGGTGTTCATGGCGGATTGGTGGTGGTGGCAGCCGATGATCCTTCGATGCACTCGTCGCAGAACGAGCAGGACAGTCGGGTGTATGGCAAATTTGCCATGATTCCGGTGATGGAGCCTTCCAATCAACAAGAAGCCTACGACATGGTGCGCTCGGCTTTTGACCTTTCGGAAGAGATGCAGCTGCCGGTGTTGCTGCGCATACCTACCCGTCTATCGCATTCGCGATCTGTAATCAGGCGGTCGGAAATGAGACCTCAAAATCCGCTGAATCCCGTTACCGACAAAATGGGGTGGGTGCTTTTGCCCGCTATTGCCCGAAAAAATTATCAACGACTGATTGACAAGCAGCCGCAATTGGTGGCCTTATCCGATGCGTCGGTCTTCAATACGGAGCGGCCGGGAGAGGGGGATAAAGCGGTAATTGCTTTTGGCATTGCTTATAATTATGTAATGGAGGTCATCACGACGTATCGGTTGAATATTCCTGTGTTGAAAATATCGCAATACCCTTTACCCGAAAAAAAGGTTCGGCAATTTGCGGAAAGATATGACCTTATTTTGATTGCCGAAGAAGGATATCCGGTTTACGAAGAATGGCTGAAAGGATATTTTGGTAACGACAAGTTTCGCGGGCGACTCGATGGTGCGCTTCCGCGCACAGGCGAACTTTCGCCTAATGCGTTGGCAAAGGCATTGGGTGTGGAAACTGCAACGCCGCGTGACATTCCCGAGATTGTGGCGGGCCGGCCTCCCATGCTTTGTGACGGATGTGGACACCGCGATCTTTTTGAAGCCATAAACCGTGCATTGGAGATTTATCCGCATCGGCATGTTTTCGGCGATATCGGTTGTTATACGCTGGGGGCATTGCCACCTTACAATACCATCAGTACATGTGTGGATATGGGTGCTGCAATTACCATGGCGAAGGGGGCTGCCGATGCAGGCATGCGTCCGGCTGTGGCCGTTATCGGCGATTCTACATTCACGCACTCGGGAATCACGGGACTTCTGGATGCCGTAAATGATGGTTCTCCGGTGACGTTCATTATTTCCGATAACTCGACTACGGCTATGACCGGTGGCCAGGATTCTGCGGGGACAGGAAAATATGTCGATATCTGTAAAGGAATCGGTGTGAATGAGGCGCATATTCGAACGATTATCCCGCTGAAAAAAAATCTTGAACAAAACATTGCGGTATTGAGGGAAGAATTTGACTACGAAGGAGTATCGGTGGTCATCTCGCAACGGGAATGTGTTCAGACCGGAGTGAAACATAAAAAGAAAAAAGCGCAACAACAAGATTAGATTATGCAAAAAAACATCATTATATCGGGGGTTGGCGGACAAGGAATCCTGACCATGGCGGCCATCATCGATTTGGCAGCCATGAACCTCGGGCTTCACGTGAAACAGGCCGAAGTGCATGGCATGAGTCAGCGTGGGGGAGCAGTGGAATCGCATTTGCGGATATCCTCAGAAGAAATTTATTCGGATCTGATTCCTCAGGGAAAGGCTGATGTCATTCTTTCCCTTGAACCGATGGAAGCGTTGCGCTACCTGCCTTTTCTTTCTCCTGAAGGTGTTATCATTACAGCCAAGGAACCCTACAAAAATATTCCCAACTATCCCGACGAAACAGAACTGTTGAAAACCATAGAAAAAACCACTGCACATGTGTTGGTGGAAGCTGCCTTGTTGGCACGGCAGGCCGGAAGTCCAAAAACGTATAATATCGTGATGTTGGGAGCAGCAGCTCCTTATCTCGATATCGCCCCCACAGAGTTGGAGCAGGCCATAACGCACTATTTTTTCCCGAAAGGAGAAGCGGTGGTCAACATGAATCTACAGGCTTTTCGCTTGGGTTTGTCGAATAATCCGAATTAATCAACCATTTATGATACTTTATCCAGAAATTGAATGTGCCGATAGGCAACAGTTACATGACTTGCAAAGCAAGCGGCTGGCAGAAACCGTAAAACGGGTGTACGAAAATGTGCCTTTTTACCGGAATAAGTTTAAAGAAAAAGGGATTGAACCCGGCGACATTAAAAGCGTGGATCAACTGAAAGATCTGCCGTTTACGACTAAAGCCGATCTTCGTGACAATTATCCTTTCGGATTGTTTACCGTGCCTCAAACCGATGTGGTGCGGATTCATGCCTCGAGCGGAACAACGGGAAAACCTACGGTAGTGGGATATACCCGGCGCGATATCGAAATTTGGGCTGAAGTGGTTGCCCGAGGACTAACCATGGCGGGAGTCGACAAAGACGATACCATACAGATTTCATACGGTTACGGTGCTTTTACCGGAGGATTGGGGTTGCATTATGGCGCCGAAAAAGTGGGAGCAACCGTTATTCCCAGTTCTACCGGAAATACAAAGAAACAAATCCAGTTTATGACCGATTTTAATGCTACGGTACTCGCCTGTACGCCATCGTATGCAGCCTATTTGGGTGAAAGCCTTTTACAGGCCGGATTATCGCCCAGCGAAACCAAACTGCGTATTGGCGTGTTCGGAGCAGAGCCTTGGACTAACGAGATGCGCCTGCAGATTGAAAATTTATTGCATATCAAAGCCTACGATATTTACGGATTGAGTGAAATTATAGGTCCCGGTGTATCGATGGAATGCGAATGCCATTGTGGTAACCATGTGTGTGAAGATCATTTTATTCCTGAAATCGTTGATCCGGAAACGTTGGAGGTGTTGCCTTATGGCGAGCTCGGAGAATTGGTATTCACTACCATTACCAAAGAGGCCATGCCGCTGATTCGGTATCGTACTCGCGACCTGACACGTTTGTATCCCGAAAAATGTGCCTGCGGACGTACGCTGGTGAGAATGGAAAAATGCTTGAGCCGCTCAGACGATATGCTTATTATTCGTGGCGTGAATGTATTCCCGTCACAGGTTGAAGCTGTACTGATGGAAATGGTGGAAACATCGCCCCATTATCAGATTATCGTCGGTCGTGAAAATAATCTGGATACGCTGGAAATTCGCGTTGAGATTAACGAACATTTCTGGTCGGACAGTATTCGCGAACTGGAAAGCATTCGTCGCCGTATCGATCACAACATTACGAGTGTGTTAGGCATCAGTGCTGTAATTAAATTGGTTGAACCTCACAGTATTGAACGCTCTGAGGGAAAAGCAAAACGTGTTATCGACAATAGAACCCTTTAAAAGAAAAACGCTATGATTATTAAACAATTATCGGTGTTTCTCGAAGATAAATCGGGAAGGCTTACCGAACTAACCCGGATTTTGGCAGAGAACGATATCAACATCACCGCATTGAGTCTTGCCGAAACTGCTGACTATGGCATTGTGCGTATGGTTGTGGGAAGGCCTGATTTGGCTAAAGAAGTACTCGAGGATGCCGGTTTTTCCGTTGGCCTTACCGACGTGGTGTGTCTGCGTATGCCGGATAAGCCCGGAGGATTGTATTCCGCTTTGCGGATATTGGCGGAAAACAATGTCAATATCGATTATATGTATGCTTTTTCGAATAACGGAGTGGCTTTGGCGGTTATTCGTGCAGCAAATATCGATCAGGTAATTGATGTGTTGCAGCAGAACAAAATGCAACTGATCAGCCAGAGTGAGATTTATCAGATCTGACATCAATACTGATTGTCATGGATAAGCTGAAAGCCTATTTTAAAAAAGATCGTTTTGCGGCACTATGTGGTCTCGAGCTGGTGGAATGCCGACCCGGATATGCTAAAGTGCAGCTAAAAATCAACGATAACCACTTTAATGCAGCCGGTGTTGTTCACGGAGGCGTGCTTTTTACGATGGCCGACTTTTGTTTCGGATCGGCGGCAAATGCTTATGGGAGAGTGGCGTTGAGTATCAATTCTTCCATTACTTTTGTGGCTAAGGGAATGTCGGGCATTTTAACTGCTGAAGCCCGTGAAATCGGCAGGAGCAACAAACTGTTGACATACGATGTCGATATTCGTGACGAAAATGGAAAATTGTTGGCTCATTTTACCGGCATGGCTTATGCCACACACGAAGAAAATCAATTTTTAACTTCATAAAAAATAACGAATTATTATGCCACGTTTTGCAAGTAGTGTTTCGAGCCTTCGTTCGTCGGAGATACGCGATCTGATGAGCGTTGCTGCGGCTCCCGATATCATTTCGTTTTCAGGCGGAATGCCGGGTAACGATCTTTTTCCTCTCGACAGTCTTGACGAAATTTATCGTTCGCTCACCGACAAAGAAAAACAGGTTGCCTTGCAATATGGTCCTACCAACGGATTGCCTTCGATGTTGGAATCGCTGGAAACATACCTTGAGAAGAAAGGATTTCCGGTTAAGGAAAATCGGTTGATGATGACCACCGGCTCGCTTCAGGCGATCCATATTCTTGCTAAAGCATTCATCGATCCGGGGGATAACGTTTTGGTGGAAAACCCTTCTTTTATCGGAGCTTTATCGGCTTTCCGTTCCTATGAAGCCAACCTGGTGAGTGTTCCGCTTACCGATGTAGGTATCGATATTGAGCAGCTGAAAATAAAGTTGGAAAATACGCGGCCAAAGCCTAAATTTCTGTATTATTGTCCCAATTTTCACAATCCGGCAGGAATCATTTATTCCATGGAAGTGAAACAACAGATGATCGAGCTTTTGAAAGATCAGGATATTGTATTGATTGAGGATGATGTGTACAGCGATCTTTATTTTTACGAAGAAGATGTACCGAAAATGAAGCTCATCAAGGCCATGAATCCCGAAGGAATCGATGTGTGTTTCACCGGTTCGTTTTCTAAAATTCTCGGACCCGGATTGCGGTTGGGCTGGATGCTTGTGCCCGATCATATCTATCGAAAATGCGAACTTATCAAACAGTCCATCGATGCTTGCTCTCCGAGCATATCACAGGTGATTGCCGACAAGTTTGTCCGTGGAGGATATATTTACGATTATACGGCAAGCGTGCGTCAGGAATATAAAAAGCGGGGTCTGGCCATGATTGAGGTACTGGAGAAAAATTTGCCTTCTTATGTTACTTTCGAGAAGCCGCGTGGTGGATTTTATATTTGGTTGCATTTGCCGGAAGGCACAGATGCTACCCTTATCTTGCAAAAAGCGCTTGAGAAAGGAGTGGTTTTTGTTACCGGGAAGACCTTTGACCCCGACGGCAAAAAGAATGATGCCATGCGCGTTTCGTTTTGCAATACCGATGAGGCAGCTATTCAAAAAGGCATCCCCCTGCTTGCCGAAGCCATACGTGAAGTTTGCGGATAGATGAAATATATAAAGGTAAAGAGGGTATCCATGGAATTTCAGGATACCCTCTTATGATACTAATGCGAGTGAAAAATAATGTATTCTCCTAAAACAGATTAGGAATAATAAGCGAGAAGATCAATACCGCCATGCCGATAACCAAAAAGACGACCGCTTTTTTCCCGGCACCAACCCATTCTTTGAGGATGATTCCCCAGACGTTGCTGAAAACGACATTCAACGACATCAGAATACTCCATGAAAAAGCCATCATTACACTGCCGGGTTCGAAGAAACTTTGCCCCATCCCTAATCCGAAGAATTGCGAGTACCACAGCAGACCTGCCAAAGCACAAAAAAGCAGATTATTGATCAAAACCGAACGAGATGAACGTTTGATTTCGCCTGTTGTTTTGTTTTTTCGGTTCATATAGGTACAATACACGAAATTTGTAACGAATCCACCTACGGTTACCAGTAACGTAACCGGATTTTGTGCAAACAGTTCTTTAGCACCTTTGGCAATGGCTGCTTCTTTTATGGGGATACCCGCATTGAGTCCCAGGCTAAAGCAAGCACTCATTACGCCTGAAAGGAGAGCGATGAGCAATCCTTTTTTGAGTGCGAAATCTTTTATGGCTTTTCTCTTTTCTTCTTCGGACATGTTTTTCGACCGCAGATTTCCTGCATAGCCTACCAAAGCAATGCCTACCAGGGTAACGGCAACGGCCAGCAACAATATCAGCCCTTTCGGAGATAACAGGTTCATGCCCGACATGACGGCCGGAATAAGGGTGCCGAAAGCTGCGCACGTTCCCAACGCTACAGACTGTCCCATTGCTATGCCCAAGTATCGCATGCTAAGACCGAACGTGAGTCCGCCGATACCCCATAACACACCATAACCGATAGATTGCCATGCGGCGGATGAGTTTGCCTTGTATATTTCTACCAGATCGGGGAACGAGCTTGAGATGAGGGCACCCACCAACGGAAAAACCAGCCATGCAAAAATTCCCTGCGTAAGCCAGAAATTTTCCCACGACCATTCTTTTATTTTGTTGATAGGGACGTATGAGCTCGATTGTCCCATACTTCCCAATGCTATGATTAAAAGACCGATAACGGTATTCATCTTTTATTTTCTTTTAGATGTTACTTCTTCTTCGTAGCGTTCAATCTCCCGAATATACTCGTCACCCACAGGAACGCCCTGTTTATGGCAGTAGTAGTTATAAACGGCATTCCACGGCATAGCTTTCAATTCTTCGAGATAAGCCATCCGTTGGAAATTTTTGTTTTTCAATTCAAAGCTCCTCAGCTTATCGGTGGGCTCGAGAAGTGCCTGCAGCATGGCTTTCTGTGCCGAACGGATACCTACCGCATAGGCTCCGATACGATTGATGGACGCATCAAAGTAATCCAATCCCATATGAACCCGATCTATATTACCGGAACGTACGATTTCTTGAGAAAGTGCCAATAATTCGTCGTTGAGGATCACCACATGGTCACTATCCCAACGTTCGGGGCGACTTACGTGGAGGTTGATTTCGGGAACAAAAAGCAGCATGGACGATATCTTGTCCGATATTACTTCGGTTGGATGAAAATGTCCGGCATCGAGGGTAAGCATCATGTCGTTTTTAACGGCATATCCCATATAGAATTCATGAGAACCAACCACATAGCTTTCACTGCCGATTCCAAACAGTTTGCACTCTACGGTATCTTTCAAGTAATCGGTGCTGATTTTTTCGGAAAGCACCTCATCCAGTGATTCTTTCAGCAGTTGACGATGAGCGAACCGCGATACGGTTTTGTCCTTTTCGCCGTCGGGAATCCAAATGTTGTGAATGCAAGGATCACCCTGCTGACGACCTATTTCGGCCGCTATTTTACGGCAACGGCGAAGGTGTTCTTTCCAGAAATTGCGGATTTCCGGATCAAAATCGGCAAGTGTGTATCCACTATCGGCTTTGGGATGAGAGAAAAAAGTGGAGTTGAAATCCAATTTGATGTCTAATTTTTTTGCCCAGTCGATCCACGATTGAAAATGTTTCGGTTCTATTTGGTCGCGATCGACAAATTCTCCTCCGAAGTCACCGTAAATAGCATGCAAACTTAATCGGTGTTTTCCGGGAACGAGGCTAAGCACTTTTTCGATGTCTTTTCGTAGTTCTTCTATGGTGCGGGCTTTCCCGGGATAATTGCCGGTAGCTTGGATTCCTCCTGTAAGTTCTCCTTCAGGGTTTTCGAAACCCGAAACGTCGTCGGCTTGCCAACAATGAATGGAGATAGATAAACCGTTGAGTTTTTCGATGGCTTTATCTACATCGATTCCCAATGCCGCATATTGTTCTTTCGCGTCGGCATACGCTTTATTAATCTGTTCTTCTTTCATGACGATATTCATTTTATTAAATAGTTTGGTGAAATATTTATTTATCTTTCTTTAAATACTTTTAGGTAGTCGGTGTAATGTTTATTCCATAATGAGGTATTGTTGGGTGTGAAGGTGTTGAGTTCAACCGAATTGCGTACAATTTCTCTGATTTGGGATTTGTCTTGTACCAATCCTGCTGCCTTTGCCTGTAAAAGAATATTTCCCATTGCCGTTGCTTCGGAAGGACCTGCAATTACGGGCATGCCGATGGCATTTGCCGTAAAGGTATTCAACATATTGTTTTGTGATCCGCCACCGATAATGTGGAGTGTTTCGATAGGGAAATTGGCCAGCTTTTGTAGGTTTGCCAACACTTGTTTGTATCGGTAGGCAAGGCTTTCGTATATACACCGGGCAATTTCTCCCATGGTTTGAGGAATCGGCTGGTTGGTTTCTTTGCAATAGGTTTGAATGGCATCGATCATAGAAACCGGAGCAGCAAAACAAGGGGCATCGGGATTGATGAAAGAGGTAAAAGGTTGGGCTTTTTCTGCTTCCTTCACGATTTCGGCGTAAGTTACACTTTTTTCTTTTTCCCATTCTTTCTTGCATTGTTCGATAAGCCACATGCCACATATATTTTTTAGCAATCGGATAGAACCATCAGCACCTCCTTCGTTGGTGAAATTCAACGAGAATGTTTCTTCGTTGATGACAGGTTCTTTCGATTCGATACCCATTAGTGACCATGTTCCGGAACTGAGGTAGGCAAAGTTCTCGTTTTTTGCCGGTGTTGCCAGTACAGCTGACGCCGTATCGTGACCTGCTACGGCGATTACCGGAATATTTTCCGTATCTGTTTGTCGTTTCACGGAATCGGATAAGGTGCCTATGGGTGTTCCTGAAAACACAAGAGGGGCGAAATGGTGTTGCGACAAACCCACGGCTTCCAGCAAAGAAGTATCGAACGTTTTGTTGTAGGGGTTCATCATTTGTGAGGTAGAGGCAATGGTATATTCGGTAACCATTTTCCCTGTCAACAGATAAGAGAGAGCATCGGGCATGAAAAGAATCTTGTCGATGACGGGATAAATGGAACTGTTTCTTTCTTTTAACGTAGCCAATTGAAACAGCGAGTTGAAATTCATGATTTGAATGCCTGTCTTTTTGTATACTTCCTCTTTGGGTATTTTTTCGAAGAATTTTTCGGGAGCACCAAAGGTGTGGGTGTCTCTGTAACTGTAGGGCATGCGTAGGGGTTCGCCATCTTTTCCGAAACATACAAAATCGACTCCCCATGTGTCGATTCCGAGAGAATGGATATCGATTCGTTGTTGGTTGATTTCGCAGAGTGATTTCAGAACTTGCCGGTATAGATAAAATAAATCCCAATAAAGATATCCATTGATATCGATAATGGGGTTTGGGAAACGATTGATTTCATTTATTTTCAACACCTCGTTTTTTATGGTTCCGAGAATAGCTCTTCCACTGGTTGCACCCAAATCGACAGCTAAGAAAGAGAAAGATTTGTTTTCGTTCATAAGGAATTAAATAAAAATGATGGATAACTTTTCGTACAAAAATAGGGATTAATCTGAAGAATATGACTAAGAAAAATGATTTAAAAACTACATTATTTGATATTTTTGATGGAATTGGGATAAGTATTTCAAAAAGGTCAAATAGTATAGTATAAAAATCAAATATTGTATTACATAAAAGGTATAAAATAAGTACATTTGCACGTAAACATTCATATTCAAATCATTTATCTATGGCAGTTGTGGTAATTATGCCCAAACAAGGGCAATCGGTGGAAAGTTGCATTGTTACCGAAATAAAAAAGAAAAAGGGGGATGCCGTGAAAAAAGGAGATATCCTGTTTTCTTATGAAACAGACAAAGCATCTTTTGAGGAGGAGTCGCCGGTAGACGGCGTAGTGCTGGAATGTTTCTACAAAGAAGGGGACGAGGTTCCGGTATTGGAAAACATGATGATCATCGGGCAACCCGGGGAAGATTATTCGGCATTACTGGCGGAAAGTCAACAGACGGGAGGTGATCATGAGGAGATAAAAAAGGTTGAAGTTGAGGTTGAAGTTGAGTCACCCGAAGCAGCAATTGGCGTTGCACGGCCTCAAACCGGTCAGGACTCGGTGTTTATTTCTCCTCGGGCTAAAAAATTAGCAGAAGAAGAAATGGTTGATGTTTCGTCCATAATCGGTACGGGACCCCATGGAAGAATTATTGAGAAAGATGTGAAAGCTGTGGTGGAAAACCGACCGAAAATGACCCCTTTGGCAAAAAAGATTGCTGCAGAAGAAGGTCTGCAACTTCCAGAGGTGGGTACAGGATTGGCAGGCACGGTACGTGCAACAGATCTTGCAGCACCGGTGAATCCGGTTTATGCTAACGACTATGAGGACAGAAAAATATCGAATATACGGAAAATTATTGCTCGTTCCATGCATGCCTCGTTGCAGAATTCGGCACAGCTCACGCACCATCTTGGTGCCGATGCCCGCAGGATTCTCGAACTTCGCAAACGTGTGAAAGCAGCGATGGAGGCCGGAACGCTTACCACCAACATCACGTTGAACGATATGGTGTGTTTTGCCGTGATCAAGGCATTGAAAAAATTTCCGAATGTCAATACGCATTTTCTGGGCGACACGATCCGCTATTTCAAAAAGGTACATCTGGCTCTTGCGGTGGATACCGATAGGGGATTGATGGTGCCTGTAGTCCGCAACGCCGACGATTTATCCATCGAGGGTTTGACAAATCAATTGAAAGAGGTTGCCGCAGCATGCCGCAAAGGGAGTATCAATCCCGAACTACTGTCTGCAGAAGCCGGTACATTTACGGTGTCCAATTTGGGCAATTACGGAGTGGAAATGTTTACTCCCGTTATCAATCTGCCCCAAACAGCTATACTGGGCGTAAATACAATCGTTCCCCGGCCGAAAGATTTGGGCGACGGTGTATATGCTTTTGTTCCTTATATCGGATTGAGCCTGACTTACGATCATCGGGCACTGGATGGTGGAGAGGCTACCCGTTTTCTGAAACAAATCGCGGTGGAAATAGAAACCCTCGAATTGGATATTTTTTGAAGAAAACAGTAAAATCGTAAATGTAATTAAATAAAATAAAATGCTATGTTCGATTTATTGATTATAGGAGGAGGACCTGCAGGCTATGTGGCTGCCGAACGCGCAGGACATAAAGGGCTTAAGGTGCTTTTGTTCGAGAAGAAAGCGTTGGGGGGTGTTTGTTTGAATGAAGGTTGCATTCCTACAAAAACCATGCTTTACAGTGCTAAAACGTATGAAAATGCGTTGCACGGTGAAAAATATGGAGTGATTGCTGAACAAGTTCGTTTCGATTACGGTAAAATCGTCAGCCGGAAAAATAAAGTAGTCCGCAAGTTGGTATTGGGTGTGGAAGGCAAGATGAAGGCAAACCAAGTTACCGTGGTTAAAGGCGAAGCCCGGATTTGCGGAAGAGGTGCAAGCGGCATTGAGGTTGCCTGCAACGGTGAAAGCTATCATGGAGCCAATTTGTTGATCTGCACAGGATCGGAAGCATCCGTTCCGCCTATTCCGGGATTGACAGAAGCCGGTAATAGTGTGGTGACCAACCGCGAAATTTTGGATTTGAAAGAGCAACCACAATCCCTTGTCATTATTGGAGGCGGTGTAATCGGGATGGAATTTGCTTCCTTTTTTAACAGCTTGGGTACAAAAGTGACGGTTGTGGAAATGCTTCCCGAAATACTCGGAGGTTTGGATGGGGAAATTTCTGCCATGTTGCGCGATATGTATGCCAAGAAGGGAATTGAATTTTATTTGAATGCAAAAGTTATTCAGGTAGATGGGAAAAAGGTTGTTTTCGAAAAAGACGGAAAAACACAAACCGTTGAAGGCGAAAAAATATTACTGAGTGTAGGACGTCGGCCGGTTACCAAAGGTTTTGGGTTGGAAACCCTGAATGTGGAGCTGAAGGGAAACGGCATTAAGGTTGACGAAAAAATGCGCACCAATGTGCCCGGTGTTTTTGCCGCAGGAGATGTAACCGGATTTTCGTTGTTGGCTCATACAGCGATTCGCGAAGGCGAAGTGGTGGTGAATAACCTGACGGGAGGTAACGACAGGATGCGCTATCATGCCATTCCGGGTGTGGTTTATACCAATCCCGAAGTTGCGGGAGTAGGTGAAACGGAAGAATCGGCCAAAGCCAACGACATTGCATATCACGTATCCAAACTTCCCATGACTTATGCCGGCCGTTTTGTAGCCGAAAACGAAGGAGGTAATGGCCTTTGCAAAATACTGACAGGCGAAAAACACGGAGAAATCATCGGCGTGCATATGGTGGGAAATCCTTGCAGCGAAATGATTTATGGAGCCTGTATGGCTATCGAACAGGAAATGACGGTGAAAGAAATGCAAGAAATTGTTTTCCCTCATCCCACAGTAAGCGAAATTATCAAAGAAACCCTTTTTACTTTTTAAAACAAGTCAATACACACAACTTAAAAATGATATTATAATGCCAAAAAGTGAATTTATAGATCCGAATGTCGTACGACAACCGGGTATGTTGGAATTGCAACCCATTCCGTTGAATCAATATCAAAAAACGGTTAAAGACGAAAGAGAAAACTTTACCGACGAAGAATTTAAAGCCATTTATCACGATATGGTGTTGATTCGTGAATTCGAAACCATGTTGAATTCCGTGAAAACAAAAGGTGAATATAAAGGGACACCGTATAATTATCCCGGTCCTGCTCATTTGTCCATCGGTCAGGAAGCAGCGGCGGTAGGAATGGCTTGGACATTGACCATTGATGATTTTATCTTTGGCAACCATCGTTCGCATGGGGAAGTATTGGCCAAGGGAATGTCGGCCATTCATAAATTGGATGACAAGCAGTTGATGGATATCATGGAATCTTTTTTCGATGGCATTGTGCTCGATGTCGTAAAGAAAGATTTTCAAGGAACAACCAAAGAGCTGGCGCGTCGTTTTCTTGTTTACGGAACAGTGGCAGAAATCTTTGGACGTCAGACAGGATTCAATAAAGGTTTAGGAGGTTCGATGCATGTCTTTTTCACCCCATTCGGCATTTATCCCAATAATGCCATTGTGGGTGGTTCGGGCGATATTGCCGTGGGGGCAGCACTGTACAAAAAAGTGAACCGTAAGCCCGGTTTGGTGGTTGCCAATATCGGAGACGGTTCGTTGGCGTGTGGTCCGGTATGGGAAGGTATTACTTTTTCTGCGATGGATCAATTTAAACAATTGTGGGAAGGCGACAGGAAAGGCGGTTTGCCCGTGATCATTAATATTATGAACAACCACTACGGTATGGGTGGTCAGACTTGGGGAGAAACTATGGGATATGGGGTTGCTGCGCGCATCGGAGCCGGAGTTAACCCCGAGCAGATGCATGCCGAGCGTGTAGACGGATTCAATCCGTTGGCCGTAATCGATGCCTATAAACGGAAACGCAAAATCATCGAGGAAAAGAAAGGACCGGTATTGCTGGATGTATTGACTTATCGTTATAGCGGACATTCTCCGTCGGATTCTTCGACATATCGAACCAAGGAAGAGGTGGAAGCTTGGGAAAAACAGGATTCCATTGTTACTTTCGGAAAACAGCTGATTGAGGCGGGAGTAGCTACTCAGGCTGATCTTGATGCCATTTGCAAGGATATCGATGCCTTAATTTATGAATCGTTTCTTAAAGCGATTGACGAAAATATTTCTCCGCGAATACAAAACACCGAATTGATTGGTGAGATGATGTTTTCGAACGGATCGGTAGATTCTTTTTCCGATGCCGAGCCTGAAGTGCTGACACCGTTGGAGGAAAATCCGAGGGTCAAGAAAATTGCCACAAAAGAGCGTTTTGCTTTCGATGCCGACGGCAAGCCGTTCAGTAAGATGAAACAGTTCCAGTTGCGCGACGGCATTTTTGAAGCGATTATGGATCGTTTTTATAAAGATGCTTCGTTAATTGCCTATGGAGAGGATAACCGCGATTGGGGAGGAGCGTTTGCCGTTTATGCGGGCATGACCGAATCTTTGCCGTATCATCGTTTCTTTAATGCACCGATTGCCGAAGCGGCTATTGTGGGAACGGCAATAGGCTATGCGATGTGCGGAGGTCGTGTGATTCCCGAAATTATGTATTGCGACTTTCTGGGGAGATGTGGCGATGAGGTGTTTAATCAGCTTCCCAAATGGCAGGCCATGAGTGGAAACGTGCTTAAGATGCCTGTGGTTTTGAGGGTATCCATTGGTTCAAAATATGGGGCACAACACTCGCAGGATTGGACGTCGTTGGTTACCCATATCCCGGGTTTGAAAGTGTGTTTCCCTGCTACCCCTTACGATGCTAAAGGATTAATGAATGCCGCTTTGCAGGGAACCGATCCGGTAGTCTTTTTCGAAAGTCAGCGCATTTACGATATCGGTGAGCAATTTCATCAGGGAGGTGTGCCCAAAGGGTATTATGAGATACCTATTGGTGAACCCGATATAAAGAAAGAAGGAAAGGATATCACTTTTCTTACTATCGGATATACGCTGTATCAAGCGCTGGAGGCAGCCAAAGAGCTCGAAGAAAAATACGGAATGAGTGCAGAAGTGATTGATGCGCGTTCGTTGGTTCCGTTTAATTACGAAATAGTAATCGAGTCGGTAAAGAAAACAGGCAAAATTATTGTAGCAAGCGATGCCACTGCACGGGGTTCTTTTTTAAACGATATGGCAACCAATATCAGTCAGCTTGCTTTCGATTATTTGGATGCACCGGTTTGTGTGTTGGGTTCACGTAATTGGATTACTCCTGCACATGAGCTCGAGAAAGCATTCTTCCCGCAACCGAGCTGGTTTATCGATATGATTCACGAAAGGATTCAACCTCTGCCGGGATATGTGCCGGGACGCAATTTTACGGATGGTGAAATGATTCGTCTTTCTAAAAAAGGCATTTAAATTGGTGACACATGAACTATCCGAAAGTAAATGCGCATTTGCACACGCCCTATTCTTTTAGTGCTTTTCGTGATGTGGGTGATGCATTGGACAGAGCATTGGCCGAGAGTGTGAAAGTTGTTGGAATCAACGACTTTTACACGGCCGCCGGTTATGACGAATGGGCTTCAGGATGCGAAAAACGAAAATTATATCCCCTTTTCAATATCGAGTTTATCGGGTTGAGCGAAAAAGATCGGCAGTCGGGGATTCGGATCAATGATCCTGCCAATCCCGGACGTATCTATCTCAGCGGAAAAGGTCTGGCTTATCCTTTTCGTTTGCCCGAACCTTACGCTTCATTGTTGGAAGAAGTAAGGAACGAAAGCGAGAGGCAGGTGAAGGCTATGTGCGAAAAGTTAAATGGTATTCTGGAAACGGAAAAAGTTGGTTTTACGCTCGATTTCGATCGGATAAAAAATGAACTTACCAAAGGTATGGTACGAGAACGTCATTTGGCAAAAGCCCTTCGGTTGAAAGTATATGGGATATGTGGTGAGGATAAGGAGTGCATCAAAGCCATGCTGGAAAAGATTTTTGGAGGGAAACCGTTGCGTGCTTCTGTAGAAAATATTGCCGAGGTGGAAAATGAAATTCGGTCGAACTTGCTCAAAGCCGGGGGGAGAGCTTTTGTGCCTGAGGATGCAAAGGCTTTTCTATCGATAGAAACCCTATGCGAGATTATTTTGGCAGCAGGGGGTATTCCTACTTATCCTTTTCTTGGAGACGATGCGCAAGGGAATTACACCGATTTTGAAAAGGATTTGGAGGGTGTGACCGAGGATCTTACCAAACGCGGATTTCATTCGGTAGAATTTATCACTACACGCAATCGGGTGGATTTGCTGGAAAAATACGCCGGTTATCTGCATGATCATGGATTTGTGGTAACCTTTGGGAGTGAACACAATACCCCTGTAATGGAACCTGTTGAACTTTTTGCACGGGGTCGTACACCCCTTACCGAGCGGCTGATGCAGATTAATTATGAAGGTGCCTGTGTGATTGCTGCTCATCAGCATGTAGTAGCACAGGGCTTAGAAGGTTATGTCGATGGCAAAGGATATGCTGATCGGGCAAAAAGAGAAGAATGGATAAAACTCGGTGACGAATTAATAAGGAGCAAGATATGAAAGAATTGGATGAACTTATCGAAATATCGCAATTTTACGGGCGCGATAACCGCTTTGTTATTGCAGGCGGAGGAAATACTTCGTACAAAAATGCAGAAAAAATATGGGTGAAAGCCAGCGGCTCATCTCTCGCAACGATAACCGAGGAGGGGTTTGCCATACTTGACAGAGCAAAACTGAATGGAATGTCGGGGAAGGTTTACAGCAGTAATCCTGCTGAGCGCGAGGAAGAAGTGAAAAACGATTTGGCTGCTGCCAATCTCACCAAAGACAAGCGACCTTCGGTAGAAACTTCGCTACATAATATTATTGGGTATGCTTTTGTTGTTCATTTGCATCCTACGTTGGTAAACGCCTTAATGTGTTCACGAAATGCCGAAAGCGAGTTGAAAAAACTTTTCGGTGAGAAAGTCCTATTTGTGGAATATACCGATCCGGGGTATGTGTTGTTTAAGAAGGTGGATGAACAGCTGAAAGCGTATCGGGCAACCTATCGCGAAGAGCCGCATGTCATTTGGCTGCAAAATCACGGCATTTTTGTAGCTGCCGACACTACGGAGGAAATTAAAGCGCTTTATGCAGGCATTTTCTCTACGCTTGAAAAAGCAATAAAAAATCCTCTTCCCGATGGCGAAAAGCCGGTTTGTCGGTGTGTTTCCCGGGTTCTTCCCGGTATCCGAATGATGCTGTCGAAAAGCGAATTGAAGACATTGAAAGTGCGCAATAACGAACGAATTGCTTATTTCAGCGATCATATAGATCATCAGCCTGATATTGCCCGGCCTTTTACCCCCGACGAAATTGTTTATTGCAAATCGAATTACCTTTTTATTAATAAAGATAATCCCGATGAAGCATTGGCTGAAGCTGAAAAGGTCATTCCGGCTTTTATCGAAAAGTTTGGATATCAACCTAAAGTGCTGTTGATAAAAGGTATCGGTCTTGTAGCTGTTGGCGATCATGCAAAACAATGTGATATCATTCTCGATGTTTTTGAGGATGCTATGAAGATTGCCTATCTGGCTCATTCTTTTGGCGGGGCGCATCCCATGACCCCGGAGCAGATCGATTTTATCGATAACTGGGAAGCGGAAAATTACCGTCGAAAGGTCATGTCAACCGGTAAAGCCGGGCGTGCTGAAAATAAAACCATTATAGTGACAGGTGCTGCACAAGGTTTTGGTGAGGGTATATCCCGCAATTTGTTGCTGGAAGGGGCCAATATTGTGATTGCCGATTTAAATGAAGAAAAAGGCGTATCGACAACGGAACATTTTAACTCCTTGTTGAAAGGAAAGGGTAACCATGCTTTTTTTGTGAAGACCAACGTTGCCGAAATCTCAAGTCTTGAGAATCTCATATATGAAACCGTTTGCCATTTTGGTGCGATCGATTGTTTCATCAGCAATGCCGGAGTATTGCGTGCGGGAGGACTGGACGAAATGGAACCGGAAATTTTCGACTTCGTAACCAAAATAAACTATAATGCTTATTTCTATTGCACGAAAGTGGTAAGTAAGGTGATGAAGCTGCAGACCAAATATGCTTCGGAAGATTACTACGCCGATATTATTCAGATTAATTCCAAATCGGGATTGAGAGGAAGTAAAGCCAATTTTGCTTATGCCGGAGGGAAATTCGGAGGAATTGGGTTGACACAGTCGTTTGCATTGGAATTAGCTCCTTTCCGCATCAAAGTGAATGCCGTTTGCCCCGGTAATTTTTATGAGGGTCCGCTTTGGAGTGATCCCGATAACGGCTTATTTGTTCAGTATTTGAGGGCAGGAAAAGTTCCCGGTGCAAAAACGATAGAGGATGTAAGAACATATTACCTGGCACAGGTGCCGATGAAGAAGGGTTGTTCGCCCGAAGATGTCACCAAAGGGGTGCTTTATCTGATGGAACAATGCGGCGAAACCGGTCAGGCGCTGCCTGTCACCGGTGGTCAGGTTATGCTGAATTAGCCGTAATTTCTGCTATTTTTGGTATTGCCTATGGGATTAAAATCTGTGGAATGAAAATATCCCTTTTTATGAGAATTAGAAATTTATGAAAACAAGAGCAGTTCGTTTATACGGCAAGAAAGATCTTCGGTTGGAAGAATTTGAATTGCCACCCCTAAAAGATAATGAGATTCTGGCTAAAGTAGTCTGCGATTCGTTGTGTATGTCATCCTACAAAGCAGCCATTCAGGGAGCAGATCACAAGCGGGTGCCCGATAACGTGGCCGAGAATCCGGTGATCATCGGTCATGAGTTTTCCGGTGAGTTGATTGAAATTGGTTCGAAGTGGGCAGATCAATTTAAGGTCGGCGATAAATTTTCCATTCAGCCGGCGTTGAATTACGAAGGCGGTCCTGTAGGAATATTGAGCGCGCCGGGATACAGTTATCCGTATATTGGCGGTGATGCTACGTATGTGATCATTCCCAATGAGGTAATGGAGAAAAATTGTTTATTGCCTTATCATGGCGATGGATTTTATCCGGCATCGCTGGCGGAACCTCTTTCGTGTGTGATTGGCGCCATGCATGCCAATTATCATTTGACACCGGGTAGTTATGTGCACAAAATGGAGATTGTGGATGGTGGCAAAATGGCTATTTTGGCCGGTGTAGGACCGATGGGGTTGGCTGCTATCAATTTTGTGCTGCACAGAGAAGATCGTCGTCCCTCCTTATTGGTGGTTACCGATATCGATCAAACCCGTTTAGACAGGGCAGCCTCGCTCTATACCGTTGAATTTGCCGCTTCACAAGGTATCGATCTTCGTTATATCAATACTTCGGTTATGCAAAATCCGGTAGAAGAATTAAGAGCACTAACCAAGGGTGAAGGGTATAACGATGTGTTTGTTTTTGCTCCGGTGAGATCGGTTGTAGAGCAGGCTGACGCCATTCTCGGATTCGACGGATGTCTCAACTTTTTTGCAGGGCCTAGCGATCCGAAATTCAGTGCCATGTTGAATTTTTACAACGTTCACTATGCCTATACGCATGTTACCGGTACAAGCGGGGGGAACAACGAAGATATGGTAGAAGCCTTGGATATAATGAATAAAGGACTAGATCCTGCGGGATTGGTAACCCATATCGGCGGATTGAATGCTGTACCTGAAGCGACCCTCCGTTTACCGGAAATCCCCGGCGGAAAAAAATTGATATATACCCATATTACCATGCCTTTGACGGCAATTTCTGATTTTGCCGAATTAGGTAGAACCAACGAAGTTTATAGCAAATTGGCTTCCCTTTGTGATAAGTATAAGGGCTTATGGAATATGGAAGCTGAAGCGTTTTTATTGGCAAATGCGAACAAACTGAGTTAAATTTGATTATACGTTAGAGAATATGAAACAATTAGATGTTAAACTGATGCATCCGGTGGAACAGATCAATGTGATCATCGGAAGGATTTACCGGAGTGGCATGACCACAACTTCGGGCGGGAATATTTCTATTAGGGACGAAAATGGCGATATTTGGATTACTCCGTCGGGAGTGGACAAAGGATCCTTAACTCCCAACGATATCATGTGCGTGAAAAAAGACGGAACGGTTATCGGTCCTCACAAACCATCTTCTGAGTTCCCGTTTCATAAAGCCATTTACGAAACGCGTCCGGAGTTGACGGCAATTATTCACGCCCATCCTCCTGCACTTGTGGCATTCAGCATTTCGCATAAAGTGCCCGATACCAAAATTGTTCCTCAAGCCCATAACATATGTGGCGATATCGGATTTGCCCCGTATGGAACACCCGGAAGTGAAGACCTCGGAAAGAAAATTGCTAACGAATTCAAGAATACGCAATATAAAGCGGTAATCATGGAGAATCATGGGGTCGTTTTGGGAGGTGTCGATATGATGGATGCTTATCAGCGTTTCGAGACACTTGAATTTTGTTGCCGTACCATCGTAAATGCAAAACGGTTGGGCAAGGTGAATTATTTGTCGGATGAACAAATTGCAAAATATGTCAATCATATTCCTACCCATATTCCGCATTTCATGGATATCGATTATCCCTCCGACGAGCGGGCATTGCGTTCGGAAATGGTGAAAATCATTCGCCGAGCCTGTGATCAAGGTCTCATGATTTCTACATATGGTACGGTGTCGGTGCGTTGGCGCGGCGATGATTTTTTGATTACGCCTAGGAATGTGGCTCGTTGGGATATTGTTCCCGAAGATATTGTGCAGATAAAAAGAGGCATGGCCGAGGCCGGCAAAACACCAAGTCGGGCGGTAGCCTTGCATCAACGTATATATCAATTGAATCCGCATATTAATTCCATTATTTGTACACAGCCGGTCAATCTGATGGCACATGCCATAACCGGTACAAAATTTGACGTACGTACGATTCCCGAAAGTTGGATTTTTCTCCAGGATGTTCCGTCCATTCCTTTCGGTTTGATCTATAACGATATCGATGGTGTCGCTGAAATGTTTAACCATAACAAAGTTATTTTGGTGGAAAACGACAGCGTATTTGTTACGGGTGACAAATTGTTGAACACTTTCGATTATTTGGAGGTGGCCGAATTTTCGGCGAATTCACTTGTAATGGCTTCGGCTATCGGCCCTCTTTGTCCTATTAGTGACAAAGAAATAGAGGATTTGAAAGTGGCATTTAATGTAAAATAAAGAGAAAAAAGTCAGGTATCCTTTTTATGCAGGTTATTTTTTCTCCATACACGATGCCTGAATTTAACCTGGCTGCCGAAGAATATTTTTTTTCGACCAAACGCGAGGAATATCTTTTGCTTTACGTAAATAAGCCAAGCGTGATTATCGGTTCGAATCAGGCTGTGGCAAATGAGGTAGATATGGATTTTTGCAGGGTTAACGGCATCTCCATTTTGCGGAGGTTATCGGGTGGGGGTGCCGTTTATCACGACGAAGGCAATCTGAATTACTGTTTTATTTTCAATACGAAACAAGGAAGTTCTCCGTTAAGTTCCGATTTTTTACAGCCGGTGGTTTCTTCCTTGAATTTTATGGGAATACCTGTGGAAATCGGGAAACGAAAAGACCTTTGGCTTGCCGATGGTCATAAGGTATCGGGAACGGCTTCTCATGTTTCGAGGGGAAGAGAATTGCATCACGGCACACTGCTTTATGATGTCGATTTAGATCGATTACAAAAATCATTAACACCACACGCTGAAATCCATCGCTACAAGGCAACACCTTCTGTTCCTTCACCTGTGAAAAATTTGCGTAGCCTTTGCGAAGAGACTTTAGGGAAAACGTTATCTTCGGAAGTTTTTTTTCTTTCTTTCACAAAAACCATGCTGGGTTATTATAATGCAGATGGGCTTTCGCCTTTGTTGGGTGAGGATGAAAAGCACATTGATTTACTTCGCCGGAGTAAATATGCTCTGCGACAATGGAATTTCAAAATGTGATTTCCTTTTTTTTATCCGATTTCCCGTGCCAGTTTTGTTCCCTGAGTAATGCGCTGATTCATGCCGATACCGTCGCGAAGATTTCCTGCCAGGTGTAATCCGGGATATTTTTTTTCCAATAGTTCAACGGTTTTGAAACGTTCTTCGGAAGAACGTTCATACTGCGGAATGGCATATTTATGGCGGAAGATACGAATCAAATTGGGTTCTTTAGCTATCGGGAAACCAAGCATGCGATGAAATTGGCGTATTACTTTATCGGTAATTTCATCGTCATTCAATTCGGTAAGTTCCCTGCGATACATGCCACCCATGAAAAATGAGAATAAAACGCCGTTTTCCGGACTGCGGTTGTTGAAGCACGAGGAAGGAAACAAAATACCCAGAAAATCTTCCTTGTCTTTTGGACTTATCAAGCCGCCAAAAGCATTGAAATTCAGCTTTCCTTTGTTTTTTACTCCAACGGCTATCTGCACAACCGGAGCGTACCTCAGATTGGCGATTTTGGCTAAATTTGTCGGGTCTGCAAAAGGGAGGATATCGGGTAAAGCATAAGCTCCAACGGTGGTGATTACATGGGGTGAAGTGAAGGTTAAGCTCTGGCCGTTCTGCCGGCAGCTGGTTTTCCACATTCCCGTTTCCGGATCGGGGTGAATCGTAATGTTTTCGGCGGAAAGAAAAATACGATCCTTCCCTATATATGTTGTCATGGCTTTCGGCAGACTTTCCAGTCCCCCCTTTGCGGAAAAGATGCTCGATGGCGCTTTGGGTTTCGGATGCATTTTTGTTTCTTTTGCCTTAGCAACCGCTCCTCTTATGAAACTTCCGTAGTTTTGTTCCAATTGGTAAAGTTTGGGTAGGGCATGACGCGTCACCAGCGAGTATGCGTTGCCGGCATAGACACCCGAAAGGAAAGGTTCGACGGCATAATCGACGAACGATTTCCCAAGCCTGCGGGTAGCAAGAGAACCTACCGATTCGTCGGGGTCTGTTCCTTTGGCTCGCCAAGGTTCACCGAGAATGCGGAATTTGTCTGATAAAGTAAAAAGTGGTGTGGTGATTCCTCCCCATAAGCCGTTGGGTAAGGCGTGAAATTTATTGTTTTTCCAAATCAATCGTTTTTCGGCTTCTTTTTTGGCAAATTCGATTTCGCAATCCGGATTAAGTTCTTTAAAAAGTGTCATCACTTCTTCGGTAACGCCGGAGCCGGTTGTCGGGCCTGATTCAAAAGTGAACCCTTCTTCGTGAAAAGTGCGGATTTGCCCTCCGGAACGGTTGGTTTTTTCTAAAATGGCTATCGAAAAACCTCTTTTCGTTAGTTCTACGCCTGCCGATAGTCCGGTTAGCCCGGCACCAATAATGACTACGTCTTTATTCATATTAAATGGGTTTTGAGAATGTTTTATCGCTATTGATCAATAATTTATCCAGTGATGCGGCTACGTTGCGAACAAAAGGCGATCCTTTTTGTTTCATGATGATTTTCCGGTCATCGAAAACAATAATACCGTCTTGTTCGAATGCTCTCATTTTTTTCTCGGAGTAGGCTGTGGCCGCTTTCACTTCATCAATCGACCGTTGCATACGCACGGCCAGTTCTTGCCAGTTGATTTGTTCGTTGCACATCAGTTCGGTAATCACTTCGCGCGTAATCTGTTCATCGAAATTGAGAGAATATCCTTTTTTCACGGGGATATGTCCCCGATTTACCGTTTCGATGTATTCGGAGATATTTTTTGTATTTTGAGCGTAGGCGCTCGTCAATTGACTGATTGCCGTTACGCCGAAAGCATAAACCTGGCCTGTAGTGCGGCGGGTACAATAACCCTGAAAATTGCGATGCAGCGTTTGGGTTTGTGCAGCCTGAAAAAGTTCGTCGTCCTCGCGTACGAAATGGTCGAGTCCCACTTGAACATAACCTGCATTAAGCAGCAATTGACGTGAGGTGTGATAGATATCGTCTTTTTGTTTCTCCGACGGAAGCCCTTCCTTTTCTAAAAATCGCTGGCGAGGAAACAGACGAGGCAGATGGGCGTATGAAAACGTGACGAGGCGATCGGGTGAAAGGTCGATGGCTTTCTGAATGGATTTTGAAAAACTTTCCGGCGTTTGCTTGGGCAGTCCGTAGATGAAGTCCAAATTGATGCGTATGTTGTTTTCGCGAAGCAAAGCAAAAATTTCTTCAATAGGCAACAAGGTGGGAAGGCGGTTGCAGGATTTTAGCACGCTCGTGTCGAAATCCTGAATACCGATACTCATGCGGTTGAAACCGGCATTTACAAGGGAGCGGAAATGCTGTTCGTTCATGTAACCTGCGTGGCACTCAATGGCAATTTCAGGATTTTCGATGCATTCGAATTTACTGAACAGCAATCCATTGATTCGTTGAATATATTTCAGATTGATGGAAGTTGGTGATCCGCCGCCATAATGGATTTGCGCAATTTTTCGTTTTTTATCGATTTTGCTGCAAACCCTTTCGATTTCTTTTATTACGGCATCGATGTATGCTTCCTCCTCGGCATCGGTCGTTCTTGGATAGGAATTGCATCCGCAATAGTAACACATTCTTCTGCAATAGGGAATATGAATATAAAACGACACATGTCGGGGTTCCTGATGGTTGGATAATTCGATCGCTTGCAGCAGATCGCTTTCAGAAAAATGTTCATGAAAGAAGTTTGCCGGTGGATAACTGGTATAGCGTGGAACCGGGGTATTATATTTTGAAATCAGGTTGTTCATTGGGCAATTTCCTTTTCAAGTATGTGCTTTTTATTTTGTATTTTGTGGGCTATGGGTGTAGACGAATGCGAAAGAGGTTGATAAAACAGGACGAAAACAAAAGAAACGGCAGCAATGGCCCATTCCGCTCCGAACAGCCCTTTGTAGCCAAACAGGTCGCCGATTCGGGCGCTGATCAGGGTGATAATCATGGCGCTAAGGTGTGAAACAACGATTTGAAGGGTGAAATCGGTTCCTTCGCGCCCATCGCGAACACTATCCATTGCCGTAGTATACATCATAGTGGAGGCCATGCCGTAAATTCCCCATACCAGGGCGATCCCAACAAGAATGGGCACACGACCGGCATGTCCGGCTTGAGTAAGCCACAAAAAATAAGTTGCAGGAAAAACGCTAAGAGCCGAGATCAATTTTCGGGATAGGGTCTTTCCTGTCTTTTTAATCAAAATACCGGCCAAAAAAGAGCCGACAATTCCTATGGAAATGCCAAATATCCCCATCATTGCGCCGATTTCTTTCATGCCGTAGCCCAAATCGACCATAAAGGGGCTGAGCGAAGCAAGAATACCTATGATTCCGGCATAGAAAAAAAACAGAAAGACGATTTGTTGCCAACTATTTTTCTGTTTGAAAAACAGAAGCATATCTTTTGGTTTGGCTTTTTCTTTTGTTTTTCGTTCGCGAAGCTGTATGTTTTTGTTCATGGCGAGAGGGATGAGCGCAATCAGGACAAAAATGGCTACCCAGGGAAGGAGTTTGTTCCATCCTGTTTTTTGGAAAAGCAGTAACAGAAAACCACCGCCAACCATGCTTCCCGTGAAAGACCCCATCGACTGGATGCTGTTTAGCAAACCACTGTCTTCCCGTTTGAATGAACGGGCAGCCATTGCATCGGTAGCGATATCCTGCGTGGCAGAAGAAACAAATGCCAGTATAATGAGAAAAACGATAAGGGTGAAATTGGCTTCGATATTGAATATGGCTACCCCAAATATCAGTATGGCATATACAGTTTCCGATCCAAAAATCCACCGTTTGTAGTCGCGTACCGATTCGGTTCTACTGTCCACCAGCGGAGACCACAAGAATTTGACGAGCCAGGGAATTTTGATGAGTTTAAGTAGGGCGATAGTAAACAAGGGGTAGTTCCCTTGCCGCATGAGAACAGGCAAAGCGGTAGAGAAAAAGCTCATCGGGATGGATTGAGCGATGTAAAGGGTAAAAAAGGTAAAAAGATGATAGGGCTTTCCTGTTTTCATTGCTACATTTTATAGGTCATAGGTTAATGTGACGCCTGCCGTAAATGGTTTTCCCGGTTTTCCGAGTTTACGCTTCGACATTTCGAAATAGTATCCAAGATAATGGGTATCGGTGAGGTTCTTTCCCCATATGGACAGGTTTATTCGTCCTTTTCCCATATCCACACTTCCATTCAGTAAGCCGTAAAAAGGCTGCTTTGTTTCGTTGTTCTCATTCCAGTAAATTTCCCCGAGACCGGTATATCCGGTATTCAGGGTGATATGATCCACGAGGTACGACGAACAGGGTATGCGATAACTTGCAATCAACGAAAGGGTATGTTTGGGGACAAAGGGCAGATAATTGCCCGAATAATCGATCGTTTCGCTGTAAATATAGTTTTTGAAGGTAGCATGCGTGTATCCGTAAGCCGCATTGAATGAGAGACGAGTGAAAGGTTTTGCCAGAAAAGATACTTCAAACCCTTTGCTCACCGAGTTGCCTGCGTTGAATATTTTCATTCCCTGCAAGTCGAGCAGCTGTTTGATTTGTTGATTTTGAATGTCGATGTAGAAAAGGGCGAATTCTGCATGCAGCCTTCCAGCGAAGAAACTGCTTTTCCCTCCGATTTCGTAATTCCAACTTTTTTCGGGGCCGAAAGTGCGCTGTTCTTCCGTTTCGAATACGGTATTGAATCCTCCTGTTTTGTATCCTTTCGCTAGGGTTGCATAGAGTTGCGTATGGTTCGAAAATCGATATTGCAGTGAAGCTTTGGGTGTCCATTCGGTAAAGGTGAGTGGCGAATCGTATTCGTTTATCAGCTCTGCATGATTATCCATCACCTTATTTTCTTTGTGAACCGAATTGGCATGTTCGTAATCGTAACGAATTCCTGCCTGGAGAAACAGGTGAGTTAACAGTTGAAATTCGGATTGATGATACAACGCAAAACCGCGACTGTAGTCATTGAAGCGTTTTTCGATTTTGTATTTCGGATTGGTCATGTTCCAAAAAACATCGGTACTGCGGTCGATATCGTGGTTAAAAGCGAAAATGCCGAAATTCCAACCATATCGACCCGAATTTAATCCTTTGATGTTGATCTCTTCCGAGATTAACCGCTGATTTTCCCCTTGAATGACAAAATACAAATCTTTTGGAGAGGCATCCTGATCGACATTGTATTCATCGTTGAGCAGTTGAACCGATGTTTGAGCTCGGAGCCAAAAGAAACTGTTATGGTAATCGATTTGGAGACCGCCGTCATAGATGTTGCGCTTGTAGTAGCTTTTGTGATCGGTGCTGACGGAATCCACTTGTCCGGTTTCGGAATTGATGTCGCCGTAGGAGAACGCACCCTGATCCACGTATTCGAAATTGTTTGTCCATCGGATGTTCAGATGGGTTTTAGGGCGCCATTCCAATTGGGCATTCACGGCGGCCGAGTTTAATTTGTCGGCTTTTTCTCCGGTGGAAATATTAGGGATATTTCCTCCGTAATAGGTGTAATTTCCTCCAATGCCGTAAGCAAGTTGTTCGCTGATTTTGTTTGAATGCGAAACAGAAAAATACGAATCGTCGTAACTGCCGTAGTGCATGTGCAATTTGGTTTCCTCTTGGCGAAAAGGGGATTTGGTGGTTACTAAAATGATACCGCCCATGGCATTGCGGCCATAGAGTGTGCCTTGTGGTCCTCGCAGAAATTCAATTTTTTCAATTTCGTTGAGATTGATGTCAAAAGAAGATTTTTCGAAATGAGGAACGCCGTCCACATACATAGCTACGCCCGGTGTATTGATGAGGGAACCTACCCCGCGGATAAAAACCGACGAGGTGAGCTTCGAATCTCTGTCCACCATAATGAAATTAGGAACAGTGGCCGAAAAATCTTTCATGTCGTTTACGTGCTGTTGTTCCATGAAGGTTGCCGAAATGGTGGTTGACGATACAGGCGCTGTCCATTTGTTGTTGGGCTGTTTAATGCTCAATACCACAATGCTGTCAAGGTTGAAGGTACGCAACGAGTCCATCTCTTCCGCTATGACCCCGAAGGAGGAGAGAAATAATGTCGACGCCAATAGCGCATTTCTAACAGGGAAAGAGCTCAATTTTACTTGCATCGAATAAACGTTTTTTCTTTTGAAGAGTGTTTACTTTCAATTGTTTGTTTTCAATATGCAAAGTAAAATCATCCCGCTTTGAGAATCAATCCCTATTTGTAGTGATTTTTTGAGTGGACGGACACATCCTCTTCAGAGTACGAGATTGCTTACGAAACAGCCCATTTTATTATCGTCCTTCTCTGGATTAAGAGCTAAAAAGCCGGTTTTCTGACAGATAGGAACAATTTTCCGGACAATTCTTCAACGCAGAAGGTATTGGCCGGCATAGAAACCTTGAAAAAGCGACATAAAAAATCGGTATCCGGATAATCTCGAATGACGGGAAGATTTTCAATAACTTTCCTGCAAGTTACTATGTGTTTGTCGCTCTTAATAAGATGCGTTCCGTAGTAAGCTTCGAACTAATGATGGCCATTGGTAAACCTGCACCCGGCACTGTAGATGCACCGACGTAAAACGTATTGACAAATTCTTCATCGACATTTTTTGGCCGGAAAGCGCCAATCTGGTTTAAGGCATGCGAGAGTCCTAGTCCTGCTCCTTTATATAAATTGAAATTGTCTTGCCAGTTCTCGGGTGTGAAACTTTTTCTGAAAACAATACTTTTCGAAATATCCTGATGTATTCTGTCAGAAAAATCGACAATAATGCTGTCGATAATATCCTCTTTGTCAACCCAATCGGTTTTAAACAAAAGGTTCGGCACAGGACATACAAAAAATAGTGCTTCATTGCCCTCCGGAGCACAATCGGGATTGTATTTCGAAACTACATTTACATAATAATAGGGCTTCTCGAGTGTTCCGGGATTTTGCATCACATTTTTGGAAAACTCTTCATAATTATTTCCCAAAAAATAATTGTGATGATCCACTTGCGGTAATTTTGTATTGATGCCTAGATAAAATGTCAGATACCCCATCGTCCAACTCATTTTCTCCAATTTATTTTCCGAAAACTTATTTCTTTTCAGCACTTTTCCTCTGAAATAAGCAGCGTCGGAATTAATTACAAAAATATCTGCATTCCATTTCTTTCCATCTTTGTCGATCAACGAAATCAATTTATCTTCGCCGGCTACAAAATCGACTATTTCGGTATTGTAATGAAACTTCACCTTCATTTTTTCGAGTTCCGACAACAAACTCATAACAATCGTGTACATGCCGCCTTCAACGTTATAATATCCCTTGTGTTTGAATTCGATATAAGATAACAACGTGTAAACGGCATTGGTATCAAAAGGTGTACGACCGAGAAAAAAAGCAATGAGTGAAATGATCTGTCGGGTCTCTTTTGCATCGAAATAACGTCCTACTTGTTGCCAAAAACTTCGAAAAAGTACGTCAATATGCTTTGGATTCACCTGCATGAGCGAGTGCAAATATTCCGGAATGCTATCGAAATTGCGCTTGATGACAATATCGACCGTATCCTTATACAATGCTTCGCTTTTATTGAGATAAGCAATGAATTTCTGTTGAAAATCAGGCTCAATATAGGAAAATTGATTGGTGAGTTTCTGCAAATCCTTATACAGCAAAAAATTTCGACCACTTCCATTGAAATTGACTGTGTATAATGGATTGAGTTCGGTGAAAGTGAATGGCATTTTAATTCCACAATCCGACACAAGCTCTTCAAACTCATATGGCATGGTGAAAAAACTCGGACCTGTGTCGAAGGTAAAACCATCCTGTTTAATTTGATTCAATCGACCGCCGGCTTGTCGATATTTTTCGACGAATGTAACGTCGTAACCTCTTGAAGCCAATCGCAATCCGGTGGACAAACCACCCATGCCGGTTCCAACAATCAACACTTTTTTCTCATTCTTCATAACTTATGGATTGATTTTTTAATGTTTGTGGATATAGTGTATTTTTCACCCATTCAAATCCAGGTTCAGCCTGGAGTGTTTTTTGGCAAAACTCGGCTGCTTTTTGATATTCTTCCAGCTCGTAATAGGTGTTAATGAGTGTTGCAAGCAGGTTCAAATAATTCCAATTTTGCTTGATCTGCCATTTTCCTGCTTCTGCCAGTGAAAGCGCTTGTAAATATTTCTCCAATGCTTTTTGCTTTGAGCCTCCCACAATCGGCGGTGTATAATATTTGATATTTCCTACTTGCAAGTATGCAAAAGGATTTTGAGGATCTTCCTTTATCGCTTGATCGGCAAAATCTAAACTTTTTTTGCCGATGAGAGGCGCTTTGTAGTTGTGCAAGCCGATTTCGAAACCGATTAATGCCGATTTATAAAAATAGACCATCGATGGAGCATAATTTTTCTTATCCAACGTCTCAAGATGAGTCTCCATAGTTTTCATGAGCTTTTGGACATCTTTTTTGCTCCCTTTCCGGCCTAAACTCCAGCCAATGTATCCATAATAATAATTGATCAAATCGAGACATTCCTTCTCCGATTTGTGAGGAGCAGCTTCCAACTGGTCAAGCGTAGTTTTCCACAACTTCATATTTCCGGTAATAAATGCCTGATAAATTTGAGTATTGTTTTGAGCTTGAGAATGAAAGCTGAAAGCAATACAACACACAAGAACTATGAGTAAATTTTTCGACCTTTCCATAAAAGATTTTTAGAGCGTGATGAAGAAATAGATTTTATAATCACCTGAATTAAAAACAGTTGTTGCCAGAACATATATTTTAGATTATCGACTACGCTTTGACGGCTGACCAACGAAACCAACACTCTGGTTGCCAAATAAAGGGTAAAATACAAAGCCACGGCAATGAAGTCGAATTGCGAGGCTACTATAGGTATAAAACCGAGGGTAGTTACAAACCAGAAAATAAATGCCGGAAAGGTGGAATTTCCAAAAAACATCCGCACATTTTTCGAAAAACCGTTTAATGCTTCTTCATAACTGCCGTACATGCGACATTGCACGCGTTCGTCTGCGACCAAACAGGCTATTCTTTCTTGTTTCTTTTTCAGATAACGCGAAATGGCAATATCTTCTACAGGCGAATTACCGAACAACCGGTGCAAGTCGTATTTTTGATACACCGAAGCACGAAAAAACATGAATTGGCCATTAGCCGCCGAATGAGATGAAAAAGGCGACTTGCGAACAAAAACCAAGGGAAGTAAAGTCAGCAAAATATAATTCATGATCGGCACACTCTTTTTCTCTCCCCGCGTAATCATGATTTGCTTTGGGAAAACCGAGAGCAATGCAGTCTGATATTTATTGGCAAAATCGATAGAATCTTCGATTACGGAATTTTTAAGCCGCACATCGGCATCCACAAAAAGGAAATAATCGCCTTTAGCATGCGATGATAATATGTGACAAGCATAATTTTTACCGAGCCATCCATCCGGCAACTTTTCCGAATTTATCAGTCGAATGTGATGATTATGCCGAGCAAAATCGTTTACGATTTCTGCCGTTCGGTCGGTTGATTCGTCATCGTAAACCATTACTTCCACATTTTTATAGGTTAGTTTGTCTATATCGCTAAGCAAATTTCCGATATGTGCCTCTTCGTTGCGAGCGGGAATCAGAATGGAGACCATCTCGTTGTGCGAAAAACTTTTTTTGCCCGACCGCCTCAGTTTCTCAGGTAAAAGGATATTTATCAACGAGTTAATAAACTGAATAAACGTAACAAAAATCACAAAACAAGCCAGAAATTTCATCAGTAGTATATTTGTCGGTGATACGTCAAAACGGAATGATAGAATTCGTTGTACGCGGTTTGAATATCTGCAAAACTGTTTTCACCTTCATATGAGTGAATATGCATAAACAACGTAGGCTTTGGATTCACAAAATATTCCGGCAGATTCACCAAAAAAACTATCTGAATCGGTTTTTTGCATTTTTGCATTACACGTTCGAGTCCTTTCTCAAAATCAACAGGATATTGATAGAGAGATGTTATTTTTCCTTGCGGAAACATTAAAACCATATTCTGCGAATCTTGAAGTAAATCGGCGGTATACTGCAACGATTCGACAACACTCTTCGAATTCTTTCGCACCGAGTATCCTCCACTCAGTCTAAAATACCAATGTTTACGCAATTGCTCTTCAAGCATCATAAAATAGAATTTACGCTTCAACAACTTTACGTTAAGATACATGATCCAAAAACCGTCCCACCAACTCACATGGTTTGCCAAAAGCAAAATCGGAAGTTGCCGATCATCTATCGTTCCACGCACTTTCACATCGTGAAAATTTCGGCTGATTTTCCAACAGGAATACTGTTGAAAAAAAGGATAAAAAAAGAAATGATGTTTTGCTTCGAGCATATTTTTCTCAAACAATTATCGACAAAAGAACAAAAAAAAGGAATTGGACAAAATACAACAATTTAGCCAGTATATTTTGTGTATTGACTCCACAAAACTTCAATATTGCAACACACAAAAAACCGATAGCATACCATGCCACATAATTCCGAAAAGGAACCTTATCATCGGCCCAACGCCACATATCGAGTAAAGGTGCTGATTTTTCGAGAAAAAAATCATACGCGACCATCAGCAAAGGTGCTAAAAAATACACGGTCCAAGCGGGCAGTTTCGTATCTTCGAGAATGGAAGTAGCCGCATAACTCAGGAAGAGCCAATTAAGCCCGATAATGAGCGGAGTTTCCCACAATTTTACTCCCATTGCATCCAAATATACATAACTTCCAAAAACTGCCCCGGTATTCACACCAATGGCTTCAACCAAAAAACCCAGCAAAAAAACGATTAAAAACGCAATCGTCGTTTTACGATTATAGTCGGGGTGATAAACAGCGAGCAAATAAATTCCCAACAACATCGCAAACGGTGTAATGGCGCAAAATAATTCTCGCGAAAAAGGCAGAATAAACCCGATTAAGCCAATAGCGTAGAACAGCAAAACGAATCGCTTAACTTCTCCAACCGGAATGTTGTTTTTGGGGAAGATGTTCCATTCCATAAATTCAAAATATAAAAGGTGTGACGATTAAATGTGCGATTTATTTCTGAAGTTTCTCCTTTAAGCTGATTTCGTTGTCGTTTTTGTCAACCAAGACGAACTGGTTGATAGGATTGATTGTCATGCGATTTTTAATTTGTTAGAAAGGATAACGCTCAAAAGGATGAGCATCTTTTTTGTGTCCGATATGCGGATGCGTCGATGCAAAATCTGATTGGCTGGTGTTCTTCTCAGTTTTTCGAGCAGACTCAAGTAGTAACGATATGCTAGCAGAACAGCTTTTTTTGCATTTCCGGGTAGTAGGTCTATTCCAATTTTGGCGTGAGCAAAATCTTCCTCAATGGAGTGAATGATGTTTGATTTAACCTCCTCATTCAAATCCGAATGAGTAAGTTCAGGGAAATAAATCCGACCCAACTCGTTAGTATCGGAATTGATATCGCGCAAAAAATTTACTTTCTGAAAAGCCGATCCCAAACTTTTGGCATACTCGAAAAGTTGATCATACAATATTTCGTCCCCATTACAAAATACTTTTAAACACATTAACCCTACCACTTCTGCCGAACCATAAATATAGTCAGTCAATTCTTTACGAGTGCTGTAATTGGTTTTTTCCAAATCATACTCCATGCTGCGAAAAAAGGCATTGATATGCGAATGAGCGATTTTATATTGAATGACCGTATCTGCGAACGACAATATCACCGGATTGGTACTGATGCCGTATCGAAGAGCATATTGCAAATCTTCCCTGAGTTTTCCCAGAAGATATTTTCGATCGAAAGAAACGTCGAAAGAATCGACAATTTCATCGGCCAGCCTTACAAAACCATATATACCGTAAATAGCATCACGTTCGGCTTTATCGAGTAACGAAACGGATAAAGAAAATGAAGTACTGTAATTTCGAGTTATTAGTTTCGAGATCTGGTAACTCGTTTGCTTGAAAAAATCAATGCCCATAAAAAATTAATGTGATTATTGGTATTTTAAATTATTCAACAAAAAAAGGAGATGAAAAGTTTTTAATATATTGCTCATAATTAATTTTTTCCGTTTTTTCCTTGTGTTTATTTTTCTTGTGAGTTTTTTCTCTATTATTTTTGTTTTCTTCAGTGGCGTACAGAGTCAACGTGTAAAATTCAAATTATTATCAAGTTATGTCACCATTGGAAATGTGTCCCTGATTGGAGAAAATCAATAAACAAATCCTACATAACGTTGAATCAAAGGTTAATAAAAAAAATAAAACGCTTAACTTTGATTTAAGCGTTTTTTAGAAGTGGTGCCACCGGGAATCGAACCAGGGACACAAGGATTTTCAGTCCTTTGCTCTACCGACTGAGCTATGGCACC
>ENA-UOYA01000349-UOYA01000349.1-activated-sludge-metagenome-genome-assembly--contig:-NODE-349-length-62859-cov-6.847685_pt1 | contig 62859 bp, 56 predicted proteins | sample MGYA00238163_ERZ764804 | MGnify/ENA primary metagenome ERZ764804 (study PRJEB28919, sample SAMN05720223) | activated sludge metagenome | isolation source: Anaerobic digester | place: Hong Kong...
GACCGGTGCAGAAATCAGGCAATCATTCATTGAGTTTTTTAAGGAAAAACAGCATACCTTCGTTCCTTCTTCATCGCTGGTACCCGGTGGTGATCAAACCTTGTTGTTCACCAATGCTGGTATGGTGCAGTTCAAAGATGTATTCCTGGGAACTGACAAGCGTCCGTATACTAGGGCTGTCAATTCGCAGAAATGTATGCGCGTAGCCGGTAAACATAACGACCTTGACGAAGTCGGGCGGGATGATTCTCACCATACTTTCTTTGAAATGCTTGGTAACTGGTCATTCGGCGACTATTACAAAAAGGAAGCCATCCAATGGGCATGGGAGCTCCTTACAAAAGAATGGGGAATTGATCCAAAGCTGCTTTATGCAACCTGTTTTAGAGATGACCAGGGGGATCTCCCTGCTGACGAAGAAGCTTTTGGTTACTGGAAAGAGCAACCGGGAATGCTGCCGGATCATATCCTTTACTACGGCCGGAAAGACAATTTTTGGGAAATGGCTGAAACGGGTCCCTGCGGACCGTGCAGCGAGATCAGCATTGATCGGGGGCCGGAGTTTTGCGACAAAAAAGGGGTAGCGGGGCATGTATGCAAGGTGAACGGCGATTGCGCGCGTTACCTTGAAATCTGGAACCTGGTGTTCATGCAGTACAAACGCATCAGCCAGACAGTATTTGAACCGTTGCCTGCAACCCATGTGGATACAGGCATGGGGCTTGACCGCATTGTATCCATCCTGCAAAATTCCAACTCAAATTATCGTACTGATTTGTTCAGCCCGATGATGGACAGGATACGTGAGCTTGCTGGTACAACCGTTGATGAAATGAACGCCAATTTTACGCCGTACCGTGTGATTGGTGATCATACCCGAGCGGTGACGTTCCTGATCGCTGACGGAGTAGTGCCGGGGAATATCGGCCGCAACTATATCTGTAGAATGATCATTCGGCGTGCCGCCCGTTTCGCACAAAAAATCGGTTTGAATGAACCTTTCATGGCAAAGGTCGCAGAAACAGTAATCGATACCTACGGTTCAGCCTACCCGGAACTTGTCAATAATCGGAAGACTATCCTGGATAGTATCACTCGAGAAGAAAAGCGTTTCCAGCGTACTGTCGAAGAGGGAATTACCCGATTGCAGGGTGAATTGGATGAGCTGAAGAAAAGCAATAGTAGGATTCTTGATGGTGCAAAAGCTTTCGAATTGTATGCCACCCACGGATTACCCCTTGAATTAACCCGCGACGTTGCCCGCGAGTCTGATCTGAATGTCGATGAGGTTGGTTTCACAAAAGCGATGGAAGAACATAGGATCCAATCTGGTGCAGGGAAGGCCTTCGGACCACTTGGCGGAGAAGACGTTGAAATTTACCGTGGTGTATTCGAGGATCTTGTAAAACAAGGTAAATTAGATGCATCCGGTGTCGCGTATAACCCATATGAATGGTTGAAATCCGAAGGAAATGTGCTGGCACTTTTCTCTGAAGGTGATCCTGTGAAGCAGGCACTGGAAGGTCAGCCGGTGGAAGTTCTCTTACCTCAAACTGGATTCTATATCGAATCCGGCGGACAGGTGGGTGACCGGGGAAGAATCGAAGCCAGGGATGGATCCTGGAGCATTAACATTGACCAGGTACGCCGACCGGCAACAGGCGTCATCATTCACATCGGTACCGTTGAAAATGGAAGTCCGAGAGTCGGCGATGCAGTAGTAGCTAAAGTGGATCGATCCCGGCGCATGGATATCATGCGCAATCATACTGCTACGCACTTGCTGCATGCACAGCTGCATCACATATTAGGTGAACATGCGCGACAGGCAGGCTCACTGGTTGCGCCAGACCGGCTGCGCTTTGATTTTACACATCCTGAGGCTGTGACGCAGGAACAACTGGATGCCATCGAACGCGGTGTCAACCAAGACATCCTGGGGGCACATGAATTATCAGTCAAAGTGAAATCCCTGCAGACAGCAATGTCTGAAGGCGCGATGGCTTTGTTCGGTGAGAAATACGGTGAAAACGTACGCACGATCACGATCGATCCAGAACATCCGATTTCGTATGAATTATGCGGTGGAACCCATGTGGAGAACACTGCTGATATTGGATCTTTCCTTATCCTGAGTGAAGGCAGTGCTGCAGCGGGAATCCGGCGTATCGAGGCGGTTACCGGCCGGGCAGCATATGATGTTATCCATAACAGAAACAAAATCCTAAGGCGTGCTGCAAGGCTGACCAATGCGTCCATTGAAGAAGTTACCGGGAAAATCAACAGTCTGCAGGACGAGGTAGAGACTTTACGTATCGAGCTGGGTAATGTACGCCAGGAATGGGTGAAGAAAGAGTTCGAGGAAAAGCTGGCTAGAATGACCAGGATATCCAATATTCCGGTGCTTTCAGTGGAATTAAAAGGTGCCGATCTGGATACGTTGCGCCAGATGACCGATCTTTTCCGTTCCAAGAATCCTTCAGGTATTGTTGCGGTTGGTTCGGTGATCAATGATAAACCAATGATCATTTGTGCGGTAACCGAGGACCTTGTGAAGCGCGGCATCAATGCCGGCGAGATCGTCAGGCAGGCAGCTGCTACGATAGGGGGCAGCGGCGGCGGGAGACCTGTACTGGCACAGGCAGGCGGCAAGGATGCATCGAAACTACCTGAAGCCATGTCGAGTATTCACGTATTTCTTGAAGGAAAACTCAAGTAGAAAAAAGAACTCCCGCGAGGGAGTTCTTTTTTCTTTCTAATTGCCAAGGATTAGTTGCTTTCAGGCAGCCAGCAGCAAAGTACCAGTTCTTTAGCTGCTTTTACCTCATCAAGACGGCCGACTGGTGTGTGGTGAGGGGCTTCTTTCAACAGCTCAGGTGAAGCATGGGCTTCATCCGCAATTTTCAACAGGGCATCGGCAAAGACATCCAGAACCTGTTTACTCTCGGTCTCAGTAGGCTCGATCATCAGGGCTTCATGCACGATGAGCGGGAAGTAATTCGTCGGTGGATGAAAATCATAATCCATCAAGCGTTTTGCCACGTCCAGAGCATGCACGTCGGGGGCGTCGGACCAGCAGCCCTCAACCACAAACTCGTGCATGTAAGAACGGTCATAAGGCAGCGTGTATTTACCGCGAATTTTCGAGAGCACGTAATTGGCGTTTAAGACTGAATATTCAGCAACCTGCCGCAACCCTTCCGCTCCGTGCATGCGAATATAGGTGAATGCGCGTACCATTACTCCAAATTGACCAAAGAAAGCTTTGACGCGGCCAATGGTTTTTACTGGAGTCGTTAATCCATACAAGGGTGGAACTTCATCCGTGGCTTCTTCAATAATGCTTACGATCGGTGCGGGGAGGAAGTCAACCAGGTGAGGGGCAACACCCACAGGACCTGAACCAGGTCCGCCGCCGCCATGCGGGGTAGAGAAGGTTTTATGCAGGTTGAAGTGCATCACATCGAATCCGAGATCACCGGGGCGGGTAATGCCAAGCAAGGCGTTTAAATTTGCACCGTCGCCATAAACAAGGCCGCCAGCTTTATGGACGGTCTCCACCACTTCGATCACATTCTCATCGAACACACCCAGCGTGTTTGGATTGGTGAGCATCAATCCAGCTACGGTATCGTCACATAGCTCATGAAGTTTCGCCAGATCCACGTTTCCCCTGGAGTCGGAAGGAATGGGGATCACCTCCAACCCGTTCATGGCAGATGTTGCCGGGTTGGTACCATGAGCGGAGTCAGGGATCAGGATTCGGGTGCGTTTAGAGTCTCCGCGCGATTGATGATAGGCACGAATGATCTTAACTCCAACAAACTCACCCTGGGCACCTGCAGAGGGCTGCAAGCTGACAGCTGCAAATCCGCTGATCTCTTTCAACTGCTCCTGAAGGTTATACATCAATGCCAGGCTACCCTGTACTGTCTCAATTGGCTGCAGGGGGTGAGTATTAGCGAACCCGGGCAGCCGCGAGGTTACTTCGTTGATCTTTGGGTTGTATTTCATGGTGCAGGAACCCAGCGGATAGAGTCCGGTATCGATGCTGTAATTCAAGGTCGAAAGATGGGTAAAATGACGAATCACGTCGACTTCGGATAATTCTGGTAGAGGAAGATCAGAACGAACAAGATTAGCCGGGATATCGAAAGTTGGTACATCAGATTCCGGGTAACGAACGCCGATTCTTCCGGGAGATGACAATTCATAAATGGTAGGTTCAGTCATTACCGGCCTCCTTCAGAAGTTCAGCGAATGCATCGATATCTTCTTTGTAATTCATCTCAGTGACCGCAACCAGCATGTGGTTCTTCAGCTGCGGGTAATCGATACTCAGATCGTAGCCGCCAAGGAAACTGCTATCGAGCAATTCATCGTTGATCTCTGCAACCGGTTTGGGGCATTTGACCACGAATTCGTGGAAAAATGGCTCTTTGTTGACGATTTCATATCCGGGAATTTTGGATATTTGTTGGGCTGCGTAATGCGCTTTTTGATAACATAGATTAGCGACTTGTTTCAAACCATTTTTCCCAAGGAGACTCAGATAGATGGTTGCAGCGAGAGCCATCAATCCCTGGTTGGTACAAATATTTGATGTGGCTTTTTCACGGCGTATATGCTGTTCACGTGCCGTCAGGGTGAGAACATAACCGCGTCTGCCCTGTGCATCGGTAGTTTCACCGACCAGGCGGCCTGACATCTTGCGTACCAGTTCTTTTTTAGTGGCAAAGAATCCGAGGTAAGGTCCGCCGAAAGAGAGCGGGATTCCCAGAGGCTGACCTTCACCAACCACAATATCCGCACCAAATTCACCCGGCGCTTTGATCAATCCTAGGGCTGTGGGATTGGCAACAACAGCTAGAAGAGCACCCTTCTCGTGAACACGATCTGCAAGTGCCTTATAATCGTAGATTCTGCCGAAGAAATCAGGGTATTGAACCACGACAAGTGCAGTCTGATCATCGATGAGCGGGATCAAAGCAGATGGATCTTCCAGGGGACCATTTTCCTTGCCGCTGGTTTCAATCGAGATATTTTCATAGTTGCAGAGGTACGAACACAATACTTCACGGTATTGGGGGTGAACAGCGGGAGAAAGGATAACGCGGGTGCGTTTTCCACGGAAGTGGTGGTAAGCCATTACTCCGGCTTCAGCCGTAGCTGTAGCGCCGTCGTAATGCGAGGCGTTGCTGGCTTCCATGCCTGTGAGGTTAGCAATCAGGGTTTGGAATTCGAATACTGCCTGGAGCGTACCCTGTGAAATCTCGGGTTGATATGGGGTATATGCTGTATAGAATTCACTCCGGCGCAGTAACGAATCGATGGCCGCAGGAATGTAGTGATTGTAGGCACCTGCGCCCAAAAAACTGACCAGTTCGGAAACCGGTTCATTTGCCTGTGAATAATCCGTTATTTCAGACAAAACTTCCATCTCGGTAACACCGGATGGAAGATCAAGCTTGGGGAATCGATACTTTTCTGGGACATCGGCGAAAAGCTCAGCCAGGCTGCTGACCCCGATGCTTTTGAGCATCTCCTCCGTTTCCGCTTTTGTATGGGGGATGAACATTAGTGACTCCGCGTCTCGCAGTATTCCGAATATGCCTTTGCATCCATCAAATCGCTCAATTCCTTGGGATCAGACAGTTCGACTTTTATCATCCATGCAGCCCCAAACGGGTCGGAATTGATCACTTCAGGAGTATCGGAAAGACCTTCATTGACGGCGATAACTTTTCCTGAAACCGGGATGGTGACATCAGCAGCTGCTTTTACTGACTCGATGGTAGCAACAATACTACCCTTGGTAACGGTTTCACCGATTCCAGCGGTGATTTCCACGAATACCACATCAGAGAGTTGATCCTGGGCATAATCGCTCACGCCGAGGGTGGCTGTATTGCCTTCAACTAAAAGCCATTCATCTGTGCTTGCGTATTTCAAATTTTCCGGTGTTTTCATGTTTCCTCCATTGGGATTTTTGGTTTATTTGACAATAAGCGAAGTCATGTTTCATAGACTAGGATTGTACTTTGCCTTTCCATTCTACGAAGCAGTGATTAAAAAGTCAAGAAAGTTATGCCGGATTGACAGGGTTTTGCTTTTTCAGCAGGTTTCGTCCGCCAAGCCAGAATAACAGGAAACCAGTGAACCGGACCACAGTGGCAGTGACCAGGCCAGCCTGCAGCGAGAAGGTATCTGCGATAAAGGTTGCCAACATAGGGGCAATGATGGCAGCCAGGTATTGGATCATCTGTGCAACCGAGACGAAAATCGCGCTATATTGTACAGGCACAGTTTTCATTAATTCATCAAAGAAAACCAGATCAACACCGCCTGAAAAGATACCGGCAAAACCTGCGATCAATGCAATCTGCCAGGGAACCACTGTTAGCGATACCAGCATCGGGTAAAGAGATAATCCCAGAGTCGTCCAAACCAGAACCGAGCGAGTGCCGTATCTTTTGGAGTGACGCGTCCAGAAGAAGTATGCCACGATGAGGATCACGGTTTGACTCATGTTAATGACAGAGATCCAGGCGTCGGATGCGTGTGCCACTCTGACCAGGTAAAGTGGGATGAGCGGTATGGACAGATTGACCCCTGCCATGAAAACGAAGCGTTTTGACATAAAACTGACAAACGGCTTTTCATTCAGGACAAGGTCTTTCATCTCCTTGAGTTGACTCAAGAAACTCCTGGATGCCTGAAGCACCGGCTGCATTGCAGGTTCGAGTTTGATTTGAGAGGAATAGTAGTAGCTGAGCAACCCGCCGATGGACATGCCGATGAACATCAATTGGTAATTCAGGGGAAAAATGATGTTGTCCAATAATTGCCCGATGGCCAACACGGATAGCGACGTTGTGACTCCCATGGTTGACCAACGCCTGCTCATGAGTTCAAAACGCCGGTCAGGTCCTGCCACAGCATTCATCACTACAGAAAAGGAAATGGACACCACTGTTTGGGGAACAGTGGCAATTGCCCAGATCATCAGGATCGAATTCACCAGGATTGCTTCTGGAATGAAGAATGAAATGATGCCTGTTAATGCATAGGATGCGATGACCAAAACCCTGGCAATGCTGAACCATTTGACGATATTCGGCTGCTTTTGCAGGAATCTTCCTAGTGGAATGGCCAGTGCCATCCCAGTCAATGCAGGCATGGAGGAAAGCAACCCGACCTGAAAAGTTGTGGCGTTAAGATGAGTGAGGAAAACCGGCAGGAATGGACTGGCCGCATTTGCAAGGCCAACCCCCACGGCATCGATTTGAACACAACGAAAATTCCGTTTCGTCTGAGCATCAAACGATTCGGATGTGGGGATACTTTCTTGTTTGGATAAAATGGGTTTGAATTTCATTCGTAACTATAGTAGAAATTATACCAATGACCAACAAGTATGGAAAAATTTTATTATGGGTGTTGTTAAGGTTAATTATCGAAGATAGCTTTGGTATCATTGTTATAATTTGATTAAAGGTCATTAATATTGCTGAAATGGAGCTGGAATGGACTTAATTGGGAATCAACTAGGGCAAGATCATAAGGTAATATCAGAATATTCGTACGATTTGCGACCAGTGATACGCGGTTATGCAAACCGGACGTTACATATCGATCTTGGAAATGGGCGCATCCATTCCAAACCGGTTGACCAAAATATGAAGGATACGTTTACCGGTGGGAAAGGTTTTTGCCTCTGGTTACTTTGGAACTCAACAAAACCCGATACGAAATGGAATGATCCTGAAAATGAGCTGGTAATCGCTGGCGGACCGATCGGTGGGATTACCGCTTATCCCGGCAGCGGAAAATGTACTGCTGTCACGATTTCCCCGTTGACGAAATCCATCGTGGACAGTAATGGCGGAGGACATTTTGGCCCTTATTTAAAATTTGCCGGCTGGGATGCCCTTGAGATCCAGGGGAAAGCCGATAAGGATGTTTTGATCATCATCGATGGTGATCAAGGCAAAGTGTTTGTCGAAGAGGCACCCTTTGAGGCTGTGGATACACATATCCTTGTCCAGCAGATTACGGATGGGTTGGCAGAGACAGAAAGTGAAAAGAGCGGAATTTCAATCATTTCTGCCGGCACAGCGGCTGAGTACGTGCCAATTTGTGGGTTAAACGTCAGCTATTACGACGCTCGAAGAAAGGAAATTCGCATCAAACAGGCCGCCAGGGGAGGCTGCGGAACGGTTCTGCGGGATAAGAAAATCAAGGCCATCGTGGTCAAATATTCCAAGACTAGCGGCGACAGCAATGGTGCAGCCAACATGGAACTAATCCGGGCTGCAGGCAAACGGATCAACAAGGAAATCAGCGATTTCGATGCGTCGCAAAATGATATGCGCCACCTGGGAACGCCGTATTTGATTGAGATCATGAATAAATTTGACATTCTCCCGGTGAAAAACTTCCGCTTTGGATCAGATCCGCAGGCGTTCAAGATTAACGGCGGGGTTTGGAAGTCCATGTACGATTTTCGGGGACCTGACGGCTGCTGGTACGGATGCACCCTCCAATGTGCTCATTCAGTTCCCCATTACCACCTGCAATCCGGACCGTACAAAGGGCAACCGGTCAACGTGGATGGACCTGAATATGAGTCACTTGGAGCCCTGGGTTCCAACCTGGGTATCTTTGATGCCCCGGCAATGCTGGAATTATGTTTCTATTGCGACACCTACGGGATTGATACGATCTCAGTCGGCAATTCGATGGCCTTTGCATACGAATGTTACGAGCTGGGAATTCTCGATAAGGAAAAAACCGGTGGATTGGAACTGACCTGGGGGAACGCCAATGCTGCATTCGAATTACTGCACCAGATGGCACGCGGTGAAGGGTTTGGGGTAATCGTTGGTCAGGGTGTACGAGAAATGAGACGGCTGTTCGTGGAAAAGTTTGGGGCGAATCCTCAACAACTGCTGGACATCGGTATGGAGATCAAGGGGCTGGAAATCTCGGAATACATTTCCCGGGAATCCCTGGCTCAACAAGGCGGATATGCACTGGCGTCGAAAGGTCCGCAGCACGATGAAGCCTGGTTGATCTTTATGGATATGGTACACAAACAATTACCCACGTTTGAGATCAAGGCCGAAGCGCTGCATTATTTCCCGGTCTGGCGTACGTGGTTCTCGCTGCACGGTCTTTGTAAACTACCGTGGAATGACATTATCCCGGTGTCCAACAAGACTGCAAAGGAACCAGCAAAGGTGCCGGAACACGTGGAGAATTACTGCTGGCTCTATGAAGGCATGACCGGTAAGAAAACCACCCCGGAAGATCTCATGCTGCAATCGGAAAAAGTTTACAATTTTCAACGTTTGTTTAATCTGCGACTGGGATTTGGAACCCGCCAGCATGACTATCCGCCCTACCGGCTGATTGGACCTGCCACGGAGGTTGAATATCTGGATCACCAGGAAAGATATGATTCACAGCTGAAAGAAATCGTTGGAGTTGATCCAGATGGAAAGACCACGACTGAAAAGATTGCCTTGCTGCGTCAATATCGTGAAAACCAGTATGAGCAATTGGTGGATGCGGTATACAAGCGTCGTGGGTGGACGACGAATGGTGTTCCCACACTGGAAACTGCACAACGCTTGGGGATCGATTTCCCTGAGGTGGTTGAATTGATTCACCGCAATGATGGATAACTCAACAGCTCGTTTTATTCGATGATTTCGACTTCGGTAACCAATATCGTGTTGCAGCCTGAATCCTGCCAGTAACCGATATAGTTGTCAGCATCATCCCATCCTTCGATGCGGTAGATTTCATACCCCTTAATCGAGACAGTTTGCCCTGGTTCGATCTGTCGCAATTCCATGAAAACGGCTTGATCCATGGGCAGGGTGTGAAGCAAGTGGATGGATCCCTGGGGATATGATTCGTTTCTAGATTTCCAGGAAAAATGATGGTTGGATACTTTGACGGATACCAGGTCCGGATCCTGATAGTCACCCGTCGTGATGAGTAGGTCCTGACTTAATATGGCGAACTCACCGGAGTAAATGGAGGAATTGTGTCTGATTTCACCCGTAAAAACCTGAAGCGCGGTTTCCTCATAAGAAATTTTCCAGTGTCGTCCATCGGGCAGAGAGATTGAGTGGAATCCATCGGAAACGATCATTGTATTGAAATCTTCCAGAGCGTTGTTTGTCGCAATCCCTCTCATCTCTGTGCGAAATACGAGCAACAGAATCAAAAGAATTACGATCACGAAGATGGGAATGGAGAATGGTGCAAGCGCTCGAATGGAATCGCGTAAAGTGATTTTGGATTGAGTTAGTGGTTGACCATTTCGAAATTTCATAGTGTATAATCGAAACAACAAGGTAGGAGGTGCCTATAAGTTTATATGAAAAAGAAAAAATGGAAAGCATAGCGCATGGACCAGTAACTATCTGGTTGACGAGGATGAGGGTTCTCTGCCGCAGGGCAGAGTTAACCGGCAACGCCGGGAAAATCGAAAGATCAGCGGATGCCCTCCAGGCCAAAAAGGCTTGAACTTTCCAAATAATCAAAATCAAAAACATCAGAGAAATTTCCTCTCTGCATTCATATCCAAAATCATTGGAGGAATATATGTGCGGTATTGTCGGTTACATCGGCGAAAAGAATGCAACACCGATCATTTTGAACGGACTTAAAAAACTTGAATATCGAGGTTATGACTCTGCGGGTCTTGCAGTCTTAACCAACGGTCATATCGAAGTCAGGCGGGATGCAGGCAAATTAAAAAATTTGGAGCAATTGATTACAGAACTGCCGATTGCTGGAAAAATGGGCATCGGACATACCCGTTGGGCGACTCACGGCGAACCTACTGCCAGAAATGCCCATCCACACCTTAGCAGTTCCGGTGAGGTGGTGGTTGTTCACAACGGAATTGTTGAAAACTTCATTGAACTCAAGGAAGAACTTCTTGCAGATGGGGTAACCTTCCAATCTGATACAGACACTGAAACAATTGTCCTGCTGGTGGAGAAGTATCTCAAAGAGCTTAAAAACCTGGAAAATGCCGCGCGAAAAACGCTGGAACGCTTAAAAGGTGCCCATGGAATCGTCGTGTTTTCCTCTAGAGAACCAGATAAGATCATCGCCGCACGCATTGGCAATGCCGGCGGAGTCGTGATTGGACTCGGCGAAGGTGAAAACTATATCGCATCCGATATTCCGGCAATTCTGGAACACACACGAAAATTGATCTTCCTGGAATCCAGGCAGATGGCCATCGTGACCAGGGCCGGTGTGGAAGTATCCACGATTGAGGGCAAACCGTTGTCCCCGCAAATTTCATCAGTCGCCTGGGATCCGATTTCCGCTGAAAAAGGTGAATACCGTCATTTCATGCAGAAAGAGATTCATGAACAGGTACGGTCTCTGACCGATACCCTGGCTGGAAGAGTTGATTTTGAGGAGGGACGCATTCGTCTGCCACAATTGAACCTCACCGCGGAACAGGCAAGGGAAATTCAAAAGATCGTGTTGACAGCTTGCGGCACGGCATCCTATGCTGGCATGGTCGGACGTATCCTCATCGAACGCATTGCACGGATTCCAGCTACGCTGGAAATTGCATCAGAATTTCGCTATTCAGATCCCATTGTGGATGAAAAGACAACTGTTCTTGCCATCAGCCAGTCTGGTGAAACTGCTGATACCCTGGCGGCAATGGAAGAAGCCCGCAAGAAAGGCGCAAAACTATGGTCTATTGTCAATGCGATTGGCTCACAGGCCATGCGTATCGCTGACGGTTACATTTCCATGCAGACTGGACCTGAAATTGGGGTTGCCTCCACCAAGGCGTTTACTGCTCCCCTGGTTGATCTCTATATGCTGGCCGTGCTTTTAGCTGACCTGCGCGGAACAATCAAACCCGAGGACCGGAAATCCCTGGTGGATGACCTGCGGCTTGTACCAGAACTGGCGGGGCGCTGCCTCGATCGAGAATCGGAAGTTGAAGAGACTGCCCGTCTTTTGAAAGATACACGCGATATGCTCTTCCTTGGACGGGGAATCAATATGCCCATTGCGTTTGAAGGCGCATTGAAATTAAAGGAAATCTCCTACATTCATGCCGAGGCATATGCAGCAGGCGAAATGAAACACGGACCAATCGCCTTGATCGACAAGGATATGCCTGTGCTGGCCATCGCCACCAGGGATCCCTGGTATGAGAAAATGATCTCGCAGATCGAACAGGCTAAAGCAAGAGGCGGCATTGTTGTGGCAGTGGCAACGGAAGGTGACGAGAGGGTGGCTTCTTTGGTTGATCGTGTATTATGGGTGCCTGAAGTTCCCTGGATGCTCAGCCCTGCGATCACGGTCATTCCGCTGCAGATCCTTGCTTATCACATCGCTTCATTGCGCGGACTCGACATTGATCAACCAAGGAACCTTGCTAAATCAGTAACTGTTGAGTGACAATCCAAAATTTAGAAATCGCCTGAATCAAATCAGGCGGTTTTTGTTTTAATAAATCCTCTCGATAATTCGTAATAACTCCAATAAATCCATTGTAATAAACATGTACAGAGTCAAGGGAATACTATGCTACAATTCGTGAAGTATGTGATTGAAAGCGGTGGATGAAATCTGTAATCTTACGCCGAACAGGAAAACTTTCTAAATGTTCAATACTGACACAGAGCTTCTATTTCCTACCCGAGTGATACCGACCTTGCGCAACCTGCGCGGGGACGAATGGAAGATATTAATTGACCGGTTGATGTATGTAAATGCTGATGATCTGGATCTGGTGGCATTTACCGCTATGATCGCCCGGCTGGCAAGCTGTAATGCCTGTAATGCAGATTCCTTCAGGGCAATGCGCGGTTGTACGCAATGCGCCCGATTGATCATTCGCAGGTATAAAGGCTCAGATCATGACTTAATCGACCTCTATAACCATTCACGAAAAGAGGTCGGAGAATATTTTAGGAAAATTTCAAGTGAATAGAGTTATATCAGCAAATCGCAACTGAAGTTTCATAAATCTATTGAAAACAGGTTATCCGGTTTACCGGATGTTGAGAAGGTGAAGAAATTATGGAAGAAGGTCAAACACAAAAAATTGTTGGTGTCCGTTTTTCCAAGGTTGGAAAAATTTATCATTTTGATGCTTCAAAAATTGAAAATTTGCGTCTCGGTGATATCGCTGTCGTCGAAACCAGCCGTGGATGGCAATTGGGAGAAGTCATTCTCTTTGTTGAACAACCCGAAAAGCCTGATGAAGGAGGATGGAAATCCATAAACCGTTTGGCAACCCCCAAGGATCTGATCCAGTGGCAGTCGTGGCAGGAAAAGGAAGCCGAGGTTGTTGAGGAATGTGTTAAAAGAGTCAAAGAATTAAAACTGGCAGGGATTAAGGTTGTGTCCAGTGAGTATAGCTTTGACGGATCGAGATTGACGATCCTGTTCAGCAGTGATTCCGAGGAAAAGGCAGAATTAAAATCCCTGCGTGCCGATATGCAAAAGAAATATGCACCTGCACAGGTGGAACTGCGGCAAATCGGTCCGCGGGACGTGGCAAAGATTATGGGTGGAATGGGGGCCTGCGGGTTGGAATGCCGCTGCTGCTCAAAATACATCACCGAGTTTAGCTCCATTTCCATCAAAATGGCCAAGGAGCAAGGCATTTCGCTGACCCCAACCGAGATCACTGGGATGTGCGGCAGGCTGCGGTGCTGCCTGATCTATGAATACGAGAATTACGTGGAAGCCAGAAAAACACTTCCCAAAAAGAACAAGCATGTCATCACACCAAACGGTGAAGGAAAAGTCATTGATGTATATCCAATGAGAGACGCCATTCTTGTTGAATTGCCTGAAATCGGCAGGCGCGAGTTTCACAAGGATGAAGTGAAACTGGTGGATGAAGGCGAGGTTCTTGACAAAGCAGCCAAGGATTTCGTCCAGAAACATGGCGGGGGCGGTTGTGATCTCTGCAAGCAGAAAAACAAATGATGGCGTTTGATATAAAGCCTGAACAATGGGCGGGAAAAAAGAAAATCCTGGTGATACTGGCGCATCCAGATGATCCAGAGTTTTTTTGCGGGGCAACCATTGCCAGGTGGTGTCATCTGGGTCACGATGTGCACTATTGCTTGATCACCAAGGGTCAGCGTGGCGCACAGGACGAACAGATTTCGGATTTTGAAATTGAAAACACCCGGATTGCCGAACAAAATGCTGCAGCTCGATCATTGGGCGTCTCAAGTGTGAAGTTTCTGGATTTCATGGATGGCGATCTGGTGCCAGATCTTTTACTACGGGCGGAAATCATCAGGGAAATCCGATTGGTCAAACCAGATATCGTTGTCACTTGCGATCCATTGAATCTTTTTCCGGCAGAAAACCGCATCAATCACCCGGATCACCGTGCTGCCGGGCAGGTTGTGCTCGATGCGGTGTTTCCAAACGCAGGCAATCCTCGATATTGGATCGAAGACCACAATCATGTAAAACTAGAACCTCACCAGGTGGAAGAGGTGTGGCTCGCGTTAACCCATCAACCTAACCTGATCATCGATGTATCGGCATATTTTGAAAAAAAAGTAGATGCCATTATCTGCCACCAGTCTCAGATTCGTGAAGAAGCCGGAAAATTTAAGGAAAAATACCGATCCCGCTGGGAGACTGATCCCGAGGACGGACAATTGAAGTATTTTGAGAAGTTCAAACGAATTCCACTCGCCATTAAATAAACTGATTAATCATATTAATAAGTCATTGTCACCGTGACATATGTCATGATTGACCTTGATACTGGTTTCTGATATACTCTAATCATCGGAATAATCATATTATTAATGGATTCCTATGATTGAATCTTCGTCTTCAAGATCAGGTTTATCCGAGTTCCTGCGCTATCTGGCTGAAATCCCTGAAGAGGGTGATCAGCGAATCCCGCCTTTGAATGAATTAAGCCATCAATTGGGTTTGAGTGTTGCTACATTGCGAGAGCAGTTGGAAGTTGCCCGCATGTTGGGGGTAGTGGAAGTGAAACCAAAAGCGGGGATTCGAAAACTTCCATACGATTTCCGTCCTGCCTTGATTGCCAGCCTGGGTTATGCTGTTGAATCAGGTGCATTTTCATTTATTATGTTTTCAGATTTGAGAAAACATCTCGAAGCTGCATACTTCGTTGAAGCAGCTCAATCATTAAGTCACGCTGACATCGAGATTCTATCTGGCCTGGTGAAATCAGCGCAAGAAAAGATTTCCCGAATTCCAGGGCAGGTTCCAGTAAGTGAACATCAAAAATTTCACCTTCTCATGTACAAGAATCTAAACAATCCATACCTTTCCGGAATATTTGAGGCATATTGGGAAGTCTATCGCATTGCTGGGTTGGAGATTTATCCCGACATTAATTATGCCGAACGAGTTTGGCAGTACCACGCCCGAATCATTGACCAAATCAAGATTGGCAATTATACGCAGGGCTTAAAGTATCTTGTCGAACACATGGAACTGGTTAACCAGAGAGTTAAAGAAACCCCCAGACTCTCGTTCGAATAATCCCCATTTGGAGCATAATCCTTTATGAATCTGAATCGTATGATCGAGAATGATTTCTGCATCACGTTTAGTACCATTAACGGATCTGGAAGTGCTACGGCAAATATCACCCTCATGCGTGCACTCTTTCGCATGGGAATTCCTGTTTCCGGTAAAAACATTTTTCCGTCTAATATTCAGGGACAACCAACATGGTTCACTTTGCGGTTAAGCAAGGATGGATATCTGGCAAGAGTTCAGGAAGATGATATCGTGGTGGCGATGAACCCCAGTACGATTGGTAAGGATATAGATGCACTGGTGGAAGGAGGAGTACTGCTCATTCCAGATGATTTTAAGATCAACGGAGAAATCAGGGAGGACATTGTTTTATATCGAATGCCTGTCAGGAAACTGATCAAAGAGGCCAGTGTTTCTCCGCAGTTGCGAGATTATATTGCGAACATGGTCTATGTAGGTATTCTTGCATTTCTATTGAAAATCGATATGGAGAAGATTTACCAGGCACTCGATTTCCATTTCAAAGGTAATCTGAAAGCTATCGACACCAACTATGACGTCGTCAAAGCTGCCTATGAATGGGCAAAAGAAAACCTGGAAAAGAAGGACCGCTATATCACATCCCCAATGAAAGGCACTGAGAATTATATTATGACCGATGGTAATACTGCGGCTGCCTTGGGATCGATTTATGGCGGTATGCAATTCGCTGCCTGGTATCCTATTACACCGGCAACCAGCCTGGCAGAAACACTGAATGAGTATTTACCCAAACTGCGAATTGACAAGGAGACGGGGAAAGAAACATATGCTGTGGTTCAGGCAGAGGATGAATTGGCCGCCATAGGTATGGCAATTGGTGCAGGGTGGGGAGGGTTACGAGCAATGACCTCCACATCAGGCCCCGGTTTATCCCTAATGACTGAATACATCGGCCTGGCTTATTACGCTGAAGTACCGGTGGTTGTCTGGGATGTACAGCGCGTTGGTCCCAGTACAGGCATGCCCACCCGTACCTCGCAAGGTGATTTGACAATGGTTAATTTTATGAGTCATGGTGATTCTCAAATGATCATCCTGATTCCTGGCTCGGTAAATGAATGTTTTGAATTCGGCTGGAAAGCCTTTGATATTGCAGAGCGTTTTCAGACACCAGTCATTGTCATGTCTGATCTCGATTTCGGTATGAATCAATGGATAACCAAGAAATTCGAATACCCAGATCGTCCGATTGATCGAGGTAAGGTCTTGTGGGAAAAAGACCTGGAAAAAATGCTTGAAAAGACGAATGGTGTTTGGGGTAGATACCTGGATATCGACGGTGACGGAATACCATATCGCACAATTGTGGGAAACCAGCATCCCAAAAGCGGGTATTTTACCCGGGGAACAAGTCATGATGAATTTGCTGGCTACTCCGAAGACAGCGCTGTGTGGGAGGAGGTTTTCTCCAGGATTTCGAAGAAATTTGAAACAGCCAAAAAAGAATTACCTCAACCAGAGATTTTGCTTCAGCCAGGTGCTGAAGTGGCTATCATCTCTTCGGGATCAGCTGATCCGGCGGTCATCGAAGCGCGTGATTTGCTCAATGCTGAAGGTATTTTCACAGATTACATGCGTATCCGCAGTCTGCCATTTTCAGATGAAATCCATGCATTTATCGCATCTCATAAAGATGTATATGTTGTTGAAATCAATCGTGATGGTCAACTTTACCAATTACTGACCATGGAATTCCCTGATGTGGCCAACCGACTGCGAAAGGCTGCTCACATGGATGGACTTCCGCTAACTGCTAAATGGATAAAGAATCGAATACTGGTAAAGGAGGAAAGATAGAATGACAGCACCCTCATCTTCAAATGGTCAATCTACAAACCTGGCGGGTTTGACGAAAGCAGACTATAAAGGGGCACCTTCCACGCTTTGCCAGGGCTGCGGGCATAATGGCATTGCGGCTCAAATCGTTACAGCATGCTACGAAATGAACCTTATTCCCGAAAAGGTGGTTAAGTTTAGCGGTATTGGCTGTTCGAGTAAAAGCCCCACATATTTTTTGGGACGTTCTTTCAGTTTCAACGGACTTCACGGTAGAATGCCTTCGTTGGCACTGGGAGCTTTATTTGCCGATCGTACCCTTGAAGCAATCGGATTGAGCGGCGATGGGGACACTGCCAGTATTGGCCTTGGACAATTCAAACACCTTGTTCGCCGTAATGTACCGATGGTCTACATTGTCGAGAATAATGGCGTCTACGGATTGACCAAAGGGCAGTTCTCAGCAACAGCGGAAAAAGGACTCTACCTGAAAAAACAGGGCACCAATCCTTTTCTTCCGATAGACATTGCCATGGAAGCGCTGGTTTCAGGAGCTACTTTTGTTGCACGTTCATTCGCCGGTGATCCAAAACAAGTGAAAGAATTGATCAAAGCAGCGATCGCTCATGATGGAATTGCGGTGATTGACATCATCAGTCCCTGTGTTACTTTCCACAATCACGAGAACTCATTCCACTCCTATTCCTTCGGCAAGGTTCACGAAGAACCGCTGCACGAAATATCACTTGTTCTAGCAAGGGAAGAAATCACAGTGGATGATTTTGAGACCGGTACGGTGCGTGAAGTCACCATGCATGACGGCAGTACAGTGGTCCTTAAAAAATTAGAGAATGAGTACGACCCAACAAATAAATGGCAGGCATTGCGCACACTGGAAGAAGCAGCCAATAACAATTGGTTGTTGACTGGTTTGCTATATGTAGAAACCAAGGTACCAACGCTTTTTGACAAATATAATCTGCCAGAAACGCCATTGAACAGAATGCCTGTAGAAAAGCTCAGACCATCAAGAGATACCCTTGATAAAATCAACGAGTTGATGTTCTGATTTGATTTTTCGAGGAAGATCAAATTGATTTTTGATATGTCCGGTGCGTTTTTGAAATCGTAACACCCAAATTCTGAATATCTGATTTACTGCGGAAGTTGCGTTCATCGATTTGAACCACTTCCGCTTTCTTTATCCGGTAATTACTTATAAGTTTATCCAACTCGGAGTAGAGTAATACATTACCGCCCAAACCTTGATATTGCGGCAGCAGACCAATCATATTCAAATCAATGGTCGTGGGATGTTTTTTTTCAGCCGAAACAGCCAGCCAGCCGAGAGGGAACAGGTGACCACCGCATTTCTTTAATGATTTGTTGATATTGGGAAATGCCACGATAATACCTGCAATATCCCCATTGTGCAGGATCAATTTAGTCAGCCTGGGATCCGCCATGTCCAGAAAATTGCGGGAAATCAATTCAAACTCTTGAGATGTCGACGGGTAATAATTCGGATTCGCAGGAAATATCGCATGATTCACTTCATCGATTTTTGGGATCCAGGGAACTATTTCTGAGGAGTTCGAAAAAATGAGAATGTGAAAGTGCCCTCTTTCCATCACTTTTTTTGCCATTTGGTGAATCATGGGATCTGAACGCTTTTCTAGTACACCGGAATAATGGTCGAAGGCCTTCGTAAAACCGCAGGATTCAATCAGCGTACTGTAATATGGATGGTTATATGGGATTCCCATTGCTGGAAGGGTATTGAACCCTTCCACAAGAATTCCAATTCCACTTGAACGAAGGAAACCACGGGAACCAAGAAGCAATGCTAACCCTCGCTGGCGGCTCCAATTTTCAGCAGCGTCAAATAATCTGGCGGCAACTTGCTGATCTTCGATGCACTCAAAATAACAGAAAAAAGCTGTTTCAGTGTGATGGAACATGCAGTAATTTCGGTTGTGAAGGATGGCGATACGCCCAAGAATCTCTCTTTTGGATTCAACAATGATGAAATCTGCCTCTGAATGAGCATAAAACGGATTCTTGTGCGGATTCATTACCCTTTCCATTTCACCGGCAAAGGGTGGTACCCAGTATGGATTTCCCTTATAGAGCGAGTATGGAAGAGAATTGAACTTACGGAAATCAGACCGTTTTTCTTTATTCAGTATCAGGGTTTCCATATCCCTCTGTTCGTTTAATATTTATACTTTTTCTCCAATCGAATGGAGTAAAGCCAGATTTGGCAGTCGCATCGCACCAACCGGAAAGCCTGAAATCAATACCACCTGTTCGCCAACTTTGAGGTGTTTCCGTTCTTTGAAATACTGATCGACACTGCGAACCATTTCTTCGAGACTGTTCGAAAACGGCACTAGGGCAGGATTGACCCCCCAGTACATGCTTAACAATGATAACGTGCGAGGTTCCGGGGTAAAGGCGACAATGGGCACTCTAGGACGCGCTTTAGACATTAAGAGCGCAGTCTTCCCGCTTTGAGTAAAAACGGCAATGGTTGACACATTTCGGTCGTGAGCAAGGGTTTTGGCTGCATTGGAAATTACCAGTGCGTCATCCTTCATGGCTTCCTTGGGGAATTCCTCAACATGGCTCCATTCAACCATGTGTTTTTCAGCTTCACGTGCTATGGAGTCCATCATTTTGACGCTCTCCACAGGGTATTCTCCCGAAGCGGTTTCGCCAGACAACATGACTGCGTCTGTACCGTCAAAAATGGCGTTGGCAACGTCAGATGCTTCAGCACGTGTCGGGCGCGGATTGTTGATCATCGATTCAAGCATCTGTGTGGCTGTGATCACAACCTTTGCATGGCGGTTTGCACATTGAATGATCTCTTTTTGCACAATCGGAACCTGTGCAGGCGATGTTTCCACTCCCAGATCACCCCTTGCCACCATGACACCGTCTGCCGCGTGCATGATCGCATGCAGATTCTTGATGGCTTCGGGGCGTTCGAGTTTCGCGATGATCGGAGTTGTGGAGCGTGCGGGGTTCAGCGCCTTCATGGTTTCACGTACCAGCAGCACATCCAATTCAGATTCGACAAAAGAGATTGCCACAAAGTCAACAGCGTTAGCTAACCCAAATTCAAGGTCTTGCCGGTCTTTTTCAGTGAACCGCGGAATACCGAGGTCTGCACCGGGCAGGTTCACACCCTTGTTTGATTTCAATAGACCGCCTTGTACAACGCGGGTCTTGACCATATCTCCAACAACTGCTGTAACCAACAATTCCATTTTGCCGTCATCGAGCAGGATGCGATTCCCGGGCTTAACTCCCCGGGCAAGATTAGGAACATCTAATGGCAATGATTTTTCATCACCCTCAAAATCTGCCTGTTGTGTACCAATCGTAAATAGAGTTAATAACGACCCATCAGTTAACTGGATTCCGTCAGCCGGGAGGATGCCAACCCGTAATTTTGGTCCCTGGAGGTCCTGCAGGACAGCCACAGGCTTTCCAAGCTCTTGAGAGGATTCACGGACTAGATTGAGCGTTTTGAGGTGTGTTTCATGCGTTCCGTGTGAAAAATTGAGACGCGCAACGTCCATACCTGCTTCGATCAACTTTATGATTGTTGCTCTATCCGATGAACTTGGTCCTAAAGTGCAAACAATCTTCGCAAAGCGACTCATGACATCAATCCTTTTCTGGTAATTTGCTCTATATTTGATTATTGTATTCGATATTGGAGAAAAAATAATAGCCCGTGCAGTGGAAAAAAAGCACGGGCCTGGTTATCGCAGATTTACTTATGCCAACAATTTAACCAGAATTGCCTTCTGGGCATGCAACCGGTTGTGAGCCTGCGGGAAGATCACCGAATGAGGTCCGTCTGCAACTTCATCAGTCAATTCCTGACCGCGGTGTGCAGGTAAGCAGTGCATCACAATCACGTCTTTATCTGCTTCACTGACCAGTTTCTGATTTACCTGATATGGCGGGAAAACGGCTTTACGTTTTTCTGTTTCAGCTTCCTGTCCCATGCTTGTCCAGGTATCAGTGTAGATGACGTTAGCTTTTTCGACAGCAGCATGCGGGTCGCGGATGAATGCCAGTTTACTTCCAGATTCTGCGGCGAACTTATTTCCGATTTCGATGGCTGAGGGAAGCATATCGTAACCTTCGGGACTGGCGAGCGTGAAATTTGCACCAAGTTTGGCACAAATGTGCATCAAAGAGACAGCGACGTTGTTTCCGTCACCGACATAGGTAACATTGAGGCCTTTCATCGCACCGAATTTTTCGATAATGGTCAGGGCATCTGCCATTGCCTGGCAGGGATGATTGTAGTCGGATAAACCGTTGATCACAGGTACTGACGCCCATTTGGCGAGCTCAACAACGTGAGCATGGTCGAATACGCGGGCCATGATACCGTCAATATATCCTGAAAGAACACGGGCAATATCAGCAATCGATTCCCGCTGTCCCAATCCAATCTCAGCAGGTGAGAGGTAGAGCGCATCTCCGTCCATGTGGCGCATCGCCATATCAAAGCTCATGCGAGTACGCAGGCTGGGTTTTTGAAAGATCATTGCCAGCACTTTACCTTTGAAGAGCGGTTTATTCCCACCTGAGAAGTGTTCTTTTTTTAGCTCAACGGCCAGATCCAGCATTTCTTGAAGTTCTTTTGGAGAATAATCGGATACTGCAAGAAAATCTTTTTTCATTCTTTTCCTCTCATGAAATGGTAGATTGGATTACGTTCAGAGTATAACATAGCCTTTCAATGAAAACTTCAAACCTGGCTATGTTCCGAATTTTATCTTTTTAATTGCCAGCCTGATGATAATGTCCAATAACGGGTAGAACTTGCCGCCAAGGAGGTTATGCAGAAAATACAGCAGTTTACCCTCGCTGCCAGGAATGATAATGTACTTTTTTTGAGCAACCTGCTTGAGGATGATCTCTGCAACCTTTTCAGAGCTCATCAAGTTGGTTGAACTGGATAACTCTTTGGTAATGAATGGCTTAAATTGGCTTTCATATTCCAATTGGGGGGTCTGGGTATCGGGCGGAAAGACTACTGATACCTGGATTCCGTAGGGCTTCAATTCTGAACGCAGCGCATCAGAAAAACCGGATACGGCAAATTTAGATGCTCCATAGGCTGTATACCCGTATAATCCAATAAATCCTGCGATGGAAGAAATGTTTACAATCGTTCCTGAACGCCTTTTTTGCATGGCAGAAACGAAATTTTTAAGAACATTCACTGTTCCAAAGTAATTTACATCCATCATCCAATCAAAAATTTCCGGTTTCAAGGCGGAGAATGTTCCTGGGTGGGCTACTCCCGCACAATTGATCACAATATCAGGAATGCCGTACTGGGTTATAAATTCTTCAAGCTTCGAATTCAATTCATCACGTTTCACAACGTCTGCTTGAATGGGAATGATATTTTGTTGTTCGTTAATCCTGAGTTTAACTAAAGATATTACGGCTGATTCAAGCATTTCTGCGTGACGGGCAAGGATTGCCACATGACAACCTTGCTGAACCAATTTTTCAGCGAGAGCATAACCAATACCGCTTGTTCCGCCAGTAATGAAGGCAAACTTACCAGTAAAATATTCCATACCTGATCTCCTGGTTTACTTGGATTAATGTCCGCAAGAGGAGCAGGATCCACCGGAACAACCACTACAACCGCTGCTTCCGGAAGTCACAGATCCCCCAGAGACTTTTGTGAAACAAGCGGATGCGATACGGTGAGTCTGTCCTGAGTGGCATTTCTTACAATGAATCGGTGTATCGGCATCTTTAATTGAGCGCAACGCCTCGAACCGGGCACCGCAATCCTGGCATTTGTATTCATAGATTGGCATTTTGCATCTTCTCCCTGATAATCGAGGATTTTAACCCTTTTTTGTGGTGTATTGAAGAAGCAGTTTTTGATCATTTTTCAATGTATACAGGGCTATCCCAGCCGATACGGCAACGTTAAGCGATGTTTTTTTCCCCATCATGGGAATGGATAATGTATGGTCAGCAATATTCAGGATGCCGGGATCAATCCCTGAGATTTCATTTCCAATGATCAAGACTGAGTGTTGCATCTGCTGCAGGGTATGAGAAATCTCGAATATGGAAATCGAAATGGGTGTTGTTTCCAAAGCCAATATTAGACTACCGGCTGCTTTCAAATCTGATACTAATTGAACGGCGTTGGTATGGTAACTCCAGCTGGTGAGGGATTCAGCCCCCAGGCTGGTTTTCTTAATTTTTGGATGTTCGGGAGTGGGGGTTGTCCCGCAGCAATAAATATGTTTCACCCCTGCGCCATCTGCCGTTCGAAAAATCGATCCAACATTGAGCGTGCTGCGCAGGTTATCCATCACCAGGGTCAGGTCCTGCTTATCTTTCTCCATCGGCAGGTAACCTGGTCGGTAATTTGTGTAAGGTTCACCTATGGCTGACATGGGCGATTTACAAATAGGGCACACCTCAAAACGGTCCACTGACAGATCAGTCGAGAACCGCATCCGACATTTCTGGTTGGTGCATTCATATACTTGAAACCGTGGTTCGCTCATAAATCAGATGTAAATAAGATCTGTTTGCGATCGATGTTGACAGATGTGATCGGAATGGATAATTCATCCAAAACCTCTTCCGGGCGGCCAGTGGCACCCGGTAGTGTGACCAACGTCATCTTGATTGCTAATTGTGGGGACTCTGTTACTTCTATCTTCTGTATCAATGGCAAAAGGTCGTATTGTTTTCCGCGCCTCTCACGCATGCAGGAGTCTTTTGAAAGAAGCGCTGTAACATTGCTTCTCAATTCATCTGCATCAAAGGGTTCAACAAAGTCGATCATGTATTCCGCTGCTGAAACAAGAGTTTGAAGCGGTGCCGCATTGATCTCTATATTCGTAAGCTGGAGAATGGTGATTCCAGGCTGGATGACCTCTTCAATTTCTTGTTGAATCTCGGATAATGGTTCGTCTGAATCAAGCCAAAAATCAACGACCTCGTTGGAACTCGTAAATCCAAGCGGTAACGGGCAAGCCTGATGAATACGCGGCTGCGGATGGAAACCTTGAGAATAAGCTAGTTTTAGACTTGCCCTTCTGAAAGTGCGTTCCCAAATCTTGTGCATATCCAGGTTGCCAACGTATAGAAGTTCTTCGCCCCTGGAGTAGATCAATCGTACGCGCTGCATCAGTTCACCTCTGGGCAAAGCCACAACTCGCCTGGGTTGAGACTGCGCAGAGTGTTGAACTCCGGCAAAATACCACAGGCGTGACAATCTCCGCGGCAATCACTGGTAAGGTCGCCATTCAGTGATTTCTGATATTCAGCAAGCAAATATCTGCGGGATACACCTGGATTGATATGATCCCAGGGGAAGACCTCGTCCATGCTGCGGGGACGAGAGGTATAGAAATCAATCGAGATTCCGTGTGCGTCGAAAGCATCCATCCAGGCGTTGTAATTGAACTGGTCCTGCCAGGCTTCGAACTTTGCGCCTTTTCTCCAGGCGGTTTCGATCACGTCAGCCAGTCGCCGGTCACCACGTGAAAGCGCTGCCTCGAGGATTGTCTCGCGCGGATTCGACCAGGTCATTCTCATCCCTGGCCCGCGCAGTTGATCCTTGAGCAGATTCTGTTTTTCGAGGACGGAGGGCAGGGAATCGAGGGTTGCCCACTGAAATGGCGTGTGTGGTTTAGGAACAAAGGTGCTCACGCCCACGTGCAGATTTGCGCGTTTTCCAATGGTTTTTCGACCCTCGACGATTACTTTTTTACTCAGATCAGCGATGGCCTGTACATCTTCCATCGTTTCACCAGGTTGGCCGATCATGAAATAGAGTTTGATGGATTGCCATCCGCGAGAATAAATCTCACGTGCTGTCGAGAGGAGCTGCTCGGCTTGGATGGGTTTATTGATTGCGTTGCGCATCCGATCCGTAGCAGCTTCGGGGGCCAGGGTGAATCCGCCCTGGCGTGAACCTTTTAATTTTTCCATGAGGTCGATCGAAAAGGATTCAATGCGCAGCGATGGCAAGGATATGGTCAATTTGCGTTCAGAAAACTTTTCTACGATCTTTTCAGTCAACTCTCCAATATGCGTATAGTCACTAGACGACAATGACAGCAATGCGATTTCTTCATACCCAGTGTTTTTTAGTGATTTTTCCAGGGATTTAACAATCGAGTCAACCGTTCGTTCACGTACCGGTCGGTTGACCATCCCGGCATGGCAGAATCGGCAGCCGCGGGTGCACCCGCGCATGATTTCCATGGCGATGCGATTGTGGACCACCTCTATGGAAGGCACGATGAATTTTGTTGGGGGATCGGGCAGTTTGGCACAAATCCGTTTCGTAATCCGTTTTGGTAGGTCATCAAACGCAGGCTGAATGGATTTAAGGGTATGGTCAGAGTTGTAAATCGGAGTATATAGGGAAGGTACATAAACGCCACTGAGTTTTTGTAATGCTCGCAGCGTTATGGACCGACTATCTCCCCGCTTTTTAGAGGTTTGGACGGTATCGATGATCTCGTGAATAACCTCTTCGCCTTCACCAATGACAAAGGCGTCGATGAAGGGTGCCATTGGTTCAGGGTTGTAGGCAGCATGGCCGCCGGCAATAATGATTGGTTCTGAATCGCTTCTGTCCTGAGTGTGCAAAGGGATGTGTGCAAGATCCAGTGCATTTAAGACGTTGGTATACAGAGTTTCATAGGGAAGGGTGAAACCAACGATATCGAAATCCGATAATGGGGTCTTGGACTCGAGCGTGTATAAGGGAATTTCATTCTCGCGCATGGCCGATTCCATGTCGAGCCATGGCAGATATGCACGTTCACACAACGTGTCTGTCCTGGAATTGATCAATTCATACAGGATCATGATTCCCAGGTTGGGTACACCGATATCGTAGATATCTGGAAAGACCAGTGCCATCCTGGTTGTTACACTGTTCCACTCTTTTCGTACCTGGTTGAGTTCTCCACCAAAATAACGGCCTGGTTTTTGGACGTTTGGCAATATCTTCTTCAATGCCATTGAAATGGCAATTTTTTCGATTGTCAATTAAGGCTCCTTACCGGTAATATTGTTACTAGCGGCTTTCAATATGATGTTCGAGGATCACTTCATCTGGGTAATGGGCTTCAACAAATTTTATTACCTCGTTCATAGTTTGAACATTATGACTGCTGTCGTTGGAGACGAGTGCACAACCAATCCAGGCAGATTGCCAGACGTCTTGAAGACCTACCTCGGATACCGAGAGGTTGAATTCTCGTTTTAATTTTGTGAGCATTGGCTGTAATCTTCCTCGTTTTTCTTTGAGCGATTGGCAGCCAGGAAGGTTGAGTTTGATTGTGAGTAGTGTAACCATTGTTATTTGACCCGTATTCCTTTGGTTTTCTCTTGCCATATGTTATCCGTGAGATTAAAATCCCATCATTAATATAATATAGAATGGTAAAAAATAGTATGCCTGACATTGAAGAACAATATCAACGGACGTTGGATTATCTCTACGGCTTTGTGGATTACAGCCTCACGCGCCAATCGCGGCTGTCACCTGAAAAATTCAACCTGGACCGCATGCGTCGATTGATGCAATTGATGGACAATCCCCAACAACGTTACCCGGTGATCCATATTGCCGGCACCAAGGGAAAGGGATCAACGGCAGCAATGATTGCCAGCATCCTGCGGGAATCAGGATACAAGGTGGGGTTGTATTCATCTCCACACTTGCAAGACTACACTGAGCGTATTCAGATTAATGGAATACCCATTTCACACGAGCAATTGGTTACGCTGGTCGATGAAATCAAACCTTTTGTTGAACAGGTGCAGGAGATCACCACATTTGAAATTACCACTGCAATTGCCTTTCAAGCCTTTGCCAATGCGAATATCGATTTCTGCGTTGCTGAAGTTGGGCTTGGCGGCCGGCTGGATGCCACAAATGTCGTAACCCCTCTTGTTTCGGTGATTACATCATTATCATTCGATCACATGAATATCCTGGGCAATTCAATCACACAGATCGCAGCTGAAAAGGGTGGCATTATCAAACCGGGTAAACCGGTTGTCCTTGCCCATCAATGGAAAGAAGCCCGCGAGGTTATCGAGAAAATTTGTGAGGAACGTCGCTCACCGTTGACTGTGATCGGCAAGGATTATTTTTACAGTGAGAGAGCCCATTCTTTATCTGGTCAGACTTTCATTGTCTGGACCAAGGATGAACAAGACCAGATCAACGAATTCATTTCCAGCGGCGGCCGCAGCGACTGGGAACCTGAACATTACTCTATCCCGTTGCTTGGTTTTCACCAGGTGGAAAACGCTGCAACGGCTCTTGCCGCAATCGATATTGTTCGAAATGCTGGATATAAAATTAACAAGAAAAATGTTACGGATGGCTTCAAGAAGGTGAGCTGGCCGGGACGTTTTGAAATCATTTGCAGGGATCCGTTGGTTGTAGTTGATTCAGCACACAATCAAGATTCTGCACTCAAATTGCGATTGGCAATGGACGATTACCTCAACGGCAAACCGATTATCCTGTTATTTGGAGCTTCAGAAGACAAGGATGTCAGGGGAATGTTCAGCCATCTCCTGCCGCGCGTGAGAACTGTGATTGCAACACGCAGTGAACATCCGCGTGCGATGGATCCGGATATGCTGGTAGAATTAGCTCAGCAATTTGGCAAGAAAGCCATCAAAACACTCTCCGTTGAGCAAGGGTTGGACGAGGCGATGCTGCAGGCAGGAAAAGATGCAGTGATCGTTGTTGCTGGCAGTATTTTTATAGCTGCAGCTGTCAGGGAGATTCAACTGAACAAAAAGAATGAAGCATAGACTAAGGATGCCATGAGAGAAGACTGGAAAAAAAGACAGGACAACCCGGACGAAATCAACGCAGCACTCTATCAGCGCACAGATGAGTTGTACCAGGTAAACGATGCCATACCAGATGAAAGTGGAACGATTTGCTGCCCGGTTTTGATCATGCGCGACATTGTTGTTTTTCCGAGGATGGTCTCTCCCATCTTTGTGACACCCGGGCCAAATCTGGAAGCTATCAATCACGTCCAGCAAAAGGGCGGGACGATGATAGCCTTGGTCCTTAAAGACAGCGAGATCGAGAAACCTGGACCTGATGACTTTGTTGAAACTGGTATTGAAATAGCTGTTGGCAGACTCTTGAGCTTGCAGGACGGCAATGGATCAGCGCTTGTTCAGGGGCGCCGCCGGATAAAAATTACCAACATCAAACAAGAAGGATCCTTTTTGTGGGCACAGGGAACGGTCATCAATGAAAGCACAAAAGTAGACCGACAGACCGAAGCACTGATGCGCACCACCCGTGATCTTTTCGAGCGCTGTGTACAACTTGACCGCACACTTCCTGATGAAGCACATCTATTCTCGATCAATATCACCGAACCAGGATGGCTGGCGGATATGATTGCCACGGCCATATCTCTGCCTTTTCGAGAGCGTCTGGAATTAATCAAGATCAGTGAACCAAAAGAACGATTAAAGAAGGTCAATTGGCTTCTTGCACAGGAGCTGGATGTTCTGCAATTGGAAGACGAGATTCAAAACAGGGTGCAGAGCGAGGTGGATCGTTCTCAGCGTGAATTCTATTTACGCGAACAACTGCGTGCCATTCAAACCGAGTTAGGTGAAGGTGATGTCTGGGCGCGGGAATTAAACGAACTTAAAGCCAAGGTCGAAGCAAAGAAAATGCCTGAGGAAGCAAAAAACCAGGCATACAAAGAAATTGAGCGCTTGGCCCAAATGCCTTCAATGGCGCCAGAAGTTGGGATTATTCGCACCTATCTTGATTGGATATTGGACTTGCCATGGGAGGAAGCCACAGAGGACAACCTGGATGTAAAACATGCTGCAAAGGTTCTCGAAGAGAACCATTACGGCCTTGGCAAGGCCAAAGACCGCATTTTGGAGTACATTGCCGTCAAGAGCCTTAAACCCAAGAAGGAACGACAGCCAATCCTGTGCTTTGTCGGTCCTCCAGGAACTGGTAAAACTTCTCTTGGGCGCTCAATTGCAGAAGCTCTAGGCCGCAAATTTGTCAGGCTTTCATTGGGTGGTGTGCGGGACGAAGCAGAAATACGCGGTCATAGGCGCACTTATGTAGGCGCGCTACCGGGCCGGATTTTACAAACCATGCGCCGTGCAGAATCGATTAATCCTCTCTTTATGCTGGATGAAATTGATAAGCTGGGTGCAGATTTTCGCGGGGATCCCTCTTCTGCTTTGTTAGAAGTACTTGATCCTGAACAGAATAATTCATTTTCTGATCATTATCTTGAGCTGCCGTATGATCTCTCAAAAGTGATGTTCATTACTACTGCCAATGGCCTGAACTCGATACCCCCGGCGCTGCTGGACCGCATGGAAATACTTGAGTTTCCGGGTTACATTGAAGAGGAAAAAGTCGAGATTGCCAAACGATTCCTGATTCCGCGGCAGCTAGAAGAAAGCGGTTTTGAACAAGGAGACATCGAATTTGAAGAAGATGCTCTGCGCAGGATCATTCGTGAATACACCTATGAGGCGGGCGTACGTAACCTGGAGCGGGAGATCGGCAGACTGTGCCGAAAAGAAGCTCGCTTGAAATCGGAAAAGAAACGTTATTCCAAGATCATCACATATAAGCTTGTAGAAAAATTCCTGGGTCCTCCGCAATTCTTTATGACTGAAGCAGAACGACGAGATGAGGTTGGTGTAGCAACGGCCATCGCGTGGACAGAGAACGGCGGTGAGATCATGCCGGTTGAAGTGTTGATCATGGAAGGCAAGGGTACGCTACAAGTAACGGGGCAAATTGGCGACGTTATGCAGGAGTCAGCCCAGGCGGCGTTGTCTTATTTGAAATCGAAATCATTGGAATTTAAACTGGATCCTGAAATATTTGAAGACGTGGATATTCATATTCATATACCAGAAGGTGCAATTCCAAAAGATGGCCCCAGTGCGGGTATTACGATAGCAACGGCACTCATTTCAGCGTTTACTGAACGACAGGTGTATAAAGAAATCGGTATGACAGGGGAAATCACCCTCAGAGGAAACATACTTCCCATCGGCGGAGTAAGGGAAAAGATCCTTGCTGCTCACCGTAGCGGATTGAAAACAGTATTACTGCCTGAGAAGAATGCAAAAGACCTGGTAGAAGTGCCAAAGAAGGTACGTGACGATTTGAATATTAAATTCGTCAAACACATGGATGAAGTTGTGAAGTTAGCTTTGCACGTTGAACAGGTTAAGAACAATCAATCACTGCAAACAAACCGGCTGAAGAAGAAGCGGAAAACTAAAAATGAAGCGTAAAAAAAAGCGGTGAGGCAACTCACCGCTTTTTATGATCAATAGATTCTATTCAACGTTTTTTGGTTGATTCTTCTCAGCTTGTAGTGCCATGATACCATTTTTGACCTGGCTCAATGTTTTTTCGAGTTCAGTTTGAAGGGCGGTTAACGTTTGTAAAACATACTCATCAGCTTCCTGCTTGGTTTGTTCGCTTTCCGCACGTGCCTGGGCAATGATTTGATCTGCCCTTGTCTGGGCGGATTGAGTGATTGGAGCATTTTCAATGAGTTTATCACCCTTTTCTCGCGCCAACGCAATCGTGCGATTGGCTTCTTCCTGGGCTTGAGCCATGATCCGGTCGCGTTGGGCCAGTAGTTGCTGTGATTTTTTGATTTCATCAGGAATAGTTATCCGCATCTGATCGATCAGATCCAGCATGCGATCTTCATCGACAATGACGCTGTGAGTAAACCAGATTGGTTTACTTTCGTTAAATAATTCTTCTAATCGATCGACCAGGTGTAATATGTCCATACCCGCACTCCTACGAATTATTATAACGAAAAACGATCTTTCTGTAACAAGATTGTCTAATCTTGAACCGCTTTAGTTGCGGCAGAAAACTCAGCATTTTCAAGTGAACGATACTTGGTTTCAAGTGCGGCTTTAATCCTGGGGGGAACCATGGTGGTGACATCTCCACCGAGAGAAGCGATTTCTCTCACTGTAGAGGATGAGAGAAAGGTATGTTCTTCGCTGGTAATTAATGCCATGACTTCTATATCCGGCTGCAGCCTGTGGTTAGCCAGTGCCATGCGAAATTCATATTCGAAATCGGAGAACACACGCAAACCGCGGATCATGAGTTGGGCTCCAATCTCTCTGCAATAGTTTACCGTAATACCGCTGTAACCGGTCACAGTGATTTTGGGATTAGAAGTGAAGACAAATTTTGCCATTTCAATTCGTTCTTCAGGGCTGAAGAGAAAATTTTTCAAAGGTTTATCATATACGGCGACAATTAATTCGTCAACGATCTTCGATGCCCGGTTGGCAATATCAATATGTCCATTATGAATCGGGTCGAACGATCCAGGAAATACAGCTTTGATCATGTCTTCTCCTAACTAATATCGCGTTCAGAGTCAGACCACAATTCATTGAGTTTTTGAGCTAACATTCGATGCTCATCCTTCGCGAGTTGTGGGTCTATATTAAAAATCTCCTCGGCATAATGACGCGCTTTCTCAATTAAATGAATATCAGTAATACTTGCCATCCGTAGATCCGAAAAACCAGATTGCCGGTAACCAATAAAATCACCCGGCCCTCGCTGGTTGAGATCCTGTTCGGCCAGGACGAAACCATCATTCGTTTCGGTCATTACCGAGAGTCGTTCATTTTCAACCGCATCCTCATTTTCTGGTATGAGAAGGCAGTAAGCAAGGTCTCCACCTCTTCCCACTCTGCCGCGCAGCTGGTGAAGTTGAGCCAATCCAAAGCGGTTGGCACCTTCAATCAACATAACGGTCGCATTCGGTATATCGACACCCACTTCAATGACAGTTGTAGAGACGAGGATATCGAATTCTCTGCTGCGAAATTTCTTCATGATATCTTCTTTTTCTTCGGCGAGCATTCTCCCATGAAGTAATCCTAATTTCATGTCTGGAAATACTTCTTCCTGAAGGTAGGGGTGCTCATCTGTAGCAGCTTTTTGATCCTCGTCTTCGCCTTTTTCGATCAGTGGATAAATGATAAATGCCTGATGGCCTTTAGCAATTTCGTCCTTGATGATCTGGTATGCCCGTTCGCGGGCAAAGGGGTGAATGATTTCCGTTTTTACAGGTAGTCGTCCAGCCGGCATCTCATCAATAATTGAGAGGTCCAAATCACCAAAAATGGTTAAGGCTAAAGAGCGTGGGATAGGCGTGGCACTCATCACCAACAGGTGTGGATTTTCACCTTTTTGCCGTAAGGCTGAACGCTGTGCAATACCAAAGCGGTGCTGTTCATCAATGATTGCCAGTTGAAGATTCTTGAATGTGACAGTATCTTCAATCAAGGCATGTGTCCCGATTAATATTTTAATCGAACCGTTCTGGCAGCCAGTATTGATCAATTCTCTTTCCTCACTGGAGGTGTCGCCGGTCAGCAGTTTAATTTCCTGCGATTGTAGACCAGGAACCTCCGGATTGCCGTGAGCCAGCAATTTAAGGAGAGACTGATAATGTTGTTCAGCCAGGATACTGGTGGGGGCCATGAATGCAGTTTGTCCATCATTGATATTTACCGCCAGAGAAGCAATGGCTGCCACGATCGTTTTTCCTGATCCCACATCACCCTGGATGAGACGATTCATGGGATACCCTGAACACAGGTCTTTGCGAATTTCGTCAATGACCTTTTTCTGAGCGTTAGTCAGTGAATAGGGCAGAGAGTGTTGAATTTCATCCAGTTGCTGATCACTGAGCTCGTACTTTTTTGCGGAAGTGCCCTGCCAGTTCTTTTTTTGCTGTTGCACGCCAAGTTGAAGGAAGAATATCTCATCGAAGGCCAGACGATTCATTGCTTCTTTAAGGATCTCGAAATTATCAGGATAATGAACCTGGCCAATAGCCTGGGGGAGATCAATCAACTGAGCAGATTGCTTGATTGAACCAGGAAGATAATCTTCTATTCTGGGTGCAAAAAAGGTTATGGCATTTTTGACAGCGGAGCGTACCTCTTTTTGTGTAAGCCCGGCCGTGAGAGGATAGACAGGTACGATACGATTGGTATTGAGATGAGTCTGGTCAATAGGTTCCGTGCTGGGCTCGTTCATTTGTTTTCTGCCCAGATACATGGTCACTTTGCCAGAAATAACATGTTGAGAACCATTTTGGTACTTGTTTTGTAACCCGGCAATGTATTTCATGGGTCGAAAAAATACAAGTCGTAAAAATCCCGTCTCATCGCTGACCACCACTTCAAGCCGCCCCTGGTTTTTTCTTTTAATGGGCGTGATCATCGAGCTTTTCACAGTGGCTGTTACTGTTAATTCTTCTCCAAATTCGATCCTGTTAATTGTTTTGAGTTTGGAATAATCGATATACCGTCTCGGAAAATAATAAAAAAGATCATTGATCTTGTCGATGCCGATGGTATTAAATATTTCTTTTTTGGCTGGACCTATTCCCTGCAATGCTGTTACTGGAGCATTTAAACCCAGCCTGAGTGCCTGATGGGGTGTTATTGAGACAGGGGACTCCGTTTCAACAGGAGAATGGACAACCGGAATCTGCCTGGGCAAGACAGTTTGCTGGGGGCGTATTGGTGCTTGAGGGCTCACCCCCGTGGTGGTATTCAGGGTCTTTAGTGCCGCCAGGATTTCACGGGTTGACCGTTCCCTTTCCGAAACATCCATCCGGGCATAATTTATAAAATGATCCTGGATTTGGTTAAATAAATAACCGGGCACCTGTTCTGATTTAGCTTCAGGAGCCCAATTTGGAAGAAATTTATCCAAACCGCCGATGATCGCTTTATTGAGGAATTTTCCTTGAATCTCAAGGTTCAGTATCTTTAGAATTTTTTCAAGTGATCTGAGCATGGCTATATTTTACAGCAAAGCAGTAATGAGGAGGCCTTCAGATTTCAATTTACAAGAATTAGTAATCAATTGTTTCAGTGATCATTATGCCCATTCCCCGTGGACCTACTAGAGATGCTAAAAAAGGATTGATCACGTATTCGGAATAACTCACTTGAGGATAGTTTTCTTCCATATGCTGACGTATCAATTTGGCTTCGATCAACCCAGAGACCGCAGGGTGAATGAATGACACATTTTCGAGCTCATCAAATTCGTCGATGAATTCATTGAAACTGTCAATAACATTCCGATAATTTTTAACTTTGTCCATCGGGTTTAAAACACCTTCTTCAAGAGCGAATAAGGGCAGAATGGACATCATCTCTCCCACGGTCGCCTGGCTGTAATCAATGAATCCAGCGTTATGAAGATACGAAAGATTTGGCGTACAAAATAACCCATAAATGTGAGGAACAATTTCACGCAAGCGTTCTTCGATTTTCGCCGGGTTCATATTCTCAGTGATATATTTAGCAGCGTATTGTACGATTTGACCTTCACCGATCGCAACGGACTGGGAATCGATTAGATGGATGGCAGCACGGCCGTGCAGATTGCAGACAACCTGCTCCATGAGGGAGTAGGTTGGATATAACCCGCTGGAAGCCAGAACAATAAAAATATCGTCAAAAGATTGGTAGAGCGAGAGGATGACACTGGAGAGGTCTTCAACAGTAGGAGGAATCAGAGATGGTGGACATGATGGTTTCACACGCTTGGGCAGATCGGTGATTTTTACCTGACGAAGGTCGACGATATGACCTTTTTCCATTTCTATCTGATTGTTTAAATATTTGACGTATTTTGACCCCTGGAAGCTTGGTCTTGTAAATTGGGCAGCACTGTCAGTGAGGATGCAGCTTAACCCCATAATCTACTCGATTGAAATGATCAATTGATAATGTGGTTGTCCACCATTGTGTAATTCAATCTCATGGTCTGGATACTTTTCCTTGATCTTTTCAGAGATCGTGGTAACCTCTTCCTCGGTAATGTTTGCGCCGTAAAACAGGGTTATTCTTTCCCGCATTTCCATATCGGTTTTCTCGAGAAGGCCAAGACAGGTTTCTTCAACAGAACTGCTTGAAAAAACAAGCTTTCCGTTGAGTAATCCAATTATTTTTCCTTCTTCAACTTCAACCCCGTTGATTTCAACAGAGCGTGTGGCAGTAGTGATTTCACCACAGTCAGCTTCATCCAGAGAATCGTTCATGTCATCGACGATCTGTTGAAAATCTCCATCTGGGTTCCATCTCAGAATTGCGGAAATACCCTGTGAGACATTCCTGGTTGGTATCACTGCGACATTCTTTACACTGAGGGCTTTTGCAGAATTGGCAGCAAGAATAACATTCTTATTGTTCGGTAGAATGATCACCTTGTCAGTGGGGAGGTCTTCAAAAGATTTCAAAATCTCTTCGATACTTGGATTCATGGTTTGACCACCAGTAACAATGGCAGCAGCGCCCTGGCTGACAAAGATCTGAGATAGACCAGGCCCTGGAGAAACCACAACCACCGCGATGGTTCCCGGTGTAATTTCCTTGATTTCAAGTTCTTTTTTCTTTTCTTCGATGCGCTTCATCTGATCACGAAGATCTTCTTTATAAATCTTCGAGATCTTGCCCATTGATTTAATCAATACTTCGGGTTCATCCTGTTTTGCGGTTTCGGTATGGATGTGCATGCGGTACAACCCATCACCCTCTCCAACCTGGATGGAAGTACCAATTTTGCCCAGATCGTTATAAAAGGTCTCAAGGTCAAGTTTATCGTTGGGTGTGAAATCAATCACAACTTCAACATCCTGTCCGTCTTCAACCACTTCCAATGTCTCAGCAAATTTGATGGATGTAAGATCTTTGATCACTACTGCTCCTTCGTCTAAGGGGAGCTTTTGGATCAAACGCTGCATTCCTTCAAAAAGGAAGAACAATCCTTTTCCACCGCTATCAACCACTCCCGCAGTTTTTAATATCGGAAGTAGTTCTGGTGTGTACTTTACTGATTCATCAGCAGTTTTTACTGCAACATCTAAAATTTCAACAAGATCTGAAGACCTGGTGACGTACGTTTCGACTGCCAAGGAAATGTCTTTAATGACAGTGAGAATGGTACCTTCAACAGGGCGTACAACGCCTTTGTAAGCAGTATTCCGGCTTTCCGAAAGAGCACGGCTGAATATTTGGGCATCCATTTCTGGCAAATTATCGAGTACTCTGGCAAAACCACGCCAGATTTGCGAGAGAATGACGCCTGAATTACCGCGTGCTCCCATCAGGGCACCCTGTGCGACGTCTTTTGCTACTTTCCCAATATTTGTTTCCTCTGAGTTGGCAATTTCATTGTAAGCAGCCTGCATGGTAAGGAGCATATTGGTACCGGTATCACCATCAGGAACAGGAAAGACATTAAGAGAGTTCACAAGCTGTTGATTGGCTTTAAGCCATCTTAAGGAAGCTTCAACAAGCTTTTTAAAATCCTGGCCGTTGATAGTATTGTACGAACTTGATTGACTGGTCAAAGTTGGCTCCATGTGCGTCTTCTGATTGATCATATATTTTATCCAATAAAGGGCGACGTTAATCGGTATTGCTGATTCTGAGGCCACGTACATGGACGTTAACCTGTTTCACAGTTAAACCGGTTGTCCTTTCGATTTGGTATTTTACAAACTCTGATACATTATCTGCAACGCTTTTGATGCGAGTGCCGTATTCAACAATAATGTACAGATCTATGGACACTGATGTATCATCAAAGAATACATCAACACCAAGAACTGGGTCCTTGGTCAATACCTGCGATAAACCTGAGGCCAGATTTTTGCTTGCCAGCCCGACAATGCCATAAGATTCAAGTGCTGATTGGCTTGCAATCGAAGCAATAGAACGGTGTGAAATATATACGCTGCCAATCGGATTATCTGAAGAGGTCATAGTATTGTCCTTGGTTTTATAACCATGATTCTTGAAAAAAGATACGGTCTATGGTACAATTTCGTCCGCTGTTCAAAAGTTCATTGAACTCTATTTTACCTAATAAAGCAATAGTTGTCAGGAAAGGAAATTCCAATGGCGAAGTGTGATAATTGCGGCAAAACAACGACTTTTGGCCATAATCGAAGCTTCTCGTTACGCGCGACCAACCGTTCGTTTAAGCCTAACCTCCAAAAAGTAACCATTGTCGAGAATGGACAAAAAGTACAGAAAACACTCTGTGCCAAGTGCATTCGCTCGATGGTGAAAAGCTCCTAATCATCACGGAAGAACCAAATTAATTACGGCTTCGGCCGTAATTTTTTATTTAAGTAATGCTTGTCTTAAATCCAGAACCCCAGCGGCTATACCAGTCAAGTGCTTGAAGATCGCCGTTGCACTGACAAAAGCGTTTGCTCCGGCATGATGAACACTGGAAATGGTCGTATCAGTAATTCCACCGTCGACCTCAATATGGATTTGCTCTCTTTGTTTTTTAATCATTGCAGCAATTGTTTCAACTTTTCGTGTCATCTCAGGCATGAAAGTTTGACCTGAAAAACCAGGATTCACCGTCATTACGAGAATGAGGTCAACCACCTCAAGCATGGAATCAATCATACTGGGTGAAGTGCCCGGGTTAAGCGCGATACCGGCTTTACATCCCAAATTGCGGATGAGTTGCGCGGTACGGTAGACATTTGGATTCCCCTCCGGGTGAATAGTTATGATGGACGCCCCGGCATTTACAAAGTCATTAACCAGTGTCTCAGGTTTTTCCACCATTAAATGACAATCCAACGGCAGATTGGTGATCTTGCGGCAATTCTCTACGATAAACGGTCCCATGGTCAAGTTAGGAACAAAATGGCCGTCCATGACGTCGATATGAATCCAATCGACACCAGCCTGTTCACACTCATGAATTTGATGTTCTAATTGCGCAAAATTTGCCGAAAGGATTGACGCTGAGATGATATTTTCCATGATTCTCACTTTAGAAAGGGACTGATCTTGAACCAAACATAAAGCCAAAATGGGATCAACCCACCCACAGCTAATAAAGTAAGCAATTCCAGCCAGATCATTTTCCAATCAACGATTGTTTTCTTCTCGTAGGTATCATCTTCCGTTGTAATTGGCGGCGGGGTGGTACGCTGTGTTTCTTGAAGGGATCTCTCGGAAGGAAGGGCAGAAGTGATCGAAAAGTAACCCTCTGGCTGTTCCTGAAATTTCATTAAAACATGACCAAGTTGATCTGCAGTGCGGTATCTGGCGGAGGGCTCCTTTGCGAGTATCTTCAGAATGATTTGATCTAATTCTGGTGATATTTCAGGAACAATCCTGCTCGGTTCCAGAGGATCTTGCGTCTGATGCAGGCGAGTTAACTCATCGATCGAATCTGCATTAAAAGGCAGTTGGCCGGTCAACATCTCATACATCACAACGCCTAGAGAATAGACGTCTGAGGCCGGGGAGGGTGACTCTCCCAGGGCTTGTTCAGGAGAGAAATATTGCGGTGATCCCCAGACTACTTCTGAGCGGTATTCATCCGATACCGAGGATAATGCCCGGGCAATCCCAAAATCAGTGATTTTCAGACGTTGATCACGAGAAATGAGCATGTTTTGCGGTTTTACATCACAATGCACAATTCCTGCGCGATGCGCATAGCCTAATCCTGCACAGGCTTGTATCAATAATGGGATTCCTTCAGCGGTTGGATAATATCCCTTTTCCTTGATTTTGGTTTTCAGATCGGTTCCAGAGACGTATTCCATTACTATGAATACTCCAACCGGATCGATACCAAAATCGTGTACGGTTACGATATTGGGGTGGGAGAGATTGGCAGCCGATTTTGCTTCTTGTTTGAAGCGTTCTCGAAATTCGTCGTCCTCTGAAAAATCCTCACGAAGGAGCTTGATGGCGACGGGGCGTTCCAACATCTGGTCGTAACCTTTGTAAACAAGCGCCATACCGCCTTTGCCCACTTGATGTACCAGGCGGTACCGATTTCCAAGGATCATATTGCTCAATTCGTTATCAACCATTATTGGCATTATATCACGTCAAAAAGTTGTTTCATTCGTATATAATTGTTGTTCATGAAAACAATTATTCAATTCTTCATTAAAAAACCATTGAATTTCCTGCTGCTTGCATTTCCCTTTGCCATCATCGGATCGTTACTTGGGTGGGATGCTGTCATTCTTTTTAGTCTTTCTGCTGCTGGCGTAGTACCCCTGGCTGGGTTAATTGGTGAATCCACCGAAGGACTCGCGTCTCATACCGGTCCTCGTTTGGGTGGGTTGATCAATGCAACACTGGGCAATGCTGCCGAGCTGATCATTACATTGTTTGCCATCAAGAACGGGCTTCTGGAACTGGTGAAGGCATCAATTACAGGATCGATTATTGGCAACTTGCTCTTTGTATTAGGCATGTCGATTTTACTGGGTGGATTAAAAAACGGGATTCAACAGTTTGATAAACGTCATACGGTCAACAATACGATTTTACTAACCATTGCTATGGTGGGATTAATCACCCCTTCGTTATTCAGTCATTCGACTGCCTCCGGATTGGATTTGAAAGTGGAGACACTGAGCTTATGCGTTGCCGGAGTCATGATCCTATTGTATTTGGGTGGGATCGTTTTTTCCCTTAAATCCAGATCAGCAGTTACCATGGCAGTTGATATTGAAAAATCGCCAACTCATCAAGGATGGAGTATTCCAAAATCAATTTGTGTTTTGACACTAGCAACCGGCGGAATCGTATGGTTGAGTGAGATACTAGTTGGAAGTGTTGAAGCAGTCGTTGCAGGTTCTGGAATATCTGAGTTTTTCCTCGGTATCATTCTTGTCCCAATTATCGGTAATATAGCAGAGCACCTGGTGGCGATTACGGTTGCGCTGAAGAACAAGATGGAACTCAGTATGGAAATTGCGGTATCATCGAGTTTGCAGATTGCGCTATTTGTTGCACCAGTGCTTGTCTTTATCAGCTTGGTTATGAGGAATCCATTGACGCTGGTTTTCAATCCATTTGAACTAGCAGCGTTGATGGCTGCGGTATTGGTTAGCTACTTTGTCGCTGCAGATGGCGAATCCAACTGGCTTGAAGGGCTGGCATTGCTGGCCGTTTATATCATTTTTGGTCTGGCGTTCTTTATCTTCCCTGTGTAGGTAACGATGAAAAACTCAAGGAAGTTATTTTCAAACAAAGTGTTGGCGGGGGCGATCATCGTGGCAGGGCTGCTTCTACTTTACTTTATCCTGTTGCTCAACGGATTAACATATTCGAACCGCGTTGGATTAACTCCAAAGGCGAATTTGACCGTTTTGGCTGCTGGATCGATTCCGACTCCGGATTTGAGTTTATTGACAACGACTCCTACACCTACCATTCCATCATCAGAGGTAATAGATGGTATTTCCTCTCAAAGGTTTGTTAAGATCGAGGGAACTGGCGGAGCAGGACTCCGAATTAGAAGTGAACCTGGGACTAATTCAGAAGTGATATTCCTTGCCAATGAATCTGAGGTGTTTCTTGTGATTGCAGGTCCGCAAACCGCAGATGGTTTACTTTGGTGGAAATTGGCAACCCCTTATGATGAAAACCGCCAGGGATGGGCAGCAGCAGATTATCTCGTAGCAATCGCTGAAGATTAATACATAGTAAACAATTTTGAAAGTTGTTCCAATCCTTTTAATTCATTATTTAAATATATCAGGTGTAAAATAATCTGCATGTAATTAACTAAATGACAGGATGTGATTACCGATATGAACAGCGGAACGCCGGAAACCAGATCCATGACCCAACCATTGGATAATCGTGAGGGATTGTCACAGCTCTCCGCTGGCACTGTCCTGATGAACCGTTATCAGATTCAAGATGTAGTGGGAATTGGAGGGATGGGATCAGTATATCGGGCAAGGGACTTACACTTTCCTAATGTCTTGAAACTGGTTGCGGTAAAAGAAATGATCAACTCCGCACCTGATCCGCTAGTTCGGAAAACCATCGTGCAGAATTTTGAGCGTGAAGCCAATATCTTGGTGACACTTAATCATCCTGCTATTCCCAAGATTTTTGACTTTTTTACCTTTGAAGAACGATCATACCTTGTTTTGGAATTCATCAATGGTTTGGATCTTGAGGCAATACTCAAGCGGTCTCCTGAACCGATTCGTGAAGACCAAATGATCATTTGGGCAATTGAGATTTGCGATGTCCTGGAATATCTCCATAATCATAAACCAGAACCGATTATTTTCCGAGATGTAAAGCCTTCCAATCTCATGGTCAATCAGCAAAACCACGTTGTGGTGGTTGATTTTGGAATTGCCAAGGTATTCAAATTCGGACAAAAAGGAACCATGATCGGAACCGAAGGTTATTCACCTCCAGAGCAATACCGGGGTGAAGCAACTCCTCAGACAGATGTATATGCACTTGGAGCTACGATGCACCATCTGTTAACACATCGTGATCCAAGGCTCGAAGCCCCCTTCTCCTTTGCTGACCGGCCGATTCGATCAATTAATTCAGCAGTTTCACCGGAACTGGAGTTGATTGTAAAAACAGCCTTGCAATATAAGCCAGAGGAGAGATTCCCAACTGCTTCAGCGATGAGAGATTCTTTAGTCTTACTGGCAAAAAAGACTGGCGCTCTGTCACGTGTCAATTCAGGGTCTCTGTTGATTAAAGAACAAACAGTGAAACCTGTCTGGCAATTCGCTTGTGAAGATGAAATTAGAGGTTCCGCAACAATTGAAAACGGGATATTGTATACAGGTGCATATGATAATAATCTCTATGCCCTAGATGCGTCTAAAGGACAATTCATATGGAAATTCCCGGTAAATGGTGGCGTTATATCCAAGCCACTTGTTGCAGAAGGCCAGTTACTGTTTGGAAGCGAGGATGGAAATCTTTATTCTCTTCAACCAACGACTGGTAGAAAAAACTGGGAGTTTACAACAGGTGGCCCGATCAGAAGTTCGCCCAAGTATTCAGAAGGACATGTCTTTTTTGGTTCGGATGATAGAAGTTTGTACGCATTAAGTGTTGCAGCCAATCGAAAGGATTGGACAATCCAAACCGAGGGACCGATCAGGTCTACCCCATTCTTGGGTTCAGATTTGCTTTATTTTGGGTGTGAATCCAATGAATTTGTGTGTGCCGATTTTCGCGGTCAGGTGAAATGGCGGTTCTGGACGAAACGTCCTGTAACATCTTCACCTATCGTTGCTGAGGGAATTGTATATTTTACTTCGCTGGACGGAATTTTCTACGCGCTAGATGCAAAATCCGGCTGGGTGGTATGGAGATTTCGAATGGGTAAAGGATCAATATCCAGCCCATCAATTTCCAATGATTATGTGTTCGTCGGATCAGCTGATGGTTATATTTATTGCATCGAGCGGGCGAGTGCAAGAGAAATTTGGCGCTTCAAAACAGATCATCAAGTTAGCGGTTCCCCACTCGTGTACAAGGATGCAATCTATTGCGGTTCTGCAGATGGCAACTTCTATTGCATCGATATCAAATCTGGCAGGCAGAGGTGGAAATACACAACCAGCGGCCCCATTACTGGCACCCCTACTGCGTTAAATGATGTGATTTATATTGGCTCAGCAGACCATAATATGTATGCGTTTATGGCGTGATTGCCTGAACGCGGAGGTTATATGGCAAATATCCTGAACAAACTATTTAAAAAAGATGTGCAGAAAAAAACACATGTCGACATGATTCACACCACGCCATTAACCGAGGAGCAACTGCATTTGGCTGCTGGAAATCAATTATCTATCAGACCAGCCCAATTCATCGTTGGATGTGGCCAATCGGTTGGTCTTCAACGCGACCATAATGAGGATACACTTTTTACCCTTACCAGTGTTATTGCTGACGGCCACGGCGACCATCCATTTGGCTTGGTGATCATCGCTGATGGGATGGGCGGACACCGGAATGGCGAAATAGCCTCTGGCGTTAGTGCACGTGCTGTTGCAAAAGTGATTTTGAATAAAATTTTCAGTCATTTTCTTGATTTTCAAGAAAATCCGATCGATGAAAGTATTCAGGAAGTTCTGGAAGAATCCATAAATGAAGCACAAAAGGCGGTTGTGCATTATGCACCGGGTGGCGGTACAACACTAACCATTGGTTTAATCCTTGGTGAACAGGTGACAATTGGCCACGTTGGAGATAGTCGCGCGTATTTTATCTATCCAGACGGCCGGCTCCAAAAGCTCACAAAAGATCATTCACTGGTGCAGAGAATGGTTGATCTTGAGGAAATTACCGAGGCTGAAGCCATGGTGCATCCTCAAAAGAATGTGTTGCTGAAGGCAGTAGGACAGCCAGAACCATTTAGGCCTGATATACAGACGCATCAGTTGCCTCACGGAGGTAAACTACTTCTGTGCAGTGATGGATTATGGGGGGTCGTATCCGATCTTGAGATCTTTAGGATTTTTAACTCATCTACAGATCCGATGATATTGTGCAATCAGTTGGTGGAGGCCGCCAATGAAGCGGGAGGACCAGATAATATCAGTGTCATTCTGGTTGATTTTTCAGGCGCGTAAGGAGTAATGATGGGGGATAATTTTTATGAAATCCTGGGCGTAGAACCTGATGCGTCTGGTGATGAAATCAAGCTGGCATATTTTTCACTTGCACGGCAATATCATCCTGATTCGAATCCGTCTGATTCAACGGCAGAATTGTTTCTGGATTTACAGAAAGCATATGAAGTTCTCCGAAATCCGAAGAAGCGTAAAGAATATGACCTCCTTATCCATCAGGAACCTGTGGATCCAACACTGTTTTCTGTAAGGCAGGAACTGAGTACTACAGAAATTCCTGTAAGCGGGGATCCCCAGCTGGTCTATGCATTAATGGAACTTGAAACTCAACTGTCTTCAGAAAACTCGAGTTCATCTTCCGTGCACATTTGTTTTGTTGTTGACTGTTCAACATCGATGAAGGGCAGCAGGATGGAGATGGTCAAGGACAGTCTTGATAAATGCACTAAGAATTTATCACAGCAGGATATGATCTCGATTGTTTCATTCAATGATTTTGCCGAGATCGTTCTCACACCAACCCGCCTCAACGATGTAGAAAAAGTAAATAATAAAATTCGAGACTTGCATACTGGAGGGGGAACGGAAATATTTAAAGGTCTGAAAGCTGGTGTTGAATTATTATGGGAGGGCAACACCAGTGCAAAAAACAGATATTTAATCTTGCTCACTGATGGGCATACCTATGGGGATGAGGATGAGTGTATCAAATTGGCTGAGAAGGCTCGGCAACAAGGAATAACGATCACAACCTTTGGGATTGGCAATGATTGGAACGATAGATTACTGGATCAGCTTGCAAATTTGACAGGTGGAACATCTGAATTCGTTTATCGTGCAGAAGATTTGTATAATTATTTGACGCAAATAACCGGTTCATTAAGAACCATTTTTGCCCGAAACACCACTGTTGACATACTTTGTCACAATTATGTAAAACTGAACTATGTTTTCCGAATCGAGCCGTTTGTGGCAGACCTGGGATGTAGTTCGAATATATGTATCGGCGATTTGCATACTGACCGGAAAGCACGATTGCTGTTTGCTTTTCAGGTTGAAAAAGCAGTCAACCCAGGTGAGATCCTCCGTTTGGCTTCAGGATATATCAAATCCGATCTGATAACAGGAACCCAGAGAAAAGTAAAGAAAGGTTATAAATTATTTGTAAAAATCACGAATAATTTTACGCCAGAAGCTCCTCCACTTGATATACTAAATGCAATATCACGAATCACGATGTATCAAATGCAAGAAAAGGCACGGAAGGATGTTCACGAAGGCGATATTAACCAGGCTGTAAAACGTCTTGAGAACATGGCTACGCATTTATTGGTCCAGGGAAATCCGCAAATGGCTAATGTTCTGATGAGAGAGGCAAGTTTCATCAATAAAGAAAGAGCGTATAGCAGCGACGGAGAAAAGCGCATTAAATACGGTACGCGAGCATTGTTGCAATTACCACCACCCATGAAGAGGGAAGAATGATCTTATGTCCGAATTGCCAGCATAAAGAATTACCCGGTGCATTGTTTTGCAGCGAGTGTGGAACCCAATTGGTTTCCTTGGATATTCTCAACACCAAATCAATCCAAAAAACTCCGTCTGATACACTTCAGGCACCAACGGTTATTCCCGAAGTACCAACCAGGAAAAGTGCCGCCAAGATTAACGAACTAAGCATCTCATTGCACATTGTTGAAAGCGGTCAAATCATTCATCTGGCGGATCGAAAAGAGTTTACCCTTGGTCGTACAATCGAAGGGCAACCCATTTTGCCAGACGTTGACCTTTCTCCCTTCGATGCATTCACGCTTGGCGTTTCAAGATTGCATGCGGCATTAAGAATTGTTAACGGTGAAGTTGTTGTGACTGATCTGGGTTCATCTAATGGAACGCGCGTCAATGGGCAAAAGATCGTTCCGCACGTGGATTATCCATTGAATCATGGGGATATTATTGCACTGGCAAAACTGAAGATACAGGTACTGATTAACAAATAATGGAGAAAAAATGCCAATTGTAGTTCTGCATATTTCAAATGAGGACCCCGTTGTCGGTGATATTGACGAACTTCCACAAAAAACAGATACTTTAATTTACGTAAAAAATCCCCGCAGGCGAGATGGCAAAGATTTGCCCTACCTGGAGATGAATGTTACTTCTGTGGCATGGCCTATAGCAAAAATTTCATTCATGGAAGTTCTGCCAGGCACCGAAGAAGAAGAAATCATCAGCTTTGTACGTGAGTAGAAATGGCAGACGATAGTTATAAGAATAAACTTATCCTTGTGGTCGATGATGAAGAGCGTATGGCTCGATTCATCCGGCTTAATCTGGAGCATGACGGATTCCAGGTCATGGAAGCTTATCGAGGGATGCAAGCCATCCAGATGATAAGGGATCGTATGCCAGATGTTGTTATTCTTGATGTGATGATGCCCGATGTCGATGGGTTTGAAGTTCTGCAGTTGATCCGTGAAAACAGTCAAGTTCCAGTCATCATGCTCACAGCCAAAGGTGAGGAGGAAGATAAGGTAAAAGGATTGGAACTGGGTGCTGACGACTACGTCACCAAGCCTTTCAGCCCTCGCGAACTGGTCAGCAGGGTGCGTGCGGTACTACGGCGAACAGACACCAGCTCTTCAGATGGTGAAGGCGTTATTGATGTTGACGAACATCTTCAATTGGATTTTGGACGACGTGAAATCTGGCTGGATGGGAAACAAGTTAAATTACGCCCCACGGAATACAGGCTGCTTTATCATCTCGTGCAGAATGCGGGCTGGGTACTTACATATGACCAGATTCTTTCAAAGGTCTGGGGATATGAATACCGAGACGAACCTCATTATGTTCGTCTTTATGTTAATTATCTTCGACAAAAATTAGAAAAGGATCCTGCCGATCCGAAATACATATTGACTGAACGAGGTGTGGGTTACAGGTTCATGGATTACAAACGGAAATAAGTACTAATGTAACTTTTGGTAAAGAATTGTATCTAATAATAAAATGAAATAAATAAATGGGAGTTTCTTATGATCACTGAACCAATTCATGTAACCGACCAAACGTTTGAAAAAGCTGTTTTACAGTCCGAATTACCTGTAATTGTCGATTTCTGGGCACCCTGGTGTAACCCGTGTAGAATGGTAGCACCTGTGCTCGATAAGATTGCCAAAGAATACGCCGGAAAGTTAATCGTTTCGAAAGTTAATACTGACGAGGATCAAGAGTACGCGATGAAATATGGTGTACAGGGCATCCCGACGATGCTTTTCATTGCTGGTGGAAAAATCATACATCGTCAGGTTGGGGCATTGCCTGAACCGAATATTCGCGAAACGGTCGATCAGTTTCTGGATGTTGTCACACAAAAAGCAGAATAATTGGAAAAAAGAAGCGCTTGAGCAAGCAAGCGCTTCTTTTTTTGCCAAAAATTGTTATTCCAATCATTCTTCCGTACTTCTCTCGATGTTTGCACCCAATAACCGTAATTTCTCATCGACTTTTTCATATCCACGGTCAATTTGATTGACATTTCTGATGATCGACTTACCATTCGCAGAGAGCGACGCTAATACAAGCGCCATACCGGCTCGAATATCCGGGCTTTCCATTTTTTCTCCGGATAACGGAGTAGGTCCTTGAACAATACACCTGTGTGGGTCGCAGAGGACAATTTGAGCTCCCATGCCAACCAGTTTATCGGTAAAGAACATTCTAGAAGGATACATCCAATCATGAAAGAGGATCGTACCGCGAGATTGCGTTGCAACTACGATCGCAATACTCATTAAATCAGTAGGAAATGCCGGCCAGGGCATGACATTTACTGTAGGTATTGCTCCACCCAGATCAGATTCGATTTCCAGCTTTTGGTTCTCAGGGACGTATATGTCTTTTCCCTTTTCTTCCCAGGTAACGCCAAGGCGTCCAAAGACAAGTTTGATCATATCAAGGTATTGAGAACCGGCGTTCTTAATCGTGATCGAACCTTTGGTTACGACAGCAGCACCGACAAAACTGATCACTTCCAGATAATCTGGACCAATTTCGAATTCTCCACCGTGCAGTTTATCAACACCCTCAATATTCAAAGTATTTGACCCGATGTTTTCAATGTGTGCTCCCAATTTGTTCAGGAATTGACAAAGTTCCTGGATGTGTGGTTCACTGGCTGCATTTCGGATCGTTGAATGGCCGTTTGCGAGAACACTGGCCATGATCGCGTTTTCTGTGGCTGTAACGCTGGCCTCGTCCAGAAGAATGTCCGCTCCATGTAAACCATGGGCACTGAAGCTGAAAGAGCGGCCGAATTCGACTTTTGCGCCAAGTTTTTCAAGTGCGAGCAGATGCGTATCCACTCTGCGCCTTCCAATGACATCACCACCAGGTGGGGGAAGCTGCAAGAGACCGGTTTTGGCCACCATCGGACCTGCAAGAAGTATTGACGCCCGAATTTTTCGGCACAGATCAGGATCCAGATCAGTAGGACTAATTTTCCTGGCCTGGATGGTTAATTCATTTGGATTCTTTTGATCGATCTCTACTCCAAGGCTCTTGATCAGCTTCACCATCGTCCGCACATCCTGGATGTCCGGTACATTTTTTAATATTACAGGTTCTTCTGTCAACAAGCAGGCAGCCAAAAGTGGTAACGCTGCATTTTTGTTTCCACTGGGAGTAACTTCTCCGTGTAGTGGGATTCCCCCGATGACGGTAAATTTATCCACGATAACCTCCAAATGGGATTGTTGATTCTAATGATAAGTGATTGTAGAAAAATTATACACTGTCTTCCAGACTGATTCTTGGGTCGATTGTAACTTTCAGCCAAAAAGGGGTTTAACAGATTATTGAGTGGGTGTGATGAAGTTAAAGTGATGTATACTCAATTTATTATTTTTCTCATACTAAATTGGCGAGGATTAAAACCAATGATCACTATCGAAACAGTAAATCAGGATTCAAAATCTGAAGTCAATGCATTTGTTCAATTCCAATATGACTTGTATCGTGATGTTCCCCAATACACTCCTCCATTCGTTAATGATGTCAAATTAATGTTGAATCGGAAGAAACATCCATTTTATGAACATTCTGATGGACAATTCTATGTCGCCAAAAAAGATGGAAAGGTTGTTGGGCGCCTGGCAATTCTCGTGAATAATCCTTTCAATGCGTACCATAAAACACAAAAAGCACAGTTCTGCCTCTTTGACAGCATTGATGACCAGGAAGTTGCCAATGCTTTATTCGAAAAAGCATTTGCATGGTGTAGAGAACGAGGTCTCGTGGAGGTTGTTGGACCTAAGGGATTATCCTCGTTTGATGGATACGGCATTCTAATCGAAGGATACGATCAGCATCAGATGATGAATATGGTCAGTTACAATTTCCCTTATTATCCGAAACTTCTTGAAAACATCGGTTTTGAAAAAGAGGTTGATTTTGTTTCATGCTATGTTCATAAAGATGATTTCCGCATGCCTGAAAAGGTTAAGGAAGTAGCTACCCGGGTAATTGAAAGAGGAAAGTTTAAGATTCACAGGTTTAAATCAAAAAAGGAACTGGTGAAGAAGTACGCAAATAAAGTTGGTGAAACGTATAACAATGCCTTTGTTAATAACTGGGAATACTATCCTCTTTCACAGAATGAGATGAAATTATTGGTTGATAATTTGATGTCAGTGATCGATCCGAAACTGATCAAGATCATCACATACGATGAAAAAATTGTTGGCTTCTTGATTGCCTTCCCGGACGTATCGAAAGCGATGAAAAAACACGGCGGGAAGCTAACGCTTGGATGCATCATCGATTTACTGATAGATCTAAAACGCACAAAATGGGTTTCACTCAACGGCGCAGGAATTCTTCCTGAATACCAGGGCCGTGGCGGAAATGCTCTTTTATATTATGAAATGGAACAAACCATCGAAGAATACGGGTTTGAGCATTTTGAATTAACACAAGTGGCAGAAACCGCTGTGCAAATGAGGAAAGATTTGATCACGGCAGGCGGCAAGCCATATAAAAACCACCGGGTTTATCACAAGAAAATCTAACAAAGATCGACCTCGTAAGAGGTCGATTTTCTTATAATGTGATTTTCTCGCTTTCACACATTATAATTATCAATACAGCTATCACTTAGGAGATGACTTGATCAGCTTATTGAAAACCAGGCAGTATTATGTTCTTGCAGCCATCATTGTCGTAGGACTGGTCTTGGTTACTATCGGCAACTTGCAGGTATTGCGAGGGTATCCGGCTGGAGATGAATTCATCGCTCATTGGGAAGGAACCAGAGCGTTTACTTCTGATGGAATCAGTCCATACTCAGATGAAGCTTCGGCAGGGATTGATTCAACAATCACCGGGTTACACCCTGACACTCCTGCGGCCGAATACCGGTTTCTTGCGCCATTATTTTCGTTATTATTTTATGCACCATTATCTTTGATAAGAAATGCCACATTGGCAACTGCCATATGGATGACGATATTAGAAGCGTGTCTATTGCTGGTGGGATTCACACTCTTGCGTCACGGAGCCTGGAAAAAATCCTCAATTATCACCATTTTGCTTATTCTGGTAGCGATGCTCTCATACCCATCGGTAATTTCCTTATTGAATGGTGACATCGTGATCATCAGTTTTGTAATGATCGTCTTTTCAATCCTGGCGATCCGAAGGGGAAATGACGAGACAGCAGGGCTAATGCTTGGAATTTCCCTGGTAAAACCTGATGTGGTATTCCCTATAATATTGTTCCTGGTTGTTTGGGCAGTTGTGGGAAAAAGATTTAGATTGATTTATTGGTTTATTGGAACTCTCATCATTTTGGTGGGATTCTCCATGCTTCTTATTCCATCATGGCCGTTACAGTATGCCAGATCAGTCCTTAATTACTCCTTCGACAATCCTGTTATTACCATTGGCAGAGAGTCTTTAGGTGCATTCACTGGAATATCTGGCCGTTTTACAATTGTAAAAATCGTATTTTTATTGGCCATCCTGGCTGTTGAGTGGTTCTTTATCAAAAACAGGGAAACTAAACGTCTTTATTGGCTTTCAACCTTGACAATGTCAGCAGGTCTTTGGTTGAGCTCCCGTTCGCCGGCTGAGTATTTGATTTTTACGATCCCGGGTTTATTCTTTGGTTTGGAACTTTTTATGGAACGTTGGAGGGGTAAGATTGAATATTTTGTGGCTGGTATATTGTTTTTTTTGCTCGTAGGTGAATGGGTTGTCTCAGGATTCTTTTTGCCGGAAACTATGACATTACCTTCTGAGACTGTCTTAGAAATTCTTCTACCTGGTATATCGGTCTTGCTGTTATATTGGTCGAGATGGTGGGCATTATCTGGAAAAAAATTGGACGAGATGGATCGGTTCTTCACCCTGAAAAATCCATGACTAGAAAACAATACTACCTTCTTTATCTTGTCAGTGCGATTTTCTTTTCGATATTGACCTTGATCATTCGTGAGCCTGGTTATATGGATGCTGAATACTATTATGGCGGGGGAATCCAAATTGCTGAGGGTAATTGGAAGGTTGAACCATATATCTGGAATTACCTGAATCAACCAGCTTACTTACCCACAATTTCTTTTTCCTATTGGATGCCATTCAGTTCCATTCTGGCTGCAGCTGGAATGAAGATTCTTGGTTCTACTGGTTTCTATTCTGCAAGATTATTCTTTGTTTTACTGGCCGGGGCGATCCCTGTGATGGCTGCCTGGTTTGCTCAAACGTATTATCCATCAAAAGGTGCGGGTTGGCTGGCTGGATGTACAGCGTTATTCAGCGTATATTATTTACCATATCTCATCAACACCGATTCTTTTACCCCATTCATGTTGTTGGGTGGATCATTTGTTATATCGGCTTATAAGGTCTGGAACGAAAGAGAAAAGGAAAAACCAGGCAATTGGTGGATTTTCCTGATGGGACTCACGGCAGGATTCATTCACCAGACCAGGGCGGATGGAATTATCTGGATTGTATTTGGTGTTGCAGTGTTATTTTTTACATGGAAGAGGCGCAATTATAAAACGCTGTTTGTCAAGCGACTTCTCTTATCTATATTGATCTTTATTATCGGATACCTCCTCATCATGGCTGGATGGTATATCCGAAACCTGACGGTATTTCGTTCAATCATACCGCCCGGAAATGGACAGTTGATTTGGGCAACCGACTATAATGATCTTTTCTTTTACTCTTCAGAGACAATCACCTTCACCCGTTTCTGGGCTTCAGGTTTGGGCGAGATTCTATCGGATCGATTTTCTGCTTTGTGGATCAATGTCAAAAGCCTGTTGGGGGTTAATGGGAGTATTATTCTGGTTCCTCTGATTGCATTGGGTATCTGGCGCGCTCGTAAGAACTTTATCACTCGGTTAACTATGGGAATATCGGTGACAATACTCTTGGTTATGTCGTTTGTTTTTCCATATGCCGGATATCGCGGAGGATTCTTTCATTCCAATTCAGCTATACAGGTGATTCTTTGGGGGCTGGTGCCTGTTGGTTTACAGGGGTTCATTGAAATAGGTGTAAAGTATCGTAATTGGATTTCTGTGCGAGCCTGGAAAATGTTTGGCGTTGCTGTTATCGCAACTGTGTCCGTTCTCTCAGCTGTGATTTTCTTGCAGAAAGTGAACGATCCATCTTCCAATGAACCCGGTTGGAATGAGGTTTTGAGCCAATACCAAACGTTTGATGATGAAATCATTCGCGTCACGGGCGATGAAGATTCGGTAATTCTTGTCAATGATCCCCCTGGTTATTACCTTGCAACCAATCGAATGGCCATTGTCAATCCAAGTGACGGGGTAGAAGAATTACTTGAGGCTGCTTACCAATTTGATGCGAAGTTTGCCATTATAGATAAAAGTAATACCCAATTACTCAATGATTTGAGAAATGATACATTTCCTGAAGACCATCTAAAAATCATCGCCAGTCTGAACGGTGCTGAGATTTATGAAATCTATGAATAAAAGCAACTCCAGTCAAATCTTCAAATGGCTAACCACTGGTCATGGAATGCTATGGGTGATTGGTTTCTTTTCCTTGCTTGTTTTCATAGTTAATATTGCATTTAGTTGTAATCAGAACGGACTGGGGTTTCCACTTGATGATGCCTGGATTCACCAGACGTATGCCCGAGGGATTGCCAGAGAGGGAACCTGGATTTATTCACAAAATGAACAATCAGCTGGCTCAACCAGCCCACTATGGACGCTGCTGCTCGTACCTGGATTCCTCTTTGTTGAAGATCATCCTTTCATTTGGACATACTTTGTTTCATGGTTGTGTTTTTTGGGATTGTTGATTGTCAGTTTCCGTCTCTTTCGTCTGCATGAACCAGAGAAGCGAATCGAAAGCTTTATATTTAGTTTGATCATGATCTTTGAGTGGCACCTGGTGTGGGCTTCGGGTTCCGGGATGGAAACTTTGTTGTTCACCTTGGGGGCAACATTCATTTTGTATCTTCTTCGTCAGGATTCCAGAGGTTTCTGGATAGGATTCTGTATTGGATTATTGGTATGCGTTCGTCCTGATGGAATAACCCTGTTGGGACCGGCACTTTTAATCCTGGGCATAAACGTTCTCAAGAAAGAAAAGCGGATCAAGTCTATATTCTTTCTTCTTGTGGGACTACTCTTGCCGTTGATTCTATATGGATATCACAACTACTCACTTTCCGGAACGATATTACCTAATACTTTCTTTGCGAAATCAGCTGAATACCAGGAGTTATTAGCAGTGCCGTTCTTCACCCGTTACCTGAACCTTTTCACTGTTCTCCTTTCAGGTGCCGGGATTATACTTCTACCGGGCTTTCTGTGGTCCATTGTCCTCTCGGTAAAGAAAGGTGACCTGTGGGGCATAGGTTCAATCCTTTGGATACTTGGTTTTATTTTTTCTTATTCAATTCGGCTGCCTGTAACTTACCAACATGGAAGATACCTGATTCCAGTGATTCCAATGTATTTATTGGTGGGATACGAAGGAACAATTGATATTATTGGCAGGATTAAGCAGAAAAAGCAAGCCATGTACCGGAGAATCATACTGACTAGTCTGGTGATTACCAATCTGATCTTCCTTATTTCAGGAGTATTTGCATTCGCAACAGATGTAAAGATCATCAATACTTTGATGGTGCAACCAGCAGTGTGGTTGAGGGATCATACGGCACAGGATTCAATTGTGGCCGCACATGACATCGGTGCGATTGGTTATTATTCAGAAAGAGAGATCATCGATCTTGCAGGACTGATCGATTTCAAAGTAATTCCTATTATTCGAGACGAGGCAGGTTTGGCTAAATATATACAGCAAGCCGGAGCTGATTACCTGGTCGTTTTTTCTGACTGGTATCAAGAACTTGGTAAATTGGGTGAGCCGGAAATTCAGTACAGTTATAAAAAAGATGGTCCTGCGGTGATTGTTCAAATCAATAGATTATTTGGGCCACAATAAAAAAGCATTATGCTATACTTAACTAATTAATTTCCAGTTCAATTGTCTGCTGCGGGAGATTTTATGGATTTTTCATCAAATGCGCTAATCAAATCAGGCGATGAATTCAAAGAATTTATAATGCAAGAATTGCTTCACGCCAAGGCCACGTTAAAAGATATCAATCTTACCTTAGACCAAAGCCAGGGTGAATTTACACGGCTAACTCAAAAGAAAGCATCTGTAACCTCCTTATTGCAACGTATTCAAAGTAACCTTGACTCCGCGTCAAAAACTGAGATACGGGATACTTTCAACGAAGCAATGGATGCTCAACAGAGACTCCTGGTCATGCGCAGCCAAATGGACAAACTACAAGAACAGCGGACAAGCCTGACGAGTTTCATCGCCCACCTTGAAAAAGTCCAGGAATTTTTACAATTATATTCTGGTCAAACTCAAACCGAAACAACACAGCCAGGAGGAATTGCTACTCTGGAAATGTTGATTACTGCCCAAGAAGCAGAAAGGCAGCGACTTTCGCGGCAGATGCATGATGGCCCTGCACAGGCTTTATCGAATTTTATCGTTCAAGCAGAAATTGCTACAAAGTTATTCGATATGGACCCCATAAAAGCCAAAGAAGAATTGGATAAACTGAAAACTTCAGCCATGAGTACCTTCCAAAAGGTCCGTTCTTTTATTACAGATTTGCGGCCTATGATGCTGGACGATCTTGGATTGGTGCCAACTGTAAGAAAGCATGTTTCCAGCCTTAAAGAAGACACTGGTATCGATATATCATTAACCATAAACGGTGGTGAAAAGAAACTGGAACCATATCTGGAAGTGTATATTTTTAGAGCGATTCAAGAATTGGTGGGTAATTCTATCAAGCACAATCAAAACAACCCGGGAAAAATGAAAGTGGATGTTGATCTTACACTCGATAATTCCCGGATATTACTTGTGATCAAGGACAATGGAAAAGGATTTGATCCGGAAAAGATCAGTGAGAGCGGTGGTTTGGGGTTAAAACTGATCAAAGAACGGGCTGAAATGTTAGGTGGATCATTATTAATTGTGGCAAATGAAGAAAGCGGTGTTGAAGTCACTCTAAATATACCGGTATTAGAAACCCCGGTTAATTGAAATTATCTTTTTAGGAGCACAAAATGAGCAAAACGATTGGAATCCTAACCGGGGGAGGAGATGTTCCGGGTCTGAACCCAGCTATTAAATCTGTAGCCATGAGCGCGTTTGATAATGGCTACAAAATGGTAGGGATACGGCGCGGTTGGGCAGGTTTACTTCAATATAACCTGGATGAACCTTCCACTTATGACTATTATATTAAGAACCTTACAAGAGACGATGTTCGCACGGTAGATCGAACCGGTGGTACTTTTTTGCATACCTCACGAACCAATCCGCAAAAAGTAAAACCAGCCGATATCCCTGATTTTCTGAAGAATTCGAAGTATGGCAAGAAACTGGACGATAAGGGAACGATGGATTACACAGATTATGCCATGAAAGTCCTGGAGCATCTTGGGATCGACGTGCTGGTATCCATCGGGGGTGATGATACGCTCAGCTTCTCAGTTAGGTTGAACAAAGAAGGTTTCCCCATCGTAGGTATTCCGAAAACGATGGATAACGACGTATTTGGCACCGATTACTGCATCGGATTCTCCACGGCGGTTACCAGGAGTGTTGATTTCATCACGAATATGCGCACCAGCGTTGGTTCTCACGAGCGCATCGGAATCGTGGAGTTATTTGGACGTAACTCTGGTGAAACAAGCCTAATCTCAGCCTACCTGAGCTACGTTGACAGGGCAATCATTTCGGAAGTGCCTTTTGACATCGAGAAATTAGCCGATTTCTTGCTTGAAGACAAACGGAAAAACCCATCAAATTATTGCATGATGACAATCAGCGAAGGTGCAATCATGGAAGGCGGCTCCATTGTTGAGACTGGTGAGGCCGATGCTTATGGGCATCGAAAACTTGGTGGAGTTGGAGAAGCCACTGCTGCTGAAATTAAAAGAATTACCGGTCAGGATATTATGTACCAGCAGTTGGGATACTTAATGCGCTCAGGTGCTCCGGATTCACTCGACCGTATGGTTGCCATGTCCTATGGAAACCTGGCTGTTCAATTGATTAAACGAAACGAAACCGGAAAACTGGTTGCACTGCATGGTGGAAAATACACCACAGTACCCATTAACATGGTGCTTGCCGGACAGAAACGGGTTGATATTGCCAGTTTCTACGATATTGAAAACTATGTCCCCAAGATCAGAGACTTCATGGGGATTCCAATGTTCTTAAGCTAGAGTGTGATTCTTCTATGTCCAAGAATCCTCAACGGATACTTAAGGGACGCTACCAGGTTGTCCCGCGATCAATTATTTTATTGATCAAAGATGGGCGAGTCTTGCTGCAAAAGGCTCCCGAGACCAAGAAGATATTCCCCGGGTATTACAATGGGATTGGCGGACATATAGAACGCGGAGAAGATGTATACAGCGGTGCTGTTCGTGAGCTACGAGAAGAAGCTGGAATTATTTGTAGCGATCTTGTACTGTCAGGCACTATCATGATCGATGTGGAAGACGAACAAGGAATTCTCTTGTTCGTCTTCTCTGGCCAAAACATCCAGGGAGAAATCACTGACTCAGAGGAAGGTTCCTTGCACTGGGTCTCGATTGAGGATTTGGAATCCATCAAGGTGGTTGAGGATATTCCTGAACTCGTTAAGAAAATTAACCAATCTCGAGAAACCGGAAGACCGTTCTTCGGCAAATACCTTTACGATGAGTTTGGAAAACGAATGACCAGCTGGATCGATTAACTCTTTATTACTTTCGTTCGTAAAAAATAAGCAGGGTCGAACCGTATTTTCTTTGGTCGAATTCAACTAAATTCGTCAATTCCAGATTCAGGTACTCAATTGGGTGGATTTGAACGATGACCCAACCATCTTCGGATAAATGGTTCATATTGTTGTCGATCAAATGCATTGCTTTTTCCCAAATTCCCTTATATTGAGGGGGAGCGACATATATATAGTCAAAAGATGTATTCTGGGTAGATGCCAGGTATTTTAGTGCGTCTATCTGCAGTACACGGGCAGCATCGGCGGTGTGCGTCCTCTGTAAATTTTCTTTAATGGTGGCAACTGCTTTCGAATTGATCTCAAGGAACAGGCACGATTGCGCATCCCGGCTCAAAGCTTCGATTCCAATACTGCCAGTTCCTCCAAATAAATCGAGGAACGTCGCATCAACAATATCCGTGGAAAGGATATTAAAGAGAGCTTCTTTCACCCGGTCAGTTACAGGGCGGGTGGAATCACCTGGAACAGGAAGCAGTCGTATCCCACGGGCCTTACCGGAAATGATGCGCGGCTGTCCCATATCAGCTAACTTCCTCGACAATTTTTCGGACTGCGGAAATATTGGCGTGTGGTGCAATGATGGGCAGAACACATCCGGTACCCAGTATAAACCTCTTTCCACCAGTTTGCTCGATTGCCAGACGGGCTTCTTGGGAAACCTGATCAGGGGATCCATAGACAAGGGTTTCCCATTGTTTTAAGCCACCGCAAACTGCAGCACTACAGAGGCTTTTTGCCAGAGATAAACTGGGGGACGTTTCCTGGTCGTGCCAGTTATAAATTGTAGCGGGTAATTCAGAAATCTCATCAAAGTAAATGTCTTTACCGTGCACATGGATCAAGTTGAGCCATCGATCATTAACGTGTGACATGATCTCTCTTGCATAAGGGAGGACGAACTCCTTGAATTCTGCTCTACTGAGTAAACTTGCTTGTGCGTGTTGGATGGCAAAGAATACTCCATCAATGCCAATCGATTTGCACGCTTCGATAAAGGAAATCGTATTTTCGGTAATTCTCTTCAATCCGGTGTGTAGATTTTGGGGATACTCCCTCATATGAACCAGGAGTCTTTCCTTGCCGGCAAGGTTTTTGGCTTGAGACATGGGATCAAAAATCGTCTGCAAGAAAGGGGTATCCTGGGCACCGAGCTTGATCAATTTGACACATTCCAATTGATCTTTAAGGTATCCTTCTTGAGGAGGTAGCTTGTTCAGGGATGCCCAGTCTTCAGGTTTTTCGACCGGATGGGTAAGAAAATCCCGTGTTCCTTCAGGATTTCCGCGCCAGGCATCGGTGACACCATAGTCGCGGACACAAAATGAGGACGCCGGAGTTATTTTGATAAAATCAAAATCGTAAGTATTTTGAAACTGGAGAATGGACTCAGCAAGTCGTTTTGGGTCCTGATCATCCACCGGGAAATGACGCCATAATGCGACAGGGGGGCGATCAATTTCAGAACCTGAAACGCAGGCTTGCATCCGCTGCCTATGATTCATTGGGCTCCTCTTGATTCTTTACAGGATTCCTGAAGGTCCAAAAGCGGTTGACAAAGTAATTCCAAAACATTACTACGATAATTACCGATGCCAAGGCTACGTTGTGACCAACAATCCTGGGGGTTAGTATGTTCGGAATCCAGGCAGCGGCCAGGGGGATGAACTGCTTTTCAAGAAAGGCAAAAAGAGGGGTACGGATTGCAAGACCTGCCAGGCTAACGATGGAGAACTGTGTCAACTGTTTTGCAACCGGGCTATTACGAGTTTCGGGAAATGTCCACAATCGATTCCATACGAAATTACTGATCACTGCCAGAATAAAGGAAATAACGCTGGACCACAGTGCCGGAAAATTCAGTAGAGACGATAAAAGGTTGAACACTCCGAAATCAATAACGGAACCAATGGCACCAACAACCGCAAATCGTAAAAATTTCTTTCGTTCAGAAGAATCCTTAATGAGACTCATTTGTTTTCAGTAACCTGTTTAAAATAAGCGATCGTTGATGCTAGGCCGTCCTGCAGATTTGTACGAGGCTGCCAGTTCAGGATGGTTTTGGCCCGGGTAATATCTGGTTGCCGCCGTTGGGGATCATCACCCAGGCGTTTATCCTTCTTGAATACAATCCCTGCAGGATTACCTGTCAGGCGATTAATTTCGGTGGCAAAGTCGAGAATTGAGATCTCCGATGGATTGCCGATGTTTACCGGCATATGCTCATCGGACATCAATAGTTTATAGATACCCTCAACGAGATCTGCAACATAACAAAAACTCCGCGTCTGCTTTCCATCTCCATAAACTGTTAACGGTTCTTTTTTCAGTGCTTGATCAATGAAATTGGGAACCACCCGGCCGTCGTCCAGGCGCATACGCGGGCCGTAGGTATTGAAAATACGGACGATACGCGTGTCGAGATTATGGGCACGGTGATAAGCCATGGTAAGGGCTTCAGCAAAGCGTTTCGCTTCATCATAAACCGAGCGAAAGCCGATTGGGTCGGCGTGTCCCCAATAGGATTCTTTTTGGGGGTGTTCAAGGGGATCACCATATATCTCACTGGTGGAAGCCAGTAAGAAGCGTGCACCACATGCTTTGGCGACACCTAGCGTATTGTGAGTTCCCAATGCACCGGCTTTCATTGTTTGGATGGGTAAACTGGGATAGCTGTAGGGCGATGCCGGGTTCGGGCTGGCCGGTGATGCAAAATGCATCACCGCGTCAACTTTGCCTGGGACGAAAATATATTTGGAAACATCATGTTGAATAAATGAAAAATTCTGATTACCGGCAAGGTGGGCAATATTATCGGGACTGCCAGTGACGAAGTTGTCCATTCCGATTACAGAATGACCTTGCGATAATAGGTAATCACACAGATGTGATCCAAGAAAGCCGGCAGCTCCAGTTAATAATATTCGCATAGAAAACTTACCTCCAGATTAGTTTTGTAACAGACGAATCGCCACTGACCTGTCGAATGCTAGAGGTAGCGGGATTGGCGAGCAGGATATTTCCTTGGGCTATGAATGCAATCCAGGTTTCTTCATTGGTATTACTGATAGGTGACCAGGCAATAAATTGCGGAGTTAATCCCTGAATGCCTTCGCCCGGGTATAACTTTGTCTGGTTTGATCCGTCGCGATCCATAACCTTCAAATCGTACCGGCTCGTTTCACTTTGTTCAGGGATGATCGACGAGAGAAACCCTACTGAATAGCGACCTTGATCGTCAACCGGAGAAAGCACCGGGTAGCCGAACAACCCGCATCCTTCTGAGAGAGTGATAATATTGCCGGTATCCGGGAGCACGGCAACAAGATTGTAAATCGTCCCATTTGAATCATTCTGCTCAGTATTGCTTGTATTCAAGACTGTATAAAGCGTTTGGTTATTTTCAGACCAGCTGACACTAGGTACCCATGCCCAATCTGATTGCGGCTGGTACGGTGAAAACTCGATCAGGGGTTGCATCTCACCGGTAGAGTAATCAACCAATCCAATTGAATCTGGACGCGAATAGGCGATTTGGCTGCCATCTGGAGACCATTGATAGTTGGTTCCCCACCAACCGTATAGGCCGCCGGAATTCACGTCCACAATAACCTTGTTATTCAGCTTCTTCCCGTTCTCATCGAATGAATACATCTGAAGATCGTTGTTGGCTTGCCATCCTGGCGCTACTGAACGAGGTTCGACAGTGGAATAAGTAAAGGTTTGGTTTTTCCCTGGAATCCAATCGGCATAATGAACAACATTACGGATATTGGTATCAATGGGTTCAGGATCATTTTGTGTGATATCAACGAGCCAAAGGCTGTTAATCTCATCTGTTACCCCTTCTTCGGGTGACCTGGAGAAAAGCAACCATTTTCGATCTGGAGAGAGAGTAAGTATTCGTCCATCTAAATCACCAGTGGTTACTACTGCTCGGCGGTTGCCAGTATTATTTTCCATTATCCAGGCATTTGAGGACGAAATATAAACAATAACACCTGAAATTTGAACTGCAGAATAAGGGGATTGGACGCCGATCATCACGATTTCAGGTTTTGATTGCTGTATCACCTCAGTCTTAACCACGGTACGGGATATTTCAACGCCATCCTCGAACACGATACGGTAGGTGGTTTGCTGTAATCCATTCACTCCAGATTGAATCAAGATAGTATGCCCCTCAGCAATCGATTCATTTTTCATTGTCTGTTGCTCAAACGGAAGGACTGAATCGACGACTTCAAACTCCTCTTTGACCCTAATGATCTTGATGGTTTGTCCATCAGAAAGGAGCGAAATTAAGGACGGCTCAGTACGATCAAGGGTTTCCAATTTGATATTGAGATATTCCAATGCCTGAGATACTGTTGAACCTGCTGGAACATTGTATGATGTAGGGTTACCTGAATCAATAACCGATATCGTCAGTTCGTTCTGCTGATTGATCAGTGAACAACCTGATAAGAGCAGAAATATGGCTATGAGGAGAGGTATATAACGTTTAATCAAGGATCACTTACCGTTGGTAGTTCTCGATTATAATCAAAACATTCTACTTAACTTGGTTATTATAGCATGACAGATTTAACACCGGAAAAAACGAATAAAGACTCTTTAGCAAGGATTGAGGCTGTCTTGTTTGTAGCTGCCAGCCCTATCACTCCCAGTCAGATTGCTGATACGTTAGATTTACCTGCGAGGGAAGTGGAGCAAGGTTTGGAACAGCTTGTTCAACATTATGCAGGACGGGGGCTGGCAATCCAAAGTTATGGTGGCAAATACCAGATGACCACTGCTGCTGAGATGGCAGCTGATGTTGAAAAGTTCCTAGGTTTGGAGTTAACCACAAGACTCAGCCGGGCCGCGATAGAGACAATGGCCATCATTGCTTACCGCCAACCGATTACCCGCCCTGGAATCGATGCCATTCGCGGCGTCAGCAGTGATGGTGTGATCAAAAGTTTACTCTCGCGCGGATTGATCCAGGAAGTTGGACGGGCTGAAGGTCCGGGAAGACCGATCCTTTTTTCCACAACCGTGGATTTCCTGCAGCATTTTGGACTGAACTCACTCGACCAGTTGCCACCTTACGAGGAAGAAGAGCTTGAACCGCAGCCCAAGAATGGTTTATTAAAGGATTAGGATATGAGTGAAGAGCGGATTCAAAAGATTCTTGCACAGGCAGGTTTGGGTTCAAGAAGATCCTGTGAGGAACTGATTGAACAGGGACGGGTTATCGTCAATGGAAAGAAAGCCGTCATCGGGCAAAAGGCTGATGCATCGGTTGATAAAATTTCGGTCGATGGGAGTTTAATCCCCCAATTCGCCAGTTTTCGGTATATTGCGTTTTATAAACCCCGCTTTGTTCTTTGCGATAAAGTTGAGGGAGATACTCGCCGTACTGTATTCGATTTGGTAGAAGGGGGAAAAGAGCTGGATGTCGTGGGACGGTTGGACTATGAGAGCGAAGGACTGGTATTATTAACGAACGACGGTGACTTGCTCAACAAA
>ENA-UOYA01000350-UOYA01000350.1-activated-sludge-metagenome-genome-assembly--contig:-NODE-350-length-62811-cov-31.270572_pt1 | contig 62811 bp, 49 predicted proteins | sample MGYA00238163_ERZ764804 | MGnify/ENA primary metagenome ERZ764804 (study PRJEB28919, sample SAMN05720223) | activated sludge metagenome | isolation source: Anaerobic digester | place: Hong Kong...
GCACCGGGCTGGGCGCAGGCGTCACCCCGTTGATGCCATAGATGGACTTCTGCAAATCGCCGCGGGCGATCTCAATCTGTGCGTGACTGTCATCCTCTTCATTAAAACCGGTTGGGGCCAGATTGCTGACCGCCAAGACATCGCCGGCAATGATCACATCGTTCCACAAAATATCGCCCTGGTCAACACTGGGGTCGCCCGGCAAATAGGTGTCGGAAAAATTTTCCTGAATGATGGTGCGGAAGCGGATCGTGCCAGTCGTTGCACCGCCGTTATACACAGCACAGGCCGGGTCAGGGCCACCCGTGCCACCCGCCGGTACACAGCCGCCCAACACCTGCCCATCCAGGCTACGGCTGACCAATTCGTTCGAGACGCGGAAGGTAACCGTCGTCTCGCCTGTGCCGGGGCTATCCAGAAAAACGGTAAAATTACTCAGATCAAAGCTGCCGCTTGTGTTGGCACCGTGTTCGCTCAACGTCAGGGTTGGGATGAAAGTCGCATCGAACCGTTGCCCATCCGAGAAGATATCGGTAATGACAATGTTTTGGAACGCAAAATAATCAGAAATTTGGAATTCGAGGGTATATTCCAGCACATCCCCCGGCGTATTGTTCGGGTCACTGATATTGGCAACCCCCTTTTGAATGGCGATGGATTGATCTTCCAGTTGATGCTCGCAGCCAGCCGGGTCGGCGACGGCATTATCCGTACCGCCGACATCGCGCGGGTCAATCGGCGTCCAATCACCAATGGCGCGGGCATTGTTACAAGAAATGGCATCATCCCCGGTTGCAGGCGGCAAAACATAGCCGCCATTGGCATCATATTGCGGGATGAAGAACTGCACATCCAACGAAGCATCATTGCTGCCCAAGCCGCCCGTAACGGAACTAAAACGCACATCCAGGTCATTATTGGGCGGGTTCTGAGCGCCCGGCGTAAGCGGTTGATCAATCAACGTCGTCGGCCCCGGAATGGCGTTAGCATAGCCCAAATATTCCTGATTAAAGTCCAATTCGTCAATCACATCCAGGTTGGTCACCGTCTGATTATTGGCAATATCCACCTGAATGGTATAGCTGCGCGGAAAATTCGGCCCGGTTGCCGTCTCATCTTCCGGGCCGTTATACACCTTGGTCAGGCGGATCAAAATCGGGGTGATCGAGTCGTTCACCCACCCGCTGACAATCGAAGGATCGGTCGCAAAATCATTCAGCGGCGTTGCACCAAAGCGATAACCGCCGCGCATTTGGAAGGTAAGCGGGGTGTTGAGATCGGCCAACTGACTGAGCGAAGCATTAATGGCGACATTCACCGCCGGCTGATCAACCACAAACGAACCAAAGGGCAACTCAATCACCACCAACACATCGCCCGCATTGCCACACACCTGCAAGGGCGTGCCAGCTGTATCCACCGCGTAGGGATGGGCAACACAGGTCACGCCGCCAGAGCCTGGAAAAGTGAGTTGTGTGATATTGAGCGGCACACCCAAATAGTCCGCACTGACAAAGCTGATGCCATCCAACGGCAAGTTGGTGTTCTGCGCCCCATCAGCACCGTTGACCGGGAAAATGATATCAATAAACGGCCCATAGCCTTCGCTGGTGCCGTTATTGTCAAATGCAACGGTGAAGTTGATCGGCTCGCCGATGAATACTGTGTCTGGAAGCCCAGAGGTAATCGTAACCCCTGGCACGGCCAAAGGACGCGCCTCCACCCGGTGTTGCGAAGATAGCGCAAACGAAAGCACAAACATGGCCAAGGCCAAAACAATTCCCCCTCGATGAAGGCCAACACGCAGCACGGGGTTTGGACGACGGTTCATACGATCCTCCAAGACCAAGATTTTCTATAAAACATGTTGATTATAGCACATTAATAAAACTTAATATATCGTTTTTGGAGTGAAATTTGTTAACCCGCGCAGCAGATTCAGACAATTGACGGCTGAAGTATAATGAATGAAATGAAAAGAAATGGAGGTCGTAATGAACGCTGAAAACGCCCGCCAACATGCCTGGCGCTGTCTGGCGCATCCATTGGCACAATTGGGAATCGCCCTGGTGCTGTTGAACGCGCTCTGGCTTCAACCACACCTGCCCAGCTGGTGGAGCGGCAAGCTGGGTGACCTGGGCTGGATGATGTCCGCCCCGCTGCTGCTAGCCGTGGCACTTTCCCTGCTGATCAAGCGGCGCGACCTGGTTGGCGTGCTATCGGTTGGCCTGGTCGTCGGATTATGGGTAGCGGTCAAGCTGCTGCCCCCGGTCAACGCCGCAGCACAAATGACCTGGCTGAACCTGACCGGTTGGCCGCTCAAACTGCAACTGGATCGCAGTGATCTGCTTGTATTGCCTGGCCTGGTTGCTCCGCTGTGGATTTGGTTCCGCCATCCACGCCCGGCCCTACGTCATCCAAGGCTTGCCCCGGCCCTGATGCTTGGGCTAAGCGGCCTGGCTTTGCTGGCCGACGCCCCCGCGCCGACCGACCTGGGCATCACCTGTCTGGCCGCACAAGATGCCAACGTGTACGCGTTCCGCAAGATGCATTCCCCCTCCTACATGAGCTCCAAGGGATACGATTCGTGGAACATCTACCGTTCCAGTGATGGCGGCCTGAGCTGGGAAATTCTCGCCCTCCTGGAAAGCGAGAAGAGCCTGCCTGAGATGAGCGATAGCAACGTTGTCCCCGCTTTTGCGCAATGCGCCACACACACCACCGTTTCCGAACAAATCAGCGACCCGGGCGATGCCAACATCCAATACCTGCTGCTCTCTGGCAAGGGCATTTACCGCAGCACCGATGGTGGGAAGACGTTGCAACGCGAGGTTGAACTGCCCACTACCGCAACCATCACCGATATGCTGTTTGACCCGCTTAGCAACAACCTGATCATCGCCGCCGGCACCGATGGCCTCTGGACTCGTCCAGCGGACGGCAATTGGCTACATTACAATGACTGAAGCTGTGTTTGAACCATGAAAAAATTTCCCTTACTGCTATTGCTCATGCTTCTACTCATGGCCTGCAACCTGCCACAGTTTGCGGCCACGCCCACCCCGCTGCCAGCTAGCCCGTCGCCCACACGCCCCTTTCCTTCCGCCACCTTGCCACCGCCGCCTACCTTGCAGCCCACTGAACCCGCCTTGCCACCCCAACCCAGCCCCACCCTCGTCCCGGTTGGCCTTTCGAGCAGCGGCCCCTGGCTGCTCTTCGAAAGTAACGATGGGCTGTTTGCCATCAATGCCGATGGCACAGGCGGAGCGGTGCAAGTGTTTGGCCCGCGCCCGGCGCAATGGAGCGTTTCGCCGCGCGGCCGTCGCGTGGCTGTGCTGACCAACACACTGGACGAATCCGGGTTTTGGAGCTACCGCGACCCGGTGCTCAGCCTGTTGACCTTCCCCGGCGGGCAGGTGCGCGAGTTGAGCGTGCTGACCAACGAAGAAAATGCCATTCTGGACGAGAACATGCCCGGCGAAGCAGCCTATCAAGTGGCACGCGCCATCCTCGAACAGCCCAACCTGTCCTGGTCGCCCGATGGTCAATTCCTGGCTTTCATCGGCGCCTATGCTGGCCCAACCGCTGACTTATATCTCTACGATGCTGCAACCGAGCGCATCACCCGCCTGTCCGACGGACCAAGTCAGGCCTTTTGGCCGTCCTGGTCAACAGATGGCCGCTACCTGGCCCATTTGGGCGCCGAACACTTCGGCACCGGCGCAGGTTATGACATGAGCGGCGGCTGGGCGCTGCGCATGAGCGACCGCAAACTGTTCACGCTCTACACCGTCTCAGATGAGAGTAGCGGCGAAACCCTGCTCGGTTGGCGCGGCGATGGCAGCCTGGTGCTGTATTCTTTTGACCCAATCTGTGGCGACAAAGCCCTGCGCACCTATCACCCCGAAACCATGCTGACCACGCCCATTCAGCCCGGCTACTTCACCGCCGTTTGGGCCGCACCCGATGGCACACTGCTCTACGGTTGGGACGATGATTTCGGTCAGGCTTGCAACAACGGCGCCGCCGGGGGGCTATACCTGAGCAGCCTACCCGCCAAAGGCCAACCTGTGCTCCCCTTCAGTTATACAGCAGATTGGGAGCCTGCCCTGGGTGGTTTTTTGGTCGCAACCGATACGACCCTCACCCTGCTCAAACCCAATGGCCAACAACAAACCCTCTCCGCGGCCCTGCCCGGCCTGCCGTTGCTTTCCCCAAACGGCCAACGCTGGGCCTGGATCAGCAGCGAAGGCGGCGTGTGGGCAGGCACATTCAACCAAACACCGCAGGCTATTTTCGATGGCAGCGCTCATGATGCCCTCTGGACGCTGGACGGAAGCGCATTGTTCTTCTTCGGCGACTCCCCCAACCTGGGGCAGGGGTTGTTCCGCGCCGCTGCCCCAGACTTCACCCCCACCCTGGTCGCTGAGGCGCTCGATGGCGGCAGCCCAACCTGGGTCTTACCCTAAAGAGGAGGTTCCCAAAATGCATCGTTCCCTACACCTCACCGGGCTCATCTGGCTCGTTGCGCTCTTGCTCAGCGCCTGCGCCAGCAGCCTGGCCACCCCAATTGACCGCAAAACCCCGCTGGCAAACCTACCCATAACCGCCACTCCAGCTGAAGAAACGCCCGCCCCGCCCGCCGCGGTGCTTGCAGCCCAAACCAGCCTGGCCAATATGCTCAGCCTGCCCGACACACAAACGATCGTCTTGCTAAGCCTGCAACCGGTCAACTGGAGTGACACCTGTCTGGAAACATCTCCCCAATCCGGGGCCTGCGACCCGGCCAACATTCCGGGCTATCGCGTCCTGCTGACGGTCAATGGGCAATTGTATGAAATGCACACCAATTCAGAAGGCAGCCTTGTTCTGCCCACCAACACCAGCCCAACCGCCATCATCAGCCTGATTGCTGAACAACGCCTGGCCGAGGCGCTCAACCGCCCCCTGAGCGACCTCCGCCTGATCAGCATTGCCCCGGTGCTGTGGTCAAACACCTGCCTGGGCATGCCAGAAACAGGGAACAACTGTTCCGTCCAAACCACCCCCGGCTATCGCGTCTTGATTGAAATTGACAATTTGCGCTACGAATTGCACACCAACAGCGATGGCTCACAGGTGAGCGCGGCCGCACCGCAGCCCGGAATTGGCTTGCCGCAGCTCAGCTGGCAGGGCGGAGCGCCTTGCCAAACCCTGGAAATGAGCGTCTTGGGACTCTCCCTGGGAGATTGTGACGGGGTATTGATGACCTACAGCTTCCCCACCCCAGACTTGCCCGCACAACTGTTTGAATGGATCACCGCCTATGGCCCCTTCATCGCCCAAACCCCGGCTGGCAGCGTGCAGTTGCTGGGCAATGGACAACAAGCCGCCAGTCCAAGCCAGCAACGCGCCGTGGCCGAATGGGCCGCCTGGGTGGCGCACAACGCCCCCGGCCAGGGTGACCCAACCTTTGGGCTGGCATTCGAATGGCGACGCAGTGGCGGAATTGGCGGCGTTTGCGAAACCTTGCAGGTGATGCGCAGCGGTCTGATGACCGGCAGCACCTGTGACGGCAAAATCATCGGGCAAGCGCTCTTGTCGGACGAAGAATTAACCCAGCTTTACGCCTGGCTGGACGAGCTGACCGCCTTCGAACAGACGACAAGCGACCCTGCCACGGCAGATGGCTTTGAACAGCACCTGTCCTTTTGGGGCAACGGCACGCAAGCAAGCGATGCCGCTACGCAAACAGCGCTGTTGGAATTTTGCGCCCGGCAATTCGATCAATTGCGATCAAGCAGCCAATAAGTCTGCATTTGCCGCGTATCTTTGAGCTGAATGGGCCCGTGCTCTTCAAAGCGAAATTCTGAGCCCAACAAACGATAAGCCTCCTCCGAGACCAAAATGCGCCCGCCGGTGCTGAAGGCCTGCACACGGCTCGCTGTGTTGACCGTATCGCCCCACATGTCATAGCTAAACTTTTGGCTGCCAATCACCCCGGCCACCACCGGGCCAACATGAATCCCCATGCGCATCTGAAACGGCGGAATGACACCCTCTTCGTTCAGGCGCGCCATGGCGTCTTGCATTTCCAGGGCCGCCAATGCCACCGAGCGGGTATGCCCACTGCGCGGCACCGGCAAGCCCCCGGCCAACATATAGGCATCGCCAATCGTTTTGATCTTTTCCAACCCATAGCGTTCAACAATTTCATCGAATGTGCGGAAGATGGTGTTGAGCAGGTTCAACATCTCTGGCGGGGTGTGCTGCGAAACAAAGCGCGTAAAGCCAACCAGGTCACCGAACAACACCGTCACCGACTGAAACGATTCGACAATCGTCTGCTCGCCGCGTTTCAGCCGCTCTGCAATCGGTTTGGGCAAAACGTTCAACAGCAAGCGCTCTGATTTTTGCTGCTCAAGCTCAATTTGTTGCAAATAGGCGCGTTCCAGGTCGCGCAGGCGTTTGTTGGCCAACGAAGCGTTGATGCGGGCATTGAGCAAAAGTGGGTCAAACGGCTTGGGCAAGTGATCCGTCGCCCCCATCTCAATGCAACGCACCACACTATCCATCTCTTCCAAAGCTGAAATGACAATCACCGGCAAGTGCCGCAGGTTCAGGTCCGCTTTCATCTGTCGCAAAGTCTCAAAGCCATCCATCACCGGCATGAGCAAATCCAACAACACCAAATCATATTCACCCCGGCGCAGTTTCTCCAAGGCCTCCTGACCATTTTCGGCTTCAACCACCTGATAGCCATGTTCTTCCAAATTGGTAACAATCAAAATGCGGTTGAGCGCGTCATCATCAACAACCAAAATTTTTGCCATGTCATGACTTGTCATTTCGACCTCTTTTTAAATGCCCAGGCGCAAGCGCACCTGTTCAAGCTCGGCTGCAATCTGGGCAATTAGATCCTCGTTGCCCTCAATTTGCCCGGCACGGGCGCGGTTTTCCAGTTCGCGGGCCAGTTGGCTCAGCCGCTGTGCGCCAAACGTAGCCGCAGCGCCCTTGAGGGTATGCGCCGCCCGGCGCAACAACTCGCCATCCTGAGTCCTCACAGCTTGCTGCATCTCGTCAATTTGGCGACGACCATCACGCACAAAGCCACTGATCAGCGATGGCAACAATTGGTCAGCCTTCTTGCCCAAAGTGGCGCGCAAGCGGGTCAGGGCGCTTTCATCCAACGTCTGCGGTTGATCGTCGTTTGCAGCAACAGGCTCTTGCTCTTGCCCCTGGGCAAGGGATACCGCTTCGGGCAGAGGGCGGCTCTCGCGCAGGGCACGGATCAGGTCCGGCATCAGAATCGGCTTGCCGACATAGTCATCCATGCCCGCTTGCAGGCAGGCCTCGCGATCGCCGCGCAGCACGTTGGCCGTCATGGCAATGATGCGCGGCTGCAAAGCCGGGGCCAGTTCACGGCGAATGCGCCGCGTGGCTTCCAGCCCATCCATTTCCGGCATTTGCACATCCATCAGCACCACATCATAAACCTTGCGCCGCAGCATGTCCAACACTTCCAGGCCATTGGCCGCCACATCGGCAGTATAGCCCAGATTATCAAGCAAAGCCAGGGCCAGTTTTTGGTTGATGGCGTTATCCTCAGCCAACAAAATGCGCAGCGGCAATTCTTGCCCCAAAGCCCGCCGCGAACCCACCTGCTCGGCAACAGGCACAACCGGAAAAGCCCCCGTCTGACGAGCAGAAAAGACCTGCACAAGGGCATTGTACAGGTGACTTGCCTTGACCGGCTTGACCAGGGCCGCCGAAAAAATGCCCATGCGGGCATCATTGCCCCAGGTGCTGATCGAGCTAAGCAACACCATCGGGAAGGTGTATCCGCGCCGGCGCAGCTCCGCGGCCAGCATCAGCCCATCCATCTCCGGCATTTGCATATCCAGCAAGGCCAAATCGCACGCTGCCCCGCCATCCAAGAACTCAAGCATTTCCTGACCGGAAGTGAAGGTCGAAACCTGCATGCCCCAACCTTCCGCCTGCAAGCGCACAATCTTCAGGTTGGTCGGGTTATCGTCCACAACCAACAAGCGCTTGCCGCTCAGCGTAGGCTGTTCTGGGCTGAGATACACCGGTCGGTCGGCTTCCACGCGCTGGACGCGAACGGTAAAGTGGAAAATGGAACCTTTGCCGGGTTCACTGACCGCCCAAATGCGCCCGCCCATCATCTCAACCAGGCGCTTGCTGATTGCCAGGCCCAAGCCAGTGCCGCCATAGCGGCGCGTGGTTGAAGCATCCATCTGCGTAAACGACTGAAACAGCCAATCAATCCGGTCGGGCGGAATGCCAATGCCCGTATCGCGCACGGCAAAATGCAACTCATACCAGTTGTCTTGCTGCAAGGTTGCATCCACCGTCAAGACCACTTCACCCCGTTCGGTGAACTTGACCGCGTTGCTGAGCAAATTGAGCAACACCTGACGCAAGCGGGTCGAATCGCCCAGAATCGTGTCGGGGGTATGTGCCTCAATCATCAAAGCCAGATCGAGGCCTTTCTCAGCGGCGCGCCCGGCCATCAGATCCACTGCCGGTTCCACGCATTCGCGCAGGTTGAAGACGTGCTCCTCAATCTCCATCTTGCCCGCTTCAATTTTGGAGAAGTCGAGGATGTCGTTGATCAGGGAAAGCAACACCTCGCCGCTTGTGCGGATGGTCTCGGCAAAGTCTCGCTGCTGTGCAGTGAGTGATGTCTCCATCAGCAAGCCGGTCATGCCGATGATGGCATTCAGCGGCGTGCGAATCTCATGGCTCATATTGGCAAGGAATTCACCCTTGGCCTGCGATGCCGCTTCAGCCGCTGCGCGCGCCTGCTCCGCAATGCGGTTGGCCTCAGCCAACTCGGCGTTCTTTTGCGCCAACTCCGCCGTTCGCTCGGCCACGCGTGCTGCGAGCACCCGTTCCGCCTCTTGTAAACGTAACACCTCAGCTTCGCGCTCGCGCCGCTCAAACTCCAACTGTTGCTGAATCAGTTCGCGGATCTGCTGCGACATACGGTTGAAGGTGCGGCTCACCTGTGCAATCTCATCGTGGGTACGCACATCCAACACATAGCCAAAATCACCTGCGGCGAGTGCCTTGGCGCCCTGTTCCAAGCGGTGCAGCGGACGCCACACCACCCAATGGGTAATGCCAACCATCAGCAAGATCGAAATCAGCAACCCGCCGATCACAAAAGGCAGCACGGTGCGCAGCGAGCCAGCCCGCACCAGGTTCAGCTCCTCCTGATAGACATTGGCCTCCACCAGGCCCATCACCGTCCCATCCGAATCAAAAATGGGAGCGACATAGCCATAATAGCTGCCAAACTCATCCGAATATTGAACGTATTGACCGTTGCCGGTTTGGTAGGCCAGGCGATGTCCATCCGTTGCATGAAAGAAAGGATAGCCAACCCCCAACTGATCCACATCCACCCAATAATAATAGTAATCATTGGCATCGCGATAAAACGTGCCGACCCAGGTCAGGTTACCAGAGGCACGCGCCCCATCCATCATCAGCTGAATCTCTTGATAGGCCGCCGTGTTCATATCAAACGGGGTGATGATGGCACGCAGAGCACGCCGATTGATGTTCTCCGCCAGGAAAGTTGCCGTACGGCGCAGGCGCGTATCCAATTCTTGACGGTTGAGTGCATACGAATCCTGATAAATGCGGTAAGCTGGCACGCCCACCGTTGCCGCCAAAAGCAAGATGAGCGGCAAAATTAGCTTGACTGAAATTGGAACGCGCACAGATCTCATGGCTTCAACTCCACCTTTAAACGCATCCGCCCTTGTGCATCAAAAGCCCACACACAATGATTCAGCGCATCCGCGGCATACACCCATCCATCGCGGCCAAGCGCCAGGCCCATCACCTGCCAATCGGACACCTCAGGGCGAAAAGTGTTGACAAACTTCCCCTCGGCATCAAAAACTTGCACGCGGCGATTGCCCTGATCGCCAACATACAGCCACCCCGATTCGTCATCCACGGCCAGGTTTTGTGGAAAGCCAAACTGTCCGGGGCGGTCGCCAAATTCGCCAATGCGCTGCCGAAAGGTTAGCTGCGGCTGACCGGCGGCGTCATAGCGGAGCTCATACTGCAACACCGCACCATACGTAAAATCGGTCAGATACAACAAGCCGCGTTGATCATCGAAGGCCACATCGCCAGGGTTCATCTCCAGCCCTTCTCCGGCTGTTTCGGCGATTGGGTATTCAAGCAGCTTTTCGCCCATCGGGTCAAAGATGCGCAACGTCGCCGCACGATAATCTGCTGTATACACGCGCCCGGCATCATCCACATCCAGGCCATAGGGCAAATAGGCATGTGCCTCGGTCTCGGCTGTGTACGATGTGCCGCCAAATTCCTGCAAGAAACTGCCATTGCGATCAAACGACAGAATGCCATCGTGCCGGATGCCCTCATTGTCACGCACCACATTGCCCAGGTAAAGCTGCCCTTGCGGGCCAAGGGCCAGGTCCCAGGCATAATAAATTTGCCCGGCCGCTGGGCCAAACGACCCAATCGTATCGAGCAGTTTGCCCTCCGGCGAAAGATGCACAATACGATAATTGCCAAAATCGGTCACATACAGCGACCCATCCTCAAGCACCGCCACCCCATTGGGCCGCGAAAGCGGCTTGAACTGCGGTGTGCAGGCACTCAGCAACAAAAATACAACCAGCACGGGGAGAAAAAAACGGCGGCGAATCATGGTCTCAATATACCGCAGCGGGTCAAAGCCGTCAAGCACAAACTCCGCCCTCCTTGGAGGGGAGGGCGGAGTCAACACGAGAATTTATCGTACCTCTCTTACTTCACAATCATCGGCAAGAACAAACGCCGTTGCGCCGAATTGACCGTAATCGTCACCGTTGCCACTGCCGACTGATTCACCCCATCCGTTGCCCGATAGGTGAAGGAAACCGTGCCCACAAAACCCGCCGGTGGCGTGTAGCTAAAGGAGCCATCGTTCGAAAAAGTCAGGCTGCCTTGCGCCGGTGCATCCACCAACACCGCCGTGATTGCATCTCCGTTCGGGTCACTATCATTGCCCAGCACCCCCGGAACAGCCACGACAAGCGGCGTGTCTTGCTGCACCTGATACGCATCATCCAGCGCAACCGGTGCATCGGGCACATCCACCACGGTGACTGTCACCGTTGTCGGGGTAGAATACACGCTGCCATCGTAGACCCGATACGTGAACGTCACTGTGCCGAAATAGTCCGCCGGCGGGGTGTAGGTGAACGAACCATTGGCATTGAGCGTCAGGCTGCCAGTTGTCACATCATCCACCAGTTCAGCTGTCAGGTTCATGCCGTTATCATTGCCCAACACACCGGGGGCAGGCACATCCAACACCGTGTCCTCGTCCATCGTGTAGCTATCCGCCACAGCCAGCGGCCCATACGAGCAAGATTGAATGCGGGCATCATCCACAAACCAGCCGGTACTGCCCACGCTGCTATCGCTGCCCAGGCGAATGCGGAATTGTACCGTCTGCCCGGCATAGGAATTGAGGTTAACCACCGTGCGCGACCAATCCATCTGTCCACACCAGCCAGGGTTGCCCCCCAGAGGATTGCCATACCCGCTGGAGATTGTGCCATTGTAGGGCGTTGTCAGCAGTTGCGAAGCCGGCACCTGCGTCCAGGTAGTACCGCCATTGGTTGAAATCTCCAGCACACCGCCATCATAGCAGGTAGAGTTGTTTTCAAAGGCATATTTCTGCCAGAAGGAGAAGGAAAGCGGTTGCTCGCTAGCGGCCGGCAACACAATCGCAGGCGATACCAGGCGTTGATCAGAAGTGGCGGTTGGGTCTTGGGCAAAGAAGGCATGAGTCGGGCTGTGCGCATCCGTCGTCCCCAACGCCCAATGATACGTACCGCTTGAGGCATCCGCCCAACCTGCCGCACCGGATTCGAAATCCACATTGTGCAGCACCTGCGGGGTTGCGCCAAACGGACAATCGCCCGCCTGCGTCAGCGTGATGAAGCTGCGCGCCGCGGTGAAAGCCGACGCACCGCACGCGTTATTGGCGGACATACGCCAATAATAGCGCGTGCTGCCACTCAGCTCACTGCTCAGGGTGTAGCTTGTACCGGTCAGACCACTGACATCCGCCACCAGGTTATTGAACGCCGCGTCGGTTGCAATTTGCAGGCGATAGGTGCTGCCCTGCGTTGCCGCAGTCCAGGTAAAGGTTGGGCGCACCGGCTGATTGGTCGCCCCATCTGCCGGCGTGCTGAGCGAGAAGGTGCCCGGCAGAGCCGTAAACACGCCCAGGCTCAAATTGGCATTGTGCGTCAGGCTGCCCGAAGTGCCAGTGACGGTCAGCGAATACTCGCCCGCTGTTGCCAACGTGCCACTTTCAAACAAAATAGCAGAAGTCGCCGGCGGTGTGATGGGGTTATCCACAAACGTGCCAACCACGCCCGTCGGAACGCCGCTCAAGCTCAGGTTAACCGGATCAGCGAATTCATTGACGCTGCTCACCGTCAACTCGACACCATCCGAATCCGATCCGCACAGTTCAAGCCTGGACGGGGAAACAGCAAGGCGGAAATCGGGATACTTGGGCGCCAAAACGATCGTTGTGCTTGGATCGCCAAACAGGTTGTATTCCTCCCAATAATAGCGTCCGCTGCTGGGGTAGGTTTGCTGCACCGATGCCAAACCGGCATAGAGCATCTCGCTAATGGAAGGGACATAAGTATCTGGGCTCGCATAGAGCGTATCGAACATCTTACGCTGCAAGCGGTCATCTTCATCCCAATAGCTGTTATCAGACGCACCAACATACACCAGCGCGCCCTTGTTGGGCTGAATGACCCAGGTATCAGAGAAAGCCTCTGCCGTATTGAAGTCCGCCGTCACACAGGCGTGACCGACCACATAGGCCGAGGGCACACCGGTCAAGTTGCGCACATTCGTCTGCGTGAAAGAGGGACCGGCCCAACTCGTTTGGCTGCCATGTCCAGAATACACAACCATCACACGGTTGTCATTGATCGAATTGGTTACATTGGTTGTGTTGGCGCTATAGGTAATGGCATACAGCTTATCGCCACCCGGTTGCGGGTTGTTCGGGAAGATGCCGCTATAGCCACGCGGTTGCGTATAGGTGTTGATGCAGTAATTGTGCGTACCTTCAGCGGTCTGATAGTTCCCCGAATCATCCGTTGCCAGGAAAGCTGCCTTCTTCACCCATGGCTCAGCACCCGAAGTTTGATGATACCACTGCGCGTTGTTGACCATGTTGGCGAGCTGTGTGGTGTTGCGCACCGGGAAGCGCCCGCGATAAATGTCCGGCACATAGTCCGAGCTACCATCCATCGTCACGTAATAGAGATCGGTCAGGTAGCTGGTCTCGCCCGAAGAGACAAAATTCCAGTTAGGGATCTTATCCGTATCGCCGACGAACAGCACAAAGCTAGGCGGCGTCGCCGAGGCATACTGAGCGGCAATGTAGGCCTTGATCTGATCTTTGGTGCTGCCGGTCGTGGCAGTCGTGACCTTGGAAACCGTGTAGCCCTGCGATTGCTTGAGGGCCACAAAGCTAGCCAGGTCCGCTGTGTCATAATCCGGATGGGTGATGATCAAATAGTAGATGGGGTCTTTGCTGCCAAACGTGCGTTCGCCAGCACCCTGATTGTAGTTGAGAATCTGAGTGGCCAGGGTGTGTTCAAAAGCAGGCGAGGCATAGCGCTGACTCATCTGCGCGGTTTGCGCCAAATTGCTGCCGCTGAGGCGCAGGCGCACCTCGATTTGCGAAGCGAGCCGCAGGCTGCCATCGGCGGCACGGTAAGAGACCGGCGAGAAAGCAATCGTCAGCACCCGATGCCCGCGCACAACCGTCTCTTCCAACACGGTTGCCGCAGCCGGAGAAGCCGCCGCATACCGCGCCGAATCGGGTTTGACGGGCGCCGGCAGCTCACCACATTTCGGCTGAGACGGCTGAATCGGGCACAGCACCCCCGGCAAGCCGAGCGCGTCCAGGCTGGTATCGCGCCCAACGGTGCGGGTCACTTCCAGGGTATAGCTTGCGCCAAATGGAATTTCCACCTGACGGAGGACAACCGGCAAATCGGGCGCACCCACTTCCCCAAGGCGGGCAAACCCTTCACCACCGAGGCGGGTATACGTCTGACCATCGAGGTCAACTTTTTCCACCCGCGCCCCGGGGATGGAAGCCAACAAAACGATCTCGCTGGCTTTGGCGCTCTTGACGGTCACATCCGGCAAACCGACACCCGTTGCATCGCCGAAGGACACCCAATCCTCCGGAACGGGGGCAGAAGCCTGCGCTGCCTGCAAGCCAACATTCCAGGGCAGCAGGCCGAAAACAAACAAGACCATCGCCAAAAGGATCAGGCGACGGAAGGAAAGAGAGAGAGACATGCGTTTGCTCCTTCTGAAAAAAAAGAATGGGATCGAACGAACTCATCCCATTCTAACACAGACTCGGCTCAGCGCCCTAGTACTATCTTTCCATGACAAAATACAAGTTCGCTCTCACCCACCGCTGATAAGCTCTTTCAAACGCGGATGATTGGCATAATATCCCCAATAGCGCTCAGGCAGCAGCGCCGCAATCCGACACATGATTTCATCAGTTGCAAGCTGCAAACTGCCTTCGCGGTCGTTGCGATCAATCGGCGGCAGTTGGAATGCCGGGCCAAAGCGCACACGAATCTTGGGCCGGCGCAATTTGCGAAGATCCGCCATGGCCGACTCGCTGCCAGCGATGGCAACCGGCACAATCGGCACATTGGCACGCTGCGCCAGCAAGACACTGCCCGGCTTGCCCGGCAACAGCTGCCCCTGATCGCTGCGCGTGCCTTCGGGGGCAATGCCCAGGGCGCGGCCCTGTTTCAACACCTCCAAAGCCTGTCGGAACGCCGCAAAATCGGCCCGATCGCGATCAAGCCAAATGCCCCCAGCAGTACGTGTGAACCAACTGAAGAACGAATAGCGCTGATACTTGTCGGCCACCAGGGCGGTGATGTCGGGGCGCACCGGATTGGCAAACAAAACGGGCGTATCTACCCGGCTCATGTGATTGGTAACAATGAGGATGCCGCCCTGTGGCGGAACATGTTCCGTGCCCAAAAACTGGGTATCAGTCAATGTGCGCAGCAAAAAGCACACAATCTTACGCAAAGTTTCTCGTTTCATGCCTCAATCTTCTTCGGGTGTGCAGCCGATTCACGGCGTGCCTTGATGACCTCAACTACCGCCGGAATGACCGAAATGATGATGATCGCAATCACAATCAGCGAAAAGTTCTCGCGCACGAATGGCAAATTGCCAAAGAAGTAGCCACCAAACGTAAACAGCGCCGTCCAGGTCAGGCCGCCAACCACATTATAGGTAATGAAATAGCCATAGCGCATTCGGCCAATGCCCGCCACAAACGGTGCAAAGGTGCGGATGATGGGAATGAAACGGGCCAGGAAGATCGTCTTGCCGCCATGTTTTTCATAAAACTTTTGGGTGCGCTCCAAATATTCGCGTTTGAGCCAACGGACATTTTCACGGAAGACGCGCGGCCCGACAAAATGCCCGATCCAGTAATTGGCCGTATCGCCCAAAATTGCGGCCAGTGCCATCAACGCCCACAGCCAAACGACCTTGAATGAGCCCAAAGCCGCAATCGAACCGGCAGCAAACAGCAACGAATCACCGGGCAAGAAGGGCATCACCACCACGCCCGTCTCAATGAAAACGACTGCAAAAAGCAAGGCGTAGCTCCACATGCCCATGCTGCGCACAATCGCATCAAGGTGCCGATCCATGTGCAGCACAAAATCTACAAACCAGCGAAACAACTCACTTATCCAATCCATCAGAAGGTTCCTCTCCTTGATCGGGGGGAAAATTTACAGGCTGCTCCAATGCAACGGCCTGAACCGTTGCCGCGGTCGTCAGCCCCAAATCCTGCCTATCGGGGCGCGCCCAATACGCAGTCACAAACAAGACCAACAAAATCAGCCCGGCCAGCAAGCCCATGGCCAACGGAGCGAAATGGCCCAGGCGTTGAAAGCTCAAATCGTTCGTCAGCGGTGCCAAACCCTGCGCAACGCCAAACAAATTCCAAAAGCCATGCAGCACAACCGCCGTCAAATAGGCGCCCAACAAAGCCAAGGGACGGCGCTTGCGAAAAGCGGTTGCAATGCCAAAGCCCACCAGGCCAGCAGTCGCCACATGCAACAACGAAGTGCCCGCACGGCCAAAAGCTGTGCCCACCCAATCGCTACCACTTGCTGCCACTGCCAACGCATTCAGGTTCTCCGTTGCAGCAAAAAATGCTCCGCCGATCATGCCAAACAAAAACCCCTCGCGCGGGCTCACGCGACCCGCCAAAAGCCACACCGCCAAAGGCTTAATCAGCTCCTCAATCAACGGAGTGATGACCGAGAGAAAAATCAACACCCCCGCCAACACACCGGGCTGCTCAAACACAGTGGCAACAAAACTTTCTGCCAGATCGGGGTTCGTTTGCACCAAATCCGCCTGTCGGGCCAGCTCCTGAAGCAAAGCCATAAACTGCGCATCGTTCGCGCTGCGCACGCCCAAGGCAATCACAATCGTCACGATCACAACGGCTTCCAACAAAAAAGACAACGGCATGACGCCGATCATCGTGGTCAGCACAGCTGACCAGGGGCGCAAGCCGCCCGGCTGAGCGCGCCCCGAGGCAACGCCATAGGCATAGAGCGGCGGAAAAACAGCCGCGCCAAACACAAACAAACCACCCAGGAACGTCTGCCCTGCCAAAGCGCCCAAAAACAGGCACAGCACCCAACCCAGAAAAGCCACCAGGTTGAACAGCGGGCGAACCGGCAAAGGCAGCTGCCACTCAGGGTAACCGTTCAACCGGCGATAGGCAAGCACCCCCGCCGGCATCATCAGCACCGCCCCGGTAAACAACCCCAGCGACAAAGACGCATACAACGTCGCATCGCCACCGGTCAGGCTAACCAGCCATACAATGGCCATCATCAGTGCGGCAAGGACGCCGAGCCCGGCGCCTGCCGCACTGAGAATGAAAACAACCCAAAGCAACCAACGGTTTTGCGTCAAAGGAAATCCGTTATTTCTTTTCTGAAATCGTCACGCGCAAAATCTTATCGCCAGCGGGCAAATCGCCACCCTGACTTGGATCGCGCTGCGTCAGGCTTTTGACCACATCCATTCCCTCGACCACACGGCCAAAGATGGTGTAGCGTCCATCCAAATTGGGCTGTGCAGCCAGCGTGATGAAGAACTGACTGCCATTGGTGTTGGCACCCGAATTGGCCATGCCAACCCAGCCTTCCCCATCAAACTTCAGGTCGCTAATTTCATCTTTGATGGCATAGCCTGGTCCACCCACACCCGTGCCGGTTGGGTCACCCGTCTGCGCCACAAAATCGGGCAGCACACGGTGGAAAATAACGCCATCAAACCAGCCCTCTTTGGCCAGGAAGATGAAGCTATTCACCGTCACCGGCGCCTTATCGGCCAGCAGGTCAATCACAATCTTGCCCTTTTCCGTTTCAAGCGTCGCCTGATATTTCTTGGTTGGGTCAATCGTCATCTGCGGGCAGGTGTCATACGTACGCGCCTTGAGCAGGTGCAACTGCCAGATGATATCCATCACCTGATAACTGGCCGGGATCTGATCGTTTTGATCGAAGACAAGCTGCCCATCCAAAAACACAAAAATCGTCGGCGTGCCGCCCAGGCCAATCGTCTGAGCATCTGTCCCCGCCTTTTGCACCTTGGCCACAATGGCATCGCTCTTCAAATCTTTCATAAAGCGATCCACGTCCAGGCCCTTGATGCTGGCCGCATTGGTCTTCAGCCAGTTTTCGAAATCGGCCACCGAGAGCTTCGTCCAGGTCTGCCAGTTCTCATAATTGAACAGCAAGTCCTTCATCTCCCAGAACTTGCCCTGCAAGCCAGCCGCCTCACTGGCCTGTGCCGAGAGGTTGGCCTTGTCGTGAATGCTGGTCAACGGGAAGTGACGATAGACCAACAACACATCCTGCGGATGTTCACTTTGGAATTTCAACAAATCGGGGGCAGTTTGGGCACAGTAAGGGCATTGAAAATCGCTATATTCAACGATGACCATGCGCGCCTTGGCCGGGCCAAGCGCCCAATCGTCCTTGCCAACATTCGGCACACTGACTGTCAGCGGGTCTTTGGGATCTGGCAACAACTGAAAAGGCCGACAATCTTCCGTCCCTGTCGTTTGTGCCGGATTGTTACTGCCCTGCGTGGGGGCCACAGTCGGCACAGCGGTTGGCACAGCGGTTGGCTCAGGCGTCGCCTGACTGCACGCCGCAAGGCTGACCAAAACGAATAGCAACACAACATAAAGCAACTTACGCATACGAACTACCTTTCTTGGTTCAAAAAACGCATCTCAAACCAGCGTTGAAGATGCACGAAGGATATCCAGGACTACCTGGCGTAAGGCAGATTGTACCACGTCTAATGACTGACTGGCGTCAAGAATCTTCCAACGCTGCGGCTGTTCAGCAGCCAATTCCAAATAGCCCTGCCGAACGCGCTGATGAAAAGCCAGCGCATAGGCATCCAATCGGTTCCACTCCCCGCATTGCGTCTTGCGGCGCAAGCCAACCCCCGCATCCAAATCGAGCAAGATGGTGCAATCGGGGCAAAGCCCGCCGGTCGCAAAGCGCAGCAAGGTGCGCAACTCCTCCAAAGACACACCATGCCCATAGCCCTGATAAGCCAGCGTCGAATCAGCATAGCGATCGCTCAGCACCACCATGCCTTTCGCCAGGGCAGGACGAATGACTTCTTCGACCAATTGCGCCCGCGCTGCCAGAAAAAGCAACGTTTCGGTGCGCGGCTGCATGGCCGTGTTTTCTAAATTGGTGAGGATGGCGCGCACCTGATTGCCGATGGCCGTCCCGCCCGGCTCGCGCGTCGTCAGCACAGCATAGCCCTGTTGACGCAGAAATTCCGCCAACAAGGGGATATGCGTGGTCTTGCCACTACCTTCAGGGCCTTCCAGGGTGATGAACATCGGCGTCACTCTCGAAAAATGCGCACGCGCCGATTGGGTTCTTTGCCATAAGAGTGCGAGGTGAGCTGCGCCTGCCGGGCCAATTCATGCTGCATCCGCCGCACTGCGGCAGAAGCCGGCGGCAGGTCTACCCAACGCAAACCGTTCAACACCGCCTGAATGGCAGAAGCCGTCTGTGCCGAAACGATCTCCCACTCCAGCTGATCAACCGGCTGACTGTTGAGGTCGAAAATTTCGGCCAACGACTGCTCTAACTGACTGACCGTGTTGGAGCGCAAGACGTAGATGGGCAGGCTGCGCTCTTCCGCCTCGACAATCGTCTGTTCACGAGCGCGATAGTAAGTGCGCAGGGTCAGCAAAGCATCGGCCTCAGCAAGCTCACGCACGACCATCACCGGCACGCCCAGGTGCTTGGCCGCCTGCAACAGACGGTTGCGCGCCACACCATAGGGCAAGATGCGCAACAATTTCGCCGGGGTCTGCTCGGCAAAATCGGCTTTGGGCTCATCCGCCGCAGGGTCAAAAGCGGGGGGCTCGCTGCGCTGCGTGGGCCGCGAGCGCTGCATCGGCATGGAAGACATGCCCTCGCTGCGACGTGCCCCAGCGTTGGCGTTGCGCCCCGGCATGGGTTGCGGCGGCGGTTTTTCGATGTGAATCTGCCCATCCGCATCGCGGTAACGAATTTCGGGCTGCATGGGGTAGCCACGCACAAGCGCATCTACCGCTGCGGCCACATCCACGTGCACGGCCAAACGGTCGCGCTCTTGAATTTCGACCAAGACATCAAAGGTCGGCGGGGCGCGACGTTCGAGCACCGTCTTTTGTGTGCCGCGCCGGCGCGCTTCTTCATCTGAGAGCGTGACCGACTCAATTCCACCGACCAGGTCTGATAGAGTGGGGTTGAGCAACAGGTTTTCCAACGTGCGGCCATGCGCAGTTGCCACAAGCTGCACCCCGCGCTCGGCAATGGTGCGCGCCGCTTCTGCTTCCAACTCGCGGCCAATTTCATCAATCACAATCACTTCCGGGTTATGATTCTCAACCGCCTCAATCATCACCTCGTGCTGCAAGGAAGGCGTTGCCACCTGCATACGCCGGGCGTTGCCGACTGCCGGATGCGGCACATCCCCATCGCCGCCAATTTCGTTCGACGTATCCACGATAATGGTGCGCTTGCTTTCGCCCAAAATGCGCGCCGCCTCACGCAACATGGTTGTCTTGCCAATGCCCGGTTTGCCAAGCAGCAAAATGCTGCGTCCCGATTCGATCAGGTCTTGCAAAATATCAATCGTACCATAGACAGCACGCCCCACCCGACAGGTAAGGCCAACGATATGCCCGCGTCGGTTGCGAATGGCCGAAATGCGGTGCAGCGTGCGTTCCATGCCGGCGCGATTATCGGTGTCAAAATCGCCAATGCCGGATACCACGTAGTCAATATCGGCGCGGGTCACTTCCGTTTGGCTCAACACCACCTCGCGGTTGACAAAGCGCGCCTTGGGCAGGCGGCCAAGATCCAGCACAATCTCAATCAGATTGTCGCTGTCATCAGCGGCACGCACTGCCTCGACCACCGCCGGAGGCAAAACGCCCAACAACAAATCCAAATCATCCGTAATTCTTCGTTGTGTCATCCAATCGTTCCATTTTTGGTTGAAGAACGCGCTTCCAGGTTGCGCGTCCAGGCATGTTCTAACACCGCCTGCGACGCGGTCACTTCGGCGCGTTGCAAACGCGCAAGATGTTTCACCATCAGCGCCTGACGGGGAGCTACGCCGCCCTGAAAACCGGCCAACACCGGCTCTAACCAGGCCTGATAGGAACGCATCGTTAAGTAAATTGGGCGATTACGCCCGCGCGACTGCCCCCACAGCAGGTCGCGTAACAGCTCTTCCACATTCTCCACATCCGGGTGAATGATGGGAATGAGGTAAACGCCTTGTGCGCCACTGAGGACGCTGACATAAGCCAACAGCTCATCACCGCGGCAATGCACCAGCCCCTGCCCGGGGCGCAGCAAAAACGTTTCGGCAGCCAGTGCCAGGGGCGGCAGCAAAAGCTGACACAGAGACCGCACTGCGCCCTCGTCCACTGAGCGCATGGGCCGCCAAAGGTTGCTCGCTTCTGGGCGCTCGCCGGAGGGGGAAAACGACCAAACCCGTTGCCAGGCATAGACAACGAACCCTGTGCGCCGCAGCCCCTCAAAGGCCGCGCTGCGCTCATCCACCTCAGCCACCACGCGCAAAGCGCCCCGCTCACCGGCCACGCGCGCCAGCCACTCTAACAACGCCATCAGCGCAGGCATTTGCAAGCCCTGTTTGGGCAGCAAGAAAGCCAGGCGCGCCGCCGGTTGCCCTAGCACATGGCGCATTTGCCCAATCAGCAAGGGGCGTGCCAACGCCACCCCGGTCACCGCATCATCCGCCAGGCGCGTGCGCAGCACCTCGGCAAACGCCGCCGGGCTGCCCTGTGCACACTCCAAGGCTGAATCCAGACAGAGCGACTGCTTGCGGTAGCGGTACAGCGCCAAAAGATCGCGCGGCAGGAAGGGACGAACGTCTATTGCGCCAGCTCCATGAAAAAGCGATGGAAACGGTCGTCGCGCGTCAGCTCAGGATGAAACGAGGTTGCCAGCCAGCGCCCCTGTTGCGCCGCCACAATGCGCCCGTCCGGCAGGGTTGCCATCACCCGCGCACTGCCCGAGACTGACTCGATCAGCGGGGCGCGGATGAAAACAGCATGGAAGGGCGGCTCGCCCAACTCGGGCACGTTCAGGTCCACCTCAAAGCTATCCACCTGACGGCCAAAGGCGTTGCGCGCCACCTGAATATCCATCAGCCCCAACAAAGGTTGAGGACGATGCACATCCTTGGAGAGGAAAATGGCCCCGGCACAGGTGCCCCACAGGGCATGTTGCTGACCAAAGGCACGCAGCGGCTCTAGCAAGTTGAACGCCACAGCCAGCTTGCCAATGGTGGTCGATTCGCCGCCCGGCAGAATCAACCCACTGAGCCCGTCCAAATCTTTGGGCAGGCGCACCTGCACCACCTCAGCACCGAGCCCCTCCAAAACGGCCTGATGCTCGGCAAATGCGCCTTGCAAAGCCAATACGCCAATCTTCATCTTCTGCTACCAACCTCTGCCAGCAATTCGTTCCGCATCGGGGATGCTGGTAATCTGCCGCCCGACCATCGGTTCACCCAGGTTGCGGCTGACCTCGGCCAAAATCGCCGGGTCTTGATAATGGGTGACGGCTTTGACGATTGCCGCTGCCCGGCGAGCCGGGTCGCCCGATTTGAAGATACCCGAGCCAACAAACACGCCATCCACGCCCAACTGCATCATCAGCGCGGCATCGGCCGGGGTGGCAATGCCACCGGCAGCGAAATTAACCACCGGCAAGCGCCCCAATTGGCGGGTTTCGACGACCAATTCATACGGTGCGCCAATCTCTTTGGCAAACGCCATCAGCTCTTCTTCGGGCATGGTTTGCAGGCGGCGAATCTCGCCCAACACGCTGCGAGCATGACGCACAGCCTCGACGACATCCCCCGTGCCGGCCTCGCCCTTGGTGCGAATCATTGCCGCACCCTCGCCAATGCGCCGCAAGGCCTCACCCAGGTTGCGCGCCCCACACACGAACGGCACCTTGAAATTGTGTTTGTAAATGTGATGCGCCTCATCTGCCGGGGTGAGCACTTCGGACTCATCAATGTAATCCACGCCAATTGCTTCCAGAATCTGCGCCTCAACAAAATGGCCAATGCGGCACTTCGCCATCACGGGGATGGTGACCGCATCCATAATCTTGAGGATCAGTTCCGGGTCACTCATGCGCGCCACGCCGCCATTGGCGCGGATATCCGCCGGAACACGTTCCAATGCCATCACCGCACAAGCACCCGCTTCCTCGGCGATCCTGGCATGTTCAGGCGTCACCACATCCATAATCACGCCGCCCTTCAGCATTTGCGCCAGCCCTTTTTTGACTGCGAAAGAACCTACCTGTTGTTCCATTTTCGTACTCCTTTATTGTTCTATGATGACGAATCGCCTCTTTTGAAAGGCGCAATGATTCACGATGATTCTACCACGCAGCAAGCAATTTTTCGACCCGTTGAATCAAGTTTAGGAAAGATGATAGCGAGACAGCAAACAAATATCACCCCCAACCACGAAATACACGGAAAAGAAACGTGGTTCAAATCAATTATAGAACCCACAAGCTTCAACACCATCTTGGAACGCCCCCGCAAAAATGATACAATCTTCTTACATTCAACATTCACCCTTAAGGAGAAACCATCATGGACTATCGTCACCTTGGCCGTTCAGGCATTCGCGTCAGTGTTCTCTCTCTCGGCTCGTGGGTCACCTTTCACACCCAGGTAGATGTAGATGCAGCTGTTGAAATGTTGGCCGCTGCTTACGATGCGGGAGTCAACTTCTTCGACAATGCCGAGGTCTACGCCGGCGGAAAATCGGAAGAAGTGATGGGCGCAGCGCTCAAAAAGCTTGGCTGGCGCCGCTCTAGCTACCTGGTCTCGACCAAATTCTTTTGGGGCCTCAACCGCGGCGTGAATGAACGCAACACGCTCAACCGCAAGCGACTGATCGAAGCCATGAACGGCTCCCTGCAACGCTTTGGCCTGGACTATGTAGACCTGGTCTTCTGTCACCGTCCCGACCCAACCACGCCCATCGAAGAAACCGTTTGGGCAATGCACAACCTGATCGAGTGGGGCAAGGCGCTCTATTGGGGCACCTCCGAGTGGTCCGCGGCGGAGATTGTCGCCGCCATCGAAATTGCCGAACGCCATCACCTACACAAACCGGTCATGGAACAACCGCAATATAACCTGCTCTGGCGGCAACGCTTCGAAGTCGAGTATGCGCGCCTGTTCCGCGACTATGGCTACGGCAGCACCATCTGGAGCCCGCTCGCTTCCGGGCTGCTAACCGGCAAGTACAACAACGGCATTCCCGCCGATTCGCGCGGCGCACTGCCCGGTTACGAATGGCTGCGCGACATGCTGACCAACCCCAAAGCGCTTGAAAAAGTGCGCGCCCTGCAAACCGTGGCCGATGACCTGGGCATCAGCCTGGCAAAGATGTCGCTGGCCTGGTGCGTCAAGAACCCCAACGTCAGCACGGTCATCACCGGGGCAAGCCGCATCTCGCAGTTGCAAGAAAACCTGAGCGCCCTAGACGTGGTGGATAAACTGACCCCCGATGTGTTGGCCCGCATTGATGAAATCGTTGGCAAGCCAGGCCAACCCCAAGAAGACTAGCTCAGGAGAAATGGCGTGTTTCGCGTACGCCACACAGCGCTGCTGATCCTTATCCTATCCCTGTTGCTGACGAGCTGCAAACAGGCGGGGCAACTGTTGCCCTTGCAACCCAGCAACACCCCGCCCATGAGCGTCTTCACGCCACAACCGACCGACCATTCGGTTGTCACCGCACCGCCGCCCACCCTGCCCCCGCCCGTCATCTGGAGCGAAACGCCCAGCAACACCCCATTGCCCACCCCGCCGCCCGATGGGCTCTACAGCGGCCCGGTAGGGGTGCGCACCGGTGAGCAAGCCGACCCGCAAAACTGGCAAAGCTGGCCTGTGCTGCCGGTCTTCAGCCAACGCGCCCAGCAGATTTATGATTGGGGCCTTGCTCATGGACGGGATCCGGCGCGCTTCTCCAAAATTGGCGATTGTCAAAGCATTCCGCAATACTTCATTGGCTGCTTTGATGACCCCGGCGAATATGACCTGGGCCCTTATGAGCAGCTCTTGCCGACCATCGAACACTTCGCTGGCAGTTGGGATCGGCGCAGCAAGGCCGTGCGCACCGGCTTCAACGTTGCTTCCGTCTTGACCGAAATCAACTCCGATCCAGAGGAATGCTTGCCGGGCGAAATCCCGCTCATCTGCGAATTTCGCCTGCACAACCCCAGCTTTGCCATCATCAGCATGGAAACCTGGACAGCAGACCGCCCTACCGACACCTATCAAGACTACTTACGTTCCATTGTCGAAATCTGCATTGCCAATGGCGTGCTGCCAATCGTCTCCACCAAGGCCGATAACCTGGAAGGCGATCACTCCATCAACCGCATGGTCGCGCAGGTTGCTGCCGACTATGATATTCCCCTATGGAACTGGTGGGCAGTTGCCAACGCGCTGCCCAACAATGGCTTGTTGGAGGATGGTTTTCACCTGACCAATGGCCCGAACAATTTTGGCAATGCCAGCGCCATGGAAAACGCCTGGCCGAATCGCAACCTTTCGGCGTTAGAGCTTGTCGCTTCTGTTTGGTATACCCTGGGGCAGCACTAAGCTGCCCCAGGTCGTCATTTGCTCAGCAAACCCTAGCGCAAGCGAGCGCGCGCATCCAGGGCAAAGGCGCCCTGCTGTGTGGAAAGCACGCGCAGGGGGTTAATTTCAATCTCCAACACGTGCGGATAATCAAGCGCCAATTGCGCCAGGCGCAACAACACCTGCAAAACAGCCTGACGGTCTGCCGGGGCGAGGTTGCGAAAGCCCTTTAACTTACGCCCGGCCCAGGTCTTTTCGAGCATTTGCTCAGCCTCTGCCATCGTCAACGGTGCCAGGCCAAAGGCAACATCTTTCAGTCCTTCAACTTCTACGCCGCCAGAGCCAAACATGACCAACGGGCCAAACTGCGGGTCTTGCACCACGCCGACAATCACTTCTTGGCCGTTGGGCACCATGCGCTGCAAGTGTACCCCTTCCAAACGAGCCTCAGGGCGCGCCGCACGGGCACGTTGCATCACCGTCTCAAAGCCGGCACGCACAGCTGCGGCGTCGCGCAGGTTGAGCAACACCCCGCCCACATCCGATTTGTGTGAAATATCGGGCGAAGCCAGCTTCAGCACCAGGGGGTAGCCCATCTCTTGCGCCAGGGCAGCTGCTGCCTCGGGGCTGTTTGCCAGGCGCGGGCGCACCGTGGGAATGCCATAGGCTTCCAGCAGGGCATTGGCGGCTTCGGGTTCCATCCAGGCCCCACCGCCCGCCTGACCCGCAAGTGCAGCCTGCGCTGCGGCACGATCGCAGCCACTCAGGGTTGGCACAACCGGCGCCGGACGGTTGCGAATTTCGGCATAGCGGGCCAATGCTCCCATGGCCGAAGCCGCCCATTCCGGAAAACGATATTCCACAACCTGCGCGGCGCGCGCAAACGCCACCCCTTCTTGAATCAGCTGTTCGCCCATCAGCGTCAAGATGACCGGCTTGTCGCTGACTTGAATCAACGGAATGAGCCCCTTGACAACCGCACCCGCCGAAGAGGCCGGAGGCGGCGGCGTGATCACAATCACCCCATCCACGCCCACATCCGCTAACAGAATCTCCAAACAAGCCGCGTATTGCTCAGGCGTAGCCGAAGCGAGCATATCCACCGGGTTGTGCAAACTGGCCGCCGGCGGCAACACCTTTGCCAGGGCCGCATGAGTATCCTCACTCAAATCCGCCAGGCGCAAGCCATTCAGCTCCAGCGCATCCGAGGCGGTCACGCCCGGCCCACCGGCATTGGTCAGCACCGCAATGCGCCGCCCGCGCGGCAGCGGACACCAGGCCAAAGCCCGCGCCCATTGGAACATCTCCTCGCTGGTGTTGGCCCGCAACACACCGGCCTTTTCAAATGCTGCATCAAAGGCGGCTTCTTGCCCGGCCAACGCACCGGTGTGCGAAGCAGCTGCGCGCTGCCCGGCTGCAAACCGCCCCACCTTGAGGGCAATGATTGGCTTGTGTGGCGTGATGCGCGCCGCCTGCTCGGTGAAACGCCGTCCATTGCTAATGCCTTCCAAATATAGCGTCAGCACGCGGGTAAAGCGATCCTCGGCCACCGGGCCAAGCACATCCGTTTCGTTCACATCTGCCTGATTGCCCAGACTAATCAGGTGCGAAAAACCAAATCCCTGCCCGCGCACCCAGTCAATCACCGCCGCGCAAATGGCCCCCGAATGCGAAATGAACGCCACCTCACCCGGTGGGGGCGGCGGCGGCTGCAAAAACGTCGTGTCAATCGGCAAATGCGTGTTGACCAGGCCGATGCAATTGGGGCCAATCAGACGAATGCCATAGTGCCGGGCAATCTCCAGACATTGCGCTTCCAACGCTGCGCCCTCTGCGCCCGTCTCACGAAAGCCGCCCGAGGCAATGATCGCCGCCGGAATGCGCCGCTCTCCACAGGCGCGCAGCGAATCGGGGACAAACTGCGGCGGAACAAGCAACACCGCCAGGTCTACCGGATCCGGCAGCTCGGCAATTTGGCGGTAGATGGGGCGCCCAAGCAGCTCACCGCCGCGCGGGTTGACGAAATGCACCGCGCCCGAATAGCCGCTCTGCACCAGGTTACGCGCCAGGCCATAGCCCAGCTTGGTCGGCTCGCGCGAGGCGCCAACGACCACAACCCCGCGCGGTGAAAAGAAAGGAGAAAGGGAAGAATTTTCTGCGCTCATGCAATGATTATAGCATGAGTTGAATCGCAAAAATGAAGCCCAAGGTGCTGCAATTGCTACACCTTGGGCCAGGCAGGGTTGCTTTGATCGGGTTGTGCGCTAGGAGCGATCTTGAATCGGCGGGTTGGTATGCTCTCCTTCAAGCGGCATCACGACCCACAGAATCAAGTAAATCAGCAGACCGTGCCCACCGAACAGCAGCATCAACACAAAAATCAATCGCACCAGGGTGGGGTCAAGCACAAAATAATTGGCCAGCCCGGCGCACACACCGCCAATCATTTGGTCGTTTCGACTACGCATCAGACGTTGAGTTTGCATTTGTCAATCTCCTTTTCACCTTCATCTACGCAAAGTCAATCAACAGGTTGCACATGCGCTATAATTACAAAAAAGATTCAACCGAGGAAAACCGCCATGAAATCCTACCGCTTATGGATTTGGGTATTTGTCGTTGCCTTGTTGGCAGGGTGCACCAACACCCCCACACTGGACATCAATTCGCTGCAAACCGCAGCTGCTCAAACAGCCATCGTAATTGCCACGCAAGCGCAATTTGAAACACAGGTAGCCGGCCTGACGCAAGCCACGCCGACCAGTGCTCCCATCAGCACAACGCCGCAAATCACTGTGCTGGCCCCGCCCACCGCAGTGTTGCCCTCACCCGCCGTCTCCACCCCGGTCACGCCCAGCGCCACTGCCCCAGCAGAGCCACGCCCCGGCGGCGACTACGCCGCGCCGCGCCTGACCGCTCCCCCCAAGCTCGATGGCGTATGGGACGAATGGGAAACCCCAGCATTTGCCATCCGCTCTCTGGTCTATAACCGCACTGCCAGCACCTGGGAAGGCGACAATGACCTCGAAGGCTCGTTCCGCATTGGCTGGGATGCAACCAACCTTTACCTGGCCGTCAAAGCCAATGATGATATCTTTTCACAAAAAGCGACCGGCAAAGACCTGTTCAAGGGCGATAGCATCGAACTGCTGCTGGATACCGACCTGAACGGCGACTATAGCGTTCCCCTGCTCAACAGCGACGATTATCAGTTGGGCATGTCGCCGGGCGTGCTGCCAGCCGGGACGGGACGCGAGGCCTATTTGTGGTATCCGCAAAACGTGGCCGGCACGCGCACACAGGTGACGCTTGCCTCCGTGGGCGGCGATGGCGCCTGGCGCATTGAAGCTGCCATCCCCTGGAGTGTGTTCGGCATCACCCCCAGCGCGGGGATGAAGTTCGGCTTTGCCGTCTCCATTTCCGATTGCGATGACCGCGACGCCGCCTGTCAGGATAGCATGGTCTCCACCGCCCCCAAGCGCAATTTCAGCAACCCCACCACCTGGGGCACGCTGACCTTGCAACCTTAGGGCGCATCACGGAATAGATTGCTCACTTCAACCGGATGCGCCCGCTGCGATTGGCGAACTTCTCAGCATACATCCGTTCATCAGCCGCGGCCAACACAGCCGGCAGCAACTCGGGGGCTTCGGCGGTTGCCACACCAAAGGAAAGCCGCACCACCCGCTCTGGATATTGCTGATTGTGCATCTCAATCGCCCGGTGCAGACGATTGTTCAACTCATCGGCCATTTGTCGGTTGGTGCAAGGTAGCAAAACGGCAAATTCATCACCGCCAATGCGCGCCAGCACATCTTGCTGCCGGAACAGCCGCACCAGCAAGCGCGCCGTGCGCTGCAACAATTCATCCCCGGCGCTATGACCGTGCTGATCATTGACCCGTTTCAGCTCATCCAGGTCCATCATCACCACGCTAAGCGGAAAAGACTCGGCAGAGCGCTGCAAACGAGCCAACGCGGCCTCAAAAAAGGTGCGGTTATACAAGCCGGTCAGTGCATCATGTGTGCTGATATATTCCAGCCGTTGCTCCGCCTCATGACGCTCGGTAATGTCACGGCTGATGAACAACAATTCGTGCGGCACCTCGCGCACATCGTGTAACACCTCCCCCTTCGCTTCCAGGTAAAACTCACCTCCATCTTCCCGCCGGGCGACATACACGCCAACTTTGCGTTGGCCCTCCGTCAGCAAATGCTGCAAATCTTGTGCGGCACGCGGGCGATCTTGCTCAGCGATCCATTCCAACAAATTACGTCCCTCTGCATTGCGAGAATCTTGTAAGCCAAACAACATCAACCCCGCCGGCGAGACGAATTTCACCCCGCCGGACAGATCCGTCAAAATAATTGCCTCCGGCAAAGCATTGACCAACGTGCGATAACGCTCCTCGCTGGCTTGCAAAAATTGTTCAGCTCGCTTTCGTTCGGTAATATCATAGGCAGTGACCAACCCGGCCGGTTGCCCATCAAAAACCGTCAGAGCCGCCGAAACATCCACCCAGCGCGTTTCCCCCGCACGATTGAGAAAGCGAACTTCATAGCGAGAGGGTGCGTCCTCACCGCGAAAACGAGCTGCCGCATATTGAAGTACTCGAGGGCGATCTTCCGGGTGCAAAATCGTCGTAAAATCATCGTCCAATTCGGCAAAGGCATAGCCGGTCAACTGCTCAAACATTCGGTTGACAAACAGCGCCTTGCGCCCGCGGTAGATCAGCAGCGCAGCTGCAGTTGTTTCCACCAGAGTGCGCAAGGTCGTTTCTTTGCGTTGCAAAACAATCTCTGCGCGTTTGCGCTCGGTCACATCCTCAACAAAAACAAAGAAGCCGGCCACAGCGCCATTCTCAGCCTGCTCTGGCACATAGCGCTGACGCAAGACGAACAATTGCTCGCCGCGCCGCAACACCTGCTCAAATTGTTGCGGTTGCCCCTGCAAGACCTTCTCAATAAACGGGGCACATTGGGCAAAAGCCACATGCCCAAGCACGCGCCGCATGGGCAAGCCCTGAATCTGTGCCGCGGAGAAACCCCAAAAGCGGGCATAGAGCGGATTGACCGAACGATACGTCTGATCCACACTCAACGAAGCCGCCTGCATGGGCAATGCATTGACCAGCAAATGCAGCTGACGACGGTGTTCTTCCAACAACCGTTGCGCCCGCCGTCGGGCACTGACATCGCGCACAACCGCAAGCGCCAATGCTTCGCCGACATTCGACCAGGCACTCAGCGTCACTTCGCAATCCAACATCTGACCATCAGGGCGCAAACAGCGCCAGGCAAAATGCGATGTCTCACCGTTCTGCACCATTGTCAGCGCAAGCGACCATTGCTCCGCCGACATTTCCCCATCCGCCTGACGCAGCGGCAAAAAATGCACCGGGCTGCGCCCAACGATCTGCGTTGCCTCCACACCCAAAAGCTGCCCCGCCTGTGCATTGCAGGCCACAAACACATCTTTCTTTAGCAGAAACAACGCATTCGGCAACCGCTCAAACAGCGCTTGTCGCTCCTCTTCCAAGCCCGATAGGCGCGCCTGCAATTCAGCAAGCTGTTGCTCTAATGCAGCAATTCGTTCTTGCTCAAATGACTTTTTCATACGCTGGACGGGTGGCATAAATCCAACGCCGAATCAAATCCACGCGGAAGCGATACAAGTTGCTCCGTGGATCTGCTCGTCCAACAATATCGCGCGCTTCCAACGCGGCAAGCGCTTGCTGTAATTCCATCAAGGGCACGGGACGGCCGCGCTTTTCAAGGTGTGCAAGCAAATCCTCAGGCATCACCTTCTCGCCCACCTCCAACAACTCGGCCAGCGCCAACAGGGTCAACCGTTGTGTCGTTCCCGATTCAGCCCAAATGTACTTGAAGTGTGCCTCACCCCGTTCAACAATGCGATCCAAGACCGCATCAACATCCGTCACCGTGATGTAGCTACGGCGCGTTTCGTTGTGATAGGTCACAAGCTCATGACAGACAACCTGCGTGAAGTAGGGGTGACCACTTGCCACCTGATAGATGCGTTCAATGGCCAGGGGATCGTATTCCATGCCAAACGGGCGCACCGGCTCGCATACCAGGCGGGTCACATCGCCAAAATCAAGGAACGTGATGCGTTTGTAAGCCGCAATGTTGAACAAAATTGACCAATACTCCGACGCCAATTCCTCCAATTTGTGCGTGCCAGCAAAGACAAAGTCCACCTTGCGCTCATGCTGCATCAGGTTGCGCAAATAGGGGAAAATATCGGCACTTAACTTGCCATCTTCAACCCGTTTTTGCAGCTCTTCAAATTCATCGAACATCAACAACAGGTTTTTCTCGCCCAACAACGGGTAAAGGCTGCGCAAAAACCGACTGCGGAAATAAAATTCGGGCGATTCCTCAAATTCCTGCCGCGGCGGCAATTCCGCATTGATGTCATGATTCTCCAAGGCGTAGACGATGTCATCCGCAATCGAGTAAAGGAAATCTGCCTCGCCCCGCGCCGCCTTGCCCTGAATGTCTACCAACACACAGATGTGCGTATCCGCCAGCACCTCGTTCAAATGATAGAGAATAGAGCTTTTGCCAGTGCGACGCTGACCGTGCAAGACGATCACGTTATTTTGATACGCCCCAAACAAGTTCTCGCGCACAAAGTCAAACACATCCTGACGGCCCACAAACATCTGCCCGGTTTGCAACGGCGTGCCGGTGACATAGGGAATGGGGAAAATGCGCTGAAAAGGCTTTTCTTCTTCCACAAACTCCACCTGATCGGCAAATTCCAGCTGCCGGTTGGTAGTCAGCGCATCATCATAGGTCAACTGCCAGCAAATGCGCAAAGACTGTGCGCCCTGTGTGCGAATGGTGACCGAAAACTCGCGGCTTTCTTTGGGCGGCAAAATCTCCAGCGTTTGCTCCGCTCCTTCCAATACCTCATACAACTCCGGCTGATTGGGAAAATGCAGGCGCAAATTCTCCGCCACATTCAGCCCCTGATTGACCAAAGCAAAGCGCAGCACTTGCTGATTGGCCAGGGTCAATTTGCGCGTTTTCAGCTCCATCAACAAATCGGCACTGCCTTGCAGATCCTTGACGGTTGCCAACACCATCGAATCCCAACGGTCAAGCAACACATGCAGCACGCCAAATTCCGGGTAGCACAACCCCTGTCGCACCGTGTTTTCGATATACAAGCGCCCCACTCGCAAAGCCTCTAACGAGTTGTTGAGAAAGATGATTTTGGTGCTCAGGTCATCCACGCGCTCAACCTTCTTCAGCTCATTCAGCACGCGAGAAAGGTGTTCACCGGCTTTGGCCAGCGGCGGCAACAGCGAGGATGTTTGATCTTCAGGCATGGGCTGAATGGCCGCCACTTGCGAAACCGTCAGCGCCTGCGAACCTTGCAGCAAAATGCCATGCAATGCCACAACCTCTGGGCTGAGCTTCCATTCTGGATGTTGTTTCAAAATTTGGGTTGTTTGTTGCAACGCGGGTGTCGCCTGTGTTGGATGTAAGGCCAGGGCGTGATAAGCGCCCACCAAAGCAGCTCGCTCAGGGTCAGCACGCAAATCGAAATACAGATGCTCCAAAATGCGCGGGGCCGTACATTCCTGCTGAAAGAGGCGATAGATGCGCAACAACACCTGATCGGGGTGCTGAGAAATGTCGCGCCGCACCTGCTCAGCACGGTCAGCTGGACGCAAACGCACCGCCGAAAGGATGCCTGCCGACAATACCCCCTCCAATGCACCGATGGCCATGGCACTGAGAATGATTCCAAGAATATAAAATAGGGGCACAATGTAGAGCAAGGCAATGCGAAAGACCGGTGAGCTGAACAAATCCGCGACGACGCGCAGATCCACTTCGCCCTGATTTAACCCTGCCCAATCCGCCACATTCTGGAAGGGAAATTGCCCCAACAACACCAGGCTCAGGCGCATTGAACCACTTGTCACTGCCGCATAGACACTCGCAGCCACAGCCCCTGCCAGCATGGCCGCATAGACGCGCGGGCCAATGCGATTGGAGGGATTGCGCAGCAGCAAGGCCGCAATGCCACCGATGAAAAACGTCAGCACGTAGACAAGCGGCGAAAGCACCTCAGCAGCCATGGTGTTCACCAGCGAACCGGCGGTTGTGCCCACCACAGCCTTTTGCACCACAACCGAAAAGCCCATCTGCATGGGGTCATTGGCACTTTTCAGTTGCGTGTTCAGGCTTGCCAAAACCAGCAAATAGCCAAACGCTAACCCAACCACCACGGCAACCAGCACCGCTTCTTCCGAATGAGCGAACCAGGCACGCCGCCCCATTGAATTGAGGGGCATTTCCAGCAAAGAGCGTTCTTGTTTGGCCGACAACACCTTGCTGCGCAAAGTGCCTACCAAAGCCCCTTCCACACCGCCCAACAACGAAAAAGCCGCCAACACAGCAAACAAACTTCCGGGCGCATTGAGAATCGTCTCGCGCACATAGGCTACCAGCATCGCTTCCGGGTAGGTTGGGCGCGTCATGCTCAGCGGATAATTGAACAGGTCATATCCAGCAGCAACGCTCAGCGTCGGCGCTGCCAGGAACAAATAGATGACCATGCCGGTCGAAAAGCCGCTTGCCAGCCCAACAAACAGCCCCGCTTTCAAGTCGCGCGCCTGCCCACGCAGCGCCGGCAGGCTGCCAACCAACAACAGAAACAAAGGCACAACGCTGACATTCAACAACAGCACAAGTTGTGCATAGGCCACATTAAATGTACCGATATGCAAATACCCAAGCCACAGCTCAAACGGATTGCTGCGCGACGGCAAGACCGGAAAAACAAATAGATAAAAGACCGGGTAGGCCAACACAATTGTCAGCATCAGCCCTAACCAAATGCCACTAAACAGGCCCTTTTTAATCATCCAATTCCTTTCAAGAGAAAGCCCGCTCTAAGGCCATGGCAAAATCGCTGGCAGTGGCAAAGCGCTCGTGCGGTTGTTTGGCCAGGGCACGCTCTAACACCAGGTCTACGCCGAGCGGCAATTGGGGCAAGAGCGTGTGTGGCTTCGGCGGAGCATCGTTCATATGCTTGAGCAGCACCGCAAGCGGCGTATCCGCACTGAAGGGCAATTGCCCAACCAGCATTTCATACACAACCACGCCCAGGGCATAAATATCCGAGGCGCGCCCGACATCATCACCGCGCGCCTGTTCGGGTGACATATAATCCGGTGTACCCATCGTCATGCCTGTTGCCGTAAACTTGACGCCCTCCAACATCTTGACCACCCCAAAGTCGGTCAAGACAGCATAGGCATCCTGTGCATTGGCAGGGTCAAACTCGTTGGCACGCAGCAAAATATTGGCCGGTTTGATGTCGCGGTGAATCAAGCCATTGGCATGAGCATGGTCAAGGGCGGAGGCAATTTGGCGGGTCACGGTCAAGACCTCGGCCAGGCTCAACGTCTCGCCGCGCCCGCGCAGCAAGCGCACGCGCTCCTTGAGGGTTGGGCCAGGGATGTATTCCATCACCATATACGTCAGGCGTTCCACGCTGCCAAAATCATACACCTGAACGATATTGGGGTGATGCAGGCGCGCCACCGCCGACGCCTCGCGCTGAAAACGCTCGTAGAATTCCGTATCCGCGGCAAAGCGCGGCGAAAGGATCTTGAGCGCCACGTAGCGATCGAGGGTTGGCTGATAGCCCTTAAACACCTCGGCCATGCCACCCTGTCCAATTGGTGAAACCACGCGATAGCCGCCCAAGGTGCGGCCAATCAGGTCACTGCCACCGTTGCTAAAGGTGGCGCGCTGACCGGTTTCTTGTGCGTCGCGCTGCCGCTTGAGGAACTCCGCAAACGTTTCCGAGAAGGGCGCAAACCGCCCGCCGCGTTCTTCCACCAGGCTCTTGATGCGCAAAATGCGCACCATCGGCTCAGGCGCCTGCTCCAAATGAACCAGGGCCATTTGCTGCGTGGTGGAAAGCTGTGACCACAAATAGCGATAATGATCTTCCGCCTCAGCCAGGTAGCGCTTATGCACCAGGGCGGCAGTTTCGGGCGGGCGCGGCTGCCCGCGTCCCGGGGTTTCGTATAGGTGAAAACCGGCCACCTGCAAGAAGAACGGATGGTTACCGGCCAATTGGCGCGCCAGCTCAATTTCCTGCGCGCAAAAGGTCGGCCCGCCCAACAAGCCCGAAACATGCGTCAACAGCTCGACTGCCTCTTGGTCGCTCAATGCGCCCAACGGCAGTTCGGAAAAGATATTAAAGAACGGCGAAGAGAGCGTATCGGCGTGTTCAAAAGTCAGCTCATACAGGCTGCGCTTGGAGGCCGTGATGTAAACCAAACCAAGCTCACCGGCCAGGCTACGCAGCTCGCCATAAAAGTCAGGCTCAAAATGCGGGTTGCGTGCCAGTGACTCAAATTCATCCAAACACAAAACAAGGTCAAACCCAGCATCACGCACACGGCGCAAAAAGCGCCGCACCGCCAAAAAGCGCAAATCAGCGCCATCCACCATGCGACGCAACGCCTCCGTCAGGTCGCCCTGCGGCAAGCGCAACAGCAACGCATCCAAAATCTCCAACCAAAAGTCTTGCGCCGCTGCTGAGGCCATCCCTTCCAAATCGAAGTAGAGCAAAATTTGGCGTTCTGGGTCAAGACCATAGGCGCGCATCGTTTCGGGGTTGCAAATTTGCGTCAGCAAAGATGATTTGCCCATCTTGCGTTCGCCGACCAGGGAACGGCACTGATGCGTGACAACCGCGCTGTAGAGCGTTTCAATTTCGGCCTTGCGCCCAACGAAGTAAGACCGGTCGGTAATGCGTTGGCGATTAAAAAATGGGTTTCTGTTCATGGCGATCGTTTCTGAAAGGCATTTTTCTTGCAACGGTTAACGTCCCTATTATATACGAAAGACAGGTAGAATTGATGCGAAATTTCTGAATTGGTTTGACAGTTTTAAGGTTAATAAGGTATAATAGTAAAAGTTTGGTTTCGAGATATCGAAACAGTTCATTACCTGTTGTTTTGTGATGGAGGTTACCGCCCCAACGTGCGTTATGTCTTGGATGAATGTCTTTTCCTCGGCTGCATCTTGGGGTGCGCCGAGTTTTTTATCCCTTTGCAAGAAGGGAGGTGAGAGACGTGCCCGCAGTAGTTTTACGCCCGAACGAGTCGCAGGATCAGCTATTGAAGCGCTTTCGCAAGAAAGTGGTGAAAAGTGGCGTCTTAAGCACCGTACGCCGCAAGCGCTGGTTTATCTCGAAGAGCGAAGTGCGCCGCGTTGAAAAGAAGAAGGCCATGCGCCGCTTCAAACGCCGCCAAATGAGCAAAGTGTCGGAATAAGTCGCTGGTTCTGGGATCTCAGGGCCGGTCGTGAACCCTCATCAAGGTTCGGAGGAGAAAAATGGCCAAAGAAGAAGATAAAATTCAGGTGGAAGGCGTCATTGTCGAGGCCCTGCCGGCCACGCAATTTCGGGTTCGCCTGGAAAATGGTCATACCGTGCTGGCCTATCTATCGGGCAGAATGCGCAAATACTACATCCGCATTTTGCTTGGCGATCGAGTACGCGTGGAAATGTCGCCCTACGATCTAACCCGCGGACGCATCGTCTATCGCCAAAAGAAGAACAACGAGCCAGCTCTCGAAGAATAAGCCCCCTGGGAATCATTGCAAGCCACAACACCCCGTCTTTCACAACAAGGCGGGGTGTTTTCAATCTTCCTCATCCTCTCCTGACAAAAAATCAACCCGGAAGGGGTGCTTCCGGGCTGATTTCTCTTCCAGTGTTCCAGGGTCTAGTAGATGCGGTTGTCGTAGCTTGTGAGTGCCTTCATGTAGTTGGCACGCTCATAGGCCGCCGGCTCGGCAACAGCCCTTTGGCTCATGCTGCCGCGCATCTGCTCAATCGAGGTGTACTCATGCTCTTCCAACCAGCGTTGCAGGTCGGTGCGCAGCTCAGCCACACGGCCAACCCCGCACGCCAGCAATTCGGAAGCCATCATCACCACATTGGCACCGGCCATCACCGACTTGACCACGTCCTGTGCGGTGTGAACGCCGCCCGTCAGGGCCAAATCTGCGGCAACGCGCCCGTGCAAAATCGCCGTCCAACGCAGCGGCAGGCGCAGCTCATCCGAAGTGCTCAGCACCAGGCTGGGCACGACCTCCAACGCTTCGATATCCAAATCTGGCTGATAGAAGCGATTGAACAGCACCAGGCCATTGGCCCCGGCGCCCACCAGGCGTTGTGCCAGGTTGGGCAGCGCCGTGAAGTAGGGGCTGAGCTTGACGGCCAGCGGAATGTGCACCTGTTGGCGCACATCTGCCACCAGCGTCACATAAGCCTGCTCCAGCTCTTGGGCAGTGACTTCGGGGTTGGTATCCACATAGTAGATGTTCAACTCCAGGGCATCGGCGCCGGCCTGTTCCATCTTGCGCGCGTATTCAATCCAGCCGCCGGTCGAAATGCCGTTCAAGCTGGCAATAATCGGCACCTGCACGCTGCTCTTCAGCTTGCGAATCTGCTCCAGATATTCCTCCGGCCCAACGTTATAATGCTCCAGGTCCGGGAAGTAGGAGGTAGCCTCCACATACGACTCGGTGCCCAAATTGAGGTAATGATCCAGTGCGTTGCTCTCGTGGGTAATTTGTTCCTCAAACAGGGAATACATCACCACCGCAGCAATGCCGGCATCTTCCAGGCGACGAACCGTATCCACCTTTTTGGAAAGCGGAGAAGCAGAAGCAACCAACGGATTCTTGAGGCGCAAGCCCAGGTAAGTTGTACTTAAATCCACCATGCTATCCTCCTATTCGTCTTTTTTCTCTTCGGGATGCGCTGCCGCGTATTGAATGGCAGCCATCTGACGGTAGAGTTCCCAGCGCTTGGCCGCATCAGCGGTCGCCTGCTGCATCAGCAGCTCAGCGCGTGCCTCGTCGCTTTGCACCAACATGCGATAGCGGGTTTCATTGTAAGCATAGTCGCGCACCGCAACGGTCGGGTCTTTGCTCTCGATGATGAGCGGGTTCTTGCCTTCATCAATCAAGGCCGGGTTGTAGCGATAGATTGGCCAAATGCCAGATTGCACAGCCAGGCGTTGCTGTTCCATGCCCTTGCGCATATCAATGCCATGAGCAATGCAGTGACTGTACGCAATAATCAACGATGGACCATCATAGGCATCCGCCTCCAAGAAGGCGCGCAGCGTCTGCTGATCGTTATAGCCCATGGCCACACGCGCCACATACACATAGCCATACGACATGGCAATCATGCCCAGGTCTTTCTTGGGCAGGCCCTTGCCCTTGGCAGCGAACTTGGCAACCGCCGCCCGCGGGGTGGACTTGGACGCCTGACCGCCGGTGTTGGAATAGACTTCCGTATCCAAGACAAGGATGTTGACGTTACGGCCCGAAGCAAGGACATGATCCAAGCCGCCGTAGCCAATGTCATACGCCCAGCCATCGCCACCGATGATCCACACACTCTTGCGCACCAGGGCATCGGCCAGCTGTTCCAGCAAGCGGGCGCGCGGGTTGCTGATTCCGGCCAGCTTTTGGCGCAGCACAACCACACGCTGCCGTTGCGCTGCAATGCCGGCCTCGCTGCTTTGGTCTGCTTCCAACAGGCCGCTCGTCAGCTCGCTGCCCAATTCCGCCGCAAATTCACGCACCAATTCTTGCGCAAACTCCAATTGCTTGTCAAGCGTCAGGCGGAAGCCCAAACCAAACTCGGCGTTATCCTCAAACAGCGAATTGCTCCAGGCCGGGCCGCGCCCTTCGGCATTGAAGGCCCACGGCGTGGTCGGCAGGTTGCCGCCATAAATGGAAGAACAACCGGTCGCATTGGCCACCACCATCCGATCGCCAAACAGCTGCGAAACCAGCTTGACGTAGGGCGTTTCACCGCAGCCAGCGCAAGCCCCGGAGAACTCGAACAACGGGCGCAGCAACTGCGAATTCTTGACCGTCGTCGGCTGCACCGCTGCCCGCGACACATCCGGAATGCTCAAGAAGAAGTTCCAGTTGTCACGCTCAGTCTCGCGCAGCGGAATCTGATCGGCCATATTGATGGCGCGGCGTCCCACCTGCGTCTTGTCCTTGGCGGGGCAGGCTTCCACGCACAGGGCACAACCGGTGCAGTCTTCCGGCGCCACCTGAATGGTGAAGCGCATTCCTGGCATTTCCTTGAATTTGGCCTCGGTAGATTTAAAGGTCGCCGGTGCATCGGCCAACACAGCCGGGTCATAAACCTTCATGCGGATGACCGCATGAGGACAAACGAACGCGCATTTGCCGCACTGAATGCAGATATCCGGGTTCCAAACGGGGATTTCAAGGGCGATGTTGCGTTTTTCCCATTGTGCGGTGCCGGTTGGGAAGGTGCCATCTACCGGTATGGCACTGACGGGCAAGGAATCGCCATCGTAGCCAATCATTTTGCCGAGAACATCGCGCACAAATTCGGGCGCCTGATCAGAAACAGGCTTGGAGCGGGTGATTTTGCTCGTCACTTCGCCCGGCACCTTGACTTCATACAGGTTTGCCAACGTCTGATCCACGGCTTCGTAATTGCGTTGCACCACGGCCTCGCCACGCTTGCCATAGGTCTTCAGGATGGATTTCTTGATCTGCGCAATCGCTTCATCGCGCGGCAAAACACCACTGATGGCGAAGAAGCAGGTCTGCATAATGGTGTTGATGCGTCCACCCATGCCGGTCTTTTGGGCCACTTCGTAGGCATCAATGACAAAGAAGCGCAATTTCTTCTCGATGATCGTCGCCTGCACTTCGCGCGGCAGGTGATCCCAAACTTCTTCCGGCCCATACACGCTGTTGAGCAAGAAGACCGCTCCCGGGGCAGCGTACTTCAACACATCCACCCGCTCCAGGAAGGTGAACTGATGACAGGCGACAAAGTTTGCATCGCCAGCGCCGATCAAATAGGGGGCACGGATGGGACGCGGGCCAAAGCGCAAGTGCGAAATGGTCAGCGAGCCCGACTTCTTTGAGTCATACACGAAATAGCCCTGGGCACCGTTTTCTGTTTCTTCACCGATGATCTTGATCGAGTTCTTGTTGGCGCCAACCGTGCCATCTGCACCCAAACCAAAGAAGACGCAGCGCGAAACATCGTCCGCAGCAATCGAGAAGGTTGGGTCATATTCCAGGCTGGTGTGAGTGACATCATCGGTGATGCCAATGGTAAAGTGATTCTTGGGCTGCGGCTTGCCAAGCTCCTCAAAGATGGCCTTGACCATGGCCGGGGTGAATTCTTTGGAAGACAGGCCATACCGTCCAGCGATGACGCGCGGGGCGGTGGCAAACGGGGCAATGCCCTGGCTCATGCCTTCGCTGATCGCCGTGATCACATCCTGATAGAGCGGCTCACCAATCGAACCGGGCTCCTTGGTGCGGTCGAGCACAGCAATGCTGCGCACGGTGGCGGGCAGCGCCTTGAGCATGGCTTCAACCGAGAAGGGCCGGTAGAGGCGCACCGTCAACACGCCCACTTTTTCGCCGCGTTCCACCAGATATTTGGCGGTTTCTTCCGCCGTCTCGGCGCCCGAACCCATCAGGATCATGACACGTTCGGCATCCGGCGCACCGGCATAATCGAACAAATGGTAGGAGCGCCCGGTCAATTCAGCGAAGCGATCCATGGCGCGCTGCACAATCTCGGGGCAGCGCAGGTAGTAGGGATTGCTGGCCTCACGGCCCTGGAAGTAGACATCGGGGTTTTGGGCTGTGCCGCGCAGCACCGGATGATCGGGGGAGAGGGCGCGGGCGCGGTGTTCCGCGATGCGTTCCTCGCTGATCATGGCGCGCAGGTCGTCATCTGAGAGCAGCTCAATTTTGTTGACTTCGCTGGAGGTGCGGAAGCCATCGAAGAAGTGCAGGAAGGGCACGCGGCTTTCCAACGTGGCGGCGTTGGCAATCAGCGCCATGTCGTGACCCTCTTGCGGCGAGCGAGAAGCCAACAACGCCCAACCGGTTTGGCGGGTTGCCATCACATCCGAGTGATCGCCAAAGATGGACAAGGCCTGAGCAGCCAAAGAGCGAGCGGACACATGGAAGACCGTCGCCGTCAATTCACCGGCGATCTTGTACATATTCGGGATCATCAACAGCAAGCCCTGCGAGGCCGTGAAGGTCGTCGTCAATGCACCGGTTTGCAGTGCGCCGTGCACAGCACCAGCCGCACCACCTTCCGATTGCATTTCCGCTACCAACGGCACGGTTCCCCAAAGATTGGGCTTGCCCTTGGCCGCCCACTCATCGGAGAACTCTCCCATCGTCGAGGAGGGGGTGATCGGGTAGATGGCGATCACCTCACTCAGGCGATAGGCAACATTGGCAACGGCTTCGTTGCCGTCAATCGTGGTTTTCTGTCTTGGCATACAATACTCCTGAAAAGGGATAAAAAATGCGCGAGGGGCAGGCAATGCCTACCATACGTTACGATGCAAATGGGAACGATCACCAACCAAACGAATATTATACCAGCGGATTCGGCTTAAAAACGGCTTGTTTCCGTTTGTGAGTCTAACAAATTTGAAAAGAAAAGGAAGTGATAACGGGCATGGAATCGCATGGCATTTTACCTGTTGGTTGCCTGATGCACTTGCAGCAACAACAGCGCTGCCAATGTCTTGGCGTCTTCAATTTCGCCGCGCTGCGCCATGGTCAGGGCCTGCGCAAGCGGAATTTTGACCAGGGTCAGGAACTCATCCTCATCCTGCGGCAACGGGTCGGGGGTCAACCCCTGAGCGAGAAAGACGGTCATGAATTCGTTGCAATAGCCGGCCGCCAGATAAAAGCCCCCCAAGCGGGTCAGGTGAGCGGCAGACATGCCAATTTCTTCGCGCAGTTCGCGCCCGGCACCTTGCAGCGGGTCTTCGCCCGCCTCCAACACACCGGCGGGCAGCTCCAGCAGCTCATCCGCCACCCCCACACGATATTGACGCACAAACCACAGATTGCCCTCGTCATCCAGCGGCAGCAAGCTGATCGAATCGGCATGGTCTACCAGATCATAGACTTTGTGCCTGCCATTGGGCAAGTTAAAATGCACTTGTTGCACACCGAAGGCGCGCCCCTGATAGGCTACATCGCGCTTCACAATCTCAAATTTCATTGTTCACCTCCAAATGAAAAAGCTCAAAGGCCCAACGGACCTTTGAGCTTAATGAATCAACACCAATCTGCACGCAAAGCAGTTTAGGGGATCTGCAAAACCTGCCCGGCCTGCAAGGTATAGGGGGCAACCAAATTGTTGACCACAACAATGGCGTTCGGGTCCACATCGCCAAAGTCGCAAGCGATGGTATAGATGGTATCACCGGCCCGGACGGTGTAAGAAGCCGGGTGGGTTTTAAGGGCGCGCGCGCCTGAATCCCAGGTGCCGGTCGCAGGGATCTTCAAAACCGTGCCAACTGCCGGACGGGAATTCATCGTCAATCCATTGGCGGCGAAGAAGCTATCCAGATTCAAGTCGTAGCGACGGGCAATGCAAATCGGCCATTCCCCCTTTTGCAGGGTATAGGTCGTTGGCCGCTCCAACGTAGGCAACGCCACCACCTGCGGCGGCTGAGGCGTTTCCGTAGGCCGCGCCTGCGGAGGCTCTACGACTACGACAGCAGTGCTTTCTAGCGTGGGGAAAATGACCGGTGTCACCAGCTGATCAACCCCCACCGAAGTGGCAAACGGGGTTTCAATCAAGACCTCTGTTGGCGGCGGGGGAGTAGAAAGAGAAATTTTGCACCCCGTCAGTGAAGTCATCAAGAACATCGCCAAAACCAAAACCAACCAAGTTTTCTTCATCAAAAGGCTCCTTCCTCTCGAGTACGTATTGCGCCAATTTAAAAGCAAATACAAAGATTATCTATCATAGTAGCATAACCTTTTAAACGCGTCAAGCTTGCGAAAAGCGCAATTTTTTACCGCTAGCCGACCGGCAAAACGACGGTAAATGTACTGCCCTGCTGAGGAATAGACTCAACCCAAATGCGTCCGCCGTGCTTTTCCACAATAGACTTAACAATTGCCAGGCCAAGCCCTGTGCCAGCGATCTCAGAGCTGACGTTGCTGGCCCGATAGAATTTATCGAACACAAACAGCAACTCCGTGGGCGGAATGCCAACGCCGGTATCTTCAAATTGCAGGATGATTTGCTCCTCCTGCACCATGCCGCGCACCGTCACCTGCCCTTCTGCCGGGGTATATTTGAGCGCATTATCCAACAAATGCTCAATCATCTGCCGCATCTGCACCGGGTTGGCATAAATCGGCGGCATGTCGCTCAACTCCAGCTTCAGATGAATGGACTTGGCCTCAATCGCCGGCTGCATATTTTCCAACACCATCTCAAGCACCTGCTGCAAAGCCAGCAATTCCTTGCGCGATTCAACATCCGCCTCAATGCGCCCCAAATTGACCAGGTTATTCATTAGATTGGTGATGTTTTGCACCCCGGCCTGCACGCGTTGAATAAATTCATGCTGCAAGTCCGTCACCGGCGCCACGCGCTCAATCAATTCCACATAGCCCAAAATTGCGGTCAGGGGCGAACGTAAGTCATGCGACACGGTGCTGACAAATTCGCTCTTGATGCGCTCCATCTTCTTCAGCTGCGTGATGTCGTGCATGGTAATTGCCAGGCCAACCTCAGGGATCGAAGTCGCCTGCACACTCCAAACCTGGCCATTTTCCTGGGTGAGCTCACCGTGATGCGTCAGGCCGCTTGAGGCTGCCTCGATCAAGTTGAGCATATCTTGCTGCACAAACACATCTTGAACCGCGCGCCCTTCCAAATGCTGCTCCAGGTCAAGCCCCAAGGCCGCGCGTGCCGTGCGGTTCACCAGCACCAGGCGCTGCTCATCATCCACCACAATCACACCATCGTGAATGTGCGTCAGCACCGTATCCAGCTGATTGCACTCCGAACGCACCTGCGCATAGAGCTGCGCATTTTCAATCGCAATCACTGCATATTCAGCCAGGGTGAGCAAAACGCGCAGCAAATGCTCGCCAAATGGCGCCTGTTGTGTGCGATTATCCACCCCCAACACGCCAATGACCGCGCCGTGCTGCTTGAGCGGCACATACACCAGGTCGCGCACCAAATAAGACGTTTTAATTTTTTGCGGCTGATCGCGCCGGAGCAGCACAGGTTCGCCGGTGCGCAGCACTTGCCCGGCCAACGAATCGTGCACCGGCAGGCGAAACGTCTGCGCAAAGGCCGCATCAAAATTGCGCGAGGCGCGCATGTACAATTCGCCGGTTGCATGGTCAAGCAGCAACAAGCTGCCCTCTTCGGCTCCCGTCACCTGCACCGCAGCATCCACAATCGCCGAAAGCACCTGATCGAGGTCAAGCTTGGCAGTGATGGATTGGCCAACGCGTTCGACGTTTTCCATGCGCTCAACCTGACTTTGCAACCGAACAGCGGAGCGCTGCGCTTCGCCTTCCAGCCACTCGCGGGCCTGCTGCAAGCGCCGCAAAGCCGTGTTCACCGTTTGGCGCAACTCATCCGGGCGCAACGGCGGGCAAAGGCAGGCATTCACACCGGCGCGCAACGCCTGACGCAGGGTTTCTGGCGCATCGCGCAAAGCCAGAAAAACAACCGGCGTCAATGGAAAGCGCTGCCGCAGCACCTCGGCATATTCCAGACCTGTGCCAGAAGAAAAGCGCTCACTCAAAATCACCAACGTGAGCGAGTTTTTTTGCAACTGCGCTTCCACGTCGCTTTGGCTGGCACACAGCACCACCGTATGCCCATCCGCCTGCAAAAACTGTGCCAACAGGTCGCGCATTTGCGCATCTGGCACAGCAAGAAGGATCGTTTCTTTGGTGGGTTTCATTCGGTTTTAGCAAAGCCTTACTTCGGCAGCGGAAGGGTGAAATGGAAGGTCGCACCTTGCCCGGCCTTGCTTTCAACCCAAATTTTACCATTCTGTGCGGTGATGATTTCTTTGACCAGGGGCAAACCAATGCCAAGCCCACCAAACCGGCGCGGCATGGCAGGGTCTGGCTGATAATCTTCATTAAAGACCTGGGCAATGCGGCGCGTATCCAACCCTGGCCCGGCATCGGTGATACTGACGCGCGCCTGACCGTCACGGGTGCGCTCCATGCGCAAAATGATGACCCCGCCCGGGTTGGAAACTTTGATGGCATTGCTGATCAGCCCATACAGCACCTGACTGATTTGAGCAGCATCCGCCTGCACCAAAATGATATCGGTGGGGGATTGCATCGTCACGGCGATGTTGTAATGCTGCGCAAACGGCTGGAAGCGGTTGATGGCCTCGCGCGCCAGATCATTCAGGTTGGCCTGACTGGCGACCAACGGAATTTGCCCACCCTGCAAGGGGGTGATTGCCTCGGCAGTGTGCGATAGATAATTGAGGCTCTCTTGCAACGTCGTCAGGTCCATGCGTTGGTTGGGCGTCCAGCGCATGGTTGGGTCTTTGGCCAACCGTTCCAAAGCCACCCGCGCCGCCTCAACCGGATTGCGCAGCTCCTTCTTAACCACGCGCAGCAATTCATTGATAATCTTCTCACCCGCCTGGGCGCTTTCGGCCAAAAATTGTTGCTGCTGAGCGCGTTGTTCCAGGGCAGCAAACAGGCGCGCATTGGCCAGCGAAATGGAGGCATAATCAGCCAGCGCCTCCAACAAGTGTTGCTCACTCTCATTATAGGGCTGCGGCTTCTTGCGCAGCATCACCAACAGACCGATGACCTGCTTCTGCACCTTCACCGGCGAGATGAGCGCCGACTGCCCCAAGTTGGAAATTTTGAAGCGCTTGATCGGCTCACCATGAATGGAGAGCGACTCGCCCGACATGGCTACCAACGAGCTAATGCCATCATCCCAGGGTTGATTGAGGCGAATCGGCATACTGGCCGGCAAATTGCGCTGTGCCACCAGCACAAACGTCTTCAACACATCGTCGCGCAGCAAGAACCAGCCCATATCGGCCTGTGTGATCTTGACGGCGCCCTCAAGAATTTTCTCAAACAGCACGGCCTGATCGGTTACCGAGGTAACCGCTTTACCGATGGAGAAAATCGTCGTCAACTCGCGCACGCGCTGCTGCAATTCCTGATTGGTCTGCTGCAACTGCCGCGAAAGGCGCTCGCGCTCACGGCGGCCATGCACCTGCTTGAGGACGCGCTCCACCGCTGCGACGACTTCGGCCTCGCGCACCGGCCACAGCAAATAGTCGGCTGCGCCCAAGCGAAAGGCCTGCATAATCTCTGCCTCAGAACCCTTGTGTGCCAGAATGATGACCGGCATATCCAGGTTCTGCGAGGAAAGCGCCACCAATAGATCCTTGCCGCTCAACCCGGGCAGGTTAATGTTGGCGATGATTACTTCCGGCGAAACTTGCAGTGCCTTGCTGATGGCCGCGCTGGCATCATTGACAATGAAGGCCTGATAGCCGGCCGCCTGCAACGCCTGGCGTCCAATCATATCACTGATGATTGGATCGCTTTCGACAACGAGGATTCGATCTTGCTGATTCGGCATACTATTATGATAGCATGATTTGCAAAAACAGGGGAGATTCCGTCTCAGGTTTTGCGATTAGAAATCTGTAAGAATATAAGTTTTCGCTTGACTTTGCAGGGCGCTATCACATACAATCAAAGTATCCCACGCTAAAGGAGGTGTGCTTAAACCCCGTTTTTCTTTCTCCTCTCTGGAGCAAGTCATTCACACACAACATAGAAGGAGGATGTGATGTTAACTGAAAACGAACTGCGGGAGCTGGTCGAATATACCGCACCGGATCTGGTGCTCAGCATCTACCTCAACACCGATCCAACAGAGGGCAATGCCGATGCTTATCGGCTGCGCCTGCGCAATCTCCTCAAAAAGGTCACCTTGCCGCAGGATGTTGCGGTGATTGAGCGTTTTTTTGCCACAGAATATGATTGGTCAGGGCGAGGCATTGCTTTGTTCTCCTGCGCACCGCAAGGCTTCTTCCGCGCCTACCCCCTGGCCGTGCCGGTGCGCAATCGCGTCTTCGTCAGCAACCGCCCGAGCGTGCGCCCATTGGCCGACCTGCTCGATAGCTATGGCGGATATGGGGTTGTGCTGGTAGACCAACAAGGGGCGCGCCTGTTCTTCTTCCATCTTGGTGAGCTGCGCGAGCAAGAAGGCACCCTGGGCGAAGCCGTGCGTCGGGTGAAGAATGGCGGCGCTTCGGCCATGCCCGGGCGGCGCGGCGGCACCTCGGGGCAAACGCGCTTCGTGGAAGAGACAGTGGAACGCAACATGAAAGAAACCGCCGAATTTGCCATCCGTTTCTTCGAGGAAAATCGCGTCCGGCGCGTGTTGCTTGGCGGCACAGAGGCGAATGTTGCCAGCCTGCGCAATGCGCTGCCCAAGGCCTGGCAAAGCCTCATCGTTGGCACGTTTGCCATGCCGATGACCGCCAGTCACAACGACGTGTTGCAACGCGCCATGCAAATCGGCCAGGAAGTTGAAATGGAAACCGAAGAACGCCTGGTCGAAGAGATGATTACGATTGCTGCCAAAAGCGGCCCAGCCATCACCGGCCTGGAAGCCACGCTCGATGCCATCAACGCCGGGCGAGTGAAGACCTTAATCATCTCAGAAGGCTTCGCCAAAGGCGGGTATCACTGTTCCATTTGTGGCAACCTCAAACTCACCCGCGAAGAATGTGATGAATGCGGTCACCCCGAACGCGTGGCCGATATTGTGGACCTGGCCGTCAGCACGGTCATGCGACAGGGCGGCGATGTAGAAGTGGTGCACGGCAGCGAAATCCTCGAACGGGCCGGGCACATCGGCGCCTTGTTACGATATTGAGCTTCAATCAGCAACGAAAAAAAGCGGGGCAGCCACAAGCTGCCCCGTTCTCTATTGCATCTCCGCAAACCCTATTTGAGAATGCGCGTGCTGATCAAAGACAAATTGTCATTCAGGCGGCGCAAATCTTCCAACGCCTGATTCACCTGACGAGACTTGAGCGCCTCGCGCACCCCGTTGACCTGATCTTTCAAGGCTGCCGCCGTATCCGCATCCAACGCCACATAGACCGGTTCAATATCTTTTTGCAGCAGCTCCACCGTCGTTGTCGCCGTCAGCGTATCCTGCTGCGTGAGGGCAAGGCGCGCCAGGGCAATATCATGTTGCGCCTGCAACAGGCTGATGTACAGGTCGTTTTGTGCCACGCCTTGCTCAATCAGCTGATATTTCAGCTTCAGGTCCGCTAGCTCCTGTTTGGTTGCATCCAGGGTTGTGCTGGTCTCATCCAGCTTTTGATTGGCAGCCTGCAAATCGGTTTGTGCAGTGCTGAGCAGTTGCCGGGTGGGGGCATAGAGCCACAAATAGCCGGTCAACAGCCCCAGGCTAAACACGATCAGCAAAACGATCGCCCAAATCAGGTATGAGTTGAAGCGTCGAGCGGGCACAGCTGATTCTTTATGAGCAATGGTGGATTTTTCTTCTTCAGACATGCTTCCTCCTGAAAACAAAGAACAGTGAAAGGTTCAAAAAGCGCTACAGACAAGTATACTCCCAAACGAGAGCAAGCGCGACCATTCGGTGCAATTGGGGTTGTAAAGGGTGCAGGTCAATCCCTTACGGAGGTGCGCCATGTCGCTCGTCGTGTATCTAGTGGTCGGTTTTGCCTGTTGTTTATTCCTTGCCGGGGCGCTTGCCAGCCTGCTTGCCGTCAAGCAATGAGCAGGCGGCAAATGTGCCCCACATGATCCAATTCGTGCCACAGCGCCCGACGGACAAGCTTGCGCGGGCTCCAAAACTCGCCGTCCACGCCTAAAACGGTTGTGCAGCCCACCCAGCCAGGCAGCGCCTGTAACAACGCCTGACGCACCACTTGCAAACGCGCAAAAGCATCTTCCGGCAATTCTTCCCGCCGCAAAGTCGTTTGCCCCAGGCGGGTCAGATACCACCACTCAGCCCCGGCCACATGCTTGAGGATGCCCCGCACACTCCAACGCTCGCCCGGATGTTGCGCATCCAACTCCGCATCGCTTGCCCCCTGCACAGCCTCCAACAAATCGGCGCGTGCCCATTGCAACAACAACCCGGCGCGATGCACATCCTCTTCCGTCAACGGGCGCCAATCATCACGAAACCAGGCGTTGACGGTGCGGGTGTTTGGCCCGGCAGCAACGGATTCATAACGATCGTTGATGTGGTACACCTCCCATGTGTCGGTAAAACGGATGTCAAAATCGGTGATTTCATTCAACCAACACTCCGGGCTGTGCCGATTGGCCCATTCAATGTACTTGAGAAACGCCGGCAGAATGTTAACCACTGCCTGCGCCGAATCGGCCCCATAGGCAAAACAGCCCGGATGGTCAAGCGCCCAAACCAACGAACGACCTTCAACCCCGTTTTCTACGCCAATACGCAGCAAATGTTCCGTCATGGCACAACCAGCTGAAAATCATCGAAGAAGTAGACTGCCTCATCGTTCGAGCCATACACATCTACAACAAAGCCACACTCACCACTGCTGATGCGGTCATCTTCCAACTGTTCAACCAGGCGTCCGTTGATGTAGAACTTGAAGTGACTGCCCTGCGCCCCCACCGCAATGTAATTGCGCGGCTCTTTGTTCATATACATGTAATCGGTATATTTCCAATCCACAATCGTATCCCATTCGCCATTGACCAACGCCTGAATGGAATAGCGCCCAAAGACGCGATTGATCAGGAACACATAGAAGTTATCATCATCATACTTGCGGAAGAATAGCCCCACATCCGCAAGATCGGCCCCGCCGACTTTGTGCGTCATGGCAGATAGATAAAAATCTTCCACCTCGGTGCCATCCGGCCAGGAGAGCCAATAGACCCCTTTCTGCCCGGCCTTGATCGTCCATTTGTACATGCCATCTTCAATTTTCCACTCGTTGGTCACAATATCTGTCTGATCGTACCCTTCGGCCCAGTTATTGACGTTTTCGTCAAATGTATCGAAGATGCGTTCCTGCCAGGCCATGAAGGCAGGATCAATCGAGGCACCCACTTTTTCCTTGCTCAAGCTCATGGTAGGGGAATAGACTTGCGGCACATCCGTGGGGGTGGGCAGTTGCGGCGGCTTTGTAGCCGTCGGCTTGGGCGGCGGCAGGGTGGCCGTTGGGGCCAGCGTTGGCTGCGGTGGCAAGGTGGGTGGAATCGGCATGGTGGGCCGTTGCGTCGGCGTTTCAGTCCGAAAAAGATTTTGAACACTCGAAGGTAAGCCACACGAACAGGCTACCGAGACCAGGGCCAGAATAGCCAGGCCCAAAAACAAGGTGTTGCGTTTGTTGTTCATCACATCCTCCGGCAGCAAACGATCAGGGTGCGCGCAATTCCAACTCATCAAATTGAAACAATGCCGAATCACTGCGCGCAGACAAATTGATTATCATGCCCACCTGACCAGCAGGCAAAGCATCATTGGCAATCTGTGCAACCAGGCGTTCGTTGATATAAAACTTCAACATCGGCCCTTCGGCCAAAACCGCCAGCTTGTTCGGCCCACCATAGCGAATCGCCGTTGAAGGCGTCCAGTTCTTCAAAATTTTCCATTGCCCTTGCAACAGCAAAGCAATGGAAAAATCCCCACCGGTATCATTGACCAGAAAGACGTAATAATTGGCGTCATCCTGCTTGCGGAACACCAAACCGGCGTTGGCCGTTGCTGCGCCTTTCACCTTTTGCAGCCTGAGCGCCAAATAGAAATCGTCCTGTGCGTCTATGGTCGGCACAACCTGCCAGGAGGCATTGGCTTTCAGTGCCTGTGCCTGCCAAAGATACAGGCCATTTTCAATCCGCCAGGACTGACGCAAAGCCGGGCTCTCTTCTTCACCGGTCAGCCAACCATATGAATTGCCATCAAAATTTTCACTCGCCAGCAAGGGCCAGGTCAAGACGCGCTTTTCGGGCGGGGTGTTGAGCTGCGCCCAAACAGAGGTTGGCGAAGCGCTGGGCAGCACAACCGTCGCAGTCGCCTGAGGGATCGTTGACGTGCTTGTTGGCTGAGCCGGACGGAGCGGCAGCAAACGCAAAAACAGCCCCAACAGCACAAGCAGGCCCACCAGAATCACCCCCGCACCGCTCAGCAGCAACACCACCAGGCCATTTTGCGCTCTGGCATTGAAGGGCAAGCTCACATTACGCCGATTCAACAAACGGCGAATGGCCTCAAAATCCTCCGGGGCGTAACGCTGTGTATCCCTTTGGCGCAAGATTTCAAGCAATTGCTCTGTTGAAAAACTTTCATATTGCCGCATTCGGCTAGCAATCAGCGCTTCATCAAGAGACATTGCTCATCCTCATCAACCCAAAAACAAATGTTGTTTAACATCATATCATAAAAATTCTCAACGATTGCACATTTTTGAGCAATCGCTCTTTTAAAACCCCAATTCTCCGACGTTGCAGCCGGAGAATTGGGAGAAAAACCTGCGCAGAACGATTACTTTGACAGAACCGGCATCAGCACGCGATAGCGCCGGATGACAGCAGTGTTATTGGCAAGGTTCGAATCATCCACATTGGATGGGGGAGCAATGATGGCATCGGCATTGACGATCGAAAGCTGATTGCGCAACATGCCATGGGCAATATAGGTCACCGAGCCATTGACCGGCAGGTCTGACAAACCGGTCACGTTGCCGGTGCCAGAGGGTGCCGGGCAAACGCCGCCATCCTGCCCCACACAGCTCCAGGTAACGTTCATCGTCGCCGGGAAGATGACTGTCACCGAGGCATCCTCAACCGGCTCTGGGCCAGCATTGCGAAACACCACGGTATAGGTCACATCATACAGCAGCTCTTCAATCGCAATCGTCGCCTGCAAATCGGTGAACGGGGTCACCAAACCACCACCCGGCGGCAGAATCGGGCCAACCGTCGCTTCTTGCATTTGATCGCTGACGAGGGTCGCCATGTTGCCGCCAATCACATCGGCATCCGCGTTAACCGTCACCAAAATGGTAACAGACCAAACACCGCCCGGGGCCAGCGTGCCAACATGCCAGACCAACGGGTTCGGGCCACTATCGGCAGCCGGAGTAGCCGATTGGAAGGTGACTCCTGCCGGCAGCAAATCGGTCAACACGATGTTGGTGTGCGTTGGTATGCTATCATTGGTGATGGTCACCACATACCGAACCACATCCCCCGGATTGAGGTTGCCACCATTAACATCTTCAGCCGTCTTGCCAAACGTCATCGGGAAGTTGGGCCGGGGCGTTGGCGTCAATGACGGGGTCGGCGTTGGCGTGTGAACCGGGGTCGGGATTGGCACCACACCAGCATATTCAAACGCGCCTGAATCTGCCTGCGCGTCGCCACTACCATCGCCATTCACCGGGCGTGGGGCACCGCGCTGATCCGTTAGCGGAAAACTGGCCACAACCGGCACCCGGTCAATTGCCGGGCTACCTGCCTGCAGCGCAATCGTCCAGGTTGGGCCGCCGTTATCCTGCGGGCCATTGGCATCCAGCAACGGGTCGAGAACCGGGATGGTCACATTGCAGCTCGTGCCAGGATATTGCAAATTGTACCCACCATCCGGATAGGTGCCATTCGCAGTATAGCAATTGTTGCCCAGAACCGGGTTGGCAAGAATCGTGTTGTAGAGCGTCAGGCCAGGCCCCCAACCATTGCTAAAATACAACGCCGCACCATTATTGGCGCCATTGTGATCAAACGTACTGTTGATAACCTCGCCCCAGCCCTCAAAAGAGGCCAAAGCCCCACCGCTGATGGCCGTATTTTGATAAAACGTACTATTGGTGATGTACAACCCCCGTCCATACCAGATGGCGCCGCCATAGGCCGCCTGATTGTCGGTGAACAAACTGTTGGTAATGGTAATCGGCCCGGTTGCATCATTATGGGTATAGATGACGCCGCCCATATTGGCAAAATTGTTGGCAAAGGTGCTGCCATCAATCGTGATGGCCGCATAGCTGTTAATCACCCCGCCATCTTCAACTGCGCCATTCTCCTCAAACAGGCTCTGATAGATCTCAATCACGCGCCCGCCGCCACTGCGAATGACGCCCGCCGTATAGCCAGCCTCATTGCCGGCAAAGCTGCTCTCCTCCACCGTCAGGGTACCGCTGCCACCAGCATCGTGCAGCGCCGCCCCCTGATGCGCCAGGTTATCCACAAACTGGCAACCGCGCACCCAAATATCCATATCGCCCACATATTCAACCGTGCCATACCCCTGGTCGGCTGCGCCATTGGCCTCAAACAAGCTGTTGTTAATCGTCAGGCTGCCGCCATTCTGGTGCAGGGCATGTCCGCCACCAGCCAGGTTGCCGGTAAAGATCGAATCATCAATCAACACCACCGGCGCCGGCGGCTGAGCCTCGCTCTTGTAAATGGCCCGAATTGCTCCCCCCGCCGGACTGGAATTCCCCACAAAGGTGCTGTTGACCACCGTCAATTGCCCACCTTGCAGGTTAATGGCGCTTTGCGTGCTGGATGACAAAACACTGCTCCAAATTGTAACCACGCCGCCATTCTCAACATGCAGAATGCTGCCAAACGAGGCACTGCTCGCATCCCTCAACGTCAGGTTGCGCACCGTAATCGGCCCATTTTGCACATTCAAAATGCGATATTGATCGCTGCCGCTGATGGTCAATTGCGCAGCACCTGGCCCATGCAACACCAGCCCATCCGGGTCGGTAATGGGCGGCAAGTCCGAAAGCAAAGTCAGGGTGCCGCTCAAATCATCCAGATAGATGACATCCGCACCATGCCCGGCGGGGCAATCGGGCCAGGTTGCAGCATCCTCATTGGCATTGATGATCGCCTCACGCAGGGTGCAATAGCCATTGTTGGAGGTCGAATCCACCAGGGTATCCACACGCAGCATGGCAGCACGCGCCAGGCCAACATTGAACAGAACGGCCAGCAAGGCCACAAGAACAACGACCATCCAAAGAGAAGGTTTGGTGTGAGACATGGCAAGCTCCTTTAAGAAAGTGGGGAATTGGTTTGCGGCAGCCAGCTGCGCAAAAATTCGAACAACCGCTCCGGCGAGTCGAAATATCGGCTCTGCCCATCCGCGAATGTAAAAACCTGCACCAACCACCCCGTCTGCTCCAGTGCGGATGGTTCCTGCCAGACTCGCAGCCACAAAGCCGAATAGTTGGGGGAGAGCGGTTCTTCCATGTCCTCAGCATAGCAAAACGGGCCGCCGCACAGCGACTGCCCGCAGTCATGGTTTTGGCACAAGTTGCAGCGCCCCGCACCATTACTCGACGATTAAGGTCATCTATTCATCAATTTCGGCCAACACAGCAAAGCCCCCCTGCGGGGTTGGCCCAGCCTCAAAATGCCCACCCAACGCCTCCACCCGCTCGCGCAGCCCAATCAGGCCGCGCCCACTGCCTGGCTTTGCCACAACCGCCGGCCCCGGCCCATTGGTAATGCACAGCGATACCCTTGCTGCGCGGCGCTCAAGCCGAATTTGCACAAAAGCAGCCTTTGGCGCATGACGACGAACATTGGTCAGCGCCTCCTGTGCCACGCGGTAGAGCGGCAGGGCCACGCGCGGCGAAACTGCATCCAGGTTGCCTTGCGTCTCCCATTCCATGGCAACACTGCACATCTCGTGAAAATTGGCCGCCAATGCACCAATTGCCTCGACCAGTGAAAGCGATTCGAGCCCAACCGGTTGAATGGCATGGACTGTGCGGCGCGTATCGGTCAGGCCCTGACGCACCATCTCCTGCGCCTGAACGAGAATATGCCGGCGCTGCTCCTCCTGCTCAGGCGGCAGGCGTTTCAGCAATTCCAGCTGCACATCCAACGTGGTGAAGACATGCCCCAGCGTATCATGAATCTCGCGCGCCAGGCGGCTGCGCTCCTGTGCCTCAGTCAGCGCCTCAACCCGTGCCGCATATTCCTGCAAGCGACGGTGCTGCTCAGCCAAATCCTCCAGCAGGCGCTGCTTCTCGCGCCGCGCCGCATCCGCCTCGGCCCAGGCAGATGTAAACGCCCCAAAAAAGAAATACCCACCGGCAAACGGCAGCAACTCATACAAACCAGCCGGAAACCCCATCCGCAGCAACAAAATTGCCCCGGCCGCCAGGGCAAACAAACCAATCCAGGCATAGCAAGCCGGCGAAGAAACAATCGTCACCGCCTGTGAACTGAGGACAAAAAACAGAATGGCGAAAATCCACTGTTTTTCAGGCAACAACGCCATCAACCCCATCACGAGCGCCGTTTGCAGCAGCAGATAGGCCCGAACCGCACCCACTGCCCGAGGAGCAACAGGGGCAGTTTCCGGTGAGAGGATGAAGGCCAGCAAAAAACTGCCAAACAACACCCCCGCAACCCACACCGCCGTGCCAGGCGGCAGCGCGCCAAAGCCCAAAATCGCCACACCCAACATCGTCAGGTAGGCCACCCAATCGGTTGTGTGGATGGCAGAAAGTTTCCAGCGTTTGCCCATGCTACTCTTCCAAAAGAAGGCCCCACTCCACCGCCAGGCGCACCGCCTGTGTGCGGTCGCGCACCGCCAACTTGCCAAGAATATGACTGATGTGATTCTTGACGGTTCCTTCCGAAAGATATAACTGGGCCGCAATTTCAGCATTGCTGCTACCCTGTGCCATCAGGCGCAGAATGTCGCGCTCGCGCCCGGTCAGGCGCTCTTGCAGTGCGCTTTCGGGCGCTGCCTCGCCCTGAACCGCCCGCCGAATTACTTTTTTCGTAACAGACGGGTCCAAAACCGCCTCACCCGCAGCCACACGTCGAATGGCATCTGCCAGCGCATCCGGGTCAGCAGTTTTCAACAGGTAACCGGCTGCCCCTGCCTTGAGCGATTCAAACACATATTCATCATCATCAAATGTCGTCAACACAATCACACGCGTCTGCGGGCTCACCGATTGCAAAGCGCGCGTCAGGCCAATGCCATTCATGCCCGGCATGCGCACATCCACCAATGCCACGTCCGGCTGCTCGCGCCCGGCCAGTTCCAACGCAACATCGGCATCCGGCGCGCTGCCCACCACCCGCAAATCGGGCACCATCCCCAGCAAAGCCGCCAGGCCCTGACGCAGTAAATTTTGATCATCTACCAGCAAAACCGAAATCGAATCCATGGAATGATTGTACCCGATTCCCGGCGCTCAGGCACACTCACCCAGGTCGCAAAGTCCATTGCCATTCGCATCCGCATACAGGCGGCAGCCACCCGGGTAAGCACAATGCCGCCCTTTGGGGCAACGTTGACAGGCCGCAGCAGGAACGATTGCCGTTGAAGTTGCTACGGCTGTGGGCTGAACAACCGGTTGAAGCTGCGCCTGCTGGGCAACGGTGGCGGTTGCACCAGGCTGCGCCGGGCTATCCGTCGGCTCAGCGGCTGCATCCTCTGCCACAACATGGCCCAGCTCGGCCAAAGGCCGCGCCACCGCCAACATGGCCAGCCCCGCCGCGCCACACACCAGGCCGGCCATGCGCAAAAATTCGCGTCGCGTCACACCCCCCTTCACAGGCTGTGCCTGCAAGGCCGAGAGAGGCCGAAAAACTCGTCTCGTCATGGCAATCACCCAGCGCCCATGCACCAACACCTTGAGGACAACCAGGCCCAGCGTCACTTCCGAAGCGGTGACGTGCAATGTCACCCAGGTCTGTGCTGTCTGCTGCAAGGGCAAATCCAGCCAGGTGGAAATGATCAGACCGCTGACCAGAATGATGCCAAACCCCAACAACAGAGCCGCATCCAACAGCGTGTAGAGCAAAGCCTTGAGCGATGCCCTGGCAAAGAAATGTTGCCCAACCGCAGATAGCCAACCCCAATGCCGCACCAGGTGATACAACGCCCAAATGCCGGCCAACAGCCCCAACCACTGATGCAAAACTACGCCCGTCAACTCTAAAAAGAACATCACCAGGAAACTGACAAACAGAATGCAATCTATCCACCAGTTGACTACTCCAGAATTTTTCTTTTTCATTTCACGCACTCCTTCTGTCACCATCATGCCTGACCCGGCTTAAGATTTCCTTGATAACCTGTGTAGAAATTGTGAAGATGCCCAAAATTGCCCAGGCGTGATACAATCGGCACATGGCGCATTTGTTTTCCCCCTGGCGAATGAACTATATTATGAAAACTGAAAAACCGGATGGATGTGTATTTTGTCTGGCGCAGCAGCAAGCAGATGGCCCACAGAACCTGATTCTGGCGCGCGGGCAAGCGGTGTTTGTCATCCTCAACCGCTACCCCTACACCACCGGGCATTTGATGGTTGTCCCCCATGCCCATGTTGCCAGCCTGGATGAACTACCGCCAGAGGTGCGAGCAGAGCTAATGGAAGAAGCCAACCATGCCGTGCGCACCCTGCAAGCAGTTTACCATCCCCAGGCCTTCAACCTTGGCATCAACCTCGGCACAGCCGCTGGCGCCGGCGTAGCCGAACACCTCCACTTCCACATCGTGCCGCGCTGGAGTGGCGACAACAACTTCATGGGCGTCGTTGGTGAAACGCGCGTCCTGCCCGAAGACCTGGATGAAACCTATCGGCGTTTACAGGCCGCCTGGTAATTCAACCACAAACTGACTCCCCAGGCCCCGGCCAGGGCTCCGCACCTGCACCTGCCCACCATGCGTCTGAACAATCGCTTTGACAATTGCCAGCCCCAGGCCACTGCCGCCAGTCTCACGGCTGCGCGACTTATCCGCCCGATAAAAACGGTCAAACACAGCCTGCAAATCAGCCGCATCCAATCCATCCCCATCATCTTCCACCGTTAGCAAAACAGCATCACCCACCCGAGCAGCAGATACCCCAATATTTCCGCCCGGTGATGTATGCCGCAAAGCATTCGATAACAAATTGAACAACACCTGTTGTAAACGCAACGGATCCGCCAACACCTGCAAACCCGGCTCTACCCGCTCGCCCAGCTCAATATTTTTTTCAACCGCCAGGGGAGCCAATGCCTGCAACAGCTCTGCCAGCCAGGGCTGCAAATCAATGACCGATTTTTCAAGCAGCAACTGCCCCGCTTCTGCCAGCGCAAGTTCACGCAAATCATTCACCAGCCGAATCAAATGCCGGGTTTGCCCATAGAGATTGGCAATCTCGGCCTCATCCAGAACGTAGATATGATCCAGCACAGCCCGCAAATTGCCCTCCAACACCGTCAGCGGCGTGCGCAACTCGTGCGAAACATCCGCCATTAACTGATTCCGCAACATTTCAGCCCGTTGTAAATCTGCCGCCATTTTGTTAAACGTCTGCGCCAACTCGCGCAACTCCTGGCTGCCTTTCTCCGGCACGCGGGCGCTCAAGTCGCCCCGCCCAATCTGCCGCACCGCCTGCGTCAAACGGCTGACCGGCGCACTGACCACGCCGGCAATCACCGCACCGCCCCCCAGCCCCACCACCAGTGAAAGCCCCATAAATTGCAACAACCGGCGTTGAATCTCATCCGCACGAGCCGGAAAGGCCCCCTCGCCCGGCGGCTCTGGATGATTGGCATCCAGCGTAATTGCCAGAAACTGCAAAAAAAACACCAGAAACAACACACCGCCAATCATCAACCCCAGCCGCACCCATAAACGCTTCATGCCTCTCCTCCTGTCAGACGATACCCAACCCCATACACAGTTTGAATATAACGAGGGCGATCCGGGTCCAGCTCAATCTTGCGGCGCAGATTGCGAATATGGGTATCCAAAGCACGCCCCAGCCCTTCATAAGCATATCCCATCGCTTTTTCCAGCAAATCATCGCGGGTCAGGGTATAGCCCGGATTTGAAAGAAACACCTCCAACAAATTGAATTCGGTGCGCGTCAACTCCACCGCCTGTTCCTGAACCATCAGGGTATGCTGATCCAGATCCAGGCGCAACCCTCCATACGCCAACACATGCGGCACAGCCTCTGGCGATTGATCCAGGCGCACCCGCCGCAGCAGCGCCTTGACGCGCGCCACCACCTCGCGCGCGTTAAACGGCTTGGTAATGTAATCATCCGCCCCCAATTCCAGCCCAACAATCTTGTCCGTATCCTCCACCCGCGCCGTGAGCAAAATGATGGGCGTCGTCACCAGCAAACGGTCCGCTCGAACCAGTTGCATCACCTCCCACCCATCCCGCTTCGGCATCATCAAATCCAAAATCATCAAATCGGGGTGTTCACGGCGCAACAAATATAGCGCCATTTCCCCATCCGAGGCCGAAAAGGTTTCAAATCCCGATTGTGTCAAATAGGCACACAAGACCCTGACAATTGCCCGGTCATCATCCACCACCAAAACACGTTGCGCCATACAAACCTCCGTTGCAATTGTCATCATATCAAACAATTCTCAAGAAAATATGAAGAGAGACCGGCAAATCTGCTCAAGATCTCAACAACGAATCAAGATTTTCTTCAGAATCGTTTGCCATAATCAAGGCCAGCAATCAAAACTTTTGACCTCAGGAGATTCAAATGAAAAAACAATTGACAAGTTCCGTTCGTTTCGTGCTGAACAGCCTGCTGCTGCTGACCATCCTGCTGCTCAGCGCCTGCACTGCAACGGCACCGGCTGCCGCCCCAACCAGCTTGCCAGCCACGCAAGCTGCCGCACCACAAGCAACCAGCACCCCCGCCAGCGTTGTACCGCAACGCGGCCCCGGCGGTCGCCCGGGCAGCACCAGCACCTTTGCCTCCGTCGCCCCAACCCATTCCGACCTGGCCTATGCCAACCTTTCAGATGCGCAAAAGCTCGATCTCTACCTGCCAACCAGCGGCAATGGCCCCTTCCCGCTGGTCATCATGATCCATGGTGGCGGGTTTATGATGGGCGATAAAGCCGATGGAGCCGGTCTGACGGGGGTAGATGCCCTGCTATCAGCTGGCTATGCCGTTGCCAGCATCAATTATCGGCTCAGCGGCGAAGCAATCTATCCAGCCCAAATTCATGATGCCAAGGCCGCTGTGCGCTTCCTGCGGGCCAATGCCAGTCAATACAACCTGGATGCCGACCATTTTGCAGCCTGGGGCGCCTCGGCAGGCGGCAACCTGGCCGCCTTGCTTGGCACAACCTGCGGCGTCAGTGAATTAGAAGGCGCCGACCTGGGAAACGCCGAAACATCCAGCTGCATCCAGGCGGTCGTAGATTGGTTTGGCCCAATTGACTTCCTCAAAATGGATGAACAATTCAGCGGCAGCACCTGCCCTCAGACCCATAACGATGCCAATTCTCCCGAATCCATGCTGGTTGGCGCACCCATTCAAAGCGTTCCAGACCTGGTCAAAACCACCAACCCCATCCAATACGTAGACGAAAACGACGCCTTCTTCTTCATCGAACATGGCACTGCCGACTGTAACATCCCGCCCATCCAGGGCCAATTGCTGGCTGAAGCACTGGGCAGCAACAAGGCCACCTACATCCTTTTGGAAGGCGCCGGACATGGCGGTGCGCAGTTTGAAACAGCCGAAAACTTACAACAGGTAATTGACTTCCTCAATCAACACCTCCAATAACGCCCGCTTCCCCCACACAGGCGCTCGCCCTCCCAAGACTGGAGGGCGAGCGTTTTTCTGGCAAGGGATTGGGAAACTCGCCAAAATATGCTATCATCAAGCCAAGAAAAAAGACCTGCCTTGAAACATCATCCTATCTACTTGTGCAAGGTGTGGGGGGGAGGGGTTGTTTTTTTGTTGCTGGTGTTCAGCAGCCTGGCACCCGGCCCAGCCCTGGCCCAAACCCAAACCCCCACCAGCACACCCACCCCCCATGAGCGGCTCTTCCTGCCGTCCGTTTTGCACCTTGTGCCACCACCATCCCCGCTCTTCCAGCTCAACAGCAGCCTGTACATGCAAACCGTCAGCCCCACGGCCTCCTACAACCTGGGGTGTCAGATGGGAACGCGCGACCTGAACCTGCCCGGCACCCAAAACAGCCTCGCCATCCTGGATTATGGCCAGGGCTGGGCCGAAAATGGGGTTTGGGGCGTGTGGAATTTTAGCTGGTCCTTCATCCCGGCCAGCCAGGTTGGCAGCTCGGCGCGTGAGTTTGCGCGCGGCTATTACAATTGCACCGCCAGCGATACCGCCTCGCGCCTGACCCTGGCAATTGGCACAAATAATTTTGGGGCCTATGGTTGCGAAGGCAGCGAAGAATGCAAAGACCCGCTGGTGCGCGCCGAGCGGGCCGCGGCACACGGCCAGGTGTGGGCGCAGCTGGTCGCCGATACGCAGCAATGGGTCACCAATCAGGGCCTCGGCAGCCAGGTGAGCATCGTCGGCGCCAATGACATTGAGCAAACCTGGAACAAACCGGTCGTGGCGCGCGCCTGGGTCAATGCCTATCAGGCCAACAACCAGGGCGTCCACATCTTCTATAATTACGGCTCCTGCACCAACTGCCCCACCCGGCTCAACCCGGCCCTGCAACCACCCAACGATTGGACGCTGGAAGACCTGTGGTATGTTTCCTATGGCCTGCCATCCGCCTGGCCGGTGCCAGAAATTTACAACAACAATGGCGTCAATGCCCGTCAATGGGCCTACCTGAGCTACTACGCCGTCACACAGCACGGCGCACCGATCCACTTTCCCGCCCTGATGACACAATGGCAGGCCTGCCAACAGGTAGCAGATGCAGAATGCGAAACGCTGGATAACACCCCGCAGGAAAGCCACAACCAATTGCTCAGCGAACTGGCCTATTGGCCCGCTACCCGGCAAGAATCACTCGGCTGGGTGACGGATATTTGCTGGAGCGGACGCAGCCCGGCCTGCGGACAAAACCTGGTTGCACCGCCAGCCAATGGCGTGCCATTGGCTCTGCCCCCCAACAAACTGCCCGCACAGCCCGTCTTCCCTTCCACACCCGCCGCCGCCAAACCGCTTCCGCTCCCCCCCGATTCAGCCGAGCCGCACCAGGCCATGCGCTTCAGCGGACTGCGTCCATCGGCCCTGCCGCCCATCAGCGCGCAACGCTTCCTGCCCGGCAATGCCTGGGCCGGCTGGGTACAGGGCCGTTATGTGCAGGTCTACGCCGGCGGCAACCCGCTCAACCCACAACAGGGCAAGCTAATCTATTGGCCCGATGACCCATCCATCCCACCGCAGGTCTTCAACACCGAAAGCGGCGGTGAACTGCGGATTGTGGCAGAAGAAGGCGGCCTGCTCACGCTGCGCAGCGCCGCCGGGGAATGGCTGCGTTTCAACCCCGCCAGGCCCCAAAATCCGGTTATAATCAGCCCATGAGCGCCTACTTCCTCACCCCCCTGCCCGAAGAAGAGATTCCCCTCCTTCAACGCCTCACGCCACAACGCCGCCGCCTGGGGTTGTTCTTTGGACTGGGCCTCTCGCTGACCTTTGGCCTGGTCGCCCATTCCATCAATCCGCTGATGCTGGAAGGGCGAATGATTTTCATCCCGCCCGAAGGGTAGGGATCTGTGCGGCAGGCTCTGCAAACCCTGGCACCG